>ERZ1034361.514-NODE-514-length-24637-cov-8.217264_pt1 | contig 24637 bp, 34 predicted proteins | sample MGYA00520617_ERZ1034361 | MGnify/ENA primary metagenome ERZ1034361 (study PRJEB33736, sample SAMEA104284507) | Azolla filiculoides | biome: Urban; feature: Water surface; material: Ditch water | place: Netherlands | collected 2015-10-28 | depth 0-0.1 m ...
TAAGATGGCACGCATCACCGCATCCGTTTACACCTCGCACGTGCCCGCCATTGGCGCCGCACTAGACCTGGGCAAGGACAAGGAGCCGTATTGGGTTCCGCTGTTCAAGGGCTACGAATATTCCAAGCAGTGGATGACGGACAACAAGCCCGACGTCATCTTTCTGGTCTACAACGACCACGCGACCGCCTTCAGCCTGGACATGATTCCCACCTTTGCCATTGGCACCGCTGCGGAATACCAGCCCGCCGACGAAGGCTACGGCGCGCGCCCCGTGCCCAAGGTGGTCGGCCACCCGGAGCTGGCTTCGCACATTGCGCAGTCGGTCATCCAGCAGGACTTTGACCTCACTATCGTCAACAAGATGGACGTGGACCACGGCCTGACCGTGCCGCTGTCCTTGATGTGCGGCCAACCACCGGCCGACCAGTTCGAGTGGCCCTGCCCGGTGATTCCGTTTGCAGTCAACGTGGTGCAGTACCCGGTACCCAGCGGCCAGCGTTGTTTCAACCTCGGCCAGGCCATCCGCAAAGCGGTGGAAAGCTATGACGAAGACCTGAACATTCACATCTGGGGAACAGGCGGCATGAGCCACCAGTTGCAGGGCCCGCGTGCCGGCCTGATCAACGCCGCTTGGGACAACGCATTCCTGGACAAGCTGATTGCCGACCCGAAGGCAGCCGCAGCCATTCCGCACATTGACTACGTGCGCGAAGCGGGTAGCGAAGGCATTGAGCTGGTGATGTGGCTGATTGCCCGCGGCGCGATGAACGACGTGGCGGGCCGCTCAGACGGCGTTAACCTGAAACACCGCTTTTTCCACGTGCCGGCATCCAACACCGCCGTGGGGCATCTGATTTTGGAGAACAAATAAATGAGCAAGACGATCAAAGTAGCACTCGCAGGCGCTGGCGCCTTCGGTATCAAACACCTGGACGGCATCAAAAACATTGATGGCGTAGAAGTGATTTCCCTCATCAGCCGCGACTTGGGTAAGACGCAGGAAGTGGCCGACAAGTACGGCATTAAGCACGTCACCACCGAGCTGTCAGAGAGCCTGGCCATCAAGGAACTCGACGCGGTGATTTTGTGCACCCCCACGCAAATGCACGCCGAGCAAAGCATTGCCTGCCTGAAGGCCGGCAAGCATGTGCAGGTGGAAATTCCACTCGCCGATAGCCTGAAGGGCGCACAGGAAGTGGTGGCCTTGCAAAAGCAAACCGGCCTGGTCGCCATGTGCGGCCACACCCGCCGCTTCAACCCCAGCCACCAATACGTGCACAAGCAAATCAAGGCCGGTGCATTCAACATCCAGCAAATGGATGTGCAGACCTACTTCTTCCGCCGCACCAACACCAACGCGCTGGGCCAGGCGCGTAGCTGGACCGACCACTTGCTGTGGCACCACGCCGCCCACACGGTGGACCTGTTCGCCTACCAGTGCGGCAGCCCCATCGTCAAAGCGAATGCGGTGCAAGGACCGATCCACCCCACGCTGGGCATTGCCATGGACATGAGCATCCAGCTCAAGGCCGCCAATGGCGCGATCTGCACGTTGAGTCTGAGCTTTAACAACGACGGCCCGCTGGGCACCTTCTTCCGCTACATCGGCGACACAGCCACCTACATCGCCCGTTACGACGACCTGTTCAACGGCAAGGAAGAAAAGATCGACGTGAGCCAGGTGGACGTGAGCATGAACGGCATCGAGCTGCAAGACCGCGAATTCTTCGCCGCCATCAAGGAAGGCCGCGAGCCCAACAGCAGCGTGGCCGGTGTGCTGGCCTGCTATGAAGTACTGCACAAGCTGGAGCAGCAGTTGAACGGTTAAGCCCTGTCAAGTCCTTACATCACGAAGCCGCAGCGCGGGAGAGCGGCGGCTTCGTGATGTTGCTACTACTTGCTGGACGACTTGTGGATTTTTGGCTAAAGTAAGGAATCCTTACTTTTAGCAAAATGCCATGCTCGCCAAGATTACGTCCAAGAATCAGCTCACGCTACCCAAAAGCGTGACGCAGGCTGTGGGGGCCACGGAATACTTTGACGTGGAAGCCCGGGCTGGTCAGATCATTCTCACGCCCGTGCGTATTCAGCGCGGTGACGCGGTGCGGGCCAAAATGGCGGAGCTCAATTTAACCGACTCCGACATGGCCGATGCTGTGGCCTGGGCCAGAACGCCGCAGGCAGCGCCAGCGTTGGCGGCCGAGCCCTTGGCCGCATATGCCGTTAAACCAGCCAAGGCCAAGAAGGCCGCTGCCAAAAAAAGCCCGTCAAAAGCATGAGCGCGCCCTTGCGCGTTGTACTGGACACCAATGTGGTCTTGTCCGCACTGGTGTTTGGGGGTGGACTGGCCGGGCGCGTACGACTGGCATGGCTAGGGGGTGCGATTCAGCCCTTGGCCAGTACCGCCACCGCGCAGGAACTGGTGCGGGTGTTGGCGTACCCCAAGTTCCGTCTTTCAAGTGAGGAGCAGGCGGAGTTGCTGGCCGATTACCTGCCGTACGTGCTGACCGTGCGCATCCCTCAACCACCGCCCTCCGTGCCTGACTGCCGCGACGAGATGGACTTGCCATTCATGCAATTGGCAGTTGCGGGCAAGGCACAAGTGCTGGTGTCTGGCGACCGCGATCTGCTCGCAGTTGCTCGCGAGTTTGAGCTGGCTAGTGGTTGCCCAATTTTGACCTTGAACGCCTTTTTCAAAACCTACGACGATGTCTAGTTCCGGCTGTCGATTGCACAGGCCTAAACCTTAGCCTACGCGCCCGAAAATGAATCCGCCCACTTCTCTAGCGACTCCACCGCTGAAGACAGCGTTTTGGCTTTCTGCACGGTAGCGCGCCAGACGTCCGAGTCCACCTGCACGCCGTAGTGGTGCATGGGGCGTTCCTGGCGACGGCGGGTTATGCGTTCTGCCATGTCGGCATCGCTGATGTGTTGGCCCAGAGATGCCAACACGGCCCTCTTTTGCGGCAACATGTCTGAGACCCGCATGAGCTTGAGCAGTCGCTGTTGCAGCACATCGTCGGCCCGCACCCGTTGGGCCTGCTGGTAGATCAGTTCGTTCAGCAGCGCCGACTGCAACACCTCATCGCTGGTGTTCACCGCCGACCAGACGATGCGTCCTTCAAAGGGCGAGAGCTGGCGCTTGAGTTCCAGCAGCGGGTTGGTGATTTCGCTGGTGTGAAAGAAGTTAAAACCCGCATCATTCCAGCCCCGCGCTTCCAGCGTCTCCCATTGGCCTTGGCAACGCAAGCGCAGGCCGATCGTGATGTGGCCGTGCCGATCTTCGTTTCTGGAAATGGACGGGATGCTTTCGGTCAAGGTGGACACCGGCGCGTTTTGTAGGTTGCCAGATGGTACCAACGCCTTGGCGCCACGCCGGTGCAGCACAATGTGCGCATGAGCAACGCCAGCGCAAACCGCCATAGCCCCGCCTCTCCGCTTGCCTCGGCCACGCCCGTCATGCCCGTGCATGACGAACCAGGCCACCTGATCCGCCGCGCACAGCAACTCGCCGTGGCGAGTTTTCATGAAGTACACGGCCGGCACGCCACGCCGATTCAATACGCTATTCTGCGCACGCTCCAGGAGTCACCCGGCATTGACCAGGTCACTCTGGCGCAAAAAATTGCGCTAGACACCTCCACTACCGCCGACATTGCCACCCGGCTCGATGCCAAGGGCTGGATCGAGCGCAAAGTGATGCCACGCCGTCAGCGCAGCCTGTCGCTCACGGCGGCAGGTGAAGCCGTCTTGTTGGAAATGCAACCCGGTATTGAGCGCGTCTACCAGGCGGTGCTGAAAAACCTGGAACCCGCCGAACAGGACGAGTTCATGCGGCTGCTGCGCAAACTGGTGCAGCTTTAGTAGTTCACCACTTAAGCCAGCGTGTTAACTCGGGTGCCCAGATTTCCGCTGGTCGCCAGCGGGAGCGCCTGTAACAGCGTGGCGACACCGGATGCCTGAATATCAATCGCTTTCTTGAGCACCAACACCTGCGCCGCCTGCGCGACCTCACCTTGTGACTGCGGAGCGGTGGCGGTATTGATGGCTGCGGGTGAGATGGCCATGGCGGAATCCTTTAAGGGCGTTCTCCCATATCGACGTCGGCTGGGGCAACTTGAGCAGCCAAGGGTTAACACGGATCAAATTTCGCTAGGCAAGGCGGCCTTGCCTTCGTACAATTTGAGTCATTCAGTATACGGATTGACTAAAGGAGAACCCCATGTTTCCCAAGAATGCCTGGTACGTCGCCGCAACACCCAACGAAATTGACGAGAAGCCGCTCGGCCGCAAGGTCTGCAACGAAAGCATTGCCTTCTACCGGGGCGAGGGCGGCGTAGTGGCTGCCGTCGAAGACTTCTGCCCGCACCGTGGCGCGCCACTCTCGCTGGGTTTTGTGAGCGAAGGCAAGTTGGTCTGCGGCTACCACGGTCTGGCCATGGGTTGCAATGGCAAAACGGTTTCCATGCCGGGCCAGCGGGTGCATGGTTTTCCGGCCATCAAGAGCTACCCGGTGGAAGAACGCTATGGCTTTATCTGGGTCTGGCCCGGCGACGCCGCGCTGGCCGACAAAGCCACCATCCCGCACCAGCACTGGTACGACAACCCCGAATGGGCTTTTGGTGGCGGCCTGTACCACATTGGATGCGACTACCGCCTGATGATCGACAACCTGATGGACCTGACGCACGAAACCTACGTGCACTCCACCAGCATCGGCCAGAAGGAAATTGACGAAACGCCCTGCAAGACCGCAGTGGACGGCAACCTGGTCACCACGAGTCGCTATATGGATGGCATCATGCCGCCGCCCTTCTGGAAACTGGGCCTGCGCAGCAACAACCTGGCCGACGATGTACCGGTGGACCGTTGGCAGATCTGCCGCTTCACGCCGCCGAGCAACGTGATGATCGAAGTGGGCGTGGCGCACCAGGGCCACGGCGGCTACGACGCACCCAACGAGCACAAAGCCTACAGCGTGGTGGTGGACTTCATCACACCCGAGACCGACACCTCGATCCATTACTTCTGGGGAATGGCCCGCAAGTTCAAGCCGGAAGACAAGGCGCTAACCGCCACCATCCGCGAAGGCCAGGGCAAGATTTTTGCCGAAGACCTGGAGATGCTGGAGCGGCAACAAAAGAACCTGCTGGCCCATCCCGAACGCGCCCTGCTGATGCTCAACATCGACTCGGGCGGCGTACAGGCCCGCAAGATTCTGGATCGCCTGATTGCCGCGGAGCGCGCCGGCGCCAACGCACCGGCAGCGTAAGTCGTGGCGATGAACAGCACCGCCCTCCTGACCGTCCGGGTCGCCCGCAAGGCGCAAGAAGCCACGGATATTTGCAGCCTGGAGCTGGTTGCAACCGATGGCAGCGCCCTGCCCTCCTTCACCGCGGGTTCGCATATCGATGTGCATTTACCCGGCGGACTGACGCGACCGTATTCGCTGTGCAACAACCCGGCAGAAACGCAGCGCTATGTGCTGGGCGTGCTGCGCGAGCCCGTCTCGCGCGGTGGCTCGCTGGCGGTGCACGACACGTTGCGTGCGGGAGACCTGCTGCAGATCAGCGCCCCGAAAAATCACTTTCCTATGGCGCACGATGCCAAGCGGAGCCTGCTGCTGGCTGGTGGTATCGGCATCACGCCGATCCTCAGCATGGCCGAGCACCTAAGCGCCAGCAAAGCCGACTTCCGCATGCACTACAGCACCCGCTCGGTTGAACGCACCGCCTTTCGCACACGCATCGCAGCCTCCGCATTCGCGGGCCAGGTTCAACACCATTTTGACGATGGAGATGCCGCGCAGAAGCTGGACCTGGCCGCAGTCTTGGCAGCCCCGCAGACAGGCACACACCTGTATGTGTGCGGCCCCAAAGGCTTTATGGATGCGGTGCTGACAACCGCGCGCGCGCAGGGCTGGCCCGAAGCGCAGTTACACAGTGAATTTTTCAGCGCCGAGGTGGTTCACCTCGCAACCGACGCCGCCTTTGAGGTGAAGATCGCCAGCAGCGGCAAAGTGGTGCTGGTGCCCAAGGACCAGACTGTGGTGCAGGCGCTGGCAGCGGCCGGCGTGGACATCCTCACTTCGTGCGAACAGGGCGTGTGCGGCACCTGCCTGACCCGTGTGCTCGACGGCACGCCCGACCACAAAGACAGCTACTTGCTGCCCGAAGAGCAAGCGGCCAATGACCAGTTCATGCCTTGCTGCTCGCGCTCCAAGAGCCCGGTATTGGTGTTGGACCTGTAAGTCTCTAGCGCTGCGGCCAAAGTTGCAGGCAAGCCTATGGCAAGGTCAGGACCGACCGTGCCGCCCTTCCACCATGCGGTAGCAAGAGCACGCTGCGGCCTGCAGGCCCGGTCCATCCACAATGTCGATGGCGCCACGGCTGTAGTCGATCAGATTGCGTTCCTTCAGGGCATGGGCTGCGTTGGTCACACCGACACGGCGTACACCCATCAGGTAACCCAGCATCTCGTGGGTCATGTGAAAGTGATCCGAGGAAAGACGGTCACGCGTCATGAGCAGCCAGCGCGCCAGGCGCTCTTCAATCACGTGGTAGCGATTGCAAGCTGCCGTCTGAGCAATCAATGTGGTGAGTGACAGAACGTATTGCAAAACCATGTCGCGCAATGTGGCGCTGTCGCGAAATTCCTTGATAAACGCTTTGGATTTCATTCGCACCGCTTGCCCTGAGCATTGCACCAGCGTCCGGAAGGGCGACAACTGGGAACCCAAAGCGCATGCCACACTGGTCATGCCCTCGCGCCCTACCAAGCCCACCGCGAATACATCACTGCCATCTACCAAGGTCAGCAAAGATAGCAAAGCCGTTCCGGGAAAGTAAACATAGCGCATGGCCTCTCCAGGCTCGCTGAGGACCTCTCCCTCTACCAGTTCCACCGTTTCTAGGTGTTCGGCAAGGCGTTGGTACTCCCCGCGAGGCAAGGCCGCAAGAAGTTTGTTTGCGATTGGCAATTGACTTTGCAACATGCGAGTTTTAAACGGTTAATTCTTTCTAATCTGCCGATAGATTAGCCTTTTGTCGGCAAATTCCAGTTTTTTGTACGACCACGTACACACCCAAAACGCAACACTCTCAACCCCAGAACTAGTCACCCGTACTTAATTTTTGTTCATAAGGAATATAGCGCCAAGATTAAGGAATTTCTGGGTGCGCGGTCAGTACGTTGACCCACGTTATTCGCGCGTGAGGGCGACTGAATTGGATTGGAAATGGAGCCCACTAGATCGGGCTTTTTCGGACGCCGATAGCGCCTGGGTCAATTAGATGGACGGCCAAAAGCGCGTTAGAACGTCCATCTCGGTAGACTGCCCCTCTTGCTGCGGGCGGTGGGGCAAATCGGCCAGATAGCCGCTGACCAACGGTGAGGAAAAGTGGGGCGCTCTGCCATGCATCTGAACTGCCCAATGCCAGTCAGTAAACTGCCGCTTGGACACAGGATTGCTCAACAATTCGGCCACATCAATGTAGTCTCCCGACTGGCGGATTTCGGTGCGCATCAACTCCACATCAGCCGAGGCGCCCTCCATGTAGTGAACAAATTGCCGGTCCACAACCAACAGGACGCCCGTAACCTTGGATATGAAGCTTTCCATTTTGGCCCGGTCTATCAGATTGGCCACTTGATGCATGGATAGTGTGATGGGCGTTTGATACGCCAGCATCAGACACTCCAATCGGTCACCGCTTCGCGCTTTCAAACCTGCACCCCCATCATTAATTTGCAGCGCAATACGCTGTCTTGGTCGCACTTAGAAACGGTGCCCAAAGAGCTGAGCCGCCACGTATCGACCCGCAAATTCTGGTAGATGGCTCCGGCATCCGTCAACCAGACCGCAAAAATGAAAATTGACTTTCACTTTTGAGGGCCGCTGCTTCAATGGAACGGCTCAACAGCCCCCACCCTTTCCTACTGTTCCACACAACACGCGCCTAGGCGCACTCCATGCGCCAGGTCATTGATTTCTTATATCGATAGATTAGCCATAACAAAACACCAAAACCATAGCAAGAATCTATACTTCGTCCGGGCTACAAAACGGCGACGTGCCACCCGCTTTAACTTCACAAGGAACAACCATGTCTCTTATCAATACCTCCATCCAGCCCTTCAAGAACGAAGCCTTCCACAACGGCAAGTTTGTGACCGTGACCAACGAAACCCTGAAGGGCAAGTGGAGCGTGTTCATCTTCATGCCCGCAGCATTCACCTTTAACTGCCCCACCGAAGTGGAAGATGCGGCTAACAGCTACGCTGAATTCCAGAAGGCCGGCGCTGAGGTGTACATCGTGACCACCGACACCCACTTCGCCCACAAGGTCTGGCATGAAACCTCCCCCGCAGTGGGCAAGGCCCAGTTCCCCCTGATTGGTGACCCCACCCACGCCCTGACCCGCGCCTTTGATGTGCATATCGATGCCGCAGGTTTGGCTTTGCGCGGTACCTTCATCATCAACCCCGAAGGCCAGATTAAGACCATGGAAGTCCACTCCAACGAGATCGCCCGCGATGTGTCCGAAACCCTGCGCAAGCTGAAGGCAGCCCAGTACACCGCTGCACACCCCGGCGAAGTTTGCCCCGCCAAGTGGAACGAAGGCGCCAAGACCATTGCGCCCTCGATCGACCTGGTCGGCAAGATCTAAATCTCCCGGCTTTAGACCCCGGAGCGCCCGCGCGCGCTCCCGCCGGACCGTGCCAAGGCACCCAGTGCCTTGCCGTCCGGCTTTTTTTTGACCAAAACCCTCGCAGTGAAGGACCACACCATGCTCGACGATACCCTCCAAGCCCAGCTTGCCGCCTACCTCGAACGCGTGACGCTGCCCATTGAACTGGTGGCCTCATTGGGTGAAGACAGCAACTCGACCGAGATGCGCGAGCTCCTGCAAACCATCCAACGCCTACGCAGCGACAAAATCAGCCTGCGTCTGGACGGTCAGGATGCGCGCAAGCCCTCCTTCACGTTGCAGCGCGCCGGAACCACGAATAGCCTGCGCTTTGCCGGCTTGCCGCTGGGGCATGAGTTCACGTCGCTGGTGCTGGCCCTGCTGTGGGCAGGCGGACATCCGCCCAAGGTGGAGCCGGAGGTGATCGAGCAGATCAAGGCCCTGGAAGGCGATCTGAACTTCGAGGTCTACATGAGCCTGACCTGCCACAACTGCCCAGACGTGGTGCAGGCGCTGAGCCTGATGGCGCTTTTCAACCCGCGCATCCGGACCACGGTGATCGAAGGGGGCGCTTTTCAGGCCGAAGTGACTGCCCGCGAAATCATGGCCGTGCCCAGCGTCTTCTTGAATGGCAGCCTGTTTGGCAACGGCCGCATGCTGGTGGAAGAAATTGTGGCCAAGCTCGACAGCGGCGCTGCCGACAAGGAAGCCGCCAAACTGTCGGCCAAGGCGCCCTATGACATGCTGATCGTGGGCGGTGGCCCGGCCGGCGCCGCAGCGGCCGTTTACGCGGCGCGCAAGGGTATTCGCACCGGCATCGTGGCCGAACGCTTTGGCGGCCAGGTAAACGACACGCTGGCGATAGAAAACTACATCTCGGTTCTGGAAACCGACGGCCCCAAGTTTGCGGCGGCACTGGAAGCCCATGCCCGGTCCTACGGGGTGGACATCATGAATCTGCAGCAAGTCACCAGACTGGTTCCGGCCAGTGAGCCCGGCGGCCTGATTGAACTCAAGCTGGCCAACGGTGGCACCCTGAAGGCCAAAACCGTGGTCTTGTCCACCGGTGCGCGCTGGCGCAATGTCAACGTGCCCGGCGAGGCCGAGTACAAAAACAAGGGCGTTGCCTACTGCCCACACTGTGACGGCCCGCTGTTCAAGGGCAAGCGCACGGCGGTGATCGGCGGCGGCAACTCCGGCATTGAAGCCGCCATCGACCTGGCCGGCATCGTTTCGCACGTCACGGTGGTGGAGTTCGCCGACCAGCTCAAGGCCGATGCCGTGCTGATCAACAAGCTCAATAGCCTGCCCAATGTGACGGTGCACACCTCGGCCCAGACCACCGAAATTACAGGCGCCGAAGGCAAGGCCAATGGCCTGCGGTTCAAAGACCGCAACACCGGCACCGAACAGTTGATCGACCTGGAGGGCGTATTTGTACAGATCGGCCTGGTCCCCAACACCGAATGGCTCAAGGGCACGGTGGAACTTAGCCGTTTTGGCGAAGTGCAGATCGACGCCAAAGGGCACACCAATGTCCCCGGCGTCTTTGCCGCAGGCGATTGCACCACGGTGCCGTTCAAGCAAATTGTGATTGCCGCAGGGGCTGGTGCCACCGCCGCCCTTAGCGCGTTCGATCACCTGATCCGTACGCCTGCGCCGGTCGCGGCATAAGGCAAATGTGTCGAAGGTGCGTTGGCCTAAGGCGCAATGGGCCGGCGCACCGCAAGCAGACCGATGACCGCAGAGCGTCCGTGGTGACCGTCTCCCTCATTCAAATCGGCCTCGTACGCTTCCAGAATTTGGATGTCCATTTCGCCAAACGCCTCCCGCAGGAGGTCAGGGGTGTAAAGGTGCGAAAGAAGGCCCGGACCGCCTGTGCGGAATTCCAGTTGCTTGGGCGTATAGCCCTGTAACAAGAGGGTTCCGCCGGGTTTGAGCGACTGAACCATATTGGCAAAGAGTCTGGACCTCAGGTCCGGATCAGCAAACTGAATAAAGATGGCGACGATTGCGTCGTAGTGCGCCGGCACCCATTCAAAATCATCGCAGCCAGCAACACTGAAGTTCACGCTAACCTGGCTCTGATCTGCCAGTTTGCGGGCTTTGGCTACACCAACGTCGGATATATCAAACGCATCGACCTGGTGGCCTTGCTTAGCCAGCCACACGCTGTTGCGCCCTTCTCCGTCGGCAACACTCAGAATGCGGGCGCCTGACTTGATGACACCGGCATGTCGACGCAGCCATGCATTGGGTTCGGTGCCAAAAACATAGCCCTCCTTGGCAAAGCGCGCATTCCAGGTTTGTGCGGGGTCCGAAAAAGGCGTGTTGCTGGCTTGCGTCATATTCTTCAAAAAGTGAAATTGGGAAGCGCGAATCGAAGAGGCCGTGGCCATCTTTTCATAGAAAGTTGCGGCCGCTAGTTGCAACCCGCACTTGCGCTCAATGGGATTTGCAGCCCGACTGCATCCGTTGCTGGTAGCCGGCGAGGACTCGCTTGATCAACTTCAATGGCAGATTGCGGATGGCGCCAGGCAATACGCCTTCGGTTCGCAGCGAAAACGCAGCGGCCCAACGCGTAACGGGGCGCAGCCAAGCCGTTGCCTTCAGAAACTCCAATTGTTGTGCACTGTTCATGGGGGTCGTCTTGCCTGCAGGGCTATGAAGTTCCGTTGGGAATTAAGCGATTCTGAGCATGGTTGGTGATGTGGCGCTGTCCTTGAGCTCAAACATGGACACGGCATGGGCCAGATGTTGCGACTGCCCCTTTAGGGTTTGGGCGGCTGCGGCCGATTCTTCTACCAAGGCCGCATTTTGCTGCGTCATCTGATCCAGTTCGGAAACCGCCTGACCAACCTCGGAAATGCCGGCTGACTGCTCATTGGCGGTTGCCGATATGGAGCTGATGATGGTACCGACCTGATTCACCGAGTCTACGATTTGCCCCATCGTGTTGCCTGCCTCATGAACCAATCGGGTGCCCGATTCAATCCGATCCACGGAGGTACCAATGAGTGCCTTGATTTCCTTTGCAGCCTCTGCACTGCGTCCGGCCAGGCTCCGTACCTCACTGGCGACCACTGCGAATCCACGCCCCTGTTCGCCCGCGCGCGCGGCCTCTACGGCAGCGTTCAGAGCCAAGATGTTCGTCTGAAACGCAATCCCATCGATGACGCCAATGATGTCGGCAATCCGCTTGGAACTCTGGTTAATCTCTTCCATGGTGGACACCACTTTGCCCACCACCTCCCCGCCTTGCGCCGCCACGGCCGAAGCGGATTGGGCAAATTGATTGGCTTCCCGAGCTGCGGCGACTGACTGCTGAACCCGCTCCACCAATAGACGCATGTTTTCCGACGCAAGTTGCAGGTTGCTGGCTGTCAGTTCTGTGCGTTTACTGAGGTCATGGCTACCGGCTGAAATCTCCCCGGTTGCAACATCGATCGCCAAGGTCGCATCCCGAATTTCCGTCAGTGCCAAGTGCATGGTGCCGGCTAGCCGGTTGAGCGAGTCCATCAGGCTTCCGGGCGCCGCGCTGACGTTAGGCACGGCCAAGCGGCCCTCTGCCATGTGCAGCAATACCTCCTGCGCCAGTGATGGGTCGGCGCCCAAGGTAGTGAGCGCAGTCCTGCGAATCCACACCGTAAAGGCGATGCACGTGGCCACGCAGAGTGAAGTCAGAATGGCGGTAGCAGCCGCTCCGACACCCAGGTAACTTGCAATGGTCGTAGCAGGCTGGGCTTGAACCTGCGCCTGCAACCACATGGCTCCAGCCACAACCGATGACCCGGCTCCAGCAACCATGACGGTCGGCACCAACATGGAGAGCACCAGCTTTTGGGTGTAGTTCATCCGGGATCCGCCTGAGTTTTATTGCCTAAAAGTGTACTGGCAAACTTTCAGCGCGTCACTTCCAGCGAAGTTCGGGCCATTCATTGATCCTGGTCGGCCGATCCGTGCTGTCCAGAGGATGACTCTTACTTACGGAAGTGGTGGCTTACTTTTCGCATTTGGGCGAGCACACGTTCTGTGCTTTGCCCAGCAGTTTGCGGGTCATCAGTTGCGCGCGGGGCTTGTGCTTTCCGCAAAGGAAACACGACATCGTCGCCGTGTGGGCGTACTGATTGGTCTCTCCAAATGGGGAGCCAGAAACTTTGGCCTTGTAACGCAAGCCATCTTTAACGATTTGTGATTTGGTAACTGGGGTGCTCATTGAGTTGCTTCCAATCTTCTTGCTTTGTAAATTGTGGTTCAGCGTCTGGGGATCATCCACAGAGTCTGTGGGTTGACTTGGGGATAACTAGGCTGCATTCGCTCAAAACCCGCATGCCTATTGGCTTTGCATAAGCTGCCCAAAAAGGATGCAGGATGTTATTGCGAAGAAATGCGCCTGCGTATCTCTCAGTGTTTCCATTTCTTTTTAGGCTTGCCCGTCAGGGGGATTTCTCCGCGTAACCGACGCAAGTCTTCTTCGGTCAGGTCTTCGCTCTCGTCGTCTTCATGAGCGTGATGGCTTACTGCATCACTCTCACCTTGCACCTGCTTAGGAGCCTTCGGGAACTGTCGGACATTGTTGCCACTGTTCGTTCGCAAAGGCGATCGCTTCAGGCGACTTGTCTTTTCCTCTTGCGGCTTAGGCGGTTCAGCACAGTAAAAAGGTTGAAGATGGGGCAAGCCAGCATCCACTTCCATTCGATAGTAGTGCCCGTTAGCCAATTTAATCTTCAAAGAGTTGCCATCCAGAACCGCATGGCCCGAGGGGATATAGCCGCCGGTGTTGGTGGAATGACCAAACAGCATGACCATGCGCCCCCATTGCTCGCGCGGCACGCAGTCGAACACCACTGCTTCTTCCACTTCCGCCATCTTCTCTACCAGCGTGAATTTGCCGTCTCTTGGATCGTAGAACAGTGCTGCACTGCCCTTCTTCAAGGTGATGCTACCGACCGCTTCGCTGCGCTTGATACGGTCATCGAGTTCGGTCAAATAGAACTTCTGAAACGCCTCGACGGCTGCTGGGGTCACCGTAATGGTAGGTGTGGCAGATTGCATGGATTGCTGGATCTTTCTTCGGTTTCAGCGCATCAGAAGGACAAGCCAGGAGTCGGTTTGAATGGCAAGGTGCCCAATCTCCGGCGGTCTTTATGTTGTGGTCTATTTGCTTAATTCAACCCAACGGTCACATCAAATAAATTAACGGAATCAGCAAGCCCATCGTCTCAACACGATGCCAAGAATTCATCATGGCAAGTGTTACGTTGGCAACGAGGCTACAAACAAAAAGGGCCCAACTTCGTGGGCCCTTTTTGTAGCGGAAACCCGCATGCTTTTTGGTTGCGCGAGAAGGATTTGAACCTCCGACCTTTGGGTTATGAGCCCAACGAGCTACCAGACTGCTCCATCGCGCGGTAAGCTAGTAGTATACCTTATTCAGCTGCCACTGCTGCGGTATCAGCCGCATTAGTTTCAGCACGGTCCACCAATTCGACCAGAGCCATGGGCGCGTTGTCACCAACACGGAAACCCATCTTCAGAATACGTGTGTAACCACCGGGACGTGTCTTGAAACGCGGGCCCAGGTCGTTGAACAACTTGGTTACGCTGTCACGGTCGCGCAGGCGGTCAAATGCCAGGCGGCGGTTGGCCACGGTGGCTTCCTTCGACAGAGTGATCATGGGTTCGATCACGCGACGCAGTTCCTTGGCCTTGGGCACAGTGGTCTTGATGACTTCGTGCTCGATGAGCGAGTTCATCATGTTGCGCAGCATCGCCAGACGGTGCGACGAAGTGCGGTTGAGTTTGCGGAGTCCGAGTCCGTGGCGCATGGTAATTTCCTTCAGTTATGGAGCAGCCGTATCAGGTACTGCCCGGGCGCGTTACCCCGGGAGGGGCGGTTTGGATTAACTTCTTATGTGGAAAAACGATTAACGCTTTTCCAGTGCAGCCGGCGGCCAGCTTTCGAGCTTCATGCCCAAAGTCAGACCACGGGAAGCCAGCACTTCCTTGATTTCGTTGAGCGACTTGCGACCCAGGTTAGGTGTCTTCAGCAGCTCGTTCTCGGTGCGCTGAATCAGGTCACCGATGTAGTAAATGTTTTCGGCCTTCAGGCAGTTGGCAGAACGCACGGTCAGTTCCAGCTCGTCCACAGGGCGCAGCAGGATCGGATCGAATTGCGTATTTCCACGCGGTGCCGGTGCGTCGAATGCAGCCAGTTCGCTGCCTTCCAGTTGTGCAAACACAGCCAATTGCTCCACCAGAATCTTGGCAGATGCGCGCACTGCGTCTTCAGCAGACACTGCACCGTTGGTTTCGATTTCAACCACCAGCTTGTCCAGGTCGGTACGCTGCTCAACGCGGGCGCTCTCCACGGTGTAGCTCACGCGCTTGACCGGGGAGAACGAAGCGTCCAGAACGATACGGCCAATGGACTTGTTGGGTTCGTCGGCGTGGCGGCGCATGGTGCCGGGCACATAGCCACGGCCCTTTTCAACCTTGATCTGCATGTCCAGCTTGCCGCCGTGCGACAGGTTGGCGATGACATGACCGGGGTTGATAATTTCCACGTCATGGGGCGTCTGAATGTCAGCGGCCGTTACGACGCCTTCCGAGTCTTTGCGCAGGCTCAGAGTCACTTCTTCGCGGTTGTGCAGCTTGAACACAACGCCCTTGAGGTTCAACAAAATGTTGACCACGTCTTCTTGCACACCATCGATAGAGGAGTACTCGTGGAGCACGCCGGCGATAGTCACTTCGGTTGCTGCAAATCCAGGCATGGATGAGAGCAACACGCGACGCAGCGCATTACCCAGGGTGTGACCGTAACCACGTTCAAAAGGCTCAAGAGCCACCTTGGCACGGTTGGGACCGAGTTGTTCTACGCTAATGGATTTTGGTTTCAGCAAACTGTTTTGCATGCAGACTTCCTCTCAATACCCCCGACTCGTTACATCGGTAAGGCTGGTGAAGCACCCTGACTCAAGTGCCCTCAAGTCAGGGAACGAATTCGATTACTCAGGCAAATTAGCGTGAATACAATTCAACGATCAGCGATTCGTTGATGTCGGCGCCGAACTGGTCACGATCGGGCACGGCCTTGAAGGTACCTTCGGCCTTGTCAGCATTGACGTCAACCCATGCAGGCATACCCACTTGGGCGGCCAGTTGCAGGGCTTCCACGACACGGTTTTGCTTCTTGGACTTTTCGCGCAGAGCGATCACGTCACCGGGCTTGACCATGTAAGAAGGAATGTTCACGGAATTGCCGTTCACAGTGATCGCCTTGTGGGAAACCAACTGACGTGCTTCTGCGCGAGTGGAACCAAAGCCCATGCGATAGACGACGTTGTCCAGACGGGATTCCAACAGGAACAGCAGGTTGGCGCCGGTGTTGCCACGGCGGCGATCGGCTTCTTCAAAGTAGCGACGGAACTGACGCTCCAGCACGCCATACATGCGCTTGACCTTCTGCTTTTCACGCAGTTGCAGACCGTAGTCGGAGGTACGGGCACCGGAAGTGCGGCCGTGCTGACCAGGCTTGGAGTCGAATTTCGCCTTGTCACCGATAGAACGGCGTGCGCTCTTCAGGAACAGGTCGGTGCCTTCACGGCGGGATAGTTTGGCCTTGGGGCCGAGGTAACGTGCCACTTGATCTTCCTTCTATGTCATCTTCCGCACGGAAATGCGGGAGCCACCATCGATCGATGGTGGCGGTGGGCTTGTGAATAAATTAGATGCGACGACGCTTCTGCGGACGGCAGCCGTTGTGCGGCACCGGAGTCACGTCAGCGATCATGTTGATGCGAATGCCCAGTGCGGCCAGAGCGCGCACAGAGGATTCACGGCCGGGACCAGGACCCTTGATTTCAACGTCAAGGTTCTTGATGCCCTGCTCAAGTGCTGCACGACCAGCCACTTCGGAAGCAACCTGCGCTGCAAACGGAGTGGACTTACGCGAGCCCTTGAAACCCTGTCCACCGGAAGAAGCCCAGGACAACGCGTTGCCTTGGCGATCTGTGATGGTAATGATGGTGTTGTTAAACGACGCGTGCACGTGGGCGATACCGTCGGCAACGTTCTTGCGAACTTTCTTGCGAACGCGCTGTGCTGCGTTATTGGAGGGAGCTTTTGCCATGGTGGTTCTCTATCCCGATTATTTCTTCAAAGACGCAGCAGCCTTACGCGGGCCTTTGCGAGTACGTGCGTTGGTACGCGTGCGCTGACCGCGCATGGGCAGGCCACGGCGATGACGGAATCCGCGGTAGCAACCGATGTCCATCAAACGCTTGATGTTCATAGTTGTTTCACGACGCAAGTCACCTTCGATCGTGAACTGAGCGATCTGGTCGCGAATTTTTTCCAAATCCGAGTCGGTCAGATCTTTGACCTTCTTGGAATATGCGATGCCACAAGCTTCGCAAATTTTGCGTGCGCGGGTGCGACCAATTCCGAAGATAGCCGTCAGGCCAATTTCAGAATGCTGATGCGGCGGAATATTGATGCCAGCGATACGTGCCATTTTCGTCCTCTAAAACTCTTGCAATTAACCCTGACGCTGCTTGTGACGGGGATCTGTACAGATCACACGCACAACGCCCTTGCGTCGGATAATTTTGCAGTTACGGCAAATTTTCTTGACCGAAGCCGAAACTTTCATATTTCTCTCCTAAAAACCTTCGCCCTGTTCCGACTTTGATTCGCGCGGAACCTGCGATTCTACTTTGCTACACACACGGCTTGCTTTAAGGGCTTGCCGCGAAACTCTTGATTTGCCCGACGTCTCTGTCGAGACCTGCACCATCTTAGGAAGCCTTGAAATTGGCCTTCTTCAACAGCGACTCATATTGCTGGGACATCAAGTAGTTTTGTACTTGGGCCATGAAATCCATGGTGACCACCACAATAATCAGCAGCGACGTTCCACCGAAGTAAAACGGCACGTTGTATTTCAAGATCAGGAACTCGGGGAGCAAACACACGAATGTGATGTACACCGCACCCGCCAGCGTCAAACGCAGCAAGATCTTGTCAATGTATTTCGCAGTTTGGTCACCCGGGCGAATGCCAGGAATGAACGCACCACTCTTTTTCAGGTTGTCTGCGGTCTCACGGCTGTTGAACACCAGCGCCGTATAGAAGAAGCAGAAAAACACAATCGCAGCGGCATACAACATCACATACACAGGCTGGCCGGGGCTCAGCGTGCTGGAGATGTCTTTCAGCCAACGCATGGAGTCACCCGTGCTGAACCAGTTAGCGATGGTTGCCGGCAACAAAATAATGCTGGAGGCAAAAATCGGGGGGATCACACCCGCCATGTTCAGCTTCAGGGGCAAGTGCGAAGACTGACCGCCATACACCTTGTTGCCAACCTGGCGACGGGCGTAATTCACCAAAATCTTGCGCTGGCCACGTTCAACGAACACGACGAAGTACGTTACCAATGCCACCAGAACCACGATCAGCAGCGACACGATGATGCTCATGGCGCCAGTGCGAACCAGCTCCAGCAATCCACCAATCGCGTTCGGCAAACCTGCAGCGATACCACCGAAGATCAGGATGGAAATACCATTGCCCAAACCGCGCTCAGTAATTTGCTCACCCAGCCACATCAGGAACATGGTGCCTGCCGTCAGCGTGACAACAGAAGTCATGCGGAAACCAAAACCCGGTGCAATCACCAAGCCAGCAGAAGATTCCAGCGCCATGGCAATGCCGAGCGATTGGAACAGTGCCAGGCCCAGGGTGCCGTAACGCGTGTACTGGGTAATCTTGCGACGACCCGCCTCGCCTTCCTTCTTGAGCGCCTCGAAAGTAGGCAGCACATAGGTCAGCAATTGCATGATGATCGACGCCGAGATGTACGGCATGATTCCCAATGCAAACACGGTGAAACGGGACAGGGCACCACCGGAGAACATATTGAACAAGCTCAATATGCCGCCTTGCTGGCCCTTGAACAACTGCTGCAACTGCGACGGATCGATACCGGGCACAGGAATGTGTGCGCCGACACGGTAGACAACCAGCGCAAGCAGCAAGAAGACCAGTCGGCGACGCAGGTCACCAAACTTTCCAGTCTTTGCAATATCAGCTGCGCTCGTTGCCACGTTCGTATCTTTCTGTCAGCAAATTAAGCAATGCTTCCACCAGCCGCTTCGATAGCAGCCTTGGCACCAGCAGTCGCACCAATACCTGTCAGCTTGACGGCCTTGGTCAGGGCGCCGGTATTGATTACCTTCACCACCTTGGCGATTTCACCAATCGCACCAGCTTGCTTCAAGGTCAGGATGTCCACTTCAGCAGCGCCCAGGTTTTCCAGGGTCGACAAAGTGATTTCCGCATTGAACTTCAGCAGATGGGACTTGAAGCCGCGCTTGGGCAGGCGACGATGCATAGGCATCTGACCGCCTTCAAAGCCAACCTTGTGGTAGCCACCGGAACGGGACTTTTGACCCTTGTGTCCGCGACCAGCCGTCTTACCCAGACCGGAGCCAATACCGCGACCAACGCGACGCTTGGCGTGTTTTGCACCCTCTGCGGGTTTGATGTCATTGAGTTCCATCATCAACCTCTTAGAGAACCTTGACCAGGTAGCTGATCGTGTTAATCATGCCGCGCACTTCAGGAGAATCCTTCAGTTCGCTAACGCTGTTGAGTTTGCGCAGACCCAGACCACGCACGGTGGCGCGATGCGATTCTTTGCAGCCAATGGGGCTACGCACCAATTGGACTTTGACGGTTTGTTGTGTTGTCATGATTGAAATCTCCGTTTAAGCGAAGAGTTCTTCAACGGTCTTGCCGCGCTTGGCTGCCACTTCGGAAGGTGTCGTAGACACAGACAGGGCATCAAGGGTTGCACGAACCATGTTGTAGGGGTTGGTCGAACCGTGGCTCTTTGCCACGATGTCGGTGATACCCACCACTTCGAATACTGCACGCATAGGACCGCCAGCAATGATGCCGGTACCCTTGGGAGCCGGCGCCATCATGACGCTGGCAGCGCCGTGGTGACCCATCACCTTGTGGTGAATGGTGCCGTTCTTGAGGGAAACCTTCAGCATGTTGCGACGGGCTTCTTCCATGGCCTTCTGCACAGCAGCCGGAACTTCCTTGGATTTACCCTTGCCCATACCGATGCGACCATCGCCATCACCCACTACGGTCAGTGCAGCGAAGCCGAGAATACGACCACCCTTCACAACCTTGGTGACGCGATTGATCGCGATCATCTTCTCGCGCAGACCGTCCTCAGGACCCTCGGCCTTACCTTGCATTTTTGCTTGAACTTTAGCCATTGTTAATTCCGATCTGCTTAGAACTGCAAGCCAGCTTCACGCGCGGCATCAGCCAGCGCCTTGACACGGCCGTGGTACGCAAAACCTGCGCGATCAAAGGCAACCTTTTCAACGCCAGCAGCCTTGGCTTTTTCAGCCACGCGCTTGCCGATGATCTGGGCTGCTGCCACATTGCCACCCTTGCCGGTTGCGCCCAATGCCTTGCGGACATCGGCTTCTGCGGTGGAAGCGGAAGCAATCACTTTGCCGCCATCGCCAGAAATCACGGCTGCATAGATATGCAGGTTGGTACGGTTTACGGTCAGACGGGCAACGCCTTGTGTGGCGATACGGATACGCGTCTGACGGGCCCGACGAAGACGCTGCTCTTTTTTGGTCAACATGATGCAGCTCCTTATTTCTTCTTGGTTTCTTTGATCGTGATCTTCTCGTCCGCATAACGGATGCCCTTGCCCTTGTAAGGCTCGGGAGGACGAACAGAACGGATCTCAGCAGCAATCTGTCCAACGCGCTGACGGTCAGCGCCCTTGATCAGGATTTCTGTAGGAGTGGGAGTGGCCACGGAAATGCCAGCGGGCATGTCAATGTTCACGGGGTGCGAATAACCCACAGCCAGGTTCAGCTTGGCGCCGGTAGCTTGGGCCTTGTAACCCACGCCGATCAGGCTCAGCTTCTTCTCAAAGCCTTTGGTCACACCGATCACCATGTTGTTTACCAACTGGCGCATGGTGCCAGCCATGGCATCTGCATCACGGGATTCGTTTGCGGGGGCGAAGCTCAGCTTGCCTGCATCATTGGCCACAGTCACCAGGGTGTTCAGCGTCATCTGCAGCGTGCCACCAGCGCCTTTAACGCTGATGTGACCTGCATTGATGGACACATCCACTCCAGCGGGAATTGTGACGGGAAGTTTGCCTACACGGGACATCTTAAATACTCCTCAATGTGGCTTAGGCGACGTAGCACAGCACTTCGCCACCGACACCGGAAGCGCGCGCTTTGCGATCAGTCATCACACCCTTGGGTGTCGTCACGATGGCCACACCGAGTCCGTTCTGGACTTGGGGGATGGCATCGCTGCCACGGTAAACGCGCAGGCCAGGACGGCTCACACGTTCAATGCGCTCGATCACGGGGCGACCGGCGTAATACTTCAGGGCGATTTCGAGTTCAGACTTGCCACCTTCGGTGGAAACCTTGAAACCGTCGATGTAGCCTTCTTCTTTCAACACTTGGGCAATCGCAACCTTCACTTTGGAAGAGGGCACAGAGACCGAAGTCTTTGCAACCATTTGTGCATTGCGGATGCGTGTCAACAGGTCGGCGATGGGATCACTCATGCTCATATTGGATTCTCCTGTCGCTTACCAGCTGGCCTTGACGATGCCGGGGATTTCACCAGCAAAAGCCATTTCACGAATCTTGGCACGTGCCAGACCGAAGTGCTGGAAGGTACCGCGGGGACGACCGGTGATGGAGCAACGGTTGCGTTGACGTGTGGGGTTTGCGTTGCGGGGCAACTTTTGCAGACCCAGGCGCGCTGCGGCGCGCTCTTCGTCGGAACGCTTTGCGTCGGTAGAGATGGCCTTCAGTTCCGCATATTTCTTAGCGTACTTGGCAGCCAACTTGTCACGTTTGAGCTCGCGCTCGATTAAAGCCATTTTAGCCACAGGTCACCTCAGTTCTTGAACGGGAAACGGAATGCTGCGAGCAGTGCCTTGCACTCTTCGTCAGTCTTTGCCGTTGTGGTGATGCTGATATTGAGGCCGCGCAAGGCATCCACCTTGTCATATTCAATCTCAGGGAAAATGATCTGCTCTTTGACGCCGATGTTGTAGTTACCACGGCCATCGAACGCACGACCAGAAATACCACGGAAGTCACGCACGCGGGGCAGAGCCACGGTAACGAAACGGTCCAGGAATTCATACATCTGCACGCCGCGCAGGGTCACCATGCAACCAATAGCCTGGCCTTCGCGGATCTTGAAACCGGCGATAGCTTTCTTGGACTTGGTCACAACAGGCTTCTGACCTGCAATCTTGGTCAGGTCGCCAACGGCGTTGTCCATAACCTTCTTGTCGGCAACCGCTTCGCTCACACCCATGTTCAGGGTGATCTTGGTCAGACGGGGCACTTGCATGGGCGACTTGTAGCCAAACTTGGCTGTCAGCTCAGGCGCAACTTTGTCGCGATAGATTTGTTGAAAACGTGCCATGCTTATGCCACCTTGATTTCTTCGCCGCTGGACTTGTAAACGCGAACGCGTTTGCCATCGGCCAGCAACTTGATACCAACACGGTCAGCCTTACCCGTTGCAGCATTGAAAATTGCCACATTGGATTGGTGAATCGGCATGCTCTTTTCAACGATGCCACCGGTTGTGCCCTTCATCGGGTTGGGCTTGGTGTGCTTTTTCACCAAGTTGATGCCCTCTACGATCACGTGAGAGTCATCCTTGCGCAGGCTGATCTTGCCGCGCTTGCCCTTATCGCGACCTGCGATAACGATGACTTCGTCGCCTTTGCGAATCTTGTTCATGGCGGGTCCTTACAAAACTTCAGGAGCCAGGGACACGATCTTCATGAACTTTTCGGTACGCAGTTCGCGCGTGACCGGTCCAAAGATGCGGGTGCCGATAGGCTCCAACTTGGCGTTGAGCAACACTGCTGCGTTGCCGTCGAATTTCACCAAAGAACCGTCGCCACGGCGGATGCCCTTGGCAGTACGAACCACCACAGCGCTGTAGACCTCGCCTTTTTTGACGCGGCCGCGCGGTGCAGCTTCTTTGATGCTAACTTTGATGATGTCGCCAACACTGGCGTAACGGCGCTTAGAACCACCCAGCACTTTGATGCACAGGACGGACTTGGCGCCGGTGTTGTCGGCAACTTCCAATCGAGATTCAGTTTGGATCATTTCAAATATTCCCAACTTGCACCTGAATCGACCCTTGCCCCACGGCAAGCAACCCATTCAAGTCAGTCTTGGGCCCGCTGTCCGTCACTCAAACCACTTGAATGACTTCCATTTGGGCAGAACCTTCATACTTTTTCAAGCGAAGCCCACGATTATGCCAAGCCTTGTATGGCGGGTCAACACTTTTTTCAGGGAATTTTCAAATATTGGGCCGTTAGCCGCAAAAAATCTGCAAGTTGTGGGTCGTGTCCGGTCTCCTCAAGCAGGATTTCCGCCACGCGGGGTGCCAAGTCGGCAGCAATTCGGGCGTCCAGAAACAACCAACGGCTGCGGCGGGCCAGCACATCCTCTACTGTCATGGCGTATTCGTGGCGTGCCGCAAAGCGCACCATGGCTTCGGTCAAACCTCCGGCAAGCACCGTATCGGCACCTGGAAGCTGATTTACTAGAGCAGCTTCGGATCCGTAGGAGTGCAGCCCTTCCGACTGGCTGATGGCAACCGGCGCGTTTTTTCCGGCAGGCGGTGCTCCGACCAGCCGTAAGTGCGTCGTCTTGCCGGCCGGCCGGGAGGGCAACAGGCCCTTTTCGGCGCCGCGCCTCAACACATCTTCTGCCATGGCGCGGTAGGTGGTCCATTTGCCGCCGGTTACTGTTACCAGACCGCTGCGGCTGACCAGCACAGTGTGCTCCCGGCTGATGGCCTTGGTGGCTTCGCCTTCGTCGTCCTGCGGCTTGACCAGCGGTCGCAAGCCGACCCAGATGCTTTTGATGTCGGCGCGGGAGGGCGGTTTGCGCAAGTACCGCGCCGACTCCCGCAAGATGAATTCCACTTCTTCGGCGAACGCCTGGGGCTCTCGGTCCAGATCGTGGCGCGGGGTGTCGGTGGTGCCCAGAATGACCTTTCCCAGCCAGGGCACCGCAAACAAGACACGTCCATCGGCCGTCTTGGGCACCATCAAGGCGGTATCCCCCGCCAGAAACTCCCGGTCCACTACCAGGTGCACACCCTGGCTGGGTGCCACCATGGGTTTGACTTCTCTGCCACCACCCGCCCGGTGGGCCGCGCTGTCTTGCTCGCGCAAGGCGTCGACCCAAACACCGGTCGCATTGACTACGCAACGCGCCCGCACCCGATACGCCTCGGCGCTCAGGGCGTCCTGCGCCATCAGACCGCAGACCTTGCCATCCTTATAGAGAAGTTCGGTGACACCACAGTAATTGATCAACAACGCGCCTTGGAGCGCCGCCGTACGGGCCAGCACCAGCGCCAAGCGGGCATCGTTGAACTGGCCGTCCCAGTACTGCACGCCGCCCTTGAGCCCCACGCTGCGAACGGTAGGCAGCGCCTTTTCGGTCTCCCGAGCGCTCAAGAAACGGGTCTTGCCCAAACCGGCCTGGCCCGCCAGCAAGTCGTACATCGTCAGCCCCGCGCCATAAAACGGCGCCTCCCACCACTGATACGAGGGCACCACAAACGCCAGCGGTTGTGCCAGATGCGGCGCGTTGTGCAGCAGCGTCGTGCGCTCATGCAGCGCCTCACGTACCAAGGAAATATTGCCCTGCGCCAGGTAGCGCACGCCTCCATGCACCAGTTTGGTAGCGCGCGAAGACGTGCCTTTGGCAAAGTCGTGCGATTCGAGCAGCACCACCTTGAACCCACGCGCCGCCGCATCCAGCGCAACGCCCAGTCCGGTAGCGCCACCGCCCCCCACAGCCAGGTCGTAT
>ERZ1034361.515-NODE-515-length-24524-cov-9.271526_pt1 | contig 24524 bp, 20 predicted proteins | sample MGYA00520617_ERZ1034361 | MGnify/ENA primary metagenome ERZ1034361 (study PRJEB33736, sample SAMEA104284507) | Azolla filiculoides | biome: Urban; feature: Water surface; material: Ditch water | place: Netherlands | collected 2015-10-28 | depth 0-0.1 m ...
GAGCCTCTACCACCGTGCAGCTGAGAGACGGTGAAAGCTTTGCCATTGGCGGCTTGATCAAAAGCAATGTGACCGAGGCGATTCGCGCATTGCCCTTGTTGGGTGAACTGCCCGTGCTGGGCGCCTTGTTCCGCAGCAATGCGTTCCAAACTGAAAAATCCGAATTGCTGTTCGTGATCACGCCTCGATTGGCCAAAACAGCTGAGCAGACCTTGGCCTTGCCCACGGACCATTTCAAGCCGCCCACCCGAGCCGAATTCATGATCGAGGGCTTGATGGAACCCACACCTTCGACATCCGCAGACAAGCCAGCCCCTGCCCCTGCAGATGAGGCTGTTGCCGTGCACCCACAAACCTCGACTCCAGGAGATGCGAAATGACAGCAATGACTATCGGCAAAGTCCAAAACCTGTGCGCGTGGCTGCTGGTGAGTTTGGCTGCAACGGGTTGCGCCAACACACCATATGCGGACGCACCGCAAGCAGGGCAATCGGTTCGTCAAGCGTGGGCTGCGCAAACACTGAATTCGGAGGCTGGACAAAAAAAATGGCCACTGGCTGACAGCGATGGTGTTGCCATGAAGTCTGCCGTTGACCGTTACCAAAGTTCCTTTGACAAGCCCCCCGCCCCGGTGAATGTCATGAACATTGGAATCGGTGGCTCGGCCGGCACTGCTGGTCGTTGAAAGGACTGACATGAACACGTATCTGCTGGCACCGGATGCCGCCACGGTCGAATTGTTGCGCAACACAGTTCAGTCGCAGAGTTTGACGGTCAAGTCGGCTCTTGTACGCGCCGCAGGACAGTCTTTGCTGCCTCTGCTCCAAAATATCGAGTCTGGTATTTTGCTGTTGTGCAGTAGCCAAGGGCAATTGGCCGAAGACCTCGAAGCACTGGAATCCATGACCTGGGCCAACCCGCAGCTCAGTGTGGTCCTGATCAGTGACAGTGATACCAAAGAAGATTTGATGCTTGCCATGCGCGCGGGCATTCGCGAGGTGGTGGCGTCACCACCCGCCCAGTCTGATCTGATTGCCGCTTTGCGCCGTGTCGTGGGGCATCACGGAAAAACCCGCAATGCCGATGACAGTTTCGTTGGGTCCGGAAAAATCGTGGCCTTCATTTCGTGCAAAGGCGGCAGCGGATCGACTTTTTTAGCCACCAACATGGCCTATTTGATCGCCGACACGTTCAACCGCCGGTGTGTTCTTGTTGATCTGGATCTGCAGTACGGCGATGCCTCGTATTACATGAGTCAGGACGATGCCAAAAACAACATCAGCGACTTAACGCAACAAATCGATCGCCTTGACGCACAGTTGTTGAGCAGTTGCATGCAGCGCATTACCCCACGGCTGAATTTGCTGGCAGCCCCCAATGAGCCAGGTGTGGCCTTGGCCATCACCGCCAACCAACTTGAGCAGGTCTTGACATTGGCCAAACGCATGCATGAGTTTGTGGTGCTCGATTTGGACAGCGCCATTGATGCGGTCACGCTCAAAGCATTGGACATGGCGGATGTTGTCTTTGTGACGATGGAGTGCAACCTGCCCGTGGTGCGCAACGCGAAACGACTGGTCAAGCTTTTCCACTCTTTGGGATATGGCGATGACAAGTTGAAATTGCTGGTGAACAAATTCCAGTCTGATGGCGTTCTGGATGTCAAAAGCATCGAGCAAGCCGTGGCCATCAAAGTTAACCACACCATTCCCAATCAGGTCGAGGCAGTGACCGAAGCCTTTAATTTGGGTCGACCGCTGGAACTGTTGCACCCACAGAACGGCGTGCTCAAAGCCTTGCGCGAAATCACATCGTCGCTGTTGCACACCCCTTTGCCCAAAACCCGTGGCTGGATGGATCGTTTGATGGGTAAAGCGGCCTGAATGGCGACCCGCAACAAAAGGAGATTGCTTTGAAAATGGACATCCGCCAGCATTTTGAGTCGCACGCATCCATTCCGATCGCGCTGGCGACTGCACAGTCTCCCAGCAGGGTGACCGCGGTTCGGCTTGAATCCATCAAGTCTCAAATACACCGAGAAATTCTGGCGCAGGTGGATCTGCGGCGCATGGAGACGATTTCGCCCGAAGCCCTGCGCCAGGAGCTCAAGGGGCTGACCCAAAGGCTGCTCGATGAAAGTGGCTTGGCCATCAACGAGGCAGAGCGTCGGCAGATTGTTCAGGGCATCCAGGATGAAATGTTGGGCTTGGGCCCCATTGAGCCTTTGTTGGCAGACCCCACTGTGTCCGACATATTGGTCAATGGTCCGCACAGTGTGTATGTCGAGCGCAAAGGCAAGATCGAGTCGACCAACATTGAATTTGACAGTGAGGCGCATTTGATGCGCGTGATCGACCGCATTGTCTCTCGCATAGGCCGCCGTGTGGATGAGATGAATCCCATGGTCGATGCCCGATTGCCGGATGGTTCCCGCGTCAACGCGGTGATACCCCCTTTGGCCATTGACGGCCCTTTGCTGTCGATTCGCCGTTTTTCGGTGGTGCCTTACACCATGATGGATTTGCTGGCGTTTCACACCCTCAATGCAGAGATGTCTGAACTCGTCCATGGTTTGGTCAAGGCCAAGATCAATTTGTTGGTATCGGGTGGGACAGGCAGCGGAAAAACCACTTTTTTGAATGTCATTTCGGCCAGCATTCCCCATGATGAGCGGATTGTCACCATCGAAGATGCGGCTGAATTGCAATTGCAGCAACCGCATGTGGTACGGATGGAAACCCGACCTCAAAACATCGAGGGCAAGGGAGAAATCAGCCAACGTGCCTTGTTGCGAAACAGTCTGCGCATGCGACCAGACCGCATCATTTTGGGCGAGGTTCGTGGTGCTGAAGTGCTGGACATGTTGCAGGCCATGAACACCGGACACGATGGCTCCATGACCACCATCCATGCCAATTCGCCGCGCGATGCCATCACCCGTCTTGAGCACATGTTGGGCATGGCCGGACTGAATGTAGATGCGCGTTCGATGCGACAGCAAATCAGTGCTGCATTGACCGTGATCGTGCAGGTTTCCCGCTTGTCAGATGGTCGGCGCAAGGTGACCAGTCTGCAAGAAATCACGGGCATGGAGGGGGATGTGCTCAGCATGCAGGAAATTTTTAAATTTGACCAAACAGGCATCTCCCCTGAAGGCCAGGTTCAGGGCCGCTTTGTGGCCACGGGGATTCGCCCCAAGTTTGTGCAGCGCCTGAAAACACGCGGCATTCAATTGCGAGAAGACTTGTTTGATCCTTTGAACATTCGAGGTGCATGATGGACTTGGCCTATTGGTTCATTTTGGGCTCGTGCGGCATCGCCAGTTTTTTGATGCTGTTGGGCTTGTACGAGGCTTGGCGTGTTCACTGGAGCCCCCGTCAAAAATTGCTCGACCACAGGATGCACCAGATGTTCAGGCACGAGCAGCAACATGCTCATACGCCCATTGTTCACAGACGTACACTGAGTCGTTTCGACACGCTGGATCGTTGGTTGAGTCAAGTGCCTGGCATAGACGTTTTTGACCGTTTTCTTCGTCAAACCGATTTGCCCCTGGATGTTTCTCAGAGCCTGATGACTGGCTTGATGTTGGTTGTGGCTGCTGGCCTTGTGGGTGTGGGGCTGCACTTGCCTGTGCTTTTGACGGGCCTGTTGGTGCTGGGTACTTTGAGCGGCGCCCTTTATTACCTCAAGTACCGGGGCGTGCAAAGGATCATCGCCATCGAAAAGCAACTGCCCGATGCGCTCGACCTCATGGTTCGGGCTCAGCAATCGGGCCATGCCTTTATCAGCGCCCTGCAGATCACCGCGACCGAGTCCCGCCCGCCCATTTCGCTGGAGCTGCGCAAGGTATTTGATGAGATCAATCTGGGCATGAGTGTCCAGTCGGCCATGAACCATTTGGCCGAGCGCATCGACAGCAAGGAGATCCGCTATTTTGTGGTGGCTGTGCTGATTCAAAACGAGACGGGCGGCAATCTGGCCGATGTCTTGCGCAAGACAGCCACTTTGATCCGGGAGCGTCAAAAAATAGCGGGCGTGGTTCGGGTCTTGTCCGCCGAGGGCCGTATCTCTGCCTGGATCTTGTCTGTCATGCCATTTTTGCTGGCATTTTTGTTGCACCTCATCAATCCCGAGTTCGTTGCGGTTCTCTGGAAAGACCCGATGGGTCTGGCCATGCTGGGTGTTTCTTTGGGCTTGATTTTGGTGGGGATTTTCTGGATGTCCCGACTGGTTCAAATCAAAGTCTGAAAGCGTGTCATGGCCACCTTGAATTTTCTGTTTCTGGGCTTTTTGTTCCTGCTTGTAGCCTCTTTGGTTTATCTCGCCTTGAACCAATGGGCCTCCGATGATTTCGAAAAGCGTCGATTGGGCTTGGTTCAACCCAGCCGACCTGCAGAACATGCTTGGCTCAAGCGCATGCAATCGAAGATGATGGCCTTGCTTTTAAGGATGAGCCCCTGGGCTGGCACGGCGGCACCAGAAGATGCTATGCAGCCAAGCGCTTTGCAGATGCGGCTTTTGAATGCGGGCATTCGGTCAGGTCTGGCGGTGCCGGTTTTTCTCGGCTTGAAGACATTTTTGACTTTTTTTCTGCCCGCGTGTTTCGTGATGCTGACGTGGTTGTTGCAGTTGTCGTGGTCTGAGCTGATGTTTTGGACCGGCGTCATGGCTGCGGCTGCGCTGGGGTACTACACGCCCAATGTGGTCTTGCACCAGCTGGTCAAGAAGCAGCAAAAAATCTTGTTTCATGCCGTGCCGGATGCATTGGATTTGATGCGTTTGTGCGTGCAGGCCGGCTTGGGCTTGGATGCCGCCATTGAAAGGGTGGGGCGTGAAATGCGTTTGTCTTATCCGCAGCTGTCGGACGAGTTTGCCTTGACAGGGCTTGAGCTGCGAGCTGGGTCTTCACGTGCAGAAGCACTGCGCCATCTTTCCCAGCGCATGGGTTTGCCCGATATCGAAGGCTTGGTGTCGATGCTCATCCAGGCAGACCGGTTTGGCACCAGCATTGCGGAGTCACTCGAGGTGCATTCAGATGCACTCAGAACAAAGCGCCGTCTGATTGCCGAAGAAGCTGCGGCCAAGTTGCCCATCAAACTGTTGATCCCCTTGATTTTTTGCGTTTTCCCCTCGTTGATGACTGTCCTGTTGGGGCCTGTGGTGATCAGCATCGCGCAACATTTGTTCCCCTTAGTCAATGGGTGATGGTCATCAATTCGAGACGCGCAATGGCATGGGCTGTCAGTTATGCATGTTGATGACCTCACCACAACGTGAATTTATTGACTCAATTGTCCGATACAGCGGGTCATCCTGATCATTCTTTATGTAGGTGCTCGCCAATGGTGTTATTTGAAATTTCGGTTCAAGTGTTGCTTGTTAATTCAGATCAGGTGATGACGAACCTTTTGACCAAAGAGTTGGGGTCTGAAAATGGTATTCAATTGCTCTGCGTTGCCCAAAGCCGTCGTGAAGGTAAACGGCTGATTGAAAATAAGAATTTTGATGTCATGCTGATTGATCCCGTTTTGAAAGATGGCAATGGTTTTGATCTGATCAGTTATGCCAAAAAAATAAGGCCATTGTGTGAAGTGGTCGTTGCCGGACGCGATGAAGGAGAAGACGCTATGCGCGCCTTCGCCTCTGGGGCGATGGGTTACGTGCCTTGCACGGGTGCAGAAGGACGGTATGCCCACGCGGTCAAACAGGTGGCCTGCGGTGGGGCCTACATGACACCCCGCATGTCACGAGAGGTTCTCTGTCAATTGGAGAGCAAGTCAGCACTGGTGGATCGTCGTCGTGAAATGGAGCGACTGACGCTGCGTGAACTGCAAATTTTGAGGATGGTGGCCGATGGGCACACCAGCTTGCCTCTGGGTAGGAAGCTGGGGATTTCATGCCAGACCGTGAATGCACACGTTAAGAATATTTTGAGAAAGTTGAATGTTCGAACCCGAGCGCAGGCGATCGCCAAAGCCTATGAGCAAGGTGTTTTGTAGCGAGCTTCATTGTTTTTTATTTCAACAATCGCCACATGGGTGGCAGCAAATCGTACAAAGCAGTGGGTTCGCGTCGAAGCCAGAAAGGGGGGGTGGGTTTTGAGGAAGATGGCACGGAAGAGGTCAGGTCGATGTCTTGCAATTGCTGCATCCAGGCGAGATCAATTTGACCGTCTGCCGTGACCCTGGCATAAATAAGCCGTAACATTTTTTCTGCTTCCAGACTGCCCGCGCTGGCCGCCATACTGTAAAGGCGCAAGGCTTCTGTGTAGTTTGCCGGAACCCCTTCACCTTTGTGTTGTTTGCGCGCCTGTTTGAGCAGTGAGTTTGCATTTGAGGCAAGTGGATGGTTTTTGACGGGTGCGTTCAGGTCGGCTGTTTGTTTAAGTCGATCCATCATGATTTTGGCATTGCCAGCTGCCACGTTCGACTCCTTGGCCGCTGAATTGAAATAGGCCAAGGATTCGTTGAACTGCATTCTGGCTGCACTGTCAATGCCCAATTCAATGCGAGCTTGTACATCTCCTTGGCGAGCGGCCTCAAGAAGCAAGGCCTTGTAGGGCAACGGTTTCGAGACGAATCCGCTGTCTGGCTCACTTGTCATGGTTTCTTTGCGGCCACGGTCCTGCAAGCTCTGGGTTCGATGAGTCAGGGTCAGCCATTCCAAATAGAGTGCACGAGACGCATTGATTTTTCGCAATTGCTCAATCGACACTTCTGCCGCAACGGGGTCATGTGGTGCGAGGCATTCTTCGATGGCACACCAAGCCAATCCTGCATGCGCCAGAAAAAAACCTTGGTCAATGGCTTGCTTGAACCATTTTTTTGCCAAGTCAGTGTCGATGGGCATGGCAATGCCATGCAATGACAAGAGTCCCAAAATCCAGGCAGCTTCAGCAGATGTCATTGGTTTTATTTTTGCTGAGAATTTTTGTGACGGGTTCAATTTGCTTTCTCCTCGGGCGAGAGATTGCAAACGCGCCAGTTCATTCCAATGCAATGAGGTCACACCACTTGTTACATCGCCTGGGTAGACATTTTCATGGGTTCGGCCCAGTTGCACGTTGGGTCCAACAATCTCCAGGGGCAAGGCTCTAGTTGCCGCGTACCGGTCGTTGGCTTGGGTTGGGATATTGCCCTGAGATTGCGCGGAGCCGATCACACAGACGGTCAACCACAAACAGTGACGCCCCCAGCTTTGAAATACCGAACCTCGGAGGACGCTTGTCTGTGGCATGGCGTGTACCTGCTTGTGAATCAACGCGAAAGCGGTGCGGGCGGCGAAGTAGCTGAAGGTGGCGAAGAGGGGGGCACGACGCGGCGTGCTCCGACCTGCCAAGCCAAAGTGCCCGATGTGAATCCGGTGCTCCCCAATAATGACTCATACATGAGGGTCACTTCGTTCAAACTCCGAATGCCTTGGATCGGCGTCAATGCGGGGCCCTTTAATGCATCGGGCAAGCGGCTGTTGACATCTGTGTCGGTTGCCATGCACATAAGCTCTTCTTTTCCTGGTCCGGATGTTTCCAGGACGTAACCTGGATTAGGACTCATCCAGTCAGGCAGTCGAATGGCCTGATTAGCACTGATGTGCGCGTTGGGTGTCACAGGATTGGGCAGCAAGCGCATGACTTGTCCTGCGGCGCTGGCTAGGTAGCATGCCAGATGCGATTGTCGTGAAACGGTCAGTGACAAGAAAACTTGCTCCCCAACTTCGAATTGCTGGCGCCCCATCAGGATATTTTCAATTTGGAGGTCGATGCTGCGTGGTACCTCATTGACACCATAAACTTTGTCCGAGAAAGGGGGAGGCAAGGCGTCATCCTTGTTCATCGCTTGAGGTTCGGCAGATTGGGATAGCCAACCATAGCGGACCAATTGACCTTGCGCGTTCAGGGTTACATAGTCTCGAAGGACACGTTCATAGGTATTGAAATCTACAACGCCAGTGACCACCATGCCGCTGTCAGCTTGAAATTTTGCCAACGCCATGCGCAATGCCTGTGTTCCAGGTCGTTGTGTGCCGTTGGGGGGTAAATACCCTTTACTGACCAGTGATTGACGCACCAATGCCTCATGAACGCCAATGCTGCCCTCGTCATACCAGTCCCGCAATTGGCGTTGGAAGTTGGGATGGGTTTGTTCCATGGTCAAACATTGCCAATACGGTACACGTGCCCATTTTCCTGTCAGTTCGATCATGGCCAATTCCACCAGTGTTCGAACAGCTGCCCCGGATCCTTGTGCATAGTCACGACCCACGTTGAATTGCCAGCCGTAATCTCGGATGCGGCCGGCCAAATCCAGGCCCTGACCACCATTGCTGATGATCACTTCGTTGGCGGAATCCAAACCGGGAATCATGGTGCGTGTTCGGAAATCCCCCATGTGCATTTCCAAGCCGATGATGGTCACGGTTCTGTTTTGGCTATAACCGGTTTCAAAACGGGCGGCCGATGTGCCTGCGTCAAAGCGGTTGTTCAGTACGTTCTGGTCTACAAAAGCGACTGAACCGGAAACATATAGAGAGGGGCGCTGTAATTGAATTTGGTTGTTGTTCAGCAAGATGTTGGTTAAATTTTGCACGGTGTCTTGCCGTGCAATGTCCACTTCGTAATCGACATACCTGAATGCATTCGAGAGTCGCGACATTTGAAGTAATGCTGTGATCACCATGTCTTTGGTTGCGACAGGGACACGGGTAGAGAAATCGGGTATTTGCTTGCTGGTGATCAGCGTTGTTGGTATCTGCGCATCGCGCATCATCCGATCCATGCATTGCAAGGAGTCAGAGAAACTCGACATGGAACGCACCGGCCTTTGTGTAGGGCGATCAGCGGCATGACCATAGCTTTGAAAGTTGGCGTCTTTGCGTGCATCCATGGGGGTGCTGCAGCCCGTCAAGCCGATCATGAGCGCCAGCAGAAATGCTGCGCAGGAAATTTTTTTGGGCGAACCCCATAAGACCAGTTGATGAGAGCTGAGGAGCATGGTCGTTACCAGAAAATGAACACCCATCAGGTGTCCAGAAATTGAAATGGAAAATTGAGCTCGGGCGCAGGGATCAATTGCAGATGTTGACCAGATCGCCACGCAAAACCACCACCTGTGGGTCGTTTTGAGGTCCATAGCGTCCTGAGGTTGCGCCTGTCGAACTGCTGCTGCCTACTTCTTGTGTGCAAACTTTTCTCAAGCCTTGATTTGCGGTTGATGTCACAACCGATTCATCTGTGATGATGCCGGTGGTGTCTGCGGAAAATGCTTTGGCTTGAAATCGGGCCAATTTGGCCTGTACCCATCCAGGTATTTCTTGCGAATTGGTCATGACAGTCGAGCGCATGGCATTGTTTAAGGGCAGCATGTTGTAGGTCACGTGCTGTCGCAATACAACAGGATCCTCGCCTGGTGCCAGTTGTGCATACGTGTACGTCGTGAAGTACATCGCCATCGCTTGGATGGTAAAAATCAAAACAACATTGAATTTCATGAAATTCTCCTGACGGCAACGGGATGGTGACTGCTGCATGCAGCAGCCACCATTTCTTCATGACTCAGATGGATCAGTCTGAGCAGGTCAGGCAGTTGCTGTTGGAAGACAGGTTCTGCAACGCTTTGGCACCAAAGCTGGCCTTGTTGATGACTGCGGAGTCTTTGATGAAAGCAACTTGGTAAGTCGCAGATTTAAGACCTTCATGGCCGATGTTGGAGGCGATGTTTTGCTCAGCCTGGCCGCCAAATCCGCTGTTCATGATCAGTGAATTTTTTGCCATCACCAATTGCAGCTCGGTACCGTTGGGCGTGAAACTGCCCACATTGGATGCCAAGTTTTGTTGGGCGCTTCCACCCGAACCAAATGCGCTGTTAATTACAGCTGTATTGACCAGCATCGTCGCTTGCATGGTAGGGTTGTTTTGTGTCGTTTGGCCGCCGTTGCCGTTGCCATTGCCGTTTCCATTGCCACCACCACTGTCGCTGGCAAAAGCGGTTGTGGCAAGTGTTGCCAAAAGGATCAGAGTGATTTTTTTCATGATGATTTCCTTAAAGAGATGAAGTGAAGTTGTGCCATTAGCTTTTTAAAAATTCAGCTTTGGCCCTTTAGATTCATTGGATGGGTGAAAACCACGGTGAAGGTTTTCGCCCTTTCCTTTGAATCGGATGTCAGTGTCTGAGTTCGACGACTGTTTTCCAATTCCTCATCCTGATTAGCTCTTCGTGGTTACATCGATCGATATGCATGGTGCGTTTATTCACTCCAAGTCGTTGCTACGCTTTGATTTTTAGAATTCTCAGGGGGGGTCAAACTAAGCTTTTTTGAGTTAGCTGTTTTCTTTTGATACCCGCTATGTGCAAAGCGTTATTGATTTACGGTAATCGAATAGGGGGATGGCTGATGGATATATGTCGTCCTATCGATGAAAACTGATCTTTAGATCAATGGCTATCAAGATTGAATCTAAACAACATGGACTCATTGTTTGGCTGTGAAGCGCACAGCTCATCATTTGAGTAATTCAGGAAGGAATTGGTATGACTTATCCCATGGTTGAAAGTGCCCGCCAGAACAGAATCTTGGCAGCTGTCCCGTTGAACCACTACGCTCGTCTGGTTGAACATCTCAAGCCGGTTGATCTTGCCGCTGGGCAAGTGATTTGTGAAGCGGGTGAAGCACTCGATTTTGTTTATTTCCCGACCACCTGCACGGCTTCATTGGTTTCGCACACCGCCGACGGGGGCAGTTCCGAGTTGGCCATGACAGGCCGGGACGGCATGGTGGGCGTTTCGTTGGTGCTGGGCAGTGGCTCCATGAACCACCGTGCCGTTGTCCAGTGTGCGGGTCAGGCTTACAAAATGCCAGCCGATGTCTTTCAGACTGAACTCACCCGATGCCGGGGGTTGCAGCAATTGGCCCTGTGTTACGTGCAGTCTCTGATCACGCAAATGGCCCAGAGCATTGTGTGCATTGGCCACCACAGTGTCAGTGAGCGACTTTGTTATTGGCTTTTGTTCAATCAGGATGCATTGCTCAGTGACCAGTTGAACGTTACCCATGAAACGATTGCCAACATGTTGGGGGTTCGTCGCGAGTCGATCACTCAAGCGCTGGGGAAATTGCAGTCGGCAGGCTTGGTGGCCAGTGGTCGAGGGCGGATCAACATCCTGGACCGTGATGGCTTGACCGATTGTGTTTGTGAATGTTTTTCATTGGTGACCGCAGAGACCCGGCGTCTGTATGCGCGTGCGGAACGCTCACCTATCACCGATGCGGGCCTCGATGATTTTCAAGAACCGCTGGTGGAGGATGCACTGCTGCACAAATACCAGGATGCCTACGATTTTGCACCTGTGGGTTTTGTGAGTCTCGACAAGTCAGGGCAGGTGGTCCAAACCAATTTGGCTGGGGCCATCATGTTGGATGTCCAGCGTTCTCAGCGCAGTCCGATGGCATTTGTGCTCCACATGAATGTTTCAGATCAGGCTCGGTTTCAGGATTTTCATCAGGAAGTTCTGAGTGGCAAATGCCGCCGATATTGCGAGGTAACCCTCTCTGCCACAGACCACCGGCCTGAAATGATGGTGCGGATTGATGCGACCCTTGACGATGTGGGTGACGAATGCAGGCTGGTGATGATTGATGTCACCCAGGAGAAACGACAGGTGGCGCAAGAGCTTGATCACGAGCGGCTGCAGCAAATGCAGCTTGCCACGCAACCTTTCATGTTGTGGTTCAAGGATCAGGAGGGACGGCTGGTCTCAGCCAATGCCACCCTGATGGACGACTGGCAGCATTTGGCGACAGATACAACGCTGGAGAAAGTGGACTTCAAAAGCATGGACATTGATTTCCGAGCACAACCACGGCTGCGGGTGTCATCGTCTTCGAGCAGAGGGGCCTGATGAGGATTTTTCTGTGCGCAGGTGTCTGCGCAGGGTGGGTGAGTCCAGTTGTATCGGCCATGTTACAAAGAGCAAGGCGGGATCGAAGAAAATCACGCTTGTTGTTCTTACAAAGAGTTGATCATGCAATTGGGCCTTTCAAAGCGCTGGCAGCGCAGGGCATTGTTTTTTGTGCTCGGTGTGTTGCTTTTGTGGGTGGTCAGCTGGGCTGCTGTGCCTCGCCTGGTTCAATGGCAACTTGAAAAGCAAGGCGCTCGGATGTTGGGGCGTGTGGTCACGGTCGAGCAAGTAGCGTTTCGACCTTGGTCTATGGCGCTGATTTTTCGGGGCTTGCGCATTGGCAAGGCGGGTTCGCAAGATGCCGAAAGCGAAGCCCAGTTGACGGTTGACGAGATCGAGGTGAATGTGGCGCTGCAGTCGCTGGTGTTCTTTGCGCCCGTGGCCGATGCAATTGTGTTGCGCAACCCGCAGGTGCATTTGACCCATTTGGGGCAAGGCCGTTACGACATCGATGATGTTTTGCAGCGCTTCACAGCACCAGGTGCACCCAGCACCGGCATGCCACGTTTGTCCTTGTTCAACATCCAGATCATGGGTGGGGGCGTGCAATTTCGCGATGAGCCCAAGGCGGTCAACCATGTTCTGTCGGATGTGCGGCTGGACATTCCGTTTTTGAGCAACCTGGGGGGCAGGCGCGATGTGGCGACACACCCGCGCTTGGCATTCAAGTTCAATGGCGCTGCGTTTGACACCGATGCCGAGACGGCACCCTTTGCGAAGGACCGGCACACGCAGGCCCGGTTCAAGATCAAAGACCTGGACGTTGCGCCTTATTTGCCTTATTTGCCAGCAGCTTGGCCTGTGCGTCTGGCGCAGGGGCAGTTGGACATGGATGTCGCTGTGGACTTTCGCCAACAGGCTTCCGCAGAAGTGGCGCTGTCGGGTCACTTGACTCTGAACGGCTTGGTGCTCAATGAAAAGACAAGTGCCCCGAAAGATCAGCCTTTGCTGCAATGGGGTGGTTTGGATTTAAAGATCGATGAATGGCGGCCACTCGAAGCGGTGTTCAAGCTCGACAGCTTGCATTTGGATCGCCCTGTTGTGCATGTGCGGCGTGATCGCGAAGGCGAGTTGAACTGGGCGCGTTTTCAGCGGTTTTATGCACCGGCTCCCGGTAGCGATCCATTCCCCGAAAAGCGGCCTTCTTTTTATGCCTTGAAGCACTTTCAAATATCGGCGGGTCAGGTGCAATGGCAGGACGCCATGACCCGAGTGCCCACGACTTTGGTGCTGGCCGATCTCGATTTTCAAAGCCGCAATTTGAGCTGGCCGGCCCGGCAAGTGGCACCGCTGAATGGCCAAGCCAGTATTCAAGGGGCCACAGTGTCCTGGAGCGGTGAGACCGATTTGAAGAGTGCACAACTGGGTGTGAAGTGGGCTGGCTTGTCACTCAAGACCGCAGCACCCTATTGGGCGGAGCTGTTTGTGCCCGAGCTTTCCGGCAAGTCGTCTGCAGACCTTCGGCTGGATTGGCGTGCCGCTGAAGGTGCTGAACCGTCACGGCTGGTGGTCACGGCGCCGCAGATCCGGGTCACCGATGTCAGCCTAGGCAAGCCCGGCCAAACAGACGCCTCGCTGGCCGAGTTGGCGTTGGATCAGGTGGAAGTCGATGTTTTCAAACAACAGGCGCGTTTGGGGCGTGTGGCTTTGACACGGCCTCAGCTGAAGTTGTTGCGCAGCCCCGAGGGGCGCTGGATGGCCCAGGACTGGTGGGTGCCCACGAAGACGCAAGCTGAAAAGCCAAGCCCTTCGTCCAAGCCGTGGCAGTTGGACGTTCGCCAATTGCAGATCAGTGCCGGCGTGGTCAATCTGGACGATCGTTCAGCTGGCGGGCAGGTTCAGATGGATGTCCGCGAAGTGAACCTCAGCACAGGACCGTGGCAACCGCTGGCCGATTCGCCTCAGATGACGCCCGTTAAATTGGGCTTGCTTGTGGGCTCTGGGCGCCGCGACGCCGGACGTTTAGGGTTTGATGGGGCGTTTCGTCTTCCCTCCACGGGTTTGGAGCCCGCGAAGGCGACGCCTTTGCAGCTCAAAGGGCGATTGCAGCTGGATCATTTACCAGTTCACAAGTTGAGTCCTTATGGGGCTGAAATGGTCAACTTCGACTTGAAGAGAGCCGACCTGAGTTATGCCGGAACCCTGGATTTGGCCTTGCCAGATGCCGGTCTGGGCTTGAATTTGCAGGGCAATTTGGCGCTTGAAAATTTGCGCGCCACCATGCCGCCCGACAGCGATGACCTGCTGAATGTCAAGACCTTGAATGTGCGCGGTTTGGACCTCGGCCTCCAGTCGGGCGCGCTGGCGCGTCTGAAAATAGACGAAACCACGCTGAGTGATTTTTTTGTCCGCGTGGCCATCGACCCCAAAGGACAACTCAATTGGCAGCGTCTTTTGAAGTCCTCAACTGCCAACGATTCCAAGTCGACCCCTGCAACGGCCGTGGTGACTTTGGGGCCCATGGGCATGGTGAATGGCCGAGTCCTGTTTTCTGACCATTACATCCAGCCCAACTACTCGGCCGATTTGACGGAGTTAGCTGGCAGCCTCGGGGCTTTTTCGAACCGCAACCAAGATGCGCAAGCCGCACAGCTGGCTGAGCTGAGCTTGCGTGGCCGGGTGGCTGGCTCGGGCAAGCTGGACATCCATGGCCACATGAACCCGCTCACCCGGCCAGTGGCGCTGGATGTTCGTGGCCAAGTTCGTGACCTGGATCTTCCGCAATTCTCGCCTTACAGCAACAAATACGCGGGCTACGGCATCGAGCGAGGAAAGCTTTCGGCGGAAGTGAATTACCGCATTGATGCCAACGCCCAGCTGCTCGCCACCCACAAGATCATTCTGAATCAGCTGCGCTTTGGTGAAAGATCGAACAGCACGGATGCCCCCAATTTGCCGGTGAAGTTGGCCGTGGCCTTGCTGGCCGACAGCCAAGGCGTCATTGACATCAACCTGCCTGTCAGCGGCTCCATCAATGATCCCGATTTTCGTGTGGGGGCCATTGTCTGGAAAATGGTTCTCAATCTGATCGGCAAGGCCATCATCTCGCCCTTTAGCCTGATCTCGGAGGCCTTTTCGGGTGAGGACCGCTTGGAGCAGTTGGACTTCCCGGCTGGCGGTGCAGAGGTGGACGCCGCCAACCGCGTGAAGCTGGAAGCGGTGGCCAAATCGTTGAGTGACAAACCGGCGCTGCGCGTGACCCTGTTGGGCCAAGCCGATCTGGATGCAGAGCGTGAGGCTTTTCGCCAGGCAGAACTCGCTGATCTGGTGAAGGCTGAAAAGCGCCGCCGACTGTCACGGGACAATCAGGATGCCTCGAAAGCGATCGTGGTCAGCCCAGAGGAATACCAGGCCTTGCTCAAATCGGTCTATCGGCGCTCTGCGGTTCCCAAGCCTCGCAACGCCTTGGGTTTGGTCAAGGACTTGCCTCAAACCGAGATGGAAGCCTTGTTGCTGGCCGCTGTGTCGGTCGATGCATCAGACATGCGCGATTTGGCGCAAGCCCGAGCCCAACGAGTCCGGGAAGCGCTGATCGCCTTGAAGGTGCCTGAAGCTCAGTTGTTCCTGGGTGCGCCAGTGGTCTCTGACGCTGCCCGCCCCCCTCACTTTGTGCCCCACGTGAAATTGGTGGTGTCAGCCGATTGAGCTGTGGCTTGCATGCACGTCCCGGGGCCGGCCCAGCTGTGTGCCCCAGATTTGTCCGTCTAAGATGTCGGTATGAAAAATCGACAAATTGCCTCTTTCAACGTCAGCGCCATCGGCCTGGGCTGTATGAACCTCAGCCATGCCTATGGCGCACCGGTTTCGGCCGAACAGGGCGAGCGTGTGCTGCTGGCCGCGTTCGACCACGGTGTGAACTTTTTTGACACAGCCGCCTTGTATGGCTTTGGCGCCAACGAGACGTTGGTGGGCAAAGTCCTGAAACCGCACCGACAAAAATTCACCCTGGCCAGCAAATGCGGTATGCAAGGGGTTGAGCAAAGCGATGGCACCAAAGTTCGCGTGATCGACGGCCGGCCCGAGACGATCAAAAAGACCTGCGAAGACGCACTGCGCCGCTTGCAGACCGATGTGATCGACCTGTATTACCTGCACCGCTGGGACAAAAAAGTGCCCATCGAAGACAGCGTGGGCGCGCTGAGCGATTTGGTGCGCCAGGGCAAGATCCAGGCGATTGGCTTGTCCGAGGTATCGGCTGGCACGCTGCGCAAAGCGCATGCGGTGCACCCGATTGCGGCGGTGCAGACCGAGTATTCGCTTTGGACCCGCAACCCCGAGATCGCGGTGCTGCAAGCCTGCCGCGAACTGGGCGCGGCCTTTGTGGCCTTCAGCCCGGTGGCGCGGGGCTTTTTGTGTGGTCCGCTCGACATTACGGGCTTCGACGCCAAGGACATCCGCCGCAGCATGCCCCGCTTTGCACCAGAAAACCATGCTGCCAACCTGAAGCTGCTGCCCGGCTACAACGCGCTGGCACAAGAAGCCGGTTGCAGCCCGTCGCAGTTGGCGCTGGCCTGGCTGCTGCACAAGGGCGACGACATCATCCCGATCCCTGGTACCACCTCGGTGGACCATTTGCTGGACGATCTGGGCGCTGTGGATGTACAGCTCGATGCCAGTTTGATCAGCCGCGTTGAAGCGCTGATCAACCAGAACACCGTGTCTGGCGACCGCTACAACGCGCAGGCCAACAGCGAGGTGGACACCGAAGTGTTTGCCTGACACCTGCAAAACCCCGAACCGTTGTGCGTGATGGCAGGTGTTTTGTAGGAGCTTGCCTGCAAGCGATGTCAGTGGATTACGGCTGAAGCCGTTTCCATCAAGCGTCTGGCTGGGCCATGGGCGCGGCCTTTTGAAAAGCCTCCAGCTCTCCGCAGGCCTTGTCGATGGCGCTGATCAATGGCCAGCGGCTCAAATCCACCTTGAAGCGGCGAGCGCTTTCCACTTGGGGGATCAAATACACGTCTGCGATGCTTGGCGTGTCGCCAAAACTGAAACGGCCGCGTTTCGCGTCGGCCGAGATCAGGGCTTCGTAGGCGTCAAATCCGGCGCTGATCCAGGTGGCGCACCAGGCGTTGATGGCGTCTTCGTTCGCCCCGAACTGCTTGCGCAGGGTCTCCAGAATCCGGCGGTTATTGATCGGGTGGATGTCGCAGCCCACGATGGCCGCCAGCGCACGCACATGGGCGCGGTCATCTGCACCTGCGGGCAACAGGGCAGGCGTGGGGTATTTTTCTTCCAGCCACTCGATGATGGCGGGCGACTGGATCAGCACCTGCTCGCCGGTGTCAAGCGCGGGCACCAGCTGCTGCGGGTTGACCGCTTTGAACGCGTCTTTCAGGTGTTCTTCGACGCGAAGGTCCACCGCCACGTAGTCGGTGGCGATGCCTTTGAGGTTGAGCGCAATGCGCAGGCGGTGCGAGGTGCCGCTTCGGAAGAAGTTGTAGAGTTTCATGGCCCTATTATTCCGCAGCGCCAATCGTCAGCGAGATTTCGGCCACGCCTTCGACTCGGCCGGTGATCTGGTCGCCGGGCAACACCGCACCCACACCTTCGGGCGTGCCGGTGTAAATCAGGTCGCCGGGCTGCAGGTGGTAGTAGGTCGACAGGTCGGCGATGATTTCGCGGATGTTCCAGATCAGCTTGTCCACATTGGACGACTGCTTGGTGGCACCGTTGACTTCGAGGGCGATGGCACCGTTCTCAATCACCACGCCAGGCATGTGCACGATCTCGGAGCAGACCGAGCCTTCTTCGATGTCCTTGCCTGTGTCCCAAGGACGGCCCTTGTCGCGCGCCACCAGTTGCAGGTCGCGGCGGGTCATGTCGAGGCCTGCGGCATAGCCATAAACCAGCTCATGCGCGTTGGCTTCGCTCACGCGGAAACCTTCTTTGCCAATGGCCAGCACCAGCTCCATCTCGAAGTGGTAGTTGCTGGTGCGGGGTGGGTAAGCGACGGTCGCGCCGCTTTCCACCAAAGTCTGGGGCGACTTGGTGAAGTAAAAAGCCTGCTCGACGCTCTTGTCGACCGGGCGGCCCATCTCGACGGCGTGCGCATGGTAGTTGCGGCCCACGCAGAAGATGCGGTTGATCGGGAAGCGCTCGGTTTTGCCACGAACGGGCAGGGATTGAACGGCGGGAGGGGTGAAGAGGTAAGAGGTCATGGGGGTCATTCAATGAAAAGGCAGTGATGCCGCAAAAAATTCAACTGTCATGCCCGACTTGATCGGGCATCTGTGGATCCTCGGGTTAAGCCCGAGGATGACAGCTTGTGCTTTAGCCGCGGTTCTCGTACACACCCAGTTTGCGGTGCAGCGGAGATTCATCGGCGATGAACACGAACGCAGGCTGGTTGGTGTTCAGGTTCTTGAGCGTCACGGCTTCGTAGCCGGGGGCGCAGCAGGTGTCGGCTTCGGCAATCTGGAAGGTCTTGTCGACGATGCTGGCCTCAATCTGGCCTTCGATGACGTGGAACACCTGCGCAGGCGAGCGTGCAGGCAGGCGCAGCGTCTGGCCGGGGCGCAGCATCAGGGCATAAAAGCCCAGAATGTTTTCGGCATCGCCACCGGTTTCGGGGTTGGTGTAGGTGACCTGCACCTGTTCCAGACCCGCATCGTCAGCGGCCAATGACTCCAGCGCCGCTTTGGCGTCTTTCCACGCGTAACGCAGCATGGGGTAAGCCTTCTTGCTGCGCTCGAACACATGGCTGGGCACCACGCCGCCACGGGCGTATTGCTTGTCGCCCTGGCCGGGCACCACGGTCTGGCGTTCGCCGTTGATGTGGTAGCTGGCCTCCATGTAATAGACCAGCGGCAGGTCCAGCACATCGAGCCAGATGACGGGCTCGGTGCCGTCGTGGCCATGCTCGTGCCACAGGCCTGTGGGCGTGAGGATCAGGTCGCCGCGGCTCATCGGGCACTTCTCGCCGTCCACCGTGGTGTAAGCGCCTTCGCCTTCGACGATCATGCGCACCGCGTTGGGCGTGTGGCGGTGGCTGGGGGCCCACTCGCCAGGCATGAGCAGCTGCATGCCCAAATACATGGCGGCTGAGGCCTGCATTTTTTCCAGACCGTGGCCGGGGTTGGCGAGCACCAATACGCGGCGCTCGGCTTTTTCAATCGGGGTCAGCTCACCTGCTTTGAGCAGCAAGGGCTTGATGTCCTTGTAGGCCCAGCAAGTGGGCTGGGTCTGGCGGGTGGGCACCTTGGGGGGCAGCACGCCGCGCAGGCTGGGCCACAAGGGCACCAGGTTCAGGTTTTTCAGATCGTCGCGGTAGTCTTGCGGCAGGTCTTCGAGTTTTCCGAGTTCTTGCATGTTCGTCTCCTTGGGGTTCAGTCCTGGGCCAGGCAGTTGTTGACGTTCCAGCCATACAGCCATTCGATCGCATCATAGAAGCGCTCTTGCGGGCGGCCTTTCCACAGCGAGTTGCGGATCAGGCGCTCGACACCGGCGGCGTGGTACAGGCGGCCCATTTCGCGGCCCGAGAGCACGATGCGGGCGGTGCGCGCCACGCGGGAGCGTTCGTACAAAGCCAGCGCTTTCGTCCAGTCGTTGTGGTTCACACGCAGGGCTTCGCCCAGAGTGACGGCGTCTTCCATCGCCATGCAGGCACCTTGCGCCATGTACTGCGTGGTGGGGTGGGCGGCGTCGCCCAGGATGGTGGCGCGGCCAAACACCCAGGTGCCGATCGGCTCGCGGTCGGCCGTGGCCCAGCGTTTCCAGGTCTTGGGCAGCTCAATCAGTTGTCGGGCCTTGGGGCTGATGCCCTGGAAGTAGCTCTCGACTTCTTCCTTGGAGCCATCGGTCACGCCCCATTCTTCTTGTTGGCGGCTGTGGAAGGTCACGACCACGTTGTACTGCTCGCCGCCGCGCAGCGGGTAGTGCACCAGGTGGCATTTGGGGCCGGCCCACAGGCTGGCGGCGTTCCACTGCAGGTCCAGCGGGAAGTCTTTTTTCTCGACCACGGCGCGGTAGACCACATGGCCGGTCACGCGAGGGGGGTCGTTCACATACTGCTGGCGCACCACCGACTTGCCGCCGTCGGCACCGATCAGGGCCTGGCCGGTCCAGCGCTTGCCGTTCTGGTCGATGGCGGTGACGGTGTTGTTGGCTTCGTCCTGCTCAATCGAGACGATACGGGTGTTGGTGTGGAACTCGACCTTGCCGGTCTCCTGAGCGCCTTCGAGCAGCGACAAGTGCACGTCCACGCGGTGGATCACGGCGTAGGGGTTGCCAAAGCGCTTGCGAAAGGCCTCGCCGGTTTCGATCTTGCCGACCTGCGACTCGTCGAGCGCGTCGTGCATCACCATGTAATCGGTGTAGACGGCGCGGCCACGGGCCTTGTCGCCCACGCCCAAAGCGTCAAATGCGTGGAAAGCGTTGGGGCCGAGCTGGATGCCTGCACCGATCTCGCCGATCTCGGGCGCTTGCTCCAGCACGGTGACCTGAAAGCCCTGGCGCACCAGGGCGAGCGCGGCGGCCAGACCGCCAATGCCACCGCCTGCGACGATGACGGGAAGTTGAGAAGGCGCAGTGCTCATGGAGACTCCAACAAGTTGACAGTGAAGAAAGTGGTGAGATTATATGCATGCATATCAATTTCACAAAACCCTGTTAATCCCATCATTTTCTAAGTGAAAACCCTTAATTGGATGGCGTGACCAAAGGCCGGGCCACCGCTTCCAGCTGCTGGCGCAGCCATTGGTGGGCCGGGTCTTGCTGGTGGCGCTGGTGCCAGATCATGTACATCGGCATGTCGGGGCAAGGCACGGGCACCGGGGCGCTGGCCAGATCGCGCATCAGGTGGTTTTGAAGCAAGCCGGGTACGGTGGCCAACCATGGCGTGCCCGCAATGAACGAGGGCAGCCCCGAAAAGCCCGGCACCTGCACCGCAAAGCGCCGCACCACGCCACGTGAAAGCAGCAAAGCGTCCAGATCGAGCGGGCGCTGGGGCGTATAGACCACGGTGACGTGTTCGGCGGCCAAATAGTCCTCCGCCGTGGTCGGGGCGCTGCGCACGGCCGGGTCGTAAAACACGCGGTAGCGGTCGGCAAACAGACGCTTTTGCAGGATGTCCGCCCCCTCGGGCGGGCGCGGGCTGATGATGAGCTGGCAGTGTTGCTGGCGCAGCATCTCGGGCGTGGGCACGTCCGAGGGGATCACGCGCAGGCTCACACTGGGCGCTGTTTCACGCAGGCGCTGCATCAGGGCGGGCAGCAGCGCGTCGCGCTGGAAATCGTTGGCCGCGATCGTCACGGTACCGCGCCATTGGGCGGGGTTGAAATTTTCCGAACGCGCAAAGCGCTCCAGCTCTTCCAGCAGCGTGCGGGCCCTCTCGGCCAGCGCCTCGGCCCGGGCGGTGGCGACGATGCCCCGCCCGGACTTGGCAAACAGCACGTCACCGGTGATGCCGCGCAGCTTGTCCAGCAGGTGGCTCACGGCCGACTGCGTCACGCCCAAGCGCTGGGCGGCGGCCGTGATCGAGCCGGTGTCCACCACCGTCACCAGCAGGCGCAGCAGTTTGGCATCCAGATCCAACCAATCGAAATTGTTCATGGGTTATATGAGTATTCATCTGTTTATTTATAGGGATGGTATCCCGATACTTCCAACCAGTCACCGCTTTTTGGAGAAACTCAGATGACCCAACCCACCCGCCAGATCGAAGGCACCACGCCGTTTGACGGCGACATGGCCCGCAAAGGCTATGCCCTCAACAAAATGTGTTTCTCGTTCAACTCGGCCGACAACCGCGCCGCGTTCAAGAACGACGAAGAGGCCTACATGACCCAATACGGGCTGACCGAACCGCAAAAAGCCGCGATCCGCTCGCGTCAGGTGCTTGACTTGATTGCCGCAGGCGGCAACGCCTATTACTTGGCCAAGTTCGCGGGCATTTTCGGCCTCGACATGCAAGACATCGGTGCCCAGCAGACGGGCATGACCAAGGACGAATTCAAGGCCAAGCTCAAAGCTTACGCCTGAAGGATAAGGAATATGCAGGTCGGCGGCTTCAGTCCCGACCTGCAACGCGAAATTGAAAGGACAAAACCATGGCTCAACTCATCGGCGGACTCGCCACTTCCCACATTCCCGCCATCGGCAATGCGATCCACAAAGGTCTGCAAAACGATCCCTACTGGGCTCCGTTTTTTGCCGGTTACCCGCCCGTGCAACAGTGGTTGGGTGCGCAAAAGCCCGACGTGGTCGTCATGTTCTACAACGACCACGGCCTGAACTTCTTCCTCGACAAGATGCCCACTTTTGCCGTGGGCGCTGCGGCCCAGTACAACAACGCCGACGAAGGCTGGGGCATCCCGACGCTGCCACCGTTCAAGGGTGAAGTCGATCTGTCGTGGCAGATCATCAACACCTTGGTGGGCCAGGACTTTGACATCGTGACCTGCCAGGACATGCTGGTGGACCACGCCTGCACCTTGCCGCTCAAACTCTTCTGGCCCGAGGGCGAAGCGCCCGTGACCATCGTACCGATCAACATCAACACGGTGCAATTTCCGCTGCCGTCGGCCAAGCGCGTGTACGCCCTAGGCAAGGCCGTGGGCGAAGCGATTGCGGCTTGGGACAGCAGCAAAAAAGTGGTGGTCTGCGCCTCTGGGGGCCTGAGCCACCAGCTCGACGGCGAGCGCGCCGGTTTCATCAACAAGGCGTTTGACCTGCAGTTCATGGACAGCCTGGTGAGCAACCCCGAATGGGCCACCCAGTTCAGCACGCTGGACTTGGTGGAAAAAACCGGCACGCAAGGCGTGGAACTGCTGATGTGGCTGGCCATGCGCGCCGCTTTGTCGACCGCTGGCCCAAGCGTCAAGGAAGTGCACCGCAATTACCACATCCCGATTTCCAACACGGCCACAGGCTTGATGGCGTTCGAGGTGGCTTGACGATGCCCCGCTCTCTTTTTCTGTGATTTGATCTGTCACCCCGGGCGTAGACGCCAAGTTATTACCCCGGCCGAAGTCCTTGAGTTGTCACCCCGGGCGAAGTCCTTGAGTTGTCACCCCGGGCGAAGACCCGGGGTCCAGGGCTTCGTTGCAGGTGTAGATCCCGCATCAAGTGCGGGATGACATTGGGGTCGCGGTGATGTTGTTGGGCTCGGCGCGGGTTGTGGCGGCGTGTCATGGGCTCGGCATGTCGTGGGGGCAGCGTGTCTTGCGGCGGAGCATCGGGGAAATCCCTTGTCAGTTCTTGGGCGCAGGCTGGCACAAAGCGCATAGAATTAACCGACCGCTCGGTTGGTTAATTCTGATGGCCGAGCTTTGTTCTTTTCAGAAAGCACTTTCCCATGTCCCAAGTCCTGCAAAGTTTCATCGGCGGCCAATGGATCGGCCAGCAAGGCGCACAAAACCTGCGCAGCGCCATCAACGGTGCCACGGTATTCCAAACCCATGCCGAGGCGATTGATTTTGGTGACGCGGTGCACTACGCCCGCACCGTGGGCCTGCCCAATTTGCTCAAGCTGGACTTTCAAGAACGCGCCCAGCGCCTGAAGGCCCTGGCCAAGTACCTCGGCGAGCACAAAGAACAGCTCTACGCCATCTCTGCCCACACGGGTGCCACGCGCGCTGACAGCTGGGTGGACATCGAAGGCGGCGCGGGCACTTTGTTTGCCTATGCGGGTATGGGCAGCAACGAGCTGCCCAGCGGCAACCTGATCCACGAAGGCCCGGCTTTCCCGCTGGGTAAAAAAGGCGGTTTTGCGGGCACGCACATCCTGGTGCCACGCGGCGGCATCGCGGTGCACATCAACGCTTTCAACTTCCCCATCTGGGGTCTGCTCGAAAAGTTTGCACCCAGTTTTTTGGCGGGCATGCCTTGCATCGGCAAACCCGCATCATCGACCAGTTACCTGACCGAAGCCATGGTGCGCTTGGTGGAGCAATCGGGCATCTTGCCTCCAGGCGCGCTGCAGCTGGTGATCGGCTCCACCGGTGACCTGCTCGACCGCCTGAACGGCCAAGACGTGGTGACGTTTACCGGCTCGGCCGACACGGCTGCCATGCTGCGCGTGCACCCCAACGTGGTCAAACACAGCATTCCCTTCAATGCCGAAGCCGACTCGCTCAACTGCGCCATCCTCGCGCCCGATGTGACGCCCGACGACGAAGAGTTCGACCTGTTTGTCAAAGAAGTCGCCCGCGAGATGACCGTCAAGGCGGGTCAGAAGTGCACCGCGATTCGCCGCGCCATCGTGCCGCGCCAGCATCTGGACGCCGTCGCTGAAAAGCTCAAAGCGCGTCTGGCCAAAGTGGTGGTGGGCGACCCGTCGGTCGAAGGCGTGAAGATGGGGGCCTTGGCCTCACATTCTCAACAAGCAGATGTGGCCGAGCGCGTGGCCCTGCTGCGCCAAAGCGCCGAGCTGGTGTTTGGCGGCGGCGTTGATTTCAATCCCGTGGGGCAGGGCGTCGAAGGCGGCGCCTTCTTTCAGCCCACGCTGCTGCTGTGCCAAAAGCCGCTGCAAACCGACAGCGTGCACGACGTGGAAGCCTTTGGCCCCGTGAGCACGCTCATGGCGTATGACGGCATTGACGAAGCCCTGCAACTGGCCGCACGCGG
>ERZ1034361.516-NODE-516-length-24506-cov-3.417414_pt1 | contig 24506 bp, 58 predicted proteins | sample MGYA00520617_ERZ1034361 | MGnify/ENA primary metagenome ERZ1034361 (study PRJEB33736, sample SAMEA104284507) | Azolla filiculoides | biome: Urban; feature: Water surface; material: Ditch water | place: Netherlands | collected 2015-10-28 | depth 0-0.1 m ...
GCAGATATTCAAAAATTATCTATGGATAAAGCTTTACAATTAGGAGCTTTTAATTTTGTAAAAAAACCTATCGATTCAGAAAAAATGGGACAAATACTTAACAAAATTAGAGAATTGGATAATTCTTTTAAAGAAGAGCAAAAAGCAGAAGCTGATACTCGATATGAAAATGACAAAAAAGATACTGGAACCAGACATAAAGAATTAATAGATGCTATCACCAAAGGAATGAAACCTAAGGAGAAAAAAGAAGGTATATTTGATTTTATTGCTAAAAATTTCAAATCAATTTTAGGCACACTTGGCGGTCTGTTATCCACTTTTGGTACAGGTTTGTTATCAATACTCAGTCCTTTGGCTGGCATACTAGCTCCATTGGCTTTAGTTGTAACTGGTGTGATAGCAGGTTCTAAATTAATTGATAAAGGATATGAAGCAATCACAGGTAAATCTTCAGATTCTTATAACAAATCATATGATGAAAAAACAACACCAGAAGATATGAAGAAATTTATGGATAAACGTAAATTGTCTGGTGTTTCTGATGAAGTTAGAGTTAAATCCATGGAAGCGGATAAAGAACAACTAAAAAGAACAGGTAAAATTGTAAATAAATTTACAGGTCAAGATGTAACTAAACAACGCACGGCTGAAATGGCTGAGTTTGAAAAGTATCAACAATTTAAGAAAACTGACCCATATCAACAATATAAAACAGAAGTTGAACTGAAAGATTATAAAGGCAAAAAACGTCCTACATTTGAAGAATGGAAAACACAAAAAGGTATTACGCCTAAATCAGTCGGACAAACAGCAACTAAAGTGCCAGATACAGTTAACCCCCAAACTGAAGAACAAATTTATAAGAAGTTATCCAATGAATATGGCGCTGAAGCCATGAAAGACCCAAAGTTTGTACAAAGTGTTAAACAAGAGGCTCATATGCAAGCAGTTCAATCGACAGCTACGCCTCAAAAAACTCCACCTTCTTCATTAGGTCCAAGAGCTGCTGCCGCTACTAAAGAGAATCAAAACCTAGCAGGTCCAAGCGCAAAATCATCAGCACCTGTGATAGTTAATAAGACCACAAACGTTGTAAATAATGGCGGGGTCTCTGGCGGTTCTGGAGGTGGTGGTAGAGTGAGAAACGATGAGGCTGTGTTGACACGATTACAATTTCAAAATGTCAGACCAGTATAAAACGAAAAACCCACCGATTAAGGTGGGTTTCTTTTTGCGCCTAACTAATTACTTAGTTTTAGGTGTTTCTTCTACTTCCTGATTGGCCGCTTGAATTGCTTGGGCCTGAGGAATCGCTTGTTGGCGAATTTTGTTGACAAGAGGTTCAACTTGACCGAACGGCATTTGACCTAGTGCTGCCATAATGCCATTGACCTCTTCTAGTGATAAACTTAAATTAATATCCATATACTTCTCCTTAATCTTCTTCAGCTAATGCTGCAAAATGGTCCATAATCATATTTTCGTCATCGTCATCTGCCCAAGGTTTATCAATATCTACTGATGTACTTGCAACAGGTGAAACTTTAACGGATTCAATTGTTGTTTGTTTAACGGTTGGTGCAACTTGTGAGGCGGTGGCCGACACAGGATTTGTTGCAAGAACACGGTGTAAACGAACTTTCAATTCATCATACGATTTGAAATGTTTTGGTGCCAAGAATTCTTTTAAAGAATGCTCAGATTGCCATAACTTCTCAAGTTTGTCATCGTCACCATCATATAATGCTGAAGCACCTTCAAATTCTGATTTATCGTAGTTTTGATAACCCTCAACTTTACGAATTTTTAATTTGAAACTTGCACCAGACCATAAATCGAATGGGTTGATTGGTTTCTCATCTTCAAAAGCCGGATTCATTGCTTCGGTAATCTTATCAAAGATTTTCTTACCGTATTTAAACAACTTAACAGTACCGTTATTTTCTGGATGCTTAGGATCCTCGATAATCAATACATTAGAAATATACGTTAAACGGCGTTTCTGTTTACGTGCCACTTCTTTGTTTGCTTCAATGCCAGAGTTCCATAATTCAGAGTTGTATTCTGAAACTGGGTCTTTTTCATTGAGTGTTGTGAGGGAGTTTTCGATGTACCAACCACCTGGGCCTTGAAAGCCGTGTGTGTACACTTTAGCCCATGGCAATCCATCGTCACCGTCAACTGCTGGAGCGGGTAAGAAACGGATTACTGCGTAACCATTACCGGCTTTGTCTACTTCGGGTTTCCAAAAATTGTCATCTGAGCTGTCACCTGAATTGGTGTTGATTTGTTCCAATGCTTTAGTTAATTTTTCAATGTTACCTGCACTGCGTTTTAAATTTGCGAAGCTACTCATATTGCTCTACCTTTCTACTGTTATCTACGTTAATTGATTTATACTGCATCATTATTTATACTCCTTAATTTTATCAACAAGGATTGTTTTGAACTTTTCTATATCATAAGATACAAATGGTTCATACTTCTTCAATTTGAACATAAACTCCGGATACACTACATCATCTTGTATCTTTTCATTCCACATGTCTGTGAACTTTAAGAAACGATTCAGGATAATGAGTGTTTCCGCAGCTATGTTCCCATAATATAGTTCTTTTAATAAAATAGGTTCTTGCCCACCTTTAACCATAATAATGTCATTCGGCTTTTCTACTTTATCAAAGAGGTCAATTATATCATTAGAAAACACATATGTCAAGCTCTGTATTTTCTTTTGATATTTTTTATATACTTCATCAGCTTCCATTGTATTCATGTCGCCAATCCAACATTTCGGTTTTTCAAACAAATTACTCACAAATAAGTCCTTAGCCTCGCTAAGGTTATATTTACGGGACAAAGCATAGAATACATACTTATCTCTACGATTTAAAAATGCGTCTTTTCCTATATTACACTTTCCATGATATTTAAAGTAATCATATGATTTCTGTGTAAAATGTAAGTGTAATGTGTGGAACAGAGCAAAGGTTGCATATCCACCATTCTCACTCATATCGGCAAACTAGCCCCTTCTTTCTTCAACATGTTCATACTGTGAGCTTCATCACGAATTATACCTTTAAGTCTAGGAGAGATTAGGGTTGACGCTACTTCAATCTCAAATCCAGTTTGCTTACAATGGTCCACGATAGCATCTATGTGTGTGCATTGTAATGTTCTGGCCATACTCTCTATCAATAATGAAAAATTCTTAATCTCTTCTTTGGTCGGCATTATGCTTTAATCTTCTTCTTTGGTTTATAAAATATATGATTACCTACGATGGTGTGTTTTTGATACCGGTTAACCCACGTAAAGGGTGAAGAAACTGTATGAAAAAATATTACATCATCACTTAGTTTATCATAAGACATTTTGTGTGTCAAGAATAAATTAGCCACATGTAGAGAATCTTGCCAGTTTTTAGATTTCTTGTTAATTGGTTTGGGTGTATCACAGAACCATGAGAACTGGCAAGTCCCATTACGTTTCTGTTTAACTACACCGCAAACACTACTTGGATAACCATCATATTTGGTACGATTAATGGTTACTTGAGCAACTGCCAATTTACCATCAAAAGATTCCGCACCAGCTTCATAATATATGTTTTTTGCTAGACACATTACTTGGTTGTCAGCAAATGAAAAGTTTGAAAACACGAGCGTAAACAATGACACCCACAGTATTAATGTGTTTTTCATTTTTTAATCCTTGTTTTATTGGGGAGGGGTGGGAGACCGAAGTCTCCCTAGTTCCTTAGAACTTGATTTGATATCCGGCATTGACACCTACGAAATCACTATCTCCGTAAGCTCTATCGACACCCAAAGTGAGGGCTGATGTTTTATCTAAAGCATATTCAGTTCCTAAACGAATTGTATTCGTCCTATCTGAATAGGAATTATCAAAACTATCACGATATCGATAACCAGCTTTAATTGTCCATACAGGAGTCAAATTCATTTTGGCGCCAGATTCAATACTATAATATGCGTGGTCTTCATCTTGTGTAAATTTCTGACCCATAGCAGCTCGTGTATATAAATCTACAATATTTAATACACCATATGTACCTGTGGCACCCACTTCTAACCGATTGGTATTTTGACCTTGATTATTATTCAATCTCTCTGTACGGAATTGACTACCAGCATCTAAAGTGATACCAGGTTTCACGGTTTTACCAAAAGTAAAATTCATACCTTGGCGATTTGGGTCAGCACTATTGTCACCTACAGTATCACGAAATGTGTATTGAATGTGTGCGTATTGTGTTGGTTGTTCGGTTGCATTAACACCTAAAGATGCAAGTAGTGTTACTAATAAAATTGAATACTTCATTTTTACTCCTAATTGTTAAACAAGTGGTAGGTATTCTGTTACGAGGAACCTACCGAACCCTAGGCTACCTAAGCGGCCAATGCGTATTCGCTATCGTTTGCGTTTACTTTTTGTTTACTTTTTACGACTCTCTGTGTCGAGCGCTCTTATCCTATCCCACGCTGTCGAAACCTGGTCATCCCCATCAAAAGATATATCATACTTAAAATCGGTACACAACCAATGGCTTCTAGATGCCTCAATATATCTTTTGGTGGAGATGGGCGGAATCGAACCGCCGTCCAACATGTATTACTTTAGAGTTTACGCTGTTTTTTACTATACGGCTATTATATAATAATTATACCAATTCTGTCAAGCATAATTACCAAGTTTTTGCGGATTCTAATGAGTTGTTTGTTAATTTTGGATTGAAATTGATACCTGTTGCTTTTTCCACGTCAGCAATGGTTACTTTGAATTTCTCCATATCTGCTACAGGTAATGCAGTATTTGGGAAAATGTATGCTGATGCTTTGTTATTCTTAGAATCTATTACAATCTTATACAATCTGGTTGGTACACCAACTTTGTTAGGACCTATAGTTTTATAACCGGCATCATAGATTGGACCAGAAGCCACATACAAATCATTTGTAGTTGATACGTATGTTCTTACCTTAGTTTCTAATTGTTTCCAAATGCCGCGGTTGTTATTGGCGATTTGTGGAACCATATTGGACAATAAGAATGATTCAGACATAATCTTTTCATTCTGTGTATTATCACCTGCGGGTGACATGTGGCCACGGTCGTAAGTTTTACCTTCTGTTGCGTAGTCTGCTAGCGTAGCTTGAAATTGTTTAGGTACTTGACCATCAGGTCTGAAGTCATCTTTGCGTTTAGCAGGACCGGTCATTGACTCCACGGTTACATGCTCTAAAACAAAGTAAGCAGTCTTGGTTTCGTTATTGTGTTGGATTGCATAATTGGTTCGACACAAATATTCTGTGGTTGTTTTACCTATCGGTGCACCATAAGGCGCAAATTGTGGACATTTGTCATCCAATGGGGTTGCAAGTGTTGTCAACGGTAACAACAGCAGAAATACTAAATTCTTCATTTATGGGTCCTTTTATATTCGGTTACACAATCAACTAATGGTGTAATCCATTTCTCGGTTGGTTGTATAAAGACCAACGGTTTTTCGTTTTCAACTGCCATGATGGTGACCAATTGGTGTATTGGTTCACCGATTAATTCTTCATACGCTAAAGCATAGAAACACTCTTGCATATAGTAATCTTCAATCATATCAGATGTTTTGATTTTACGGGAAGTTTTGAAATCGATGACAGATAGAACACCATCAAATTCACCAATACAGTCAACACGTCCGGCAACACCCAATGCGGTACTATAAAGACCACATTCCTGATAGTGTATATTATTTATACGATTTAACTCAGTTTTCATCGTTGAGAACATTTCCAAAGCGTCTGGAAACGCACCACGAGCATAATTGGTCTCGTTGTTCAAATACTTTTCACAAAGAGTGTGGACGTTTGTCCCTCGGTTTGAGGCCTGCTTACTGATACGATTAGCTTCAACTTCACCAACACGATTGCGCCATTCTTGTATGATATCCTTTTTGAAATAGGAAAGCACGGTGGTGATAGATGGTACTTTAGACCCATCAGGTAGCAGATACTTTCTACCGTATTGAGTCGTTTCAGCTGATAGTTCCTCAAGAACTTTAGGTGGGCAATAATTGAAAGTTACCATTCTCTAGGCATCTTTGTTTTATGTCCTTGTGCTAGTGTGTTACCTGGCACCTTCTCTTTAATTCGGCCAATAATCTCACGTTCAAACCTAGCATCAGGTTGTCCAATACCTGGCACCGACATACGAGCACCATCAGACATCACCGGCAAATGAGCGGCTGAGTGATACCTCTCTAAGTGTGGATTATCCACCAAGAATTGGTCTAACTTTGTGTATGACATTGTGTGTTCAACAATCTCACCTGTTTCTTTATTTCTCATATCATAATTGGGCATCTTTTAACCTTTTATTTGTTGATATACCATAAGGCCATAGTGAAACGATAATCTGGAGCAGCTGCAGATTGTGGACGTAAAGCGTGAGGTGTGTCTCCATCAAAAATCACAACTCTATTTGGTGTATAAGATATTGATTTAATTATTTCTTTGTCTTCATTATCATAAAACACGGTTTCACCAAACCAATCATTTTTCCAATTTAAATTAACATAACATAAAACTATGGTTGTTCCGGGATGTGTATGTGCTCGAAAACTATAAGTGGGAATAGATAAATTAACAATACATTTTACACACTGTTTACCCTCAAGTGTGTTTTTTATTTCCTCATTCCCATTTATCATTTCTAAAATTTTAGATTTGTTAACCTGCTCTTCGGTGTAATTGGAATGTAAATATTTTTTATCACCGTCTTCGATATTATTCGTATCTGGCCAGCCCAAATAAAAGTCTTGTTTGATTATATAATCATATAAAGTCAACCTATCACTTAATGAGAAAGCATTATCTATTATTTTCATGTTGTATACCACTCCGGTGTATTTCGTTTTTTCCAAGATGCCAAATGGCCTTTGTTCATTATATAGTAACTACGATATGATGCTATCGAATTACCTGGTACTTTACATTCATCTGGCATTGCTGGTGTTGGTTCAGTAAACTCAATGTCTGGTGTATTGACCGGTATATTAGCCAATGTGTCAATCATTGAAGCACATTTATGGACTTTTTCATAACGGTGTCTATATTCCACAATCAAACTACAAAACAAATTAAATAACCAAACATAATTATTTTTAGATTGTCGAACCCATATTGCTGAAGGATGATTGTTATGTGTTGCTGAATATAATTTGGTATCCAATTCATCATTAGCCAATTTCCATATTTTCTTTTTACGGCCAGATTGAGATAGACCTACAGTTTCAACACCATCAAGCACACGATGAGCAGTAGATAATAGTTGAGCTGACTCAAGTATCATCTTTACGCAATGCTTATCATTGTGCATTTGAGCACACTCAACGGGGTTTTGACTAAGATAAAAGATATTCATATTAAACTTCCAATTTCTCACATGCTACAATCCAAGATTTGACCAATGATGACCTAACAATATCTTCAGATGTAAATTCTATTTTAGTAAACTCTTTCATGGTTTCAGCCACTCGCAAGAATTCTTTTAAACCAGATACATCGTTTTTATTTTTAAGTAAATCATTCTGTTTCAAATCACCGACAAATATAATTTTAGACCTATGGCCTGTTCGAGTAATAACAGATGATAACTCATGCCATGTCATTGATTGTGATTCATCTACAATGATGATAGCATCATCTATTGAAATCCCTCGAATGGCGGTAGTTGAAATGAACCTAGATTTGCCTTGTTCTTTCAATCGGTCCCAAGCATCAGGTTTATCAAATAAAGTTTGACAGATTTCTCTATACGGTTGTTCATAGATTTTCATCTTTTCATCTAGGTCACCTGGCACGAAACCTTGGTCCCTAACTTGTACAGCTGAACGAACCACCACAACCTTATTAAAAGAAATACCTGGATCCAATACTTCTTCAAGTGCTTTATATAATGTAAGAAATGTTTTACCTACACCTGGACTACCAAATAGTCCAATAAAATAATCACCACGTTTATACACATCAAAGAATTTCTTTTGATTTTCTGTTAGTGGGTCAAATGATTTTAAATCACCTAATTTAATTCTTAATGTATTTGATTTGGGTTGTACTGGTTGTTCCGAATTGTCATCATTTGCATAACTTCGTGGTTGTTTCGCCATATATTATTTTAATTTCCATTTGATATTTAATAATTTATAAAGCCATTTTCTCACATAACTAGGTGTCTTGTCAACCGTCAATGTTAATGTGTCTGTTGTAACCTCAGAAGCCGTAAGTGTTGTTGTCCATGTCAGGTTATTACCATCGGTAACAGGAAACCTAGTACCAATATTATTGGTTGTAATGGCTATAGACGGTTTAACACAGACACTATAATCCAAATCTAACGGTATTTGTTCTGTGAGTGGCCAAAAGAATTCAATTTCTTTTTGATACATTAGTAAGGTCTCGCAAAGGGTCCAGTCATTCTACATTCAACATGAGCATAGTGATTATTCGGGTCATGGTGTGGTCTGGATATGTCCAGGACACCCGCCTTAGTGTAAACATCTAGTGATGAACCTACATCAAAGTAAATGTTGCGCGGATTAGCTTTCCACATTTCAGTAATGAATACTTCTGACATTGGGCCTGCAGCAACCATCACGAAATGTCCACTAAATGATTCAGCAAACTCCCTAACACCTTCAATTAATCTGTCACTATTACGCTCAAACTCTTGAATACAATTTGATGGAACCGGACAGAATTTATTAACCCTAAATGGATACTTGTCTAGGTTATCTTGTGCTAAGTGATTTACCACCAATGAAACAGATATACCCTTATCATTCAATGTTTGAATCCATTCAATGAACCTAGCATAGTTAGCATTACCAAAGATTGTGTTAGGTACAACAGGTGACTCGGTGATGAGTGGTATCAGAGCCATGTGTTCCGATTGAGAAGCACAACAACGACAAGGTAAACCATAATGGTTATCTGGACCTTGTAGTTTCAATGATTCCAATAAAGCGTCACCCAATTTGGTGCGGCCGCCTTCTTTGAATACCCATTCTTTGTTTTGATTTACTAGTGATTGTTCACCGACTGGTTGACCTGAAGCAACTGCTAACTCACCATCACCCCACCTCACGAATGAGAAGGGGTGTTTGGATTCGATTAGCTTAGTGTAATGGTCAAAGAATTGCTGGAGAGTCCAGCTCTGTTGACTTTCATTAATCATATATTACCCACCAAAGGCTGGAACATCGTCACCGGTTTTAAGGGCAACTGGTTCTTTAGGTCCTAGTTTTTTTTGGAGTTTGGACAACTCCTCAACTTTTTTTGAGATATGTTCCGATGTTACTGTTTCTAATACAAATTGTTTAAATTCTGTATAAGCATTACTTACAAAGATTTCACGGACGTTTTTACCACCATCAGCTATGAAGCGAATAGCACACCCACCGGCAGATAAAGGTGCAATCTCCATAATGTGGTCTAGGTTCACAATCACCGAACAGTTTTTCTCTTTTGATTCTACTTGAATTAATGTAGCCATAATTACTCCTTATCATTACCATTTTTTAAAATTACCCAGCTGCCTTTTTGCCAACTCGCATCAGCATCAATCGCCGCTCTCTTATATATGTTTCTCTCCTTGCGGTCCATAATCGTACTCAAGGTACGTTTAATTTGTTTAGACATTCGGTAATTTGAATCTGTTTTCATTTGTTTTCCTTATATTCACTGTTGAGATAAAATTCTAAAAGTTTGTGTTGTATCATTAAAGGTATATTGACAAATGGACTCTCTAATACAAACTTAGGTGCACTAGGTCTCCATTTCATATTCTTCATAAAATAATGATAGTGTTGGCGATGTGTGGTGTTCTTCACATCAAATTCTAAAAGTATGGGTGCATGTAACATTATACAGTCTCCTGTTTACCAACCCAATAACCTTTCGGGTCAAACTCGTTAGCATTAATCAATTGGTATCCAACAACATTACGGCCATCTTTGACAGCCTTGACAATACCACCATTTTTCTTAATGTTCCAAATATAGGTACTCAATCGATACAATACTGGTTCAACTTTAGTACCAGCAAATACAGTTTTAAACTGGTCAACCGTAACAGGTTCACCGGATTTCATCACAACGGCAATTTTATTATATACTCTCATATTCTACTCCTTAAAATGGTATTTCTTCAGTAATGATAGGTTGTTCAACAAACCCCTCAGGTTCTGGATTCTCAATCTTAGAATACAAATCTAAAAAGGATGTCTTGGTGTCTTCATCAAAACGAGCAACACACAATTCAATGGCTTTCTTTTTATCATTAAAGATTGCCAAAGCCCTAGCAATATGAACCAAACGGCGGGTAGATATAATCTCATCAATGCCACCCTCATCGTAGGTCTTACGGATAACATCAGCCCATTTGATTAAGTTTTCAACAAAGGCCTCGTCACTGATTAGAGGTTTAAGAATTTTACGTTCAGTCTTGGTGTCAGGATATTCCTGTTCTACCGTGATAGGGAATCGTTCCAAAAAGGCATCATCTAAGATTTGTGATAAGTATTTGCCTTCGTCAGAACCTCTACCTTTGGTGTTAGCAGTAGCAATCACCGAAAAACCACCTGCGGGTCGTACCACTTCACCAGATTTCTTATTGTAGTAAGGTTTACCTTCTAAGATGCCTTGTAAGCACATTAGTTTATTTGAACCACGGTCTACCTCATCAATCAATAAGATGGCGCCACGTTTCATTGCGGTAATCACAGGACCATCACGGTTCACTACGTTACCGTTGACCAATGTCGGACCACCAAGTAAATCGGATTCATCTGTTTCAATTGATACGTTGACACGGATACATTCACGTTTCAAGTCAGCACAAACCTGTTCGACCATCAAAGTTTTACCGTTACCGGATAGACCAGTGATGAACACAGGATAGAACTGTTTTGACTTAATGATATTCTTTAGGTCATTGTAGAAACCGAAAGGAACATAGTCTGGATATTTTTCTGGAATTGATACATCGGAATCATCAACGAGTTTAGGTTGACGCATCATTACGACCGCCATTTCAGGTTGAGGTGTCAATGGTGTCATGTGTGAACTCGTTGGTACTTTGAATTGGTTCTTACCAATTTTGAATGGAGATTTGGTTAACCAGTGTGGAAAACCAAGATTGTTTTCTTGCGCAATTTGTTTCAAATCTGTTCGGCCAACCACGGCACTTTGGCCGTGTTTGGTTTCCATTATCGTAACAAATTGTTCTTGTGTTTTAGTCAAACTCATAATATAGATGCCTTATCAACTATTGAAATACCATTATACATATTGTTACCATTTTTGTCAAGCGGTAATAATTAAGGCAGGTATCTAACAGCGAGTGTCAATAAACTAAACAATACGGCTAATGTCCCAATGGCCATCAAAGCAAATTGAACGGCATCACGCCAATCTTTACTGTATTCGGTTTGACGGTACCAAATATAACCAATCAATAACATTATAAATCCAAATGTAAAAATCATACATCACTCCTATACGTTTTATTAGTCAATACGGCAGATTTCAATACAGACAACTCAACACCATTCTGTTCAGCAAAGTGTAACAAGGCACTGGTGTCTTTAGGGAAACAAGCACCACCAAAACCATACTGACCATCAGGACCTGGAACATCCAAATGTGAAAGACCTATTCGTGTATCTAAGGCAATGGCATGGCGAACTGCCGTGTAACTCAAACCAATAGACTTAGCAAGGTTATGTAATTCATTGTTGAATATGACCTTGGTTGCTAAGTAGGTGTTGATTGCATACTTAGCTAAACTCGCCTCACCAATTGAAACATACTGAATAGCATGAATTCTAGGTTGACCCATTCGGATGATGCGGGCTGCATCTTGTGTGCAAGGGTCGTAACCGCCGATGATAGCAAACTGACCTGTTCGGTAATCCTCGTTAGCATTGGCGGCCGTCAAGAACTCAGGTGCATGAACCAAATTGCAATATGTCTTGCTTAATTCTGTATAGACTGTTGGTGGTGCAGTGACTTTAGATATGATGATGCCTGAATAGTCTTTCAATTTATTCATCACATCTAATAGGTAAGACGTATCACACGAACCATCTTCCGCTACGGGACTAGGCACACACACGAAAATAGCCTCGCAGTCCATAACATCATCATACGTAGCATAGTAACCTTTGTGTTCATCAATACATACGGTGTCAATATCAGCAGCCTCATACGCTAGTTTGACGGCTGTACCAACGAAACCAACACCAATAATTCCAATTTTCATATTTAATTCCTTTAAGGGGTATATTTTTTAAAGTAAGCTTTTCTGATTGCTATAGCATCTTCTAAGGCATTGTGTGGAATATCACTAACGTAATCTAATCTACGTTCCATTGTCATGGTGAGTTTTGGTATATCCATCATCATTCCAGGCCCAGTCAATAATGCTTGTGTGAAGTGCCAGAAGTCTTCAGGCCAATCTGCAATAACTTCTATCGTATCATATTGGCGCAAGAAAGTTCTGAGGCTTCTTTGGAAGTCCTCATACGGCATAGGTTGTTTTAATAGAATAGGTATCACATTATCTATCACCCATTCATGGCAGTCAACCTGATTAAAATTGACCACTTCATAAAATGATTTGCCGTTCTCGTCAATCAAGGCCATAGAAATCAAATGGCCTTGAAAATTGGTAAATTCACAATCTAAAAATAGTTTCATTATGTCCAAAGTCCACGATAGTATTTGCCGAATAATGTCAGGCCATTTTGAATGCGATTCTCAACTTTCAACCAACCATTTTTATCAAATTTGTGGGTATGATTTGGACCTTTCACCATTTTGTGTAGAGTTGGTTTACCATCGGCATCCCATTCACATGGTTCAGTTATATGGTCGACCTCACCGGTATAGAATGGGTCTTCCCAATTGTCATCAACAATACTTTGAAAGGCAAATATCATTTCATCAAGTATCCAGTTCCAACGGTCAAACCAAAACTCATCAGTGTCCCATGGATTTTCTTTAGGTTTAGCAGATGTGCTACGTAGATGTTTAGGTACATCTTTGTCATCGGTGCTAGGTGCACCACATTTTGCAGCTTTAATATCCTTAAGCATCGGAAGAATAATCTTCGCTAGCGTTGAATCCATAGACCATGTATCATAATTGTCAATCTTAACATAATCTATACGAGGATGCACAAAGTTTAAAACCTTTTGCAATAATTCACAAGCTGGGTCTAACCATTTAACCAAATAATCATTTTCATCATCATATAGGTCAAACTTTGGGTCAGTCCATTTCTTCCAAAACAATACACCACCCATGATGGTGTAAGGACTCACCCAATGGTTTCGGTAACCGGACAGGTATACTTTCATACAGGAAATTCCTCGTCATAGTCAGACATATCACCTTCTTTGGTGAATAACACTTCTATTTTCTTGGAATCAGTCCAATCTTTCAGATAATCATTGTCTTCATCACAAATATCTAAGGCTTCTCCGCCAGACACAACTCGGTGTGATACAATTGTTTGACCAAGGTCTTTCTGTGAGAACTCTTTTGCCTGATTCATGGTTACCACATCTAACGCCAATTCTGGTTGGTCTGCCGGCGCTTCAACCACATAACGCATACGATGTTGTTGTATGCACTCAACCAACACCCACACTTTGTTTTCTACTTTTTTCACCGTAAAACTCCCATCACCATTATCAGACCAACTAACACTTTCATTTTCTTCCCAACCAAGTTCACTTGTCACTTCATCGGGTAACACAATGTAATAATTTTCATTATGCTCATCGTATTGAACCTTAGCAATGTGTTCAGTCATCACTCAACTCCAAAATCTATTTGCAATTGTCGTAATGCTTCAAACCGACCAATCATTGCTACAGCCCAAATAGTTAAACCATCAATCAACGAGTAAACGAATCCACTATCAAAATGAAAATAAGCCATTCCAATAGTATAGCCTATTAATACCCACAAACCAACTGTCCACCAATTTATATCTTTAAACATACTATCTCCTTAGGCTTGCGGTAGTTTAACTACACCGCGGATTATTTCACAAAGTTTATCAACATCACCAACAATAAACTTATTGGTGACCCAATTATTATCATTATTGTTGCCTGTGTATTCTATTGTGAAACCATTATCTAAAATGGAAACACTAAAACTATCAACACCATTTACAATTTCTTTATTTTTATTGGCTAACATCACATTTCCCTCAAATAATTTATAAAACCATTATATACCAAAAAGTGGTATTTGTCAATCTACTTTTTTGCAATCACAAGTGCGGCCTTGATTGCAGTTTCCAGTGCATTTGTTTGTTGGAAAATTTAATTTAACGTGATTGAAAACATTTAGATAACGTAAAAAACTTAGTAGGTAATTTTTCATATGGTCTCCTTAAGGCCAGGTTCTATGCACTTCAGCAACGTGTTCCATACCATCATAATCTTCAATGTACCATTTGACATCATCAGGTATTTCAATAATTTTTAATTCGGCGTAATGGCCATCAGCATCAACACCCATTTCTTCAATAATCTGTATTAAAATTGGGTCATCACGGTCAATGTGATATAAACTCAAAAAATGGTCATTATTGTATTCGTCATATTCATTCTGTGGCACCGTGGTAAACATATTCATATCCACAGAATTTTTCCATTTATAATATGTAATGCCTTTAAGGTCTAGATACCGTTCAAAGGCTTTGATTGAAACGCCAAAGCCACCATAACATGAATTGATTACAATTTTTTGAGTCATGTGCTTTAACCTCTTCGCATTTTACTAATGTCAATGATATCCTCATGCCTAAACACAGGAATACCATTTGATTTGTGTAATACTGAAATACCAATCATAGCATCACCAGTATATTGTGATGCACTCTTTTTCACTGCTATACCGTGTTGATTATCCAGACTAGGGATATGACTAGTGCTAGAACCAGCACGAATAGGCCTAGAAACACTAGGTCTGCTAGTAACTGTTTTATTGTTTTGGGGTTTAACATCATATTTCCTTAATATATCTTCCCAAGAGGCTTGTAGTGCCCGTTGTTTGGCATTAGGTTTTTTAGGTTTACTTTTTGGTATGTGTGGATGAATAATCATAATCAATCTCCAAATAATATACGACAGTCTTCAGCATCCAAATAAATGATACGATTGTGTGAAGCGGGACACTTAGTTAAGGCTAACAAAGCCTTAACTTTATTGTAATCATCCATATTGAGGGTTTCAATAGGAAGTGGTCTACCCCACCAATTGGTCTTAATGGGTTTGGAATCCAATTCATGCTTCTTGGCCTCATACTTATTCAACCATTCTTGGCAATACATTTGTATTCCAACGTAATCCACTTCTCTATAACTCATATATTTAATCCTTAACTAGTAAAGTTATATAGGGCTAATCGTTCCCACGATTCACCTACATCACGTTTTAGTTTTAATACATTCAAGGCACTACGGATGTTTAAGTCAGATGCCACTTCAGCATACTTGTCAATAAACTCCATGACCTCAGCCTTTTCCTCTACCTCACCCTTGATGTCACCGAATACCTGACGGATACGTTCTAGTTTCTCCTCAGTATTCAATGTCAGGTCAACCCGCATACTACGAGATAGTAAGGCCTGTGGAAATTGTGATTGTGATAGGTTTGAGATAAACACAATACGACCAATGAACTCAAAACGGTTAGGTAATGATTCAGCCTCTGGGAATTCAGCACCCCATGAAATGATACGCTTTTCCTCTGAACCTAATGCAGCCTTCAGAATATTGGCACCAATAGGGTCACGGTGAACCGAGTCAGCATCATCAAATATAATTACCTTGCCGTTGTTCTCCCATAAGGTACGATACAAGGCCTTAGCCGTAGAGAAACCACGAATACAGATGTAATCACCTGAATCCATTACAGTTTCCTCACGAAGGCCTTTCTTTTTAAGACCTTCAATGACAGCATGGGTCTTACCTAGACCACCAGAGCCTGTAAGGATGAATGAGTTTAGTTTACTAGAACCTTCAAGGTTAACTAACTGACTAATGAACTCAAAACGCTCGGTCACCGAGAACTTTGGTTTTGGTTTAACAATTTCTTCCACAATTTTCTTACTCATAATATATGTCCTTAATCAATAGTGCACACCATTATACACGAATAGGTCCTAATGTCAAGCATTATGACTTTCCCACGCCCTATACACACGTTCAGCTGCACATTCCACATACACATTGGTTGGTAAGTGCATACCTGTTGTTCCATCCCAATCAGAGAACTCAGCATCATAGTGTTTTATCTTACAACAATGTGGATAGTCTGCTTGTAATTTGGTCAACTCTTCGGCCCAGCTCTGCCATTGGTCATCCGATATAATAGGTTTGTCAGCCTTATAATACAGATACGAATGTATCACCATCTGGCTTCTACGGCGCCTTATCAGTTCCTTGGCTTGGTCGTCTGTCAAATTTGAACTTGACATTTTTTCCCATAAGTCCATCGTCTATCCCCATATTGTAACCTACCCGAAAGGCAGACCATACGGCCTTAGTAAAAGCCTGGTCTAAACTACCTGTTCGGTCTAACTTGTCAATAAAGTATTGCTTAAACTCATCAACCGTTGGAACATTTACCTCATCAGTCATAATTATCCCATTCTGTCACTACAAACGACAATTTCAACCATATTTTTTGAGGTTCATCATCATAGGTGTGGACATCTACACTAAACCCACCACTTGCTATTGTTATTTCATCGGTTTTACCTAACTTAACACCTTTTAATGCCATACGAATTAACGAACGAGCAAACTGGCGCAACTCACCAATTTCCTTTTCAACACCAGGCCATTCTACAGCAATACGTGCCTTATATACACGGCCAAAGTCAAAATAATCCAACACATATTCTACCTGCGTGTCAATGTATTCGCTTTCATTGAACTCAATCATAATTTATTACCTCAAAGTTTTCATCATTTGGTATATGAACCCAACTACAACACGAATGGAAAGCCGACTGGCCTTTTGGTGTTACCAATACCCATTTACTTCCACCTGACGGGTCAAAAGTAACCGTATCTTTTGTCTTTACCACTTCCCATATGTTGGTACGGGCTTCATTTATTTTGGACAATCCAAACTTGGACTTACCTTTCAACTTGAGAAGTGTCATATTACATAATCTCCTGAATTCTGGTGCTTAGGATATCACCATCAGACACAACCTCATAATCACATCCAGGTATACTGGTTGGTGCTGTAAATGAGTTCTCCACATCATTCAAAGCATCCTCTAATGTTTCAGCTTCAACGGTGAACCAAACATTTACCTCACATTGAACTTTTTGTTCTACCTTAAACTTACGCATCGCTGACCTCCTGTCTGTCTATTTTAACGTAATAACCCATCTCAACGTAATACTGTACCTCTGAAGCAAACTCGTTGAGGCTTAACTTACGTTCCGTCCATTCATCAAACGGTGCCGTTCTGGTATAAAATGTAATCATTATGCTATCTCCAAGGCCTTAACAGCCAATTCTTTATCTAGTGCTATTGCACCTTCAATGTATTTTTCACATTGAGCTAAGGTGCCCGTGAAGTCCTCAACCTCATCCATTTTAACTACGGCACCATTCATACGAACCGAACCGTAATAGACCTTATACATTGCACCAACTTTACGTAATACAAACATTATTTTACCTCCACGACGGCTAACACGATACCGGTAATCTTAAACATACGATTGGCATATGATATAGCCTGCTCATAACCATCACACACCATTAAACCTACCTGATACTTTTTCATTGTGCCAACTCCTTCTCATTATCTGATATGATTTTTGCGATAGTATTCATTACCACTTGAACAGCTATAAGCATGGCCGATGGGTTCTCGTAACCTTTAGCAACCATTTGCACGTATTCTAAGGCTGAATTCAAATCATTATGGCTTTTGAAAAAGCCGCTATGTAATTCTTTTACCAATTCTTTATTTGTCATAATATATCTCCTTAACTGGGTATTGCTACCTCTTGACCATCGGCTGTGATTTTGTAATTTACTACCTCATCACATTCAAAAGCTCGGTGGTCGGTACATGATAACCAACGGTTGAATAGGTTACGTGCTGATGTTTCAGCCTCTTCTTTAGTAGCGAATACCAAAGCATTCATACCCCATTCACCACCTACAAACACTTGTGGTTTAAAACTCATAATCAATCCCCAATCTCATCAACAATTTCGGCTTCATTATAATACACGGTTTCCTCAAGTTCTTCCTGTGTAGAGGTGTCTATTGTATTATACAAACCAATTCTTAAAGCTTCAATCGCTTCATCTAATGTGTCAGCTTCAACCTCCACGTAAGCGTATTCATATTTCAAAACCTCACGTGGAACTCTCAATAACATACTCATAATCTATCTCCTCATCAATTTATGTTACCATTATACACTAACTATGGTAAAAGTCAAGCATTATTTGATGTAAACGTAAGGTTTATCCCATTGACCGACATCAATGTCCATATAGTATGCGGTGTCAAAATAATCAACCATCGCATCGCTACGGTCATAATAGTCCGCGGACTCAAGAGCCTTAACAATCTTGGCGATGATATCTGCCACGGGTTTGCTGAAGTGGTCTTGGAACCAATACCGATTGATTGACATATGGTTGGTAGTTACCACCCAAGCTGGTGTGGTTTCACCATTGGCCTTGGCATAATCACCAATAAAGTCCACGGGGCCAGATTTTAGTGTGAGCGATATGCTCATGTGGTGGCGGACTTTGAGTGAGAACTTAATCCCTAATGGTTTCAACACGTTATCTAGGTTTGCCTTGATAACCGCTTTTTTCTCTTGGTTCATGTATGCCATGTCTTATCTCCTAATCAATTTATGTGTCCATTATACACTAATTGTGGTAAAAGTCAAGCATTATCGCTATAAACCATGGGTTGATTTTGTGATAATATCCAACTTAATTAGTAAGGTTAATTTAAAATTAGCATATCTATCATACCGTTTTTTATCTACATCGGTTGGCTCACGACCTAACCGTGACATGTCCATGTTGTGTATTAAATCAAAAATCTTAACACGTATGGCATCTTTACTGCTCATCACCTTTTCTTTATATTCAGTAAAGGTTTCGCCAGGTACTTTGGTTAATGCTAAGATACCATCTATGACACGGCGGGTAAATCCCCACTCGCCTAACATTTCTACGGTTACATCCGTATCCTCTATTAGGTCATGCCCAACAGCGATACATAATAATTCTATATCATCAGTGGATGACATCATACCCATTACAGCCAATGGATGTAGGATATATGGCATTCCACCTTTGTCCAATTGGCCACGATGGGCTTTGACCGCCAATGTTATCATTTTATCTAATGTGCTGGGTGTAACTGGATCCGCCATACTATGTCCTTTCAAATTATGTGTCCATTATACACTAATTGTGGTAAAAGTCAAGCATTATCTTACTGGTATTGTGGTTTATATTTGTTTGTGGAACTAAACTAATGGTTTAGATGGACGATTAAATCGCTTTGGAACCTATCCGTAACCATATCATAGCGGACATAGTTATCCTAACACAATGTCAACCGGTTGTCAAGCATTATTTTTGGTTTAATTTGGCAATAATGCTTGACTTTTGCCGTGGTTCTGTTACAATGGTAACACAAATTGACAAGGAGACTGAATATGAATACAGAAATTCTAACCAAGTATAAGGTAGAGGCCTTCAAGAACCCAGCTGAAACCGAGTATTTTGCCAAGTATCTGGAACAAGGCGAACGCAAAGGCTTGGAAGGCCTTGCTAATGTGGTGTATGCCCGAACTCAAACGAGTGAGCTGTTTAAGACCTTGCCGCACTTAAAAGACAAGTATAAAGACCAAGTGGTCAAGGTATCACAACCAGTTAAGGTTGTCAAGGTTAAACAGATTAAAGCTGACAAGGCCTTGTTGGTTGATGGCTCTGTGTTCTATCGTGCCGACCGTGCCAAATGGATGGCCGTTTACAATGGCAAGGCAGAGGCTGCCCGACCCACCAAAGAGGCGGCTTTGGCATTTCTCAAGAAAAAATATGGTGTTGATGGATATGTCATCTAGCCTGCTAGATAATGCTTGACTTTTCCATTGGTTACTGTATAATGGTAACATAAATTGATGAGGAGATATTATGACTGATTTAGAGAAAGCAAAACAATTAGACTGGGAAATTCAATGCTACGGTATGACCGAGGCTTCTGTTAAACATCTAATAGAAACACAGGCTTTTCCAGGCCAAGAAATGATGTTTGCCGCCGGTATGTTAAGTGATGCACAACAGATTATGGATCCCGAGTGTAGTGATGAAGGCTGGGTAAGTCCAGAAACTGCTAACAAGGCTCGTCAGTATATAAACATAGCCAAATACATTATGTTCAAAACAATGAAAGAGGACTAAAATGCAAATATGTGATAATATGGTTTTTGACCATGCCTTTGAGGGCAGGTGCCCATCTAAGGCACAGGTGGCCAAGGTTGCCAAGTTTGGCATGAAATCTGGTGCCACTCACTTAGAATTATGGTGGGGTGAAAATATGATAACAATGATTAAAGCTGGCAACAGCCAATGGTATGGTTCTGGTTGGATACGCCGCACTGGTGGTACTGACCTTGCTTTAGAAATTCAATTAGGGAAAATATAATGGCTAATTTTCGTGTTGGTGACCGTGTAAGAGTGATTGACCAGAACATCACAGGCACGGTGGTATTTGCTGATGACTGGCACATTGTCATTGAGGATGATGATTCCGAGTTTGAGGACAATCGCCTTGAGTATCGTGCCAGTGACCTTGAATTATGTGAGGCTTAGAAAGTGCTTGACTTTTGCCGTGGTTAATGTATAATGGTAACACAATTTGATAACGAAGTAAATGGAGATTTATAATGCCTAATTGGACAAATAACACGTTGACCTTGACACACAAGGATAAAACAATGATTGAGCGTGCTGCTAAAGCATGGAACGATGGTACCTTGTTGAATGAGTTTGTGCCCATCCCAACCGAACTAACAGAAACGGAAGCCTCATTTAGTGATGATAATGCAGAAAAGAACAAGGCTAACATTGAGAAATATGGTTATGCCTCTTGGTATGATTTTGCCGTCAATGAGTGGGGCACAAAATGGGATATCAGCCCATATAGTTCTGAGGTATCTGATGATGGCCTCAGTATCTCTGGTGCTTTTGACACCGCTTGGGCACCACCAACCGAAGCGTATCGTAAACTAGAGGAACTTGGCTTTGAAGTGGATGCCATGTATTATGAGCCAGGTATGAATTTCTGTGGCGCCTATTCTGAAGGCTACGATGAAACCTACGAAATACCAGGCACCTCTGATGAAGTAGATGAGGAGATTCCATCACGTATCAATGAGGAATTCGCCATCGCTGAAAGTATGAGGGATTATGAGTCCGAGAATGAGTTTGATGACGAGGAATAATCTCGCCAAGTGTAAGATAATGCTTGACTTTTTTACCACTTATGATATAATGGTAACATAATGAATAAGGAGATGTCAATGATTGATTTAACTATGCCTGCTGGTCGCTACTATGTTGGTGACCTGTGTTATGTGTTACAAGATGAGTGGACTGAAGTCTGTGGTCTATTGTTTGCCAATCGTAATGACGGTGGCTGCAATGAGGGTGTATTCACTCTCCAAGATGGTCGCCGGTTCGCCATATTCAATACGGCATACGGTGATGGCATCTATGCTGACCAAGACAACCGAGAGTATCCTGTAGACGCAGGCTCTATCGGTTGTGTGTTGGTTGATGATATTGACCAAGCTAATGTCAATAACAATATGGCTCTAGGCAACACCATACAATTTGACCAAGAGTTTTTGGTTGATAGTGATGGTGCCGTGCTAGAGTTCGGCCATATTATCATTGACACCGACCCACAATGGGACGAGGATGACGATGGAAGTTATTAGAGAAATAACCAAATGGGACGTGGACTATCGCCAACCTAATCATGTGTATCTGATGGATGGCGATAAGGTCGTTGCGTACCAAAAATGGGGTCAAGGCGAACCAATCTATTTTCAAGCTAAACGAAAATTGGATAAGCGGTATCGTAAGTTTGAACCAGTATTGATTTCACCATTTAGTGCTTGACTTTTTGGCCACTTATGATATAATGGTAACATAATGAATAAGGAGCAGTCAATAATGAATATCACAACGGCAATTAAACAGTTACAAACCGAGGCAGATTTCTTAGGTTTGCCTTTCTTAGAAACCTTGCAAGACATCAAAAAATACGGTCGTATGGTATACAGCCAAAGAACGATGGAAGCATTTGATGTTTTCTTCAACGCAGGTCAATCAATGTTTGCGGAGGTTGCATAATGTTTGATAGAGCTACAGCAATAGATAGATTGGTGTCTGGTGACATGGATACCATATTGAACCAAGGTTATGATAATTATTTGCATGATATGTTGCTAATCGGCTTTGTAGGTTACGAGAACCTATCCGATGAGGAACTGATTGATGAATTGGTTGTCCGTGATATTGATTTAGGAGATTTATAATGGGAACACGAAGCTTAACCTATGTTTTTACAGAGCACAATGAATTCAATGGCAAGGTGTATGAACCACGTCCATTGATTTGTATGTACCGCCAGTATGATGGTTATCCGACTGGTCATGGTAGTGAGTTAGCCGAGTTCTTAGATGGCCTGACCATGGTCAATGGCCTAAGCACCGATGAGGAACGCAGAGTTGCCAATGGTATGGGTTGCTTGGCCGCTCAGTTGGTTGCCAATTTCAAGACAGAAGCAGGCCAATTCTATATGGAAGAGGCCAGACTGAAAAATGATTGTGGTCAGGAATACGAGTATTATGTCTTTGCCGATAAGGTAGAGATTTATAGAAACTGGACTGATACCATTATATTCTCTGGCTCATGGTCTGATTTCAAAGATTATTGTGCCGTTGAACAATACGAGGATGCCGCCTAGTGTCTTACATGAAAAATCTATACGAGGAGATATGGCAGTTGCATATGTCTGACAAGAATATGTCCAATGCTCGGATTGCCGAGTATCTGGACTGTCCGATGGATTGGGTAGAGTCCGCTCTCAAAGACGATAACCAATCCGAACTTAATGAAAGTATCCACTAACCATGAATAAGATTTTTATAGCCCAACCTAATCTGAACAACAAGAAGGATGCCAAAGAATTTAGTAATCCAAAAGATGCAGTAACCTATTTGAATTCACTATTACCGGATGATTATCCGTGTTTGTATGTAGAGGATGCCTACTTGATTGGTAAGCTATATGAGAAATCTGGTGACACCAGCTGGGTGCCATCATTGAACAAGAAACCCGCAGGCCGACCAAGAAAGACACCAACCAATGTATAAGATAATCCAAGTAGCCTGTATATTATTAGCCGCTGTTGGTGTATGGAACAAGGACTATGCCATGTCCGCCATGTTTATGTCAATAGCAACCTATATTCTATTTTATTCTATCGCAGTAAACGTGGATGACCAAGATGACTAAACAACATAAATGGCACAAAGAGATTAAAGCATGGGCAGATGGTGCGGAGATTGAAGCACGATATGAAAAAGCCGAGGGTTGGTCTGATTGGAAATTAGAAGAGGGCGGCTTTGTTTGGTATCAAAACTGTGTTGAATACCGCATCAAACCAGCAGCAAAGTGCATTGTAGATGGTTGTGTAAACCATACTAATGAAGGTAAATTTATAGGTGGTTTATGTGCACCATGCTGGGAGTATATTACCAACGGTAAAGGTATTCATTCACAGGCATATCGCAATGCACATCCTAAGCCGCAGTATTTGTTTGTGTATCACACCACAAAAGGGATTGAACTTGGATATGCCCCACATGAAGGTATAAATATGTATAACACAAAGTTAGTAGGCAAAATTAAATTGGAGGTTGACGATGAACAATAAATACAGCAGGGATACAGTGGGAATAACAGTGTTGATGATAATTGGTATGCTGTCATTATGCTACGGAATTTATAAGTTGTTGCACATAGACGCTGGCTACCCTTGCGCCGTTGAAGTGCAGTTCAAAGACAGCAAGGCAATATACATAGGTAAAAGTGTGTAAAAAAATACACATTATAGGAGTAAACATGACCGACGAAGAAATGGAAGAACTGAGGTTTTTGCTGATATTAACTAAGATGAAAGAGAACGCAGAGAAGTTAGAAATCCCAGCAACCGATTTAGAGGAACACGATGAAAAACATTAAGTATGAGCAAGCCGTAGAGATGAGATTGAAAGGCATGACCCTACAAGCAATTGGCGACATATTTGAAGTAACCCG
>ERZ1034361.518-NODE-518-length-24395-cov-4.861913_pt1 | contig 24395 bp, 34 predicted proteins | sample MGYA00520617_ERZ1034361 | MGnify/ENA primary metagenome ERZ1034361 (study PRJEB33736, sample SAMEA104284507) | Azolla filiculoides | biome: Urban; feature: Water surface; material: Ditch water | place: Netherlands | collected 2015-10-28 | depth 0-0.1 m ...
GAAATAATTCTCTTCATCAATAGTCTCCAGTTCAGCATTGGGATGTTCTGGACAGCGACCATTAACTAGCTCCGAGTCTGTCTTTTCTAGCTCACAACCAACACAATACTTCACACTGTAGCTCTTCTTGTAAATATCTAATGTAGTAAAAATTTTCAACCATTATATCCAATACAGGATCAATTACAGTTTTTAATTCTACATCATTTTCTTTATATTGGTTGATTATTTTCCAACCTTCCCACTTTGGGTATTCTTTTCTTGAAATACCCATGTAGTTATAACTTAGTTTATCAGTTGAAATTACAACGCTTTCAAAATATTCTTTAAACAAATAAATCTCCAATCTTTTTTATGTTATTTATTCATTATAAATGAATGTAATTAAACTGTTCCACCTGATTTTTTTCTTAGTTTAACGTGATGTTTACCACTTTTAATCAGATTGCCTCTCATTTTTTTATAAGCTGCTAATTTTGTAGCGTTTGCTCTCATATATCTTTTTCTTTTTGCGAAAGTTTTTCTCATTTCTATTCTTCTAGCAGGTGCTTCTTTTCGAAGTTGCGTTAAAGATTTTTTCATGAATTTTCTTTTCTTTCTATTGATATTTTTAGTTTGAACAACTCTTGAAACACCTTCATTAGTTTGGTCATCATTATCAATTTCATCTGCTGCATGATGTGTATCAAAATCAACAACATCTTCGTCTTCTTCGCCGTGTTCAGGAATACTTAACATATCATATATATCTTCGTACATTTCTTCTCCAAGATCTTCAATCATTGAAATAACATCAGCAGTAGAGAAATAGAAATCTTCTATTGAATCTTCTTCAGAATCAAAAAATTCTGTAAATAGATATGCACCTAATTCATCAATTTCATCTTCAGTTAATTCTGCTAATAATGCTTTAATATCAGCTAATGTAACAACACCTTCAGTTTCTTGTTCGTTTAAGAACGTTTTAAATTTACCCATTGTAAACTCCATTTTTTATATTATTTATAAAATTCTTAGAATCTATATCATTCTTATAATCTAAAGCTACTACACTATCAATTTCAGGAATTTTAATATATAATAAATCTTTAAACATATCATATATGTAAAAATGTTCCCAATTATTAGCTTCTTTAATTAATGTATAAACATCTGTAAAAGAGTCAATATTACTATTCTGATTGCTGAAATAGTTACCATAAACCATTTTATCATCTAATAAAATTGTTATAGAATCATATGATTGGCTTTCAATCAATTTTCCAACAAATTTATTCTTATTATATTTAAGGAAATTAATTATACTTTTACCAGTATTAATAAATTCACCATCTCTTTCAACTATATTATACACTATTTTATCGGAAAATGCTACTCCGATAAATGCTGAAACTTCATTATCAATGATATCTATCATGTTTATCCTTAAATAAATTCTTTATTGTAATATTTATATGCCTAAATCTGCATATAATTTTTCTATATCATTGTCAAATGGATCTTTTTCAGAAGAACCTGTTTTTGAATTTTGTATTTTTTGAATGTCTTCAATAAAAATATCTTTTACTTCTTGTTTAGCAAACGATTCAGCTTGTTGTAGCTTTTCTAATTGAATTCTTTTTATCTCATCATCTGTATTGAATACTGCGTTTTCTATATTAAAACCTGCATCTTGAACTATCATATCATTAAATCTCATATGATTATAATCAATGTTCATCATCCAAGTATCTGTTCTTCCTGCAAATCTATTTTTTGTAATTTTACAAACTATTTCTTTTTTCTCTTTCATTTGTTCATTTTGAAGCAAGAATAACATAAAATCGGCAGTCATAACTGTTCCCATTGAATCTGAAACATTACTATTATCTGCTTCATCAATATTATTTGTAGCAGAACGATTTAGCTGAGATGCTGAAACAATAGGCAATTCAAGTTTTTTAGCAGTTGCACGAACTTCTTCAGCTATACTTTTAATGTATGAATATAATCCAGCAGAAGGACTTAATAAATCAGATTTCATAATACCAATATAATCTACAAATATAATATCGAATTTTATATCTCTTTCTATATGATATGATTCTACTAATTGTTCAAGCATTAGTGGACTAAATGCACCACTCGGATAATCTTTTACAAAAAATTTACCACAATTTCCGCTTGTTTTCATTTTATTATATGCAGATAAAATTTGTTGTTTATCAATAAATGGTCTTTCCAATTGTTGTAATTCACCTGGAGTTTTTGCTAAATCTAACAAACTATTAATAGGTAAATCCATTGCATTTGCATGAACTCTTTTCATAATTTCTTTATCGGCCATCTCAAGTGAAATTAATAAAATATTTTTTCCATTTTTAATCATACCAGAAATTAAGTCTGTCATAAGTAATGATTTACCAACACCGGAAGCTGCTAAGATAACCGATAAAGTACCAGGTAAAAATCCTGCGCCAAGTCTTTTATTTAATTCAGTGTGTTGAGTTTTAATACCAGACATTCGTTCTGAATAGTATTCAATCATTGTATCTATATCATCAAAATCTAATCCTAGATCAGAATCTATTGAAATTTTTGCCCTATCATCTAAAATCTTTTGAGCTTTCATTTTAAGATTATCATCTTTTTTCATAAGACCATCTGAACCTAATTGTAATGCTTCCATATACATTGAATCTTTTACCCAAGAAACAGTTTCATCGCATAAGAATTGGATATTTTGAACTTCTTCTGTTGAACTTATTCTTTGCAATGAACTAATAATTGAGTTTCTTATTTCTTGATTAGATACATTTTTAACTTTAGCTACTAATTCTGTTAAAGTTGGTACATTATGATATTCAGCGTAATATTCTTTAACTAAACCAAATAATTCTTGATTACCTATATCATTAAAATATTTCTTTTTTAATATAGGCATAACTTTTGAAAAGAATTCTCCATTGTGTGTAAGTTTCTTTAATAATATTTGCTCAAATTCTGTCATTTCATTCCTTCTTATGTTGTTTATATGTAATTATATCAAATGATTAATTAAATAAAGTACTCAGGGTACTTATTTTTTGCAAAATTAATTGCTTTATCATTACCATCCCATGGCCAATTTAAAAGATCACTCATATATACATGTCTTTTATCATCTGTAAGATAATATAATTCATTTTCTTCATAATATAATGTGTCTTTATACACATTTACAAAGATTGATGTAAAACTATCGATTCCGTGCTCATCAATCCTAATATTAAACAATTTATTTTTTCTTTCTGAATAAATGAAACTGTTCTTTTTCAATATATTGTTCAAATAAGTACCCAGGACATTTAGAAACTTTCATCCAAATACCAGATGGGCATCTCATTTCAAGTTTCTTTTTATCTCTTAATTTAATAATTCTTTTAGGTGAAAGAATTTTATCAATTGGTATCATATCTAAATCCATAATATCAATATCTTTTTTATAGAACACTGTTTGAAAATCAAGTTTACCGCTCCAGGAAGGAACACCGTCTGGTGTATATGGAACTACTTGACCATTTTTATATTCTACTTCAAAAGTATAATGTGAATTTTCCCAAACACTTGTTACTTTTCCTGGACCAAATATTAGTCCAAAAACTTTATCTTTTACTTTTACTTTTTCAAAATACGGCATACGTGTATCTTTACTCATATTAATTCTCAATATCTTTGAATTTTTTATCAATAAGTTTTAAGTATTTTTTAGGAATAACATTTTTCATTTCTTCTGCTAACCATCTTATTTGGAAATATGCTGCACCTGAATCTCTTAAATCAAGATAATTTTTAAGTGCTCTTAAATTCATAGTAACAACCATATCAACTTTCCAATTATCATCAACAATGTGTTTAAATGCATCTCCAACATTTCTTTTTGACTTAGCTGTTAAAAGTATACTATACAAACCTATACCATCAGAAGTAGATAAATGTTTTTCAAATTTAGCCTTTGCATCTTTTGACAATGCTGTATCAATGAATTGTTCAAATCCTAGTATATCATATTGAAATTTAAGTTTATCAAACATACTATTGTATACTATTAAAGAATAGTCACTTAATGCAGGCGTAACTAAAATATCTTGTTCTATCATAAGAGCTTGAAATCTTTCTTTTTGGTTATCGTTGTATAAGCTATCTATAAAAGCATAAAGTACTGCTTGCATTGTATATCTTGTACTTCTTACTGAAATATTTTGAAGTCTATGTCTAGCATGTTCTTGTAAAACACCTCTTGAAGTACCTTTAATTAAAAATGATAAAGATGTGTGTTCTATAATACTATGATGATGATGTACCCAAGCAAGTTGACTAAGTAATGCTGAATCTTCAATTGAATTTATTACATCAACATTAGTTCCACCCATCATTCCAATTGTTTCAGAATCAAAATCTCTTATACAATCATTTTCTGAATTTTCAAAACTATCATAGCAAGTTCTTGCTGCAAGTTCAGCTACACCTAAACCGCTTTGATTTAATAAGTAAACTTGTGGTTTAAAATAACCAATTCCGTCTACTATAATACTTGTATTTTCACCCATTTAATATATCCTTAACAAAATCTTTTACTTCATTATTAATATCTCTATATCCAGAATTATTAATTGTATAACTGAATTTGAAATCATTCAATTCATTTTCAGATGCATGAGAATCTTTACAAGCATTATCAATTTCATCATTTCTTATTTTAACAGTAATTGGACTAATTTTTTCACATAAAAATCTAAAATCAGGTACAATTACATAATCAACATTACTTTCTTTAGCTTTTTTAATTAATAATTGAACCCAAATATCATCACCAAAAATAGGTTTCATTGCTTCAGTTCCAAAAGTTTGAAGAACTTGTCTAAAATCTGTAATTATTTCTTGAAAACCATTTTTTCTAACAATAATTTTTTCTTTATCATTTTTAAATGTATCTAAATCAGATAAAGATACATTTAAAGTTTTTGAAATTATTTCCTTAATTGGATCCGCAAATCCAATAACATAAGATGTTTTTTTGTTTTTATAAAGTTCATCTTGCAAAAGTCTAGCAAAATAATCTTTACCAGATCTTTTCTTTCCATTGATTAATATTATTTTTACTTCTTTTGACAAGTTATTCCTTTCTAAATTATTGTGCTGCTTCTGCTTCTGGTTGCTCTGGCATTTGAGCTTTAAATTGATCTACTACTTTAACATATAGTGGATATGCTCCAGTTTCTGTTTTCATTTGACCAAGTACATTTACAATTGCTTGTGCTTCATCTGGTGTAAGTGTTAGTGTGTATGTAAAATCCATTTTATTTTTCCTTAATTTGTAATTTTGTTGAATGGTTGGAATTATTCCCAACCAAAATCTGCTGCTGAATTTAATGATTTTTGTTTATAATCACTAAGTAAAATATTTATTTCTGGCATCAATTTAAATAATTGGTACTTTTTAAAAAATTCTTCAATTTCAAGTAAATTATATTCTTTTGCCGGTTGATTAATTTCTTTAAGAATTAAATCTTTTAGATATTCTGGTATATGTTCTTCTAATACAAGAATTTTATTCATTTCATATCTTTTTCTTATATAAGGATGAGAATCTAAAAAATTATCTAACCCATTTGCATCTTTAATAGCTTTTTCTAAAGTACTAACTCCAAATGATTTATTTTTATAAATGTCCAGTTCACCAGTATCTTCATTTTTTCTATTCTTTTTATTAATAGTAAAAGTATTAAAAATATTTTCTTTTAATTCTTTATTGTCGATACATTTTATATCTAATTGCATTTGGTCATCTATATCAGTAATACCAAAATTCATTAAATGCATTTTAAAATTATCACTAAAATAAATGTTATCAATTATTTTAGGAACATTATCTGATTTATCACCTATACAAACATGTTCTATAAGCCACTTATCCATATCTTTATCTTCTAATGTTATCCATTGTTTTGCAATAGGTCTAAAAAAATCAACTCTTGGATATTTTAACATTTGAAAGAAATCTTTATCTTCAGAATAAATTAAACATTTTCCAGTGTTTGATTCAGAAATCATTTTTGAAAGAACAATGATAACATCATCTGCTTCAGCTTTTTCTACTTCAATAATTTTAAAAGGAAAATTTAATTTTAAATTCGCCAATAAATCATTAATAACTTCAAAAACTTCTTCAAAATTAACATCTGATTCATCTCTATCTTTAGCTCTATGTGATTTATACATTGGACAAATATCTTTTCTCCAATAACCTTTAGAAGCACTATCAATACAAATAACTATTTCACCATATTCTCTATGTTTCTTTTTAATATTAATTAATGATTGTATAATTAAATATACAAAAATATCTTTAAAATCTTCAGTAACATATTTTCCATTTTTCTTTTTAGGTCTTGCTTCTGAAATAGCTACATATAGCATTCTAAAAGTAAGATGTGAAAAGTCAATTAGTACCATTTTAAATCCTTAAAGGAGACTTCTTAAAGAAGTCCTGCCAATAAAGAATCTAATTCATCATTTGCTGCTGATGTACTAGCTGCTGATGCAGTAGGTGTTGTAGTTCCTGTATTAATTTCAACAGGTGCTTGAGCTTTTTCAGCTACTGATACACTTGGTGTACTTGATGTAGATGAACTTTTGTTAGCATCTTCAAATGTTACCCAAGCAAGATCTTTTTTCAATTCATCATATGATTTGAAACTTGTTGGAGATAATAATTCTTTAGAAATAACAAATGCTTTTCCTTTAATGTCAGCAATTGCTTCATCTGGTGTTGAATAAATTGCAGTTTCTTCAGCCATAACTTCTGTACTATCATAATTTGTTTGACCATTAGATCCAATTTTAGCAACTAATTTAATATTATTCCCTTTCATTGGGTTAAATAATTGTTTTGGTTTTGTTCCAATAGCTAAATCAGATTCAGTTGGTTCAAGAGCTGCTTGAAATTTATCTTTTAAACTTCCAGACATTTCATAAAGGAATATTTTACCTTCGTTTTCTGGTTTCAATGGATCTTTGATAATTTTTATATTAACAACATATCTAATTGATCTTGAAAATGCTTTTGATTCTTCTTTTCTATCTGCATTCCATAATTCAGCCCATTTTTCTTGGAAAGGACAAGGTTGACCAATACTTGCTGGAGACCAATCATTAACAAATCTTTTTTGACCATTTTGAATTACAGTTGAAGCAATTTTTTGCATTGCTGTAAATTTTTGACCTTCAGCATCTGGTAACAATCTAATAATTGCAACACCTTCTTTTTTCTCATTTTTTGGAAGAACATAAAATCTTGAATCACTTTCGTATTTCTTTTTCTCTTTTGTCAAGTTCATTGACGCATTATCTTTCGCAGAATCCCAGTTAAACATTTCATTTAAATCAAACATATTTTTTCCTTAATTTTCACTTTTTGTTATATATTATAACATCGATTTTTTTCTTTGAATTTCTTTAATAGACTATTCAAATAACGCTATATCTTAAAAATGGAGATAAACTCCTATGTGAGCCAAAGAATGACTCACTAAGCAATTTATGTAATTTTTATATAATGTATTATATCTTAAATTCCATTAATTTATTTTAAATTTTCAAAAGAAAGAATAATTTTAAAATTTTCTAATTCTGTTGATTCCATTAATAATCTATATTGATCTCTAACTGAGTTATATTTAATACTAACTTTATAATCAGAAACTGGTAACATATTTAAATTATTAACAGGTAATGCAACATCAAATTCTTTTTCTGTTTGAGAAATAAAAGAAACACTATAACTATTAGATTGTTGATTAAAACTATTTTTAGCTGCTAATGAAATATTAATACCATTTTCAGTAGTTTTAAAAACATATTTGTCTAATTCTTTAAAAACTCCACTTGCATTTCTTAAACTCTTTAATGATTCTTTACTTAACGAAAATTCAGAAACATTTGCACTTTCACAAGTAGTTTTAAATATTGATTGGAAATCATTAAATGGAATTAATTCAGGATCAGATAAAAGAAAATTAGCTTGAGCTGAACCATCTGAAATACTAATAACTTTTCCATTTCTTTTTACAACTCTATCATCATTAAATAATTTAAATGTATTTAAAAAGTTGTTTAAGTTATAAATTGGTATATTATCAAATTCTCCAATTTCAGTTGATCTAATATCATAATTTATTAATATATCTCCAGATACAGACTTTACATATGTTATTGGATATGAAATTGTAATTTTATTACTTTTTTCATCTGCACCTATTCCTTGAATTGTATTCAATACATCGATCGTTTTTTTGTTTAACATTTTATTCCTTTTTCTTCTTTTGTTTCTTCTATTAGATTATAATTATAACTAAATTTTAGTTAATTTTTAGTTAATTTCTATTGTTTTGATTGAGTTACACCGTAAAGGAAAAATCCAATACTGTTATAAAATTCATTCGCCGTTTTTGGAATCTTAAAGAATCCATCTTCTGTTGTTTTGAAAATTGTACTTCCGCCACCTGATACAGATATAAAGTCACATTTATCAATTATTTTACCATATTTTGCTTCAATTAATCTAATCATATCTTTAAGATATTCTTTTTTAATTTCATCTATTTGTGCTTGATATGAATGAGATTTACCTCTCAATTTATAAATTCCAGTATCAATTACATCTCTTGCTTCTTGAAGTGTTATGCTTCTATGAAAATCTTGTTCAACTAATTTAGCTACTTTAATAGCAATTTTCATAATTCCTTCTTTTTCAATACCTTCAAAAAGATTAGGTGATGTTTTACCGTCTGAAACTAAAAACAAATCTAAAGTATTCATTCCAATATCAACACCTACATAAGTACTTGATGATAAATCTTCTTTTTGTTCTTGAGGAAAATTATTTCCATATCTATCAATAGTCAATTTAGAACCAGCACCTTGTGGTAGTACATAAATTTTATCAAATTCAAATGTTTGATTATCAACTGTATATTTTTTAAGTTCTGCTTGGAAATAACCTGAATTTCCTATTTGTGCAATACTTAAACCAACAACAATAATATCTGGAATTTCTCCAATTGTTTGAATACAATGATGTAAAAATAATGGAGCATAATGTTCTAAATTTTTATAATCAGTTATATCAACTAAATTTTCTGATGGTAAATGCATTGCATTATCACCAACATAATAGTTGTGTCCTTTAAAAGAATATATTCTATTATCTTCTACATATTCATTTCTTTTTGTTACACCTAATAAACTTGGAAATTTAAATCTTTGTTTAATTGTTCCATCTGATGTTCCAAATGTTGCTTTATTATGTCCATATCCAATATCTAACGCTAATATTTTTTTCATTTAAATCCTTTCTAAAATTCTAATTTTTGCATTTCCTGAGCAACTAATGGTTCTCTTTCAGTAAATACGACTTCTGGTTTTTCAATTATTTCTTGGTTTACTTCAGTAATAAAATCATCTGATGTATTTAAAACTTTTTCATTACTTCTTTGCTTTTGCGGTTTTTTTATTTGCTGCGCATGTTGTACATGTTGTGATTCTGATTTAATTGTTTGAATTTCATCATGTTCAGTTTCAAATCCATCATAAAATTCTATATTAACTTTTTTAATTCTTTTATCACATTCAATCTTAATAACCATTTCTATCCTTTCAATTTTTCTAATACTTCTAATATATTATATCGATTCTTTTATTAATTTTTTTAAAGATTAAAAGGCAAATCTATTACCTTTTTGATCTTGATCTTTTTGGAATTTAACTGGATAATATTCTCCATCTAAAAAGTATGGTGTTTCTGAATATTTAACTAAATAGTCTTTTTGTTTAAATATTCTATAATTGAGATCTGCTTCAAAGAAACCTACTTTTCTATAATCATTTCCTTGATTTCCTTGTGTTCCCTCTGCTCCACCTAATTTTCTAAATCCTTTGCTTGTATTATCTTTTTCAATAAGAAATGAATTGGCATTAGCAAAACTTTTAATAAGTGGATGTGTACATAAAGCTATTCTAAATTTATTATCTCTAAATTTTCCAAAATAATATATTTTAGCTCCTGGAATATTTTTTGAAATATTTTTTAAACTTTCAAAAGAAGCAGCATTAAAAAATAATGCATATTTAGCTTCTCTTGCTTCTCTAAGTGGTTCATTTTCAACATATTTCCAAAGATCATTTGCATTACTTTCTCTTCGTTGTAAAAGATATTCATCTTGTGCTCTAATTGGTTTAACTTTTGTTACAACATATCTTAATTGACCTTTTTCAATTGCATCATAATTAACTAATAATGGAGCATATGGTAAATCTAAATACCAATGATATGGTGCTCTCAGTGAAACAAATTCCTTAACAGGTATAAGATTATTTCTTAACGCTTGAAGCGCTTCATTATATTGAACAATGGTAGTATATGGATCTATTGTGTATAATGCCATTTATTCTCCTTATTATGTTAATTTTTATTCTATTTATTAAAGTTCTTCTAACCAAATATCTTTAATATCTTGTTTAGATAAAGCATCTAATTGGTCTTTTTTAGATTTAATATCATCTTGAAGTTTTTGCATTCTTTCTTCTGTAAGTGATAAAATATTCATATTAAGTAAGTAATCAAATGATCCATCTTTTCTTAAAATATTTTCAATTTTATCCATATCAATTTCAATATCAGATTTCTTTCTTTTATTAATAATTAATTTATTTTCTACTATATTCTTTATAAACAAATACTTACTAAAATCAAATTTAATATCAGAACTTAATGTTTCTATTTGATAATCTTTTCTTTTTTGAAGAAAATCTAATTTGATATCTACATATCTTTTAAGAATTTCAGATGCATTTTCAAATACTTGAATTTTATTTAATTCATTCATACAAGTATAATTTTCAGATACTTTTTTAATAAGTTTTAATTTATTAAGTAATGTATCATCATCCCATTCTTTTAAATCTTTGCTATTAATAGTAACTTCAAAAAGGAATTTATCATTTTCAGATTTATCTTTATATGATTGAATAATTTTTTTATCTTCAAGATCATCAAGAACAGAGATATAGCCTTTTAAATCATATCCTACTGGAACTTCAGAAATTTCAATTCTATTAATTGATTTTCTTTGAACTATTCCTTTAATCAACCATTGTTGTTGATTTTCGCCTTGTTGAATTGTACCATTAAATCCTTCAAAATAAGGTGTTAATAAATTAGTATTATAAACAGAACCTTCTAAAGTTTGCTTAATAGCTTTTTTAATTTTTTGAGGATCTCTTGATAATATTTTTTGAGCAAATCCAGATGAAACACCTTCAGATCCATTTATTAATAATAAAGGTAAAGTTGGTAAATAAAACATTGGTTCAATTTGTTCGCCTTCAAAATATTGTTTAACTAAAATATTATTATCATTTTTATTAAATAATTGAAAGAATTCTTTTGAGCCATAAGTGTAGATATATCTTGATGCAGATGCTTCTTGAGCAAATCTAGTACCAAAATTTCCTTCTCGAGTAAGTAAAGGAATGTTATTTGTGCCAGGAAAGTTTTGAGCAAGATTTACAATTACACCATCAAGATTACCATGTAAGTATTCTGCAAACTCAGCTACTTTTGAACCAAGTTGTGAAACTTTAATCTCATCTTTTATATTTTTTTCTAATATAGTGTAAATTATTTTTCTTGAAGAGTTTTTTTGACCATCAACTAATGATGCAATCTTTCTAAGATTATCATAACTAGCTTGGTCAACATAATCGTTTTCAAAAAACGTCGATATTTTCATTTTATTCCTTTAAGTCTTTATTCGATATTATATACTATTTTTTATTAATTTTAAATTAATTCTTTCCAATTTTTTTCAGCAATTAAATGTACTGCCCAAACACCAAATCCAGTATTAATTTTTACTTCGCCTTGTATTTCTTCAAATATAAATGGTCTTCCATTAACTTTAGAAGTATATATTGGAGAATTATATCCAAGTTTACCTTTTTCAAATTCAAATTTTTGATTAAATCCTGGAAAAGAATTTTCACATTTATTAGTACCAATTAAGTATGCTTTATCTTCACCTTTAATTGATCCTTTAGGAACAAAAAGAATAGAATCTTGTTCAAATTCTTCACCTAATTTTTTAAGATCTTTTTCAAGATTTCCAGTATTATTAACATCTACTACAAAAAATGACTTTTCTTTAGTTGTTTTTCCACCTTCAGGATATGTTCCAAGAAGAGAAATAACGCTATAATTTTTTGATTTTAATTTAGCAAGAAGAGATTTATTTCTTGCTTCATTTTCTTTTTTTGTGAATTCTTTTCCTTCTCCACAATTTTCAGCTTTTCTAAATGCTGTTAATGCACCGCAATCAAATTGTTCATTTTGAGTCCAAATTCTTGTTAATGATGATTCTTCTAATTTTAATGGTAATATCATTTATTAATATCCTTCGTTTTATTTATTTTGTATTATATCTTAATAAGTTTAAAATAACTTTAAAATAAAAAATTAATTATGCAATATAACAATTTAATTCAAATTCTTTAGAAGAAGTTCCTCTATTAAAAACTTGTATTTGAAGCATTTTCTTTTGAGCTTTACCATCTTTTGTCAATGTAAGACTTATTTTATTAGTTTTACCTTCTTTTGGTTTTGCTGGTCCTGTACCAATTTTATCAGCCATTTCTTCTTTATCTAATTCAAAACCTTTTTTAGTTGCAAAAGCTTCTGCCGCTTGAATAGCTGATGTATAAGTATCATGATAAATTGGATAATCTGATTCTGTTAAAATTTCTTTAAAAGTTTTCATTTAAATTCCTTTTTTATCTTTATTTATAAAATTATCCATTGTGGCTTTTCTCTTTTTGTATATCTAAGCATATTTGCTTTTTCATTAATATAATATTTTCTATATGCTTGAACAGAATCATTTTCAATTCTACAATATTCTGGCATTGCTTGTGGCGGTTCAGTAAATGCTATATCAGAAATATTTTTTGGAGCATATTTCAAATATTTTTCTAACTTAGTTTGTGTAGCATGAATTTTACCATATCTCAAAGTATATTCAGAACATAATGATGCAAATGATTCATATAACCAATTATAATTTTGTTTAGATTCTCTTGCCCAAACTGCACTTGGATGATTTATATGAGTTGCTTTATATAAAGTATTTTCACATAAATTATTATTCAATTTCCATCTTTTAATTCTTCTACCAGATGAATTATCAATATATAATTCTCCATCTAAAATTCTGTGAGCTGTACTAAGTAATTGAGCATATTCAAGAATCATTTTAACAACATGTTTATCACAATGCATATGAGCAGATTCTGTTGGGTTTTTATCTAAGAAAAATACATTCATTTTGAATCCTTATTTAAAAAATCTATCTGGTATTTTGTTAAAACCGTAAGATAAAACACTTATTGCTAAAACAACAGTACTGAAAACAAGAACTAAAGCTGATATTGCTTTGATTTCTTCTTGAGTAAGATTTGATATAGTTGAGATAATTTCCATTTAATTTCCTTCTTTTGTTATTTTATATATTATAATTATACCAAAATAACTTTAAAGTAATATTAAATAAAAATATTAATATATTATACAATCTCCATTTTTCTCAGCAATTAACGTATTAAAATAAAAGCTTGAATTAAAATTACTTTGTTTGCTATATTTTTCAAAAACATCTGCACTTGTTTCAAATTTAAGAAATACATCTCCACTTTCTTTATTTAAATAACATAATATTATTTTATCAATTTTATGTGTATTTCTTAAAAAATGAGCATATGATTTAGGATTATATGTCCACCATTTTTCATTTTTAATAGTATGTTTAATTTCGATTTTTTCACCACTTTTGCCAATTGCATCATATTCTGAAATTTCAAATGGTACAGCTTTAAAACCTAATTTTTTAATAACTAAAAATTCAACTGCTTCTCCGTTGATAGTTTGCTCAAGAATTTGTTCTGGTGTTCTACCATAAGTTTTATAAATTTTTGCATGTTTTTTACAAGTTTCAATAAATTCATCTGTTATAACTTCATTTATATTTCCAATAAATTTCATTTTTTTCCTTTTTTGTTTTAGATATTTTATTATAACATATTAAGTTTAAACTGAGATTAAATTAAATTTTTATTCTGCTGACTCTGTTGAATTTCTCTTTTTAACGATTTTTCTTTTTGTGATGCTCGTTTATCATATAATTTTTTACCTTTAGCAAGATGAATTGTACATTTTATTTTATTCTTTTCATTTGAATAAATTTCAGTACATATAATACTTAATCCATCAAGTTGAACTTTGTTGTACAATTTATTTAATTCTTTTCTATGCAATAAAAGTTTTCTTGGTCTCATTTCATCTGTTTGTGCTATTTTTGAAAATGCATCAGCTGTTTCACTTCTATTAATATGACAATCCATAAGAAATAATTCATTCTTAAAAAATTTACAAAATGAACCTTTAAGATTTACTCTTGAATTTCTAATCTGTTTTACTTCAAGACCAAGTAATTCAATACCTGCTTCTCTTGTATCAAGCATTTCAAAATCATGTTGTGCTTTTTTATTTTTAGCAAATATTTTCATTTCTTTCCTTCATTTATTCTTTAAGAATTTTCTAATGTTTTTGTTATATAAGAATATCCGCATTTATTGCATTTAACAATTAAAGCATTTTCAGTTAAACATTTATCTTTTGTTAAATTTAATGGATCTTCTAATTTAGCATTCCAACCAAGAAATGTTTTTTCTTTTTCAAACGATAACAAATAAAAATCTGATCCACATTGTTTACAGTTTGGTATTTCTAATTCTTTCATTTTATATCCTTATATAAGTCCGTTAGTAATTAATATTCTTTCAATCACTAAGTAATATCCCCAAAGTGGTATAACAATAGCAAAGAATGTACTCCAAAATCCATTTGCTATAACAATTCCTGATATCCAAGTTACTAATAATAGTAATGCTACTAATGCTCTCATTTTATTCCTTTTATTTTTTAGATATGTTATTATATCATAATAATATTAAACTAAGTTTAAAGTACAGCTATAATTTAGCTATACTAAAATCATTATCCATAATATATTCTTTTCTTTTATCAGATTTAGAATCAGATAACCAATCATCAATTATTTCATCATTATCCCATTCAAGAATTTCAATCATTTTTTGAATGCCGTCTCTTTGAACTATTTCTTTAAGATCTGATTCTTTCCATGACCCCAAACCTTTATAATATTTTGAAACTTCGCCAGCTTTAATTTTAACTTCATCATTAAGATTATAATACCAATGTTGAAGTTTATTATTCTTTTTAACTCCAATTACAGGTGTATTCAGCATTCCAATTTTACCTTTTAATTCAGGTAAATATTTTGTAAAAAATCCTGTTAATAATCCTCTAATATGATAACCATCTAAATCTTGATCTGTTGCATATATAACATAATCATAATTTTCATTTTGAATTATTTTATACAATTCAGACAATTCTGTATTTTGAGTAAATTTACTTTGTGGTGCAGAATATGCATTTAATGGTTTACCTTTTAAAGTATAATAACCACATTCTTTTCTACCTAGAACAGGACTTAAACCGCCTAATGCAGATTCTCCTTCAACTAATAGTAAATATTTCTTTTGTCCAATACTTGGTAAATACTTATCCGATTTGATCTTTTTTACTGTTTTATTAAGATCTTTTAATTCTTGTCTCTTTTTAAATTCTTCTTTAATTCTATAAACTTCAGTAATTGGATCAATAATCTCTGGAGTTTTAAATATTTTATTAATTATTTTTTCAAAAGGAATTTCACCAGGAATATTAAAATAACTATTCATTTCAGCATTTGAATTTGTAATTTTTTCTTTAGACTGTGAATTAAATTTAGTATTTTTAACATTTTTTAAGAAGGCAATAATCATTAATTTGTTTTTGATATCACCTGGCTTAATGCTTTTATATTTTTTAACTAATTTGTCTCTTAATCCATTAACAATATTATAAGAAATAATGTCAATATGTGTACCACCATCTGGAATTTTTAATCCATTTACATAACTAAATTGTCTAAAATCATCAGCATCATTTGGAATTATAGCAAATCTATAATCTTCTGTTTCATAAATTTCAGCAACATCATTAAATAATTGTACATATTTTTTAAATGAATTAACATTAATTTTTTTATTATTGAACTTAAAAGTAATTTCAGGAAATGACATACTTAAATTAATAAGTCTTTGTCTAATAATATCTTGATGTGCTTCATCTATTTCTTTTAAACTAAACATTTCAAGATCAGGAAAAACAGTTACACAAGTACCTTGTTTTTTACTTGGAGATATTTTTTCAGTAAATGATGCGGCACCATCAAGTATTGTTATTTGATAGTGATTAGTTCCATCATCAGTTACACCAATAAATTTTTTACTAAAGCAAGCAGTAGCATATGAACCAACTCCATTCATACCTATTTGAGTTCTGTTTTTATCGTCATCAAAATTTGAACCAGCTCTTGCATGATTCCAACAAAGTTCAGGTAAATAATGTCCATCATCAGATTTTTTAACAGGAATCCCAGTCCCATTATCTTCAACACTAAATTGTAATGCTGACATATTGATTTTAATTTCATTAGAACTTTTGAAGTTTGTTTTAATAGCAACATCAACTGAATTATCTATAATTTCATTAATGATTTTAATAAGTCCTGGAACATAATTAATTTCTGTATATTGAATTTTATCATCTTTAGAAATGTATTCCATAGTTTTAGTTGTATTAACTGCACCTATATACATTGCAGGTCTTTGTCTAATATGATCTCTATCAGTTAATTTTTTAATTGATGTAGTTGTCATTATTCTCCTTTTGTTGTTTTTTCAAATTCAGAAATAATTTCTTCCTTAATTTGTTCTAAATCATGTACCATATGTTTTGTAGCACTAAACAAATCCGATGTCTTTGCTTGAAGTGATTGTGATTCATATTTACTAATCATATAATCTATATGTTTTACTATTGCTTGTTCTGTTTTTTTCAAATTCTTCCTTTAATGACTTTAAATGCTGTTAAACGTATTATAATAAAATATTTATTAATTATTTTAAAGGATTAAAATCAGATTTACTGAATAAAAAATCCATTAATTGTTTTTTTGTATTTTCATCTTTTAACAATTGTTTTTTAATTTCAGTTTTTTTATTATTTTTTTCTAATACAGATAAACCTGCTCTTAATAAAACATCATTTTCGCTATTAATATCTGTACCTTTTTTTCTTCCTGCTTTAAATGCTTGTGCCATTTTGTTTCCTTTTATTTGTTTTAATTTTGTTTGTATGTAATTATATCAAAATAATATTAAACTAAGTTTAAATAAAAATATTAATATATGTAAAGCATTTAAAAAATATAAAGTTCTTTATATAAATAGACATATAATAAAAAATAAAAATACGGAGTTACAATGGCATTTTTCCATCATAATACAATTCGTAAATATACACTTGCACTTTTAAGTACTTTTAATTCGTTAGAAGTTGAAAAAATAAAAGCAGATGGTATTACAAAAACATATAGCACTGTTCCATTAAGATTTTCAACAAGAGAAAAGTCAATAATATTTTCAGAAGTTGAAACATCACAAATTACTAATGGTAATTTTAATGTAATACCTAGAGCATCTTTAGTTTTTAATTCAATGCAACGAGCACCAGAAAGATATACTTCTCAATTCAATAAAATTAATAAAAAAATTGTTGTTGATGGTGAATCAGAAATTATTAATTTTCAGTATAATGCTGTTCCTTATGATTTTTCTTTTAGTTTAGTTATAATGGCAGATGGAATGAATGAAGCATCTATGATTGTTGAACAAATAGCAGCAAGATTTAATCCAATTTATAATTTATATATTAATGAAATACCTTTGCAATCTGAACCTACTTTAATACCATTATCTTTAGAAGGCATTAATATGGAAACTCAAGATTATGAAGAATATAGTTCTAATATAGTAACAATAGAATGTGAATTATTATTAAAAGGAAATATTTATCCGCCGATTACTGAAGCTGCACTTGTTAATAAAATATTAATTTATAATGGTCTTCAAGAAGATAATGAATTTGAAAGAGTTTCAAGAATTACATGGGAAAAACAATTAGATGAAACTTTCTTAGGAAGTGTTGAATCATTTAGTGGAAGAATAAGAAAAGTTGCTCCAGTTGTTGAAAGCATAAGCGGTCCATCAATTATACATCATGAAACTAATAATGATTATGTAGCAAGTTTTGATGATCCAGATAACAAATATAGTGAGTTATCTTTCTTTTGGAATATTGTACCATTAAATGGAGAAATTCCTGATAATATTGGTATATTAAATAAAAATAAAGCACAATGTACTTTAATAACTAAAAATTTAAATACTACTTTTAAACTTCAATGTATTATTCATGATGTTCATGGAAATATTTCTGAAGCCTTTTATAAAGATATAACTATTCAAGCATAAAAAAAGGGAAGAACTTACGTTCTATCCCCATTTTTTAATTGTTTTTTAACAGCAGCAGATTTAATATTATTTGGATCTAAATCTTCATAATGTTCTTTTTCTTTTTCTTCATCACTATCTTCAACTTCATCATCTCTACCTTCTTCATCAGTTTCAGGTTCTTCTAATTTGTCTTTAGGTCTTTTTACTACTGGAGCTTTTCCACCTAATTTACTATCTACTTTAGCAATATCAGCAGAAGTTGTTTCTTCAACAACTGGTGCTATAATACTATTAATATATTCTTTAAAATTTTTCATTTTGTTTTCCTTTTTATTTTATAATGTTATTTATAAACTAAATTTAATAAATGGTTTAATAGTTCCTGAAGTCATGGCATCTAAAAAGATTTGTTCTTTTTTAATTTTTCCAATAAATAATACTTCTCCCATTTGTTTAGGAGTTGCTTTACTTCTTAAAAAAATCATATTATGATTTGAGAAATATTTAAATGCTTCTTCTCTATATGCTTTTTCTATTTCATTCCAAGTTTTTGGATCTTGTGTTTTTAAAATATTAAAATGTTTTTGATTAATTTCTGCATTTAATTTTTTATCAGAATTCAAATCAAACCATTCATTTAATTTATTCATAATACTTGCTAACTTAGTTGTTCCACCAAGTTTAAATCCTCTTAATCCAGAAAATTTATAAAATTCATTATTTTGAACATATACACTTGCTTTTAATTCATATCCATTTGAATTATCAAAAATTATATCTTGTCCTCCTGACCCTTGTCCTCCAAGTATAGCATTATCGTAAATAAAATATAAAAATACTTCGCCTGGTCCTAATCCTTTTAATGAATAATTATATAAATTAGTAAAATTACTACCAAGTTTTTTAATTGCATTTTCAATTGTTTCTTTATCTATTTTCTTTTTTGAACTATAAATTTCATGAATATTATCTATTTCTGAAAACCATTGAGTTGCAATCATAAATCTAATTTCATTTTTATTTTTTAAACTTCTAAAATTTTCTTCAGTTAAATTAAATGCAGAACATTTTTGAGCATTATGAATAAATTCATGATCAAGAGTTAATTCATTTTCTTTTAATATTTCTTTAATTGTAGTACCTAAACCATAAACATTTTTTAATTCATTATAAAAATCATGAATTTCTTTTGGTGTCATTGATTTAAATAATTCAAAATTATCTTCTTTAATTGCTTTAACAATTTTAGTTGCAGAAACATCTTCGTCTGTTCTTTTAATTTCTCTAACTCTAATATCTGGATTTTTTTCAAGCATTTTTGAATATGCTGCTACTCTATCACTTCCAGCTAAAACAACATTAATATTACTTGATGCTTTATTAATTATAGTAAACAAATTACCACTATTAGCATGAACTATTTCAAGTGTTGGAAAAGCAGCTTTAAGCATTCTTTCTCTTAAATCTTTAGTGTCTTTTGTTTCAGCTGAACTAACTAGTGCTACAACAACGTGATCATATACTGCAATTGCATCTTTAATAATTTTATAATGAGCTGAACTTAGAACTCTAAATTTACCTAAATAAAGAGCACCATTATTACCTTTCATTTTTTTAGTAATTATCATTTTCATTGTATTATAGATATCATCTTGAATATTAATTTTATCTTTAATAGGATGTTGGATTGATAATTTTTGATCTTTTAATAATCCAGATGCAATTTGTAAAAAATCTTGTAAAGGTCTTTTAACTGTTAAATTCATTTGATTAATTATTTCAAGAGCAACTAATCTTACTTGTTTAAAATAAGCATCTTCTTCTTCAGGTGTTCCTTTCCATTTATCTTTAATTTGTGCTCTTGCATTTTGATCTACTTGATAATCTTGTTGAAATTTAATTAAAACATCTGATCCATCTAAATATTTAACAACAACACCTTCTTCTTTTCCACCATATTTAGATTCAACTGTAAGAAATAATTCTTGAACTTGATTTAATAATATTTCATAATTTGACCAATTAAAACTTTTTGATTGTTGAGCATATAATGATTTAAGTTCTGAATTTTCAATTCCATTTTGGAACATATTATCTGAACCTAATATTCCTTTAAATAAAACTTGAGGAACATCAATTTTTAATAATTTAGCAAAATCATTTCTATCTTCTGTAATAAAATCAATTGGTCTTGAAATTAATCTTCCAAATCTTTCTTTCCATTTTGTTGGACTATGTGCAATTAACACCATACCATGAGATTTATGATAGTTTGAAGATAATGTTGGTTTTCTCATTAAGAATTCAATAAAGAATTCATGGTTTGCTCTTAAGCCTGGAAAATTACTAATTTTTTCAAATGGAATCTTTTTAAAGTGATCTAAAATTATTTGAAATTGTGAATTACTAATACTTGATTTTTTCAATGCAGGTTTAGATGCATATTCAAATTCACCATCATATATTATCATTCCTTTATAAGCAAATATCCAAGGTTTTTCTTCATTACCAGTATAAATTACAGAAATTTTTACTCCATCTGTTTTATGTTCAATTAAAACAGGAGTTTCAAAAAACTTTTGAATTTTTGCTGTAGAAGAAAGATATTTTTTAGCTGATAAAATAGATATATCTAATTGTTCTTTAGATTCTCTTATAAATTTAAATAAATCTTTTTTCAAATCATTAAAAGAACTATTATTATTTTCAGCTACGAATGATTTTCTTCTTCCATAATCTTTATAATATACTTCAAGCATTTTTTCTGTTTTTGGAGACATTTTTCTACCGAGTTCTTTCATTAAATAATTGTATCCTGCAATTTTAACATCAAAATCTGTTTTAGCATCATCAACTTCTAATTCTTGACCCATTTTTTCATCCCAAAGTAATTGCTCAAGTCTAAATATTGAATCATCTATTTGTTTTTTATTAAGTTTCTTTTTCATTAACTCAACAATACCTTTAAAACTATTAAATAATTTTACATCTCCTGGATTCTTTTCAACATCTCCAAAAACAAGACCATATATATCAGCTACAATTGTAGTATAGTTTGATTCAGTTGTTTTCATTTCTTTATAGATTTCTTTACCTGAATCTGGATCTTTAATTCCTAGCGGTTCGTATGCTGTTCTAATACCTCTTGATACAGAAAATTTAAGCATTCTTGGAATATCATCTTCTTGAACTTTTTTAAGTTTATATTTTTCTTTTGTTGATGCCGGTGTTGCAATAACAATATCGTCTCTCATTGAAACAGAAGAAGCCAAAGATCTAATTATGTACTTGTGAAAAACTGCTTTAACTTTAATTGTTGCATCATCAAAACTTGAACTATGACTAAATTTTGCCCATTCAGTTGGAGAATCATTTTCAAATGGAAGAGCTTCAAAATCAACTTGAGCATAAGCTCTTACACCATTAGGAAAATCCATTATAAAAACAGTATTAATTTGTTCACCAATACTTGATTTTTGTGGTTTATTTGAACCTTTATATGTTACACCTGGAATTAAATCTTTATCTTCTAATTCATCTAATAAATCCCAAAGATTTTCTTTATGTTCTTCTGGAATTGCAATATCAAAATCACCAGCAGATGGTTTAACACTTATAACTTCATCATCTGTTAATTTTGGATCCATAATAAAAGAAGTACTTCCATTAAACATAAATCCAGATGTTAATTCGTCTTCTTTTTTCCAAAGCTTTTCACCAAACTTTTTTTCAAATCTTTGATTTATATTATGAAACAATTCAAGAGATTTTTTAATAAATTCTTGTCTTCCTATTTCTTTAATAGGTATTTTTTGAGCACGTGTATTTTCTTTTGTTTTCTTAACAGTGCCTGTAACATTTCCACCTTCATTAATTATCATTTGCATCATTTATAGTCCTAAATTGTTTTAATATTTTTTGTTCTTAATAACATTTGAATAAATTCTTTTGTTATACTTTCATGAGTCATATCAATAATAAGTTTACTAAATATTTTATTTGTAAAACTTTTAAAGAAACTTGGACTTGTTTTAGGATAAATAACTGCATCTCCTGCAAACGCTACAATTAAAGAAAAAAGATCTGTTTCTGAACCTTGTGCTGTTATTGTAATTTCTTTTTTCTTAGGATTAAGTAAAATTTTCATTATTGTACCTCACAAAATTTAAGAACTTCTAATAAAACATTTTTTGGAATTTTAGAATCACCAATAGCTATTTTAATAGTACTTACACCTGATTTAATTTTTTTAATAAGTTGCTCTTTAGAATCTACTTTTGGAGAAATAAGTAAAGATGAATCAATTAATGTTAAAATTATTCCTAATGTTTCTTTTTCCCCAGATAAAGTAAGAATATCCTTACCTAAATCACTTGAATCTAATTTAATAACTCCTTTAAAACTTGCCATTTTAAACCTCTTGTATTTTTATATAGCTATTTATATTCTTTAAAAGCAATAGGATAATAATTATTTGCATCTAAACAAGTGTTAATTCTTTCAATACCATCTTGTATTTCAACGTTTCTAGCATGCGTGTGCCCGTGAAATAATCTTTTGCAACCAGAATTTTTAAATTTTCTTAAATATTCTTTTTCAATATCATTTGTCCATTGATTATTTTCTAATGCATAATGACAGAAAAAATCTTCTTTTCTTTGTAAAAAATCAACAACTAAATCAAATCCACATTCTTTATAAAAATCATCTGAAAAATAATCATGATTTCCTCTAATTAAAATCTTTTGTTTTCCATTTAAAAATTGAAGAATTTTTTTCAATTTTTCTTTTCCATTTTCAATTTTGTTTAATCCAGCAGATAAATCTCCTGTGCAAATCCAAAGATCTTCTTTTTGAACAAATTCATTATGATTTTTTATAATTAATTCCATATAAGTTTCAGGTCTTGTTGGAATATATTCTAATAACTTTTTATGAAAAAAGTGAGCATCTCCAGATAACCAAATATTCATTTTTATCCTTCTTTTGTTATTTTTTATATTATAATTATATCAAGTTAATATTAAAAGAAGATTAAATTTCAAAACAAATAGGATGTTTTAATTCATTAGAATAATAATCAAAAATGCTTGCATTTATTGCTTTGTATTTTAAGTTATATTCTCCATAACATTCGTGAATATGTCCGAATAAATGATATTTAAGATCTAATGTTTGTATTTTATGGAGTAAAGTTTTTGAACCAACGTGTTTATCAATATTTGCGCTATTTGTACTATAAACATCTAATACTTTATCAGCAATTCCATATGCTGGTCCGTGTGTAATTAAAACATCTGTGTCACTTGGAATCATATCCCAGTAATTAGCAAGTATATCATCATCTTTCATAAATGCCCAATTCATAAACATAGGTGTCCAAGGAGTACCATAAAATTTAATTCCGTTTATTATAACAGATGTATCTTGAAGATAAGTTACTCCATGAGATTTACAATAATCAAACATTTGAGTATATCCAACTGTTTCAACATATGTGTCATGATTTCCAGCAATAAGAATTTTATGTTCAAATGGTTGTTCACCTAACCATTTAGTAAAAGCAAATACAGATTGAGGTGTATGAGAAAAATCTCCACAATGTATAAGAACATCTCCGGCAGTTAATTCTAAATCTTTGTGATAACCATGTGTATCTGAAATAACTGTCACTTTCATTTTAATTTCCTTCTTTGATTTAATGAATTATCTAAGTGTACTCGGTAATGCATTTTGTATATATGGCTCTACAGTAAAATGTTCTTTTCTTAATAAATATATTGAATCCCAAAAATTACACTCATCACCATATTTACCTAATATAGCGTGTGACATATAGG
>ERZ1034361.520-NODE-520-length-24299-cov-7.791553_pt1 | contig 24299 bp, 22 predicted proteins | sample MGYA00520617_ERZ1034361 | MGnify/ENA primary metagenome ERZ1034361 (study PRJEB33736, sample SAMEA104284507) | Azolla filiculoides | biome: Urban; feature: Water surface; material: Ditch water | place: Netherlands | collected 2015-10-28 | depth 0-0.1 m ...
GATGACACTATTGGTATTGAAGGTCTGAAGGCAAGTGAAGGAGAACCGCTTTGGCTATTTCAAGGAAGAAAATATCAGATTTTACAAAGTTCGGTCATTTGGCGTGATGAAAAAACGAATACCGCGCCGCGCCACATCTCGCCAGTAAATATAGCCATCATGAACAATGATGATTTGCATCGCATTAACGTTCTCGCACAACTGCCACAGCAGATTGAGCCATTGCGTGTATCAATGATATTAAAAGGCAACGCATTTGATCCGAAAAAATTAGAGGGTTCCATTTTTGTTGACGCTAAAAAAATAAATTTGTTAGAGTTTTCTGAATTGCCATTACCGCTTTCGCTCAACATGACAAAAGGTCATGCCAATTTTCAAGTATTCGCAAATTGGAAACAGGGACAACTTAGTGATATTCATGGTCGGGTAGGTGCAACACAAATGACGCTAACACGTCCACAACGTATGAATTTGAATGTAAACAGGCTAAGCAGTACTTTTCAAATACATCATGACAATGGAGCGTGGCATGTTGCACTTCCAGCGGTGCAATTAACACTTCCTGAAACAAGCGTGAATGGTGCTATTGCGGTATCAATTTATGAAGATGATGCGCAGCGAAACAGTGTGGCGTTAAATTTAGCACAAATGGACCTTGCTCCGCTTAGCTTGGTTGCCAATTTTTTTGCCCCAGATAAAACGGTGGCAACGCTCAATCAAATCAAACTCAGTGGGACATTAAAAAATATTCGCTTATTTACGCAACCCACTTTACAAAAAATGGCTCTGCATACTGAAATTGATGACTTGAGTTTTTATGATGCGACGTCTAAATTACATATTGAGCATATTAACGGCGTTGTGCATGGAAATGAGCAACTCGGAAATGTCGAGTTAAATTCAAATAAAATAGAAGCGTCTATTCCATCGTTATTTCGAGATACGTTTCCAACTTTGGAGTTAAACACGACATTAATGTGGCAACAACTGTCAGATAAATGGGTGTTCTCAAGTAATCGCATTGCGTTAACCAATAAAGATGTTCAAAGTGAAAGCCGCTTGAAATTCGCTTTGTCTAAAAATGGTGGAAGTTTCATTGATTTGCAAACGCAATTTTCTGCCGATGATGCCACGCAAACGTTTCGCTACTTGCCTGTTAGTGTGATGGGCAAAGAGGTGGTTGCATGGCTTGATCGTGCGTTTGAAAAGGGACAACTCAAAAATGGTCAATTTTTACTGTATGGCGATCCCTCTAAATTTCCTTTTGAAAAAAATCAGGGCGTTTTTGAAGTGCTTTTTGACGCTAAAGATACGCAGCTTTTTTATGCTCCCAGCTGGCCATCTTTGACGAATCTCAATGGCAGTGTCCGTTTTTTTCAAGATAGTTTGCAGGTCAATTTAGCGGGCATGGCACAAAATGCGGTGATTAAATCGGCGGAAGTGAACATTCCCTCGATGTCAACGAGTCATTATGTTTCTATTAATGGCGAACTGAATGGCGCAGTGACGGATATACTTCATTTCATGCAAAATACGCCATTGCATAAGTCGTTTGATACGGTTTTAAATGCGCTAACGCCTTATGGTCAAACGCAAGTTGATTTAGATTTGCAGATTCCTTTAGAGGATAAATTTTTACCCAAAGTGACAGGTTCTGCGCAATTTCATCAAGCTAAATTAAAAGTAAAGTCATTGGATTTACCTATTAGCTCACTGAGTGGCGTGTTGAAATTTACCGAAGACGGTGTGTTTAGCGATATTATTCATGGCGTCGCATTTAAAAAGCCAATCAATATAATGTTGGCGAATTATGATAAACAAACGACCATTAATGTTTCAGGGAAGGTGGCAATAGAAGACGTGTTTTCACAATTAAAACTCACCTCGTTAAGTGCGCTATCGCAAAAAAAGCCATGGATTGAAGGGGGGAGTGATTATCAGTTAACACTTGATTTACCTAAAGATCAAAAGCCAATTACCTTGCAGGTTAAGTCAAATTTAGAGGGTATTACATTGGATCTTCCTGATGAATTATCGAAGATTAGCGCACAAAAAACGCCATTAAATATGCTATTTACATTAAGTGATGATGTTTGGCTGCCGTTGAATGTGGAGTATAACGCACAATTGAAAGCGGCTTTAATGATTGATACCAAAAATAAACGCTTTCAACGCGGAGAGGTATTATTGGGCGAGGGAAAAGTGGAATTGCCACAAAGTGACGGTCTCACAGTGAAGATTGTGCGTGATCATTTGCAGTTGCAAGATTGGTTAATGTTAGCCGTGTCTCACGTGCCAAACTCGTCAGAAAAACTCGACAATACAGCCACAACTATTCATACCTTCGCAATACATAGCGATCATGCATGGTGGAATAAAGCCGCATTAGGAAAATTTGATTTGGTATTAAAACATGATGCACCGGCATGGCGTGGTGTTTTAGACAGTACGTTTGCACAAGGGCATTTGCAGTGGATAATCCCTGAAAAAACAACGCAAACAGGTGCGCTAACGCTAATGCTCGAAAAGTTTGATTTAGCGTTTTTCAAGCACATAAGTACCACAAATAACCCTGTTTCCCCCTCAATAGTGCCAGCGTCAACAACTAATTTTATGAATTTGCCAACGTTATTTTTAGAAAGTCAACGGACATATTGGCAGGATTGTGAGCTTGGAAAATTAACCATTGAAACAGAAACACGAGCGAGCAGTATGGGTTTTAAAACGATCACGCTGCAAGCGCCAACGCATAATTTGAAGTTGACGGGGGATTGGTTTAACGCACCCATTTTGCAAACAGAATTGCGGGGTAAGTTGACGTTATTGAAAGCAGGGCAATTATTTTCACATTTAGGCATTACTAAAGATATTTCTGAAACAACGGGCGATATCAATATTAATTTGGATTGGCAAGGATCGCCTCAACAATTTAGGTTGGAAAAAATGCATGGACAGGCAGAAGTCAATCTAAAAAATGGACGTATTTTAAGTATTGAACCGGGTTTTGGGCGAATTTTAGGTATGTTAGCGCTTGATCAATGGTTAAAAAGACTCAGCCTAGATTTTAGTGATCTTTATCAAGAAGGTTTAACATTTAATACAATTAGTGGTGATTTTGATTTTTTACAAGGCAAAGCGAGCACGCAAAACCTCATGGTAGACGCCATTCCTGCGAAAATTTTATTAAAAGGTGATACCGATTTTGTTGCAGAAAATGTAAATTATTTAGTGAATGTGACACCTAAAAGTGCTGACGCGGTGCCTATTGCTGGTACAATTATCGGAAAAATAATGAATTTGGTCGGGCAAACCTTAACGGGCAAAGATCAAGAAGGATTTTTCTTTGGGTCGCAATATCAAATTACAGGGTCATGGGGAAACACGCAAGTGATTGCACTTCATGAAAACGAAGGTTTAATGCAAAAAACATGGGGACACATAACGCAGTTTCCGTGGTTATACCAACAACTTAATTCTAAAGAGGCTTATCATGAGTAAATGTGCTGCCATTCAAATGGCGTCAAGTCCAAATATTAGTGCAAATTTATTAGAAGCAGAAAAGTTAATTGCTGAAGCCGTAAAATCGGGCGCAAAATTAGTGGCTTTGCCTGAAAATTTTGCATTAATGGGGAATAATGAGTTAGATAAAGTTCATGCAAAAGAAGCGGATGGTCTTGGCATTATTCAAAATTTTTTAGAAACCACCGCAAAAAAATACGCAGTATGGATTGTGGGTGGCACGATTCCTATTGCCGGTACAAATGAGCATAAGGTGCGTGCTGCCTGCTTAATTTACAATCACTTAGGACAGCGTGTGGCGCGTTATGACAAAGTGCATTTGTTTGACGTACATGTGCCTAATACGAACGAAATTTATCGTGAATCAGACTCAATTGAGGCTGGTAGTCAATCATTGGTGATTGATACGCCATTTGGACGAGTGGGTATTGCTGTTTGTTATGATCTACGTTTTCCCGAATTTTTCCGTAAAATGAGTGAACAAGGCGCTGAAGTGATTATTGTTCCCTCTGCTTTTACCGCTGAAACAGGTGCTGCGCATTGGGAATTGTTATTGCGAGCTCGAGCAGTTGAAAATTTATGTTACATCATCGCGCCCAATCAAGGGGGGTTCCACAAAAATGGTCGTCGTACTTATGGACACAGCATGATTATTGATCCGTGGGGCGTTGTATTGGATTGTTATAAAACCGGTAGTGGGTTTGTGTCAGCCGAAATTGATCATGAAAGATTAGTTAAAGTTCGCGCAGGGTTTCCCGTTTTAACGCATCGCTTGTTTTATTGTGAATAAGTATGATGAAAAAACACAATGCAGCCGTTGTTTTAATATTCAGTTTTCTGGTTGTTGCCTGCTCTAATGGCAGTAGTCGCTATCGTGATACCGCGATGCTTGAGCGGCCACCGACCTTGGCATTGCAACAAAATACACAAAATGGCAATAGTATTATTGACGATAGTATCGAACCCAAGAAAAAACGTCCAGGACTGAATTCGAGCGTGACATTATTGGAAGAGGATACGAAGCGTGTATTGATTAAACAGCCCATTACCGAGGCTTGGCGTACATTAGGAATGGCGCTAAAACAGAGCGATATTAAAATTACGGATTATGAAAAAGGCAAATATAATTACTATGTTAATTATCATACGCAAGGCGTTTTAACAAATATCATTTATTTTTTAAATGAAGAAGAATCTAAAACAATTTATTTGTTAACGCTCTCATCACAAGGTGATGACACTCTAATTCAAGCTCAGTTGGCGAATCGAAATGAACAAGCATCGCACAATACGGACGGTGTTGTAGTAAAAGTAAATGATGATAGTGATGGCTTAGTTGATGCCATTTATCATTTGCTACACGACGATATCAAAACAGAGTAAGTATATGAATTGACGATCTGTTTTTTGGCTTTTTATGGGCCATAAAGGCACTGATGCCTTTATTAACTATTTTTTTAATGTTTAAGTTATAAAGAGGATTTACCTATGAATGATAATTGGATTGCACCGTCAATTTTATCTGCAAACTTTGCAAAATTGGGCGAAGAAGTGGATAACGTATTAAAAGCGGGTGCGGATGTTGTGCATTTTGATGTGATGGATAACCACTTTGTGCCTAATTTGACAATTGGGCCTTTGGTGTGTGAAGCACTGCGCAAACATGGCGTAACAGCACCTATTGATGTGCATTTGATGATCGAGCCTGTTGATAGAATTATTCCTGATTTTGCAAAAGCGGGTGCAAGTATTATTACGTTTCACCCTGAAGCCTCAGTTCATGTTGATCGGACGTTGCAATTGATTAAAGATCAAGGTTGCCAAGCAGGTTTAGTGTTTAATCCAAGCACGCCATTGCATTATTTAGATTATGTAATGGATAAAATCGATATGATTTTATTAATGTCGGTCAATCCAGGATTTGGTGGTCAATCCTTTATTCCTTCTGCATTGACGAAATTGCGTGAAGTGAGAAAACGTATTGATGAAAGTGGACGCAATATTCGCCTTGAAATTGATGGCGGTGTTAAAGTGGATAATATTCGCGAAATTAAAGCCGCTGGCGCGGATACATTTGTCGCTGGATCAGCCATTTTTAATCAACCTGACTATAAAAAAGTCATTGATGAAATGCGTGCAGAGCTTGCAAAAGCAGTTTAATTATGACGAAACCGGCACTGATTATTTTTGATTTAGACGGTACGTTAATTGATTCGGCCCCTGATTTGGCCGAGGCTGTCAATTTTGCACTGTCGCAATTAAATAAACCTACGCATTCACAAGCGAGCATCCAACAGTGGATTGGCAATGGTGCTGATGTGCTTGTGAAACGCTCACTCGTTGGAAGCTGGCACGTTGAATCAGAGCCGGTGGATTTTGACGCAGCGTTTGCGTTATTTAAAACGTATTACGCTGCGAATGATTGGGTGCATAGTCGCTTATATGATGGAGTACTTGATACCTTAAAAAAACTAAAAGAAATGGGATTAAAGCTCGCTTGCGTCACAAATAAAACAGCTCGTTTCACTAATCCATTGATGGAAACTGCGGGACTTGCCCCTTATTTTGACTTGATTGTTTCAGGTGATACGTTTTCTGAAATGAAACCCAGTCCTATCCCGTTACTTGAGACAGCGAAAAAAATAGGGGTAGATCCAAACAAAACGTGGATGATAGGTGATTCAATTAACGATATTCTTGCGGGAAAACAGGCTAATGTTAAAACGGTTGCCGTGTCTTACGGTTACGCTGGGCAATATACCATGGCTGATTTGAATGCAACTTATACACTCCATTCCTTACCTGAACTTGTGGCTTTAATACAAAATGAAATTTAAAAAAGAATTTGATGTTATTGTGGTAGGTGGTGGTCATGCAGGCACTGAAGCCGCGCTCGCAGCAGCTCGGGCAGGGGCGCAAACATTACTACTGACTCAAAATATTGACACGCTCGGGCAGATGAGTTGCAACCCCGCCATTGGTGGAATTGGCAAAGGGCATTTAGTTAAAGAAATTGATGCGCTTGGCGGTATTATGGCGCAAGCTATTGACTTGGGTGGTATTCAATTTCGTATTCTCAATGCAAGTAAAGGGCCTGCCGTTCGGGCAACGCGTGCGCAAGCTGATCGTCAGTTGTATAAACAAGCCGTTCGCCACGCATTAGAAAATCAGCCAAATTTAATGTTATTTCAACAAACTGTCGCTGATTTAATCATTCAAGGTACACAGGTCATTGGTGTGAAAACGCTGATGGGGTTAGATTTTTTGGCGCGATCGGTTGTGTTAACGGCGGGTACGTTTTTAGCCGGAAAAATTCATATTGGCCTTGAAAACTACAGTGGTGGTAGAGCAGGTGACTCCGCTTCGGTTGCCTTAGCAGCGCGATTGCATGAATTGCCTTTACGCATTGATCGACTTAAAACAGGAACCCCTCCGCGTATTGACGCGCGAACGATTAATTTTTCCGTATTAGAAGAACAGCACGGTGACACGCCTGTGCCTGTTTTTTCTTTTTTAGGCAATGCAGCGCAGCATCCAAAGCAAATACCCTGTTATATCACGCGCACCAATGAAAAAACGCACGATATTATTCGAAATGGTCTTGATAGATCACCTTTATATTCTGGTGTCATTGAAGGGATAGGGCCACGCTATTGTCCTTCTATTGAAGATAAAATTGTGCGATTTGCTGACCGCGATTCGCATCAAATATTTATTGAACCCGAAGGATTAACGACGCATGAAATTTATCCAAATGGTATTTCGACCAGCTTACCTTTTGATGTGCAATATGAATTTGTGCGTTCGATGCTAGGATTTGAAAATGCGCAAATCATGCGCCCAGGTTATGCGATTGAATACGATTTTTTCGATCCGCGTGATTTAAAAATGACACTGGAATCAAAACATTTGGATGGTTTATTTTTCGCGGGTCAAATCAATGGAACAACCGGTTATGAAGAAGCCGCAGCGCAAGGTTTAATCGCGGGTTTAAATGCAGCTCGATTGACACAGGGCCTTGAAGGTTGGTGCCCGCGTCGAGATGAAGCATATATTGGCGTGATGATCGATGATTTAATTACACGCGGCACACAAGAGCCTTATCGAATGTTTACCAGTCGTGCGGAATATCGATTACTTTTGCGCGAGGATAATGCCGATTTACGACTCACGCAAAAAGGGCGTGAATTCAATTTGGTGGATGATAAACGTTGGCAGGCTTTTGAAATCAAGCGTGAAAACATTGATAAATTGCAGCAAAATTTAAAACAAAAATGGATTCACACGGATACTGAAAATGCGCAAAAAGTAGAGCAATTTTGGGGTAAATCATTAAATAAAGAAGCGAATTTGACCGAGTTATTGCGTCGACCTGAAGTCGATATTAAAAACTTGTTATCGTTTTTAGATGATGGCAATGAAGTTGCGGATGATGTGGCTGAGCAAGTTGAAATTCAATCGAAATATCAAGGCTATATCACTCGGCAACAGGCAGATATAGATAAATCTCTGCGTTATGATCATTTGAAATTACCGACTACCTTAGATTATAAAGCGGTGTCAGGATTATCAAATGAAGTGTCCGAGAAATTACAAAAACAGCGCCCAGAAACATTAGGGCAAGCATCACGAATTCAAGGAATTACGCCTGCGGCTATTTCGTTATTACTTGTGCATTTGAAAAAGAAAGCGGCATGACTCAAGATGAAAAATTATTATATGATGGTTTGAGTGCGATTCATCTCTCATTGAGCGATGAAATGGTATCAAAATTATTAGCGTTTATTGATTTAATTGAGAAATGGAACAAAACCTATAATTTGACTGCCATTCGTTATCGTCAAGATATGGTGAATTTGCATTTGCTTGATAGTGTTGCTATTTTGCCGTACTTAGAAGGTCAACGCATTATGGATGTGGGGACGGGGGCTGGCTTGCCGGGAATCCCGCTCGCCATTTGCCGACCTGATATTGCATTTCACTTAATAGACAGTAACGCCAAAAAAACACGTTTTGTCCAGCAAGCGATATTGGAGCTAAAATTGCCTAATGTTCATGTGACGCATAGTCGCATTGAAACGTTTATATCAGAAAAAAAGTTTGATATGGTGCTGACACGTGCTTTTGCAAGTTTGCCTGATATTATTGAATTAACGCAACATGTTTTAGGTGAAAAGGGCGTGTTACTTTGCATGAAAGGTCAGGTTCCTCAAGAGGAATTGATTAGTATTAGTGCAAACACAACCTTGATACCGCTTAACATACCGCACATTGAAGCTGAACGTTGTTTAGTTAAAATACAAATTTCTTAACAGTTGAGGAAAAAACGTGGGAAAAATTATTGCCATTACAAATCAGAAAGGTGGCGTGGGAAAGACAACCACGAGTGTCAATTTAGCCGCGTCACTGGCGTCATTGAAAAAACGTGTTTTACTGGTAGATTTAGATCCGCAAGGTAATGCCGCGATGGGCTGCGGGGTTGATAAACATGATATTACGCACTCTGGTTATGATTTGTTAATGGAAGTGGTTGAGGCATCACAAACCGTCATTCATTTACCTTCGTTAAAATTTGATGTGATTGCGGGAAATGCGGATTTAACCGCAGCAGAAGTTGAATTGATGCAGGCTGAGCGTAAAGAAGTGCGTCTTGCGCATGCTTTAAAAACCATTCAATCCAACTACGATTACATACTCATTGACTGCCCTCCGTCGCTCAATATGTTGACGCTTAACGCGATGGTTGCAGCTAATAGTTTACTGATTCCAATGCAATGCGAGTATTACGCGCTTGAGGGCATTTCTGCATTAATGAGTACATTGAAAAATATTCAAAGTACTGTCAATAAGACACTGCACTTGGAAGGCATTTTGCGAACGATGTTTGATGATCGAAATCGCTTAACAAAAGACGTGTCAGAGCAGCTGATTCGCTATTTTGGAACAGATGTCTTTAAGGTATGTATTCCGCGTAACATTCGCGTTGCAGAGGCGCCAAGTCATGGTTTGCCTGTTTTGAATTACGATAAAAGTTCTAGGGGCGCCATAGCGTATATGGCGTTAGCAAAAGAAATATTAGCCAATGCGGCAGGTAAAAATGGCCACTAAAGCGCCACGATTAGGTCGTGGGTTGGAGGCGTTACTGGTTGATGTATCCAGTGAACATGGTTTATCTGAGAAAACTGAACAGAACAATGCCTTTGCTCAGCAGCAAATGCAATTACTTCAAGAAGCGCAACAATTAAAACGCCTGCTCGACACATTTGAACAATTAGTTCAACAACTCGAATTTTTCAATACCAATAACTCAACATTATTATGAATGTAAAAAAACGTGGCTTAGGGCGCGGATTAGATGCGCTTTTAGGTGAGGTTCCTAATGCTGTCAAGTTAGACAATACCGACAGTCATACACTGCCTATAGATGTGTTGCAGCGTGGAAAATATCAGCCACGCAGAGACATGAACGCAGAAAAGCTGCAAGAATTAGCCAATTCAATTGCCATGCAAGGTATTGTGCAGCCAATTGTTGTGCGTAGCGTATCGTCTGGACGCTATGAAATTATTGCGGGTGAGCGGCGTTGGCGAGCCGCTCAAATTGCAGGCTTGCAAAATGTCCCTGTTATTATAAAAGAAATGGATGATCGCACCGCAATTGCCATTGCATTGATTGAAAACATACAGCGAGAAGATTTAAATGCGCTTGAAGAGGCGGAGGCACTACATCGTTTATTAACGGAATTTACGATGACACATCAACAAGTTGCCGATGCTGTGGGTAAGTCAAGAGCGACCATTAGCAATTTACTGCGTTTACTTGAGCTTCAATTGGAAGTAAAGAAAATGTTACTTAATAATCAACTGGATATGGGGCATGCGCGTGCACTGTTGGCTTTAGGTGGTGAGCAGCAAATTATGGTAGCACGCAAAATAGTCAATCAAGGACTGTCGGTGCGATTAACCGAGCAATTAGTAAAAGGTCTCCTCAACCCTAAGCAAACAGGTAGCATACCGCGCGTAGACACCCAAATTACCCAATTTCAAGCCGAATTAGACCTTAAGTTTGACGGTAGATTAAAGGTGGAAAGCAAAAAAAATGGGAGTGGAAAATTGGTTTTTTTCTACACCACGCAAGATGAACTAAATGGTATTTTAAGTAAAATAGTTTAACTAAAATAGGAATGAATCTTGAATCCACCTTGATTTAACATGATTCGCTCTATATAATCATCAGAATATAGTTAGCCTTTTAAAATCCATTTATGACTGCAACTGCGTCATCCATTGTTAAAATTATTGCATATCAAATTTTAATAACTTTAACGGTGAGTGTGATTTTTTCGTTAATGTTTGATATAGCTTATGGTAAGTTCGCTTTTTTAGGTGGATTGATTGGAATTATTCCCAATGCCTATTTAGGAATTCGATTAATTCGATCATTAAAATTGGAAGCAAAAAAATTCATAAATTCTTTTTACGCGAGTGAGTCAATTAAATTATTGATAACAGCGACGCTGTTCTTTCTCGTCTTTAAGATGCCAGACATAAAGTTATTACCACTGTTAGCGTGTTATGTAAGTACGTTATCAGTTTTTTGGTTCGCATTGCTTATGCGTTAAGTTTTTAAGTTAAAAAATCAAGAGAGGGACAATGAGTACAGAAGCACACGCCGCCGAAGGGGCAACCGGTTATATTATTCACCATTTAACATCTTTGAGTGTAGGTGAGGGATTTTGGCGTTTAAATCTTGATACATTATTCTTCTCGGTTGTGTTGGGTGCAATATTTGTATGGTTTTTTAAACGTGCTGCAGATAAAGCGACATCTGGTGTGCCTGGATTGGTGCAAAATTTTGCAGAGCTTTTGATTGAATTTGTGGATGGTCAGGTAAAAGATACCTTTCATGGTAAAAGTGAGTTAATTGCCCCTTTAGCGTTAACTATCTTTTGTTGGGTATTTTTATTTAACTTTATGGATTTATTCCCTGTTGATATTTTGCCAGGCATTGCAGGATTGATGGGTATTGACTATTTGCGTGTTGTACCTAGTACAGATTTGAACGCAACGTTTGCTATGTCTATTTCGGTATTTTGTCTCATTATCTTTTACAGTATTAAAGTGAAGGGTCCAATTGGTTTTGCAAAAGAGCTTATGTTTCAGCCTTTTGGTCCATGGTTGACGCCGTTTAATTTATTGTTGAAGTTAGTTGAAGAGATTGCAAAGCCCATTTCATTGGCACTTCGTTTATTTGGTAATTTATATGCTGGTGAGTTAATCTTTATTTTGATTGCTTTATTGCCTTGGTATATTCAACCATTATTAAGTTTCCCTTGGGCAATTTTCCATATTTTGATTATTACACTTCAAGCCTTTATTTTTATGGTACTGACAATTGTTTATCTCAGTATGGCGCATGAAGATCATTAGAATAATTTTGGGTTATTCTTGTAACTAAGTTTACTTTTTATTTTTACATTTTTTATAACAATACGTTGGAGGTATTATGGAACTCGCAAAATTGATTGCTGATGTGCAGGGTATGACTGCAATCGCAGTAGGTTTGGTTTTAGGTCTAGGCGCGTTAGGAACGGCTATTGGTTTTGGTTTGCTTGGTGGTAAATTTTTGGAAGGCGCGGCGCGTCAACCTGAAATGGTACCTATGTTGCAAGTAAAAATGTTTGTTGTTGCTGGTCTGCTTGATGCGGTAACGATGATTGGTGTTGGTTTGGCTTTGTTCTTTACTTTTGCAAATCCATTCTTATCAGCAGTAACGGCTGCAGCAGGTTAAATGCTGTTTTTTTTTAATCGCAACAAGAGGAACGCATCGTGAGTATCAATGCTACTCTGATTGGGCAAATGATTACCTTTGCACTTCTGGTATGGTTTACCATGAAGTACATTTGGCCACCGTTATTTGACTCTTTAGAAGAAAGAAAAAAGAAGATTGCTGACGGTTTAGCTGCTGCAGAAAAAGGGCAAGAGCAAATTGTTTTAGCTGAAAAGAAAGCTATTATTGTTCTAAAAGAAGCTAAAGATCGTTCGGCTGAAATCGTGACACTTGCACAAAAACGCGCTAATGAAATTGTGGAAGAATCAAAAGTTAATGCTAAGCAAGAAGGCGAGCGTTTGATTTTGTCTGCAAAAGCACAAATTGATCAAGAGATTCAACAGGCAAAAGACGGTTTGCGCCAAGAAGTGACGACCTTGGCTTTGGCAGCTGCGCAACAAATTTTAGGTGCAGAAATCGATAAAGCCAAACATCAAGACATTCTTAATAAAGTATCTAACCAATTAGGCTAAACGTCATGAACGAAATAGCAACATTGGCAAGACCTTATGCTGTTGCCGTATTTAAGCGTGCAAAAGAAACGAATTCGTCTAAGCAATGGTCAAAGAATTTATCTTTTTTGGCAGCCGTATTGAGTGATAATACCATTTTTGGAATGATTGATGATCCTAAAGTGGGTAAAGTGAGGTTACTTAACTTATTACAAGATATCTGTGCTGATCAGCTTGATCAAGAAGGTGGTCATTTTTTAAGGCTACTTATTGAGAATAATAGGTTGAATTTAGTTCCATTTATTATGGCGTTATATGAAACTTATAAAGCGGAAGATGAAGGCTTTATCGATATTGATGTGACGACAGCTTATGCTTTTACCAAGGAGTCCAAGCAACATTTCAATGAAATGCTTGAAAAAAACTTTGGCAAAAAGGTCAACATGAAAGTTGTTGTTGACTCGTCATTAATAGGCGGCGTTCTAGTGCGAGCAGGAGATCAAGTAATTGACGGTTCGGTTAGAGGGCAGCTTCAACAATTAGCACAAAGACTCTAAATTTAGAGCGAGAAAAGCACATGCAATTAAATCCATCTGAAATCAGTGATCTGATTAAAAAGAAGATCGAAAACTTCGACTTAAGTACACAAGTACACACAGAAGGCACCGTTGTCAGCGTAACTGACGGGATTGTGAGAATTCACGGTCTTTCTCAAGCCATGCAAGGGGAAATGTTAGAATTTCCTGATCATACTTTTGGTATGGCGCTTAACCTAGAAAGAGATTCTGTTGGTGCAGTAATTTTAGGGGCTTATCAACATATTTCTGAAGGCGACACAGTAAGATGCACAGGAAAGATCTTAGAAGTACCTGTTGGTGAGGCACTTTTAGGGCGCGTTGTTGATGCATTAGGTAATCCAATTGACGGTAAAGGCCCAATTGATTGCACTCAAACATCACCTATCGAAAAAATCGCGCCGGGTGTTATTGCTCGTCAATCGGTTGATCAGCCAGTACAATTGGGGTTGAAATCAATTGATTCCATGATCCCCGTTGGTCGTGGACAGCGTGAGTTAATTATCGGTGATCGTCAAACAGGTAAAACCGCAATTGCTGTTGATGCCATTATCAATCAAAAAGGTACTGGCATTAAATGTATCTATGTTGCGATTGGTCAAAAACGTTCATCTGTTGCAAACGTTGTGCGTAAATTAGAAGAACATGATGCGCTTGCGCATACTATTATTGTAGTGGCTTCAGCCTCTGAATCAGCTGCTCTTCAATTTATTGCCCCTTATACGGGTTGCACTATGGGCGAGTATTTCCGCGATCAAGGTGAAGATGCGTTAATTATTTATGATGATCTCACTAAGCAAGCGTGGGCATACCGTCAAGTATCTTTATTGTTGCGCAGACCACCGGGTCGTGAAGCGTATCCTGGTGATGTTTTCTACTTGCATTCACGTTTACTTGAACGCGCTTCGCGCATTAATGCTAAAGAAGTTGAAAAGTTGACTGCAGGGAAAGTCACTGGCAAAACAGGTTCACTGACTGCATTGCCCATTATTGAAACGCAAGGTGGTGACGTTTCTGCTTTCGTTCCAACTAACGTAATTTCGATTACCGATGGTCAAATTTTCTTAGAAAGCAACTTATTTAACTCTGGGATTCGTCCTGCGGTTAATGCGGGTTTATCGGTCTCTCGAGTCGGTGGCGCAGCACAAACCAAAATCATTAAAAAGTTAGGTGGTGGTACGCGTTTAGATTTGGCTCAGTATCGCGAATTGGCTGCATTTGCTCAGTTTGCTTCTGATTTAGATGAGAGTACGCGTAAGCAAATTGAACGCGGTCAACGTGTTACTGAGTTGATGAAACAAAAACAATATTCACCTATGTCAGTTGCGCAAATGGCGGTTTCATTGTTTGCCGCTAATGAAGGCTTTCTTGATAATGTGGATGTTAGTAAAGTTTTAGATTTTGAAGCGGCATTACTTTCATATTTTAAATCAGAGCATACGGAATTAATGGACTCAATTAATGCAACGGGCGATTTCAGTAATGATATCAGCGCAAGCATTCGATCAGGCATTGAAACGTTTGTAAAAACTCACAGTTGGTAAAAAGGTCTTCTTATGGCTGTTGGTAAAGAAATACGCACAAAGATTAGCAGTATTAAGAATACTCAGAAGATCACCCGCGCTATGGAAATGGTTGCGGCAAGCAAAATGCGTAAAACGAAAGATAGGATGTTAGCAACTCGTCCCTATTCGAAAAAAATTGGAAAGATCATTAAGCATCTTGCCCATGCAAATCCAGAATACAAGCATTCTTTCTTAGTTAAGCGTGAAGTAAAGCGAATTGGTGTTATTGCAATTAGTTCTGATCGCGGCTTGTGTGGTGGTTTAAATTCCAATTTATTTAGAAAAGCGTTAACACAACTAAAGCATTGGGATAACGCGGGTATTGAAGTTGACGTATGTACTGTAGGTTCTAAAGCTTATGGCTTCTTTGGTGGACTTAAAAACATCAAAGTAATTGGTCATGTTGCAAAACTTGGTGATACGCCCCATCTGAGTGATATCATAGGCGTCATTAAATTAATGTTAGATGCTTATGTGAATAGTGAGATTGACGAACTTCACTTGGTTAGTAATGGCTTTGTGAATACTATGACGCAGCATCCTACCGTGGAGCAGCTTTTACCTATTGTGCCAAGTGAATTGGATGAGCAGTTAAGTGGTCGTCATTGGGATTATATTTATGAGCCTGATGCGAAGGAAGTACTCGATCATTTGTTGACACGGTATGTGGAGTCGATTGTTTATCAAGGATTAGTTGAAAATAATGCTTGTGAGCAGGCTGCGCGAATGGTTGCAATGAAGAGTGCTTCAGATAATGCGGGCAACTTAATTAAAGAATTACAATTGATTTATAACAAAGCTAGACAAGCCGCTATTACTCAAGAAATTTCAGAAATTGTCGCTGGTGCAGCCGCTGTTTAAGTTCGTGAATAATAAGTAGCGTAGTGTTCCCTTATGATATTTATGAGGGTGTTTCGAGATTTTCAAAAAAATATTTTCCCTAAATGTAGGGTTGTTTTGAGGACGAATTTTTATGAGCGGTAAAATTGTTCAAATTATCGGCGCCGTTGTTGACGTGGAATTTCCACGTGATGAGCTGCCAAAAGTATATGATGCTTTAATTGTTGAAGGTAAGCATTTAGTGTTAGAGGTACAGCAGCAGTTGGGCGATGGGGTTGCACGTGCGATTGCGATGGGAACCACTGATGGTTTGAGTCGTGGTTTAGAAGTAACCAATACCAATGCGCCAATTTCAGTGCCAGTAGGCCAAGAAACGCTTGGACGTATTATGAACGTCTTAGGTGATCCTATTGATGAAAAAGGTCCTATCGGTGAAAAAACACGCTGGGCTATTCATCGTGAAGCACCTAGTTATGCCGAGCAAGCTGCTGCAAACGAGTTGCTTGAAACCGGTATTAAAGTAATTGATTTGGTTTGCCCCTTTACAAAAGGGGGTAAAGTAGGTTTATTTGGTGGTGCGGGTGTAGGCAAAACCGTTAACATGATGGAGTTAATTCGTAACATTGCTATCGAACACAGTGGTTACTCTGTATTTGCTGGTGTTGGTGAAAGAACCCGTGAAGGTAATGACTTTTATCATGAAATGACCGATTCAAACGTTATTGATAAAGTATCGTTAGTTTATGGTCAAATGAATGAGCCACCCGGTAACCGTTTGCGCGTAGCGTTAACAGGTTTGACGATGGCGGAATATTTCCGTGACGAAGGGCGTGACGTATTGTTCTTTGTTGATAATATTTATCGTTATACACTGGCTGGAACGGAAGTATCAGCGTTACTTGGTCGTATGCCTTCAGCGGTAGGTTATCAGCCTACACTCGCAGAAGAGATGGGTGTGCTTCAAGAACGTATTACATCAACAAAAACAGGTTCAATTACCTCAATTCAAGCGGTTTATGTCCCAGCGGACGATTTAACAGATCCGTCACCTGCGACCACATTTGCGCATTTGGATGCAACAGTTGTATTGTCACGTCAAATTGCAGAATTAGGTATTTATCCAGCTATTGATCCACTGGATTCAACCAGTCGTCAGCTTGATCCATTAGTTATTGGTCAAGAGCATTATGACGTTGCACGTAGCGTACAAGGTACCTTGCAACGCTATAAAGAGTTGCGCGATATTATTGCAATTTTAGGTATGGATGAATTATCTGAAGAAGATAAATTGCTTGTTGCAAGAGCGCGTAAAATACAGCGATTCTTATCACAACCGTTCTTTGTTGCTGAAGTTTTCACTGGATCACCTGGTAAATATGTCTCATTAAAAGATACTATTTCTGGATTTAAAGGCATTCTTGCTGGCGACTATGATAGCATTCCAGAACAAGCGTTTTATATGGTAGGTACCATTGATGAAGCGTTGGAAAAAGCAAAAGGAATGAAGGCGTAAGGTGAGAGACGCGAAATTTTATATCGCGTCTTTTGCGCTATGTACCTATGTTGTCTACTAACTTTATAAATTTTAGGTAACAAAAGATGACCATGTTAGTGCATGTAGACATCGTGAGTGCGGAAAAAGAGATTTTTTCTGGTTTAGCTGAAATGGTTTTTGCACCAGCTGAACTCGGTGAAGTCGGTATTTCGCCGCGTCACGCGCCGTTAATTACTAAGCTCAATCCGGGTGAAGTCCGTGTTAAAATAAGTAGCACGGAAAGTTATTCGTTTTTTATTTCAGGTGGTTTACTTGAAGTGCAGCCTCATGTTGTGTCAGTGTTAGCTAATACAGCTATTCGTGCTAAAGACATTGATGAAGCGGCAGCATTAGAGGCGAAAACAAGAGCAGAAGAAATTCTAGCGGATAAAACAAGCAGAGTTGACTATGCTACCGCTGAAAATGACTTGTTCCAAGCGGTTATGCAGTTGCGCACACTCGAAAGATTTAGAAAACGCGGCGGGTAACTATTTCAGTTATCGCCCTGTCTTAGATAAAAGCCCGATAACGTTTTACGCTATCGGGTTTTTTCGTTTACTTTACAGACAAAAGACAATGACACTTACTACAATTATTCTCGCCGCAGGTAAAGGAACGCGAATGTGTTCGCAATACCCTAAAGTTTTACATTCCATTGGCGGCAAATCATTATTGCGTCACGTTTATGATTTAAGTGCGCAAATCGAAAATAATACGATTCATGTGGTTATCGGGCATGGCGCTGAGCAAGTGCGAAGTGCGCTTTCACATTTATCGATTCACTGGGTTGAGCAAATTACGCAATTAGGTACCGGTCATGCTGTACAGCAAGTTGATGAAGATATTGAAGAAACGGCAACCGTACTGATTTTGTATGGCGATGTGCCGCTACTTCAAAAACAAACACTTCATACATTGCTGTCAAATGTCAACGAAAACACCTTATCGCTACTGACGGTCAATTTAAAAAACGCCACCGGATACGGTCGTATTGTGCGTGACCAGAATAATCGAGTGCTTCGTATTGTTGAAGAAAAAGATGCGAATAATATAGAAAAAACAATAAAAGAAGCCAATACGGGAATTTTAGCGGTACAAGGCGGTGCATTAAAAAAATGGTTAGCGCAACTCAATAACAATAATGCACAAGGGGAGTATTATTTAACTGACATTATTGCGTTGGCGGTTGCAGATGGGTTTGATATTGCAACTAACTCACCTGAAAGTGAAGATGAGGTTTTAGGTGTTAATGATAAATTACAATTAGCCCATTTAGAAAGGGTTTATCAATTACAACAGGCTCGTCAACTTATGCAACGTGGCGCTACGTTGCGCGATCCTGCGCGTTTTGATTTGCGTGGCAATATTGTTGAGTTAGGCCAAGATGTTGAAATTGATATTAATGTTGTTTTAGAAGGCGACAATAAAATTGGAAACAATGTTAAAATTGGCGCTAATACAAGTATCAAAAATACGATAATTGGTGATCATGTTGAAATTTTATCAAATTGCGTGATAGAAAATGCCGTTATTGGTCAACATAGTCGTATTGGTCCTTTTGCTCGGCTTCGCCCTGAAACTGTTTTATCAAGTGATACCCATATTGGTAATTTTGTGGAAATTAAAAAATCACGCATTGGGCAAGGTAGCAAAGTGAATCATTTAAGTTACATTGGTGATGCGCTGGTGGGTAGCAAAGTGAATATTGGTGCAGGAACGATTACATGTAACTACGATGGCGTGAATAAATCACAAACAATTATTGAGGATGGTGCGTTTATTGGTTCCAATACCCAATTAGTTGCGCCGGTGACTGTTGGTGAAAATGCCACTATCGGTGCGGGTTCGACAATTACAAAAGATACGCCAGCAGAGCAATTAACGCTCAGTCGTGCTAAGCAGATTTCAGTCATTCATTGGCAACGTCCGATTAAAAAGGAGAAATTATAATGTGTGGAATTGTTGCGGGTATCGCGCAGCGTAATGTAATCCCCATTTTATTGGAAGGTTTAAAGCGCTTAGAATATCGTGGGTATGACTCAGCGGGACTTGCTGTCATTCATGATCAAACCATTTTGCGTCAACGTGTACTGGGCAAAGTGAAAGGGCTTGATGAATCACTCAAAGCCGAGCCCATGTCAGGTCATATTGGGATTGCGCATACGCGCTGGGCAACGCATGGTAAACCGAGTACCGCGAACGCGCATCCTCATATTAGTTGTAATAATGTGGCTGTTGTTCATAACGGCATTATTGAAAATTACGAACAATTGAAGGCGACACAATTAAAAAATAATTACGCATTCAGTTCTGAAACCGATACAGAGGTGATTGTGCATGAAGTTTTTCATGCACGTCAATTCACCGACAATTTGTTGCAAGCAGTAAAAAATGCTTTGCCTAAATTAGAGGGTGCCTATGCGCTTGCCATCATGTGCGCTGATGAGCCAGATACACTGATCATTGCACGCAAAGGAAGTCCATTAGTGATTGGCGTGGGAATTGGCGAGTATTTTGTTGCTTCGGATGTCACTGCACTTTTGCCGGTGACGCAACGCTTTATTTTCCTTGAAGAAGGCGATATTGCGGAAATTAAAATTGATTCGTTAATTATTTATGATGATCAAAACACTATCGTCAGTCGTGATACTAAAGAAAGTCAATTAAAAGCGGATGCTGTCGAAAAGGGTGAATATCGGCATTTTATGCTCAAAGAGATTTATGAGCAGCCTTTTGCCATTACGCAAACATTGGAAGGGCGTTTTATTGCTCAGCGTTTACAAGATAGTGCTTTTGGCTTTGATGCAGCGCGAATTTTTGATCAAATCAAATCCATTCAAATTTTAGCCTGTGGAACCAGTTATCATGCCGGATTAGTTGCACGATATTGGTTTGAAGAATTAGCGCGTGTGCCATGTAGCATTGAAGTGGCTAGTGAGTTTCGTTATCGGCATCCTGTGTTAGCGCCTGATACGTTGGTTGTGACGATTTCTCAATCAGGCGAAACAGCAGATACCTTGGCAGCACTCAAAGAAGCCAAGCGTTTAGGCGCAAAATACACATTGGCTATTTGCAATGTGCCTGAAAGTTCGCTTGTACGTGAATCGGATTTGGTGTTACTGACTCGTGCAGGTCCTGAAATTGGCGTGGCATCAACAAAAGCGTTTACCACGCAATTAGTCTCTTTAATGTTACTTGTACTGGCGATTGGAAGACGATTTGAGTTAAATCAGGTTTTAGAGCAACATATTACGGATGAATTGTTTAAGTTGCCGCGTAAAATGGAAAGTGTGTTGCAACTGGACAGAGAAATTGAGATTTTAGCAGAGCGTTTTACAGAAAAGCATCATGCTTTATTTTTAGGACGTGGTTCGCATTATCCTATCGCAATGGAAGGTGCGTTAAAATTGAAAGAAATTTCTTATATCCATGCAGAAGCCTATCCAGCAGGTGAGTTAAAACACGGCCCATTGGCTTTAATTGATGCGGAAATGCCTGTCATCACGGTTGCACCTAATAACAGTTTGCTTGAAAAATTGAAATCCAATATGCAAGAAGTGTCCGCACGTGGTGGGCAATTAATTGTGTTTATGGATGAAACGCTATCGCCAACACCCGATGATAACGTTCAAATTATTAAAGTACCAAAAGTAGATAATCATATCTCTCCGATGCTTTATACCTTGCCGTTGCAATTATTGTCTTATCATGTAGCCGTTTTAAAAGGCACTGATGTTGATCAGCCACGTAATTTGGCAAAATCTGTGACGGTAGAATAAATAAAAATAGGAGAAACGCATTTTGCACAGTAATTATAATACAGACGATTTACGCATTTCAGGTATGAAGCAAGTCATTGCGCCTGTTGAAGTCCATACTGAAATGCCAATTACCCACCAAGCTGCTCAAACCATTTTTAATGCAAGACAGGCAATTCATCATATTTTAACCGGTGAAGATGATCGTTTGGTGGTCATTGTTGGGCCTTGCTCTATTCATGATACAAAAGCCGCTCATGAATATGCTGATTTGCTCAAAGAGGCGATTGCACAATTTAGCGATGACCTTCTCATTGTCATGCGTGTTTATTTTGAAAAGCCGCGTACCACCGTTGGCTGGAAAGGATTAATTAATGATCCTGATTTGGATTCAAGTTTTAACATTAATAAAGGCTTGCGTATTGCAAGGCAATTATTATTAGATTTGAATAACAATGGTGTGCCAGCAGCAACAGAATATTTGGATTTAATTACGCCGCAATATATTTCGGATTTAATTGCTTGGGGCGCAATTGGTGCGAGAACGACTGAAAGTCAGGTGCATCGTGAATTAGCGTCAGGGCTCTCATGTCCCGTTGGCTTTAAAAATGCAACCGATGGAACGATTAAAATTGCCATTGACGCGATTGGTGCGGCAATGAGTCCTCATCACTTTTTGTCACTGACAAAATCTGGGCATTCCGCTATTTTTTCGACAACGGGAAATGAAGATGTGCATATCATTTTGCGTGGCGGGAATAAACAGCCTAATTACGATGCCGTGAATGTGAATCAAGTCGCACATGGCATGGAAAAGGCGCAACTTCGCCCAAATATTATGATTGATTTTAGTCATTCAAATAGCTTAAAACAATGCCAGCGCCAATTAATTGTAGGTGAGGACGTTGCCTTGCAAATTGCGAGCGGGGATAAACGTATCATGGGCGTTATGATTGAAAGTCATCTCAAAGCAGGACAACAATCCGTCATTGAAGGACAACCTCTTGTATACGGTCAAAGTATTACAGATGCTTGTTTATCATGGGAGGATACGCTGCCATTGCTTAAAAATTTAGCGAATGCAGTACAAAAAAGACGGAGTGTAAAAATATGATCATTTATGTGAATGGCAACGAACGCGACATTGCTGAAAACAGCACAGTTTTCGATGTGGTGACGCAATTGGAATTACAAGGCAAAAAAATAGCAATTGAATTAAATCAAGAAATTTTGCCGTTCCAATCGTTTGAAACACATGCTTTACAGCCCAATGATAAGTTAGAAATTGTACATGCAATTGGTGGTGGACAAGCCGACGCATTTACCATTGCGGGTAAATCGTATCAATCTCGTTTGCTTGTTGGCACAGGAAAATATAAAGATTTAGAAGAAACCCGTTTAGCTATTGAAGCCAGTGGAGCGCAAATTGTGACGGTTGCTATTCGCCGTACAAATATTGGTCAGCATGCCAATGAAGCTAATTTACTCGATGTGATCTCGCCAGATAAATACACTATTTTACCGAATACAGCAGGCTGTTATACCGCTGATGAAGCGGTGAGAACGTGCCGTCTTGCGCGTGAATTACTCGGTGGGCATAATTTAGTCAAATTAGAAGTGCTTGCTGATCAAAAAACGTTATTTCCTAATGTGGTTGAAACATACATTGCCGCTGATATTTTAGTGCGAGAAGGGTTTGAAGTCATGGTTTATACCAACGATGATCCAATTGCAGCCAAACGCTTGGAAGATATGGGATGTGTTGCGGTGATGCCGCTGGCTGCACCGATTGGTTCAGGGTTAGGCATTCGTAATCCCTACAATATTTTAACGATTGTTGAAAATGCCAATGTCCCTATTTTAGTGGATGCTGGCGTTGGAACGGCCTCTGATGCGGCCATGGCAATGGAATTAGGATGTGCTGGCGTTTTGATGAATACCGCGATTGCAGAAGCAAAAAATCCAATTTTAATGGCATCTGCTATGCGCAAAGGAATCGAAGCCGGACGTGAAGCCTTTTTAGCGGGGCGTATGCCTAGAAAACGGTTTGCCTCAGCTTCATCGCCAATTGATGGATTGTTTTTTTAAAATACACGTGTTTTCGCCCTATAATGGGGCGTTATTTTCTTAACTGTTAGGTTAACATTATGCAGATTATTCAAGAAGCGTTGACATTTGATGACGTTTTACTCGTTCCCGCACATTCTACCGTTTTACCGCGTGAAGTTTCTATGCAAACGAAATTAACGCGAGGTATCGCGCTTAATATTCCTCTTGTTGCTGCGGCAATGGATACTGTCACAGAAGCCCGTTTAGCGATTGCGATTGCGCAAGAAGGCGGTGTGGGTATTATTCACAAGAATATGACAATAGAGCAGCAAGCCTTAGAAGTTCATCGTGTTAAGAAATATGAAACGGGTGTCATTAAAGATCCCATCACGGTCACCCCTAATGCGAGTATTCGCGATGTACTAAAATTAACACAAGCTAAAAAGATTTCAGGTGTGCCTGTTGTTGATGGGGATGAGTTAGTTGGGATTGTGACGAGCCGTGATTTGCGTTTTGAAACTCGCTTCGATGAGCCGGTATCAAGTGTCATGACACCTAAAGAGCGTTTAATTACCGTCAATGAAAATGCAAACCGCAAAGATGTACTGGCGTTACTGCATAAGCATCGTATTGAGAAAGTACTGGTTGTAAACGATGATTTTCATTTGCGTGGATTGATTACCGTTAAAGATATTCAAAAAGCCAAAGACTATCCCAATGCGTGTAAAGATGAGCAAGAGCGTTTACGCGTTGGCGCAGCGGTTGGGACAGGTGAGGGCACTGAAGAGCGTGTTGCTGCATTGGTCAATGCGGGCGTTGACGTGATTGTTGTTGATACGGCGCATGGGCATTCACAAGGTGTCTTAGATCGTGTGCGTTGGGTGAAAAAACATTATCCAACTGTACAAGTGATTGGCGGAAATATTGCGACGGCTGAGGCTGCTCTAGCCTTAGTTGAAGCGGGTGCTGATGGCGTTAAAGTAGGTATTGGCCCCGGTTCAATTTGTACGACGCGTATTGTGGCAGGTGTTGGTGTGCCGCAAATGACAGCTGTTAGCAATGTGGCAGCTGCGCTTAAAAATACAGGTGTTTCGATTATTGCAGATGGTGGTGTACGTTATTCAGGTGACGTAGCTAAAGCATTAGCGGCAGGTGCTGATGCGGTGATGCTTGGTGGTTT
>ERZ1034361.522-NODE-522-length-24235-cov-3.814637_pt1 | contig 24235 bp, 22 predicted proteins | sample MGYA00520617_ERZ1034361 | MGnify/ENA primary metagenome ERZ1034361 (study PRJEB33736, sample SAMEA104284507) | Azolla filiculoides | biome: Urban; feature: Water surface; material: Ditch water | place: Netherlands | collected 2015-10-28 | depth 0-0.1 m ...
GGATTTTGTTGGCAAGGCCAGCTGCGCAAACAGTATTCCTTTTACTCGCCATTGCATTTGTGATTTTGGCCTGGAGTTTCTACTCGAATGATTTCTCCGTTTTATATGTAGCGGAACATTCAAACTCGCAGATGCCTGTCATCTATCGCTTGGGTGCGGTATGGGGTGGCCATGAAGGTTCTTTATTGCTTTGGATCTTCCTGTTATCTACTTGGACATTCTTGGTTGCTCAACTTTCTAAATCGCTCGATGAGTTTATGGTTGCTCGCGTGATTGGTGTTTTGGGTTTGGTAACCACAGGCCTACTCTTATTTGTGCTCACCACATCCAATCCTTTTGAAAGACTCTTGCCAGCCGCGCAAGATGGCCGCTCATTAAATCCACTTCTGCAGGATCCAGGTTTGGTGTTTCATCCACCAATGCTCTACATGGGCTACGTTGGCTTCTCCGTAGCATTCGCCTTTGCGATTGCTTCTTTGCTGTCTGGCCGACTTGATGCTGCTTGGGCGCGCTGGTCACGTCCTTGGACAACAGCTGCCTGGGTATTTCTAACGCTTGGTATTGCACTGGGTTCTTGGTGGGCTTATTACGAATTGGGTTGGGGTGGCTGGTGGTTCTGGGATCCCGTTGAAAATGCTTCATTCATTCCATGGCTTGTAGGTACCGCATTACTTCATTCATTGGCGGTTACTGAGAAGCGTGGCGGATTCAAGAGTTGGACAGTGTTGCTAGCTATTACTGCTTTCTCACTTTCACTGCTAGGGACCTTCTTGGTTCGCTCGGGAGTTCTGACTTCAGTTCATGCATTTGCGACTGATCCAAGGCGCGGTATCTTTATTTTGATTTTCTTGGTCTTGGTAGTCGGATCTTCCTTAACGCTCTACGCTTGGCGCGCTCCCAAAAGCACGCTTGGTGGCAAGTTCAGCTTAACTTCGCGTGAAACCTTTATCTTGCTTGGTAATGTTTTCTTGGTGGTGTCTGCGGCATCTGTGCTCTTGGGCACCCTCTACCCTTTGCTGATTGATGCCTTGCATCTAGGAAAGATCTCAGTAGGACCTCCATACTTCAACAGCGTCTTTGTACCCATCATGATTCCTTTGTTGGTGTTGATGGGAATTGGACCCTGGACTAGTTGGAAAAACTCCAATCTATTGGATGTGATCAAGCGCTTATGGATTGCAGCACTAGTGGCAGTAATTGCCGCAGCTTTGATTCCATTCGTTATGGGCGAATTTACTTGGCTTAGCAGTCTTGGATTCTTATTGGCTTTCTGGGTGATTGCTTCAGGCGTTCTGCAGATTATTCGCCAGGCAAAAGCGGGTAAACCAACGCGTTCATTTATTGGAATGCAAGTAGCGCACCTAGGTATAGCGGGGTTCGTGATTGGCGTCACTATGGTGGGCGCTTACCAAGAGGAAAAAGATGTACGTATGCTGGCAGGTGAAAGCGTTAGTGTTGGTGGCTATGACATTCAGCTCAAGGGTGTTAGCGCTGTTCCTGGCCCCAACTACAAAGCAATGCAGGGCACTTTCTTGCTAACCCGTAATGGGAAGCTGGAGGCCACAATGTATCCAGAAAAGCGCAGCTACTTCTCTTCAACTATGCCAATGACTGAGGCGGCAATTGATGCGGGTCTCACGAGAGACATCTACGTTTCATTGGGTGAAGAGTTGGAAGATAAAGCGTGGGCCGTTCGTGTCTATTACAAGCCTTTTGTTGATTGGATTTGGGGTGGTTGTTTGTTGATGGCATTGGGTGGCGTATTGGCAATTTCGGATAAGCGCTATCGCATGAAGTTGAAGAAAGTCGCAGCATGAAGGCTAAGTTTTTAATTCCACTCCTCTTGTTTGTGATCTTGGTTGGATTTCTAGCGGTAGGCTTAAATCGTGATCCGCATGAAGTTCCTTCACCGCTGATTGGTAAGCAAGCTCCTGCTTTTGAATTACCTCAATTGGCGGATCCCCAAAAAACCTTTTCACCCGAAAGCATGAAAGGCAAGCCCTGGATTCTGAATGTATGGGCCTCTTGGTGCGTTGCTTGCCGTGAAGAGCATCCCGTTTTAGTTGAACTAGGTAAGTTAAAGGTCGCGCCGATTATTGGCTTGGACTACAAAGATAAGCGTGATGATGCTATGGCTATGCTTACTCGCCAAGGCAACCCTTACGATTTATCTGCATTCGATGCTAATGGTCGAGTAGGTATTGATTACGGCGTATATGGCGTTCCAGAGACCTATGTGATTGATAAGGCTGGTGTGATTCGGTTTAAACATATCGGCCCAATCACGATGGACTTATTGAATAAGAAGATTATTCCGCTGCTGGGTGAGCTCAAGTGATTTTGAAAAAGTTTCTCCCTCTCATTCTGTCAGCGATTGCGCTTGCTTGCGCAATGAATATTGCCTCTGCTAAAGACGCAGCTCCGCTTGCGGATGATCCGGTCACCGAACAGCGTCTCATTGCTATTTCAGAAGAGATGCGTTGCCTGGTTTGTCAGAATGAATCCCTTGCAGGCTCACGCTCTGATTTGGCGAATGATTTGCGCCGAGAAATTCGCGTCCTGATTGTTGAGGGTAAAACCGATGAGCAAATTCGGAATTTTATGGTGGAGCGTTACGGTGACTTCGTCCTATACCGTCCGCCTGTCAAGCCGATCACATGGCTTTTATGGATAGGCCCCTTTGTTATTTTGCTTGCCGGCATTATTGGCTTAATGATTTATCTACGCCGCAGAAATCAAAGTGTGCCGAGTACTACGCTATCCGCTGAGGATAACCGTCGTATTGATGCGCTACTTCAGGATGCAAAATCCAGCTCAACAGAAAATGCACATGACTAGTTTTTTAATACCCGCTCTCCTTTTGTTGATCTTGGTTCTGGTTCTATTACTGCGCCCATTATTTTTTCCAGCAAAAGATTCTGCAACTTCACGTCGTCAGATGAATGCTGCCATCTACAAGGAAGAGCTTGATAAGCTCGAAGCTGACCGTTTGGCGGGTATTGTTGATGAAGATAGTTATGAGCAGGCTCACGCAGAAATGCGTCAGCGTCTTTTTCAGGATACGGATGAGGCGGATGATCTCGCTGTTCTAGGTTCCCCAAAGAAAACCATCATTGGAATCTGTCTTTTTGTAGTTTTGCTTTCAGCAGGCTTTTATTTCTACCTTGGTGATGCTTCTCGCATTGCCGAAAAGAACGCTGAAAAGCCCATGACCCAAGAGTCAGTTGAAAAGATGGTTTCAGAGTTTGCGGCGAAGATGGAAAAAGAGCCGGACAATTTGAAGGGCTGGGCCATGCTGGCACGTTCCTATCGAATTTTGGGCCGCAATGCTGAGGCTGCCAATGCCTACGCTCGCGCTGGATCGTTTGTCGATTCTGACCCGCAATTATTAGCAGACTATGCTGATGTATTGGCAGCAAATGCAGATGGCAATTTTGCAGGCAAGCCTCAACAATTGATTAACAAAGCATTAGCTCTAGATCCGAATAATTTACTGGCGCTGTGGCTCTCTGGCACTGCAGCCTTTAATGCGCAAAACTATAAGGCAGCGGTACAGTCTTGGGAGAAGTTGGCAAAACAGCTCCCTCCCGATACAGATGAGACTCGCGCAATTACTGCTTCAATTGCCGAAGCTCGTAGCAAGGGTGGGCTGCCGCCAGCTAGCGCTCCGGTGATTAGCAACCAAGGCGTGAGCGGACAGATTGGCATATCTTCCGAACTGCAATCTAAAGTTAAAGCGGGTGATACTTTGATGGTGATTGCTCGTAAGCCAGGTGAGCGTATGCCAGTAGCGGTGCTCAAAACTGCGGTTGCTGCATTCCCGATGAACTTTGTTTTGAATGATGCTCTGGCGATGAGTCCCAACGCCTTAATTTCTCAATTACCTGAAGTATCGGTTGAGGTGCGCATCTCCAAAACAGGAATGGCTATGCCTGAATCGGGTGACTTGATATCTGCACCCCAAACGATCAAGGTGGGTACGACCAATGCTCGCCTCATGATCAATCAAGTCAGACCTTAATTAGCCCCTACCTACAAATGGCATATTGGTTGCCATGATGGTCATCGAGAGAATATTGCTTTCTAGAGGCAGCTGAGCCATGTGTAGGACGGCTTGCCCAACATGATCTACATCCATGAGTGGCTCCACCTTTTTTGAGCCATCGGGTTGCAGAATTCCGGCTGCCATCGGGATAGTCATTTCAGTACCCGCATTACCAATATCAATTTGACCGCAGGCAATATTGAATGGACGTCCGTCCAAGGCAATAGATTTGGTTAATCCGGTAATTGCATGCTTGGTAGTTGTATATGGTGCTGACATGGGGCGGGGCGCATGCGCTGAAATGGAGCCGTTGTTGATAATTCGGCCGCCTTGAGGCGATTGCGCTTTCATCATGCGAATAGCTTCTTGTGAGCACAGGAAGGCGCCACAGAGATTCGCATTGACGACATTCATCCATTGTTCGTAACTCAGCTCCTCCATAGGTATAGCTGGAGCACCTATGCCGGCATTGTTAAAAAGTACATCAATACGACCAAATTCTTTTTGGATTGTTGAAAACAAGCGCTTTACTTCCTCTGGCTTGCCTACATCACAAGTAACTGCCAAGCTATTTTGCTTACTTCCGCCAATGTCTTGGATGGCTTGATTGAGTTTTTCAATATTTCTACCGGTTAAGACGACGCGAAATCCACCCTGCAAAAGTGCTTTTGCCGCAGCCTTGCCAATACCCGTGCCAGCTCCCGTTACTAGGGCTACCTTATTGGGGCTTGAGTTCATTGTGGTCCTAACAGTTCTTTGAAAACCCCAATCTTATCTCGAAACAAATCGAATGAATTCAATCCGCTCTCGATCCCTGGGCTCGGGGCATAATGGCAAAAACGAGAAGAATTCTTATGTACTTCATACGCAAAAATATCTATAACCCTCTGGCAGTTGGTATTGCCATTTTAATTTTGGTCACCATCCTTTTTGCCATCTTATGGGTTTTGGTGCCACCACCGCCGAGATCAATTGAGTTGGCTACTGGCTTTCCAACGGGGCTTTATCAACAGTTTGGAGAAAAACTTCAAGCCGAACTAGCTCAGGAGGGTGTATCGCTGAAGTTGCGTACCACAGGTGGTACTAGCGATAACTTGGCCTTATTGAGCAACCCCGAGTCTGGCGTTGATTTTGCAATGGTTCAGGGTGGTGTGGCCGATTTATCTAAGCACCCTGGTTTTGTTTCAATCGCTGGCGTGTTTTATGAGCCGGTATGGGTTTGGTATCGAGAGTCTAGCTTTCAGAATGAATCTGGACGATTGGGTTTATTGAGTCAACTAAAAGGTAAGCGTGTATCTATCGGCAATGAAGGTAGCGGTACATTAACCTTAACTTCTCAACTACTCGAAGCAAGTGGAATGAGTTTGAATGATTTACGTGCGGAAAAGTTAAAGCCGCTCGATGCATTAGAGAAGTTCAAAAAAGGTGAGTTAGATGCTGTATTTTTAGTCAGCGCTGCTGAGGCCCCTTTGGTTAAGAGCTTCTATGAAACTCCTGGCATTCGCTTGATGAATTTCGAGCAGGCCGATGCTTATGTCCATTTATTTCCTTTTCTCTCAAAGGTAACGGTCCCTCGTGGAGTTGTGAGTATTGCGTACGATCTTCCGCGTCAGGATATACAGGTATTGGCTGCTACGGCAACCTTGGTAGGGAAGGATGATGTGAGTCCTGCCTTGGTAACTTTATTGCTTGGCGATACATACGACATTTTAAAAAACTATTCTTATTTGCAAAAGCCTGGAGAGTTTCCGTCTGGTACAGGGCTAGATTTTCCTTTGCACGTAGATGCTGAAATCTACTTAAAGGATGGACCTTCTTTCTTACATCGCCATCTACCATTCTGGACTGCAGTCTGGATTGGGCGATTCGCCAAAATTGTGATTCCATTATTAGTAATTTTGATCCCTTTATTTACCTATATTCCAGCAGCTAAGAATTTACTGTTGCGACTTAAATTGTCACAGGTATATGAGGAACTTAAAGTGATTGAAAAAAATGCGTCTAACCCAGCATTAAAAGAAAAAAACTTTAAGGATTTAGCTGACATTGAGCGAAGGGTAGGGAATATCAAAGTCTCCATGCTTGATGCTAAAGAGCTTTATGACTTGAAGGGCCATGTGGGGGAAGTGCGCGGCCGCTTGAATTTGCACCCCTGATTTTTGGTAAACGCCTAAAATAAGTCCATGACCCTCTCAAGCCTGTCGCCACCGCTTACCCCTCTTAAAGAATTAGCAAATTCTCTTCGGGGTGATGGTTTTGCGATCGTCTCTGCGAGGGAGGTTGCGCAAATAGCGCATGTCGATCTCGATCAATTACAAGATCTCACCCAGTTTTGGGAAGAGTTGCCGCGAGATCCCTATCTTAGGGATGGGGGGCGTTATCGTTTTCGCCGCCATTCTAGTTTTGAGATCAAAGGCGAGTCTCTGACCATGGTTCCTCATCGTGCCCATTGGCAGTCTGTGAACTACAACGCTTTACATGGTGGCATAGAGCGCTGGTTTGAACCCTCACAGGCGCAACTCACCAGCAATCCTGCCTGGCAATCTCTTTTGCTGGGATTGGCACATGTTCTCAATGGCGTCAAACAGGTAAATACCTGGTTTGTTGAGGCGCACCAATTTAGGATTGATACAACCGATGGAATTGGGCGGCCAACTCCTGAGGGGGCGCATCGTGATGGCGTAGATTTTGTAGCTGTATTTTTACTTAATCGGGTTGGCATCAAAGGCGGAGAAACTCGTATTTTTGATGCAGGCGGTTCTGCTGGTTTACGGTTTACGCTGACTGAGCCTTGGTCTTTATTGCTCATGAATGATGAAAGAATGATTCATGAATCCACTCCCATTCAGCCTTTAGGACCTCACGGATTTAGAGATACCCTGGTGCTAACTTTCCGCTCAAATGGATTCCAGGATTCACCTAATCGTAGTCAGCAGTAAACCTTATGCGTTTTAAACCTACCGGCTACACACCTTTTATGCTCATGGCGCAAACTTGTGCGCTGCTAGGTTTTGCTTGTTACGCAGTAGTTCTGACAACTTTGCAGGAAGAGTGGCATCTCAGTAATTTGGAATCAGGCTTAATTGCCAGCGCCTTCTTCTTTGGTTATATGTTGATGGTCCCATTGGCAACGGCACTCACGGATCGCGTTGATGCAAAAAAAGTTTATCTCATAGGCGGACTTTCCGCGACTTGTGGCTTGTTAGGTATGGGTCTTTTTGCCTATAACTTCTGGACCGCCTTGATCTTTATGGCTCTAAATGGCGCTGGTTTAGCTGGCACTTATATGCCCGGCTTAAAAATTCTATCGGATCGTATTAAGACGGGTGAATTGAGTCGCCACATTGCCTTCTACACAGCTTTTTTTGGTATTGGTACCGGCTTCTCTTACCTCTGCTCAGGCTGGATCTTGGATGGTTTAGGTTGGCGCTATGTTTTCGGAATCATTGCCTTGGGCCCATTCACTGCTTTGTTGATTGTGCTTCTATTTATTCCCGCTCTCACTCATGAAAAATGGCATGGTCCAATTCGGATTCGATTGCACGATATTTTTCCAGTTGATAAGTGGCGTTTAGTTTTACAAGATAAAACAGCTTCAGGTTTTATTTTTGGTTACACCGTGCACTCAATAGAGTTGTTTGCTTCTCGTAGTTGGATAGTAGCTTTTTTTGGTTTCTGTGCGATTGTGACAGGCGATCCTTTTCTATTGACTGCTACCACCCTTGCTGGCGTGATTAATTTTTTTGGCGTTCCGGCATCCATCATTGGAAATGAGATTGCCTTAAGAATAGGGCGTCAAAAATGGATTTTCTTTGTCATGCTATCTAGTGCGGCATGTGGAGTGGCACTGGCTTCTTCAACCGGACAATCTTGGTGGTTGATTGTTGCTTTAGCAGTAGGGCACACCATTTTCATCATGGCTGATTCGGCTACTTTGACGGCTGGTTTGGTGGTGAGCGCCCAAGAAAACATTAAAGGTGCTGCAATGGGTCTTCACTCCTTAATGGGTTTTGGAGGCGGCTTACTGGGCCCAGCTATTTTTGGTTTTGTACTCGATTTAACCGGGTCACGCGCTTCACAAATGTCTTGGGTTTGGGCTTATGCCGCGGTTGTAGTCTGGGGCGTTCTATTTGTTCTTTACGAGCGTCGTAATGGTTGGGTTAGTAAGCCTCTAACCCGCAATTAATGATTCATTCATGAACTCTAGTTTGCCAAGCAATAGCTGTTATCACTGTGGAAGTTTTATTCTTCCGGGCGACTCATATGAGCTTGAGCTTAGCGGTATTAGTAGAAAATTCTGTTGTGCTGGCTGCATGGCGATTGCACAAACCATCCACGGCGAAGGGCTTGAGGTCTTTTATGCACGCCGTGCCCAGTCAAGCGATAAGCCTGCGGCTTACCTTGCTTCAAATGAAATTCCCGATAGCCTTGCTCCCTATGATGATCCCTCCTTACTTGGTCGATACACCAGACCCAGTGGTGAAGAGGGAAATTTAGAGACAACCTTAAGGCTTGAGAAGATTCGATGCGCTGCTTGTGTCTGGTTATGTGAGCAACATTTAAGACGCATTCCGGGCGTGAAGGATGTGCAGATTAACTACGTGAGCCAAAAGGTCAAGGCAGAATTTTCACCTGAGCAAACTAGCTTAGCCCGTTTGTTATTTGAGGTGGAGCGCATTGGTTATGAGGCTTGGCCTTTTGAGCCTTCACTTTCTATTGAAAAGTCTAAAAAAGAACGACGTCAATTGCTCACGCGACTGGGAGTTGCGCTTCTGGGAATGATGCAGGTCATGATGTATGCGTGGCCTAGCTATGTAGGCGATAGTGACATCACTGCGGAGTATGACCTCCTATTGGGTTGGACTAGTTGGGCTCTCACTGTTCCGGTAATGATCTATTCGGCTGGTCCAATTTTTCAAGCGGCATGGCGTAGCGTTGCCTCATTTCGTCAAACGCATATGCTCGGCATGGATGTGCCGATTGCCTTAGCTTTGGCGCTAGCATTTAGTGCTGGTACCGTGAATCTCGCAACTGGTTCAGGCCAAGGTTACTTTGATTCCATCACTATGTTTGTTGCCTTTATTTTGGCTGCTCGCTATGTAGAGTTATTAGCTCGTCAAGATGCGCAGGGTGGAGCAGAGGCTTTAGCAAAACAATTACCCGCGACTTGTGAGAGAGTGCCGAACTATCCCGCGTCTCAGCAAGTGGAAATTGTGCCAGTGATTAACTGCAACCCCGGTGAGGTTCTTCGTATTCCTCCGGGCGATGTTGTTCCGGCCGATGGTATTTTGATCGAGTGTGAGAGCGCGCTAGATGAATCGCTTCTTACCGGAGAGTCAAAGCCAATCGACAAGAAAATTGGCGATCGAGTCTATGCAGGTACACACAATATTCTGAATCCGATGTTGATGAGAATCGATGCAGTCGGTCAGTCGACTCGCATCGCTGGTATCGCATCATTACTTGATCAGGCATTGCAAGCTAAGCCTTTGATGGTGAGCCTCGCAGAAAAGTGGGCTGGATACTTTGTCGGCTTTCTGTTGATCGCTGCTTTTCTGTCTTCAGCAATTTGGTGGTACGTCGATCCCAGCAGAGCTTGGACAGTTTTGGTTTCTGTATTGGTTGCTAGTTGTCCTTGTGCTCTTTCACTCGCTGTACCGACGGCTATGGCGGCAGCTCAAGGCGCTGTTACTAAATTGGGCTTATTGATTGTGCGTGGCCATGTACTCGAAGGTTTAGTCAAATCTACTGACTTGGTGCTGGACAAAACTGGCACGCTCACTATAGGTCAACCAGAATTAAGAGAAGTTTTAATTGCTCGCCCAGAGTTTTCAAGAACAGATGTTCTCAGTCTCGCTGCGTCAATTGAGGCGGGTCAAAAACATCCTCTTGCACTGTCTATATTGCGAGCTGCTCAAGCTGAGAATTGCTCTCCAGCCGTTTTATCTGAAGCGGTTACTAATCAATTGGGCAAAGGTCTGAGCTCAGGTGTATATCGATTGGGAAGCGCTGCTTGGACGGGCGCTCAACAGATTGCGCAAGAAGGACAGTATGGTCAAGTCCATTTGGCGGATGACAAAGGCGTGATTGCCAGCTTTCTATTTCTTGATACTCCAAGAGCGGGGCTTGAAAAATTACTAGCTGCTGCGAAATCTCGCAAGATCAATGTGCATTTGGTTTCTGGTGATGATCCTGCGACGGTGGCGTGGTGGGCATCTCATGTTGGTATCGAGAAATTCAAAGGTGCCTGCTCGCCAGAAGATAAATATCACTACATTGAGCATTTGCAAAAAGAGGGCCACTTTGTTTGGGCAATTGGTGATGGCATTAACGATGCGCCCTTATTGGCCAGGGCAGATGTCTCGATTGCTGTTGGTGCCGGCGCACCTCTTGCTACCGCAGGTGCAGATGCGATTTTGACTGCAAGCTCCTTGGCTCCTTTAGCCCAATCTCTATTGCTAGCGGATAAAACCCAGCGGATTATTAAAGAAAACCTCATTTGGGCTTTGATTTACAACTTGCTGGCTATTCCGGCGGCCATGATGGGTTGGGTCAACCCCTGGATTGCAGGCATTGGCATGTCCCTATCCTCTCTGGCAGTCACATTAAACGCCTGGCGCCTCAGAAAGGCCTAGACTATAGGGATGGAAAGCCTTTTTCTCTTAATCCCCATTTCACTGCTACTAATTGGTCTTTTGGCCTGGATTTTCTATTGGTCAGTAAAGGCAGGGCAGTTTGACGATTTAGAGGGTCCTGGAGAGGCGATTTTGATGGATGACGATACTCCTAAATCCAAAAATGTTAGTGTAGACTAACAAAAAATAGCTATATTTTTTAACTATTTAGCCAATACACCGAAATAAATAGAGTTGTAAAAAGCGTAAATGCACGCATCCTTTTTGACATAGATCAAAACGCCCCCTTAGGCTTACTTTGATAATGGCTTCAGTCTATTTGGATTATGTCGCTGTTTGGTCACAAAAAAAGGAGAAACCATGGGACTTACCGTGGGGAACAATCAAGATACCTTCAATTACAAGGTTGTCAGCCAATTTGCCATCGTTACGGTTCTTTGGGGAATTGTGGGCATGCTCGTGGGGGTTATCCTCGCCGCGCAGCTCATTTGGCCTGATATCACCTTTAATATTCCATGGTTAAGCTACGGTCGCTTGCGTCCATTGCATACCAATGCGGTGATTTTTGCATTCGGTGGATCCGCGTTGTTTGCAACGTCCTATTACATCGTGCAGCGCACCTCCCAAGCCAGACTCTTTTGTGACAAATTAGCGGCCTTCACCTTCTGGGGTTGGCAGGCTGTGATTGTGTTGGCAGCGGTAACTCTGCCATTGGGCATCTCTACCTCCAAGGAATACGCAGAGCTAGAGTGGCCGATTGATATTCTGATCACATTGGTTTGGGTTGCCTATGCAGTGGTGTTCTTCGGCACCATCATGAAGCGCAAAACAAAACACATCTATGTTTCCAATTGGTTCTTTGGTGCATACATCCTGACGATTGCCATTCTGCATATTTTTAATAACTTAGAAATGCCAGCAAGCTTGTGGAAATCCTATTCTGCATACGCTGGTGTGCAAGATGCGATGGTGCAGTGGTGGTATGGCCATAATGCAGTTGGTTTCTTCTTGACTACCAGCTTCTTGGGCATGATGTACTACTTCATTCCTAAGCAAGCAGAGCGTCCAATCTACTCATATCGTTTGTCCATCGTCCACTTCTGGGCTTTGAACTTTACCTATATGTGGGCAGGTCCTCACCATCTACAACATACTTCTTTGCCTGACTGGACTCAGTCACTTGGAACAGTGTTCTCGATTATTTTGTTGGCTCCATCATGGGGCGGCATGATTAACGGCATCATGACTTTATCTGGTGCTTGGTTCAAATTACGCACCGATCCAATCTTGAAATTCTTGGTAGTGGCATTGTCTTTCTACGGTATGTCTACGTTTGAAGGCTCAATGATGTCTATTAAGACTGTGAATAGCTTGTCGCATTACACCGACTGGACTATTGGACACGTGCACTCTGGCGCCCTGGGTTGGGTTGCCATGATTACGATCGGTTCTTTGTACTATCTCATCCCACGTTTAGTTGGCCAAAAAGATATGTACAGCACACGCTTAATTGAAGTGCATTTCTGGATCGCTACGATTGGCGTTGTTCTTTACATCGCTGCGATGTGGATTGCCGGAGTAATGCAAGGTTTGATGTGGAGAGCGTTTGAGCCAGACGGAACCTTGACCTATAGCTTCGTTGAATCTGTAAAAGCAACATTCCCCTTCTACGTGATTCGTTTGTTGGGCGGCCTCTGCTACTTGAGCGGCATGTTCTTGATGGCATACAACGTTTACAAGACAGTGATTGGTAAAACATTCGTGAATGCCCCAATTCCACAAACATCTGCAACTGCTCACTAAGGAGAAGAAAAATGTCTAATGAAAATAAATTCTTTTCCCACGGAACACTTGAGAAAAACGTTGGTTGGTTAATTATTGCCACCATCATCGTGGTTTCGATTGCTGGTTTGGTGCAAATTGTTCCGCTGTTCTTTCAGCACACAACAACTGAGCCAAGTCCGGGTGTAGCACCATACACAGCATTGCGTTTGGCTGGTCGCGATGTTTACCAGCGCGAAGGCTGTGTTGGCTGCCATTCACAACAGATCCGCACATTGCGTTCTGAGGTTGAGCGTTACGGTCCTTACTCCTTAGCTGGTGAGTCAGTATTTGATCATCCATTCTTGTGGGGTAGTAAGCGTACTGGCCCTGACTTAGCGCGCGTTGGTGCTCGCTACTCTGATGATTGGCATCGCATTCACCTCCGCAATCCGCGTGATGTGGTTCCTGAATCCAATATGCCTGGATATCCTTGGTTGCAAAAAAATGCTGCCGATGCATCTTCAATTCAGTCTCATATGGTTGCAATGCGTCGTTTGGGCGTTCCTTACACCGATGAAATGATTGCAGAAGCTCCTAAAGAGTTGGAAGGCAAGACTGAGGAAGATGCCTTAATTGCTTATCTTCAAGGTTTAGGTGTAAATCGTCGCTACATCATTGTTGATGAAGCTGTAGCGAAGTAAGCGCCAAGGTTATTAATTTAAAACTATATAAATCAAATGGAACAGATCACAGCTTATCTCTCCGCCTTTTCAACAGTCATTGGGCTTGTATTTTTTGTTGGAATTGTTTGGTGGGCGTGGTCGCCAGGTAGAAAGTCGGCTAATGAAGAATCAGCTGAACTTCCATTTGATCTTCCGGATGAATTTAGTAAGGACAAATCATGAGTGACTTTTTTAATAGCGGTTGGAGTAATTACATCGCGCTTGTTTCATTAGTCGGTATTGTTTGGTGTATTTGGTTGCTGGCTTCGCAACGCAAAGCCAAGGTAATCCATACAGAAGATGGCGCGGTAGCTGATACGAGTCATGTTTGGGATGGCAATTTACGTGAGCTCAACAATCCATTGCCACGTTGGTGGGCTTGGATGTTCTTGCTATCTTGCTTCTTTGCGTTGGGTTACTTGGTTCTATTTCCTGGCCTTGGTTCATTCCCAGGTGTCGTAGGCTATACCACTGATGGCGCTTTAATGAACTCCATGACTGAAGCAAATGATGAGCTGAAGCCGGTATACGCTAAATACGTGAAGATGGATATTGAGCAAGTTGCTGCAGATCCAAAGGCACGTGAAATGGGTCAGCGTTTGTTCTTGAACTCCTGTGCTCAGTGCCACGGTTCAGATGCCGGCGGCGCAAAAGGCTTCCCGAATTTAACTGATGGTGATTGGCTCTATGGCGGCGCTCCAGAAAATATCAAAACTACATTAATTAATGGCCGTGCAGGTGTCATGCCTCCATTTCCGCAGCTTGATGCCAAGCAAATCGTGGATGTAGCTAACTATGTGCGTAGCCTTTCAGGTTTGCCTGCGGATGACTTAAAAGCAGCACGCGGTGCAGAAGTATTTAAATCCAATTGTGCAGCTTGTCACGGTGCGGATGGCAAAGGCAATATTGCTTTAGGTGCGCCGAACTTGACGGATAAGACTTGGTTGTATGGTGGATCAGAGGCAACGATTATTGAGACGGTGACTAAAGGTCGTATGGCGATGATGCCTGCTCAAGACAAAGTATTGAGTCCAGAAAAGATTCATCTCTTGACTGCTTATGTTTGGGGTTTGTCTAACAATAAGACGGCTGCGGCTAAATAATCCGTGTCAGATAATTCGCCGGTAGGGAAGCCTATTCCCATAGATGTAATCGAGGAATCTCTTTACGAGGTCCGGCGAAAGATTTACCCACGATCTGTTAGCGGGCTGTTTGCCCGCTGGCGTTTCATCTTGGTCTTTGCCACGCAATTATTGTTCTACGGCCTTCCTTGGGTTAGTTGGAATGGCCGTCAAGCGGTACTCTTTGACTTAATACAGCGTAAGTTTTATATCTTTGGCGTAGTGTTATGGCCGCAGGATGTGATTTATCTCACGCTCCTATTAATCCTTTCTGCGCTTGCCCTATTCCTCTTTACTGCAATTGCTGGCCGCTTATTTTGTGGCTATGCTTGCCCGCAAACAGTCTATACCGAAATCTTTATGTGGATCGAGCGTAAGGTCGAGGGTGACCGATTCGCGCGTATTCGCTTGGACGGGGAAGAGTGGCCTTGGAGTGTTCGTAAGTGGCGCCTCAAAATTACCAAGCATTTCCTTTGGCTCTTAATTGCCTTCTGGACTGGTTTTACTTTCATTGGTTATTTCACGCCAATTGAAACTCTAAGCGCAGCTATTCTGCATTTATCGCTCGGTCCATGGCAAACCTTCTGGTTGTGTTTCTATAGCTTCGCAACTTGGGGCAATGCTGGCTTTATGCGCGAACAGGTATGCAAATACATGTGTCCTTACGCTCGCTTCCAAAGCGTGATGGTCGACAAAGATACTTTCCTAGTTACCTACGATAAAGTCCGTGGTGAGCCACGTGGTAGCCGTAGCAAGTCGGCTGATCATGCCACGCTAGGTTTAGGCGATTGCGTGGATTGCAGTATTTGCGTGCAAGTTTGCCCAACTGGTATTGATATTCGTGATGGCCTCCAATACATGTGTATTGGTTGCGGAGCTTGTATTGATGCTTGTGATCAAGTGATGGAGAAGGTAGATTATCCAAAAGGATTGATTCGCTATACGACTGAGCGAGCCATTGAGGATAAAGAAACCAATCAAAGCGCAATTCGCCATATCTTGCGACCACGCGTTTTGATTTACATGGCTTTCATTACGGTTCTCACAAGCGCCTTCCTGATTTCTTTGGTAACCAGAAATCCATTGCGGGTGGATGTGATGCGAGATCGTGGGGCATTGGCTCGTGAAGTGGATGGAGTGCGTATCGAGAACATCTATCGTATTCAGATCATGAATGCTTCTGAAAATAATATGAATGTTCAAGTAAAAGCAACGGGCTTAGACGACCTAAAAATCCTCAATTCACAAGGACAGGTTGTTACAGAGATTGAAGTAGGCCCAGCCAGCAATCTATTGATTCCGGTTAAAGTAAGCACTACTGTAGGCGCGCATGAGCCTGGTAATTACCCAATTCATTTTGATGTGATTGGCCATGAGATGTCTGGTAATGAGTTAATCACCAGAGTGCGCGATGAAAAATCGAGCTTTATTGTTCCCCGCTAAGCTGTATAGCGAAAGATGGAGAGGATGAATATGTCACAACACGAAACAAATAAGCCCTGGTTTAAGCAGCTTTGGCCATGGCTGTTAATTAGTGGCCCAGCAGTCGCTGCCATTGGTTGCGTGATTACTATTTATTTGGCCGTTAATCTGTATTCGGATAAGCCAGTTCGCGATGGCGTGGTAAAGCGTGGACTCAAGGTTGAGCAGCTCAAGGTAGAGCAGGATCGCAAATGAAGTACCGCTTATTCATTTGGATTATGTGGCCATCGTTTTTGGTTTCTATTCTGGCCGAAGGTTTGCTCTTTAGCATCGTGCATCCTTCCGAGCTATTGTTTTTTGGCTATCACCCAAACATTTCCGATGAAGGTATTTACACCATTGGATTTTTTGTTATCTGGATCTTTTGCTCTTTCTCGAGCGCTTTAACCGCTTACATTCTGCCTGGTATTGATGAGAATGGCAGTAAAGGCCCCGATCGCGGCTTGATTTAAAGCCCGGTAGTGCTTAAGCGCTTATCGGCTTAATTTGAACTGCGCGGTCTGGGTTGGGGATGCTGGCTAATTCATAAAGCCCATCCATATCAATTAGCTTGATATGGCGCTGTTTAATCTGAATCAATCCTGATTCAGCAAAGCGCGAAAGCATGCGGCTCACAGTTTCAATCTGAATACCCAAGTAACTACCAATTTCCACGCGACTCATGCGTAAATCAAATTCATTATTTTGATATCCACGAGCAGCTAGGCGCTGGGATAGATTCAGTAGGAAGGCTGCCAAACGCTCTTCTGCGCGCAAGCTACCCAATGAGAGTAGGTGACGTTGGTCTTGTGTGAGTTCGCGACTCAAAATGCGGTGAAATTGCTTTTGCAGAACTGGGATTTGGCGTGCTAAATCCTCAAATGCTTCGTAGCGAATAATGCAGACTTCACTCTCTTCAAGGGCGATTGCCTCGGATTGGTAGCTGCCTTCACCGATGCCATCAAGCCCTAAGATTTCCCCTGGCAGATGAAAGCCTATAACTTGTTGGCGCCCATCTTCAAGGCCATACTCGGTTTTGAGGGTGCCAAAGCGGACACTATAAACCGCAGACAGTGGATCGCCATGACGGTAGAGGCTCTCACCTTTTTGCAAGTGGACTCGGTCTTTAACGAGGGTATCAATCTTGGCAATATCACTTGAGCTGATCCCTACTGGCAAGCAGAATTGACCCAGTACGCATACTGAGCATTTGCTACTTGGGGCATCAGAGCTGGTGTAATTCATATTGGATCAAGATGTCAGATGAGTTTATTCTACTCGGATAATGCGCAATTTTAATATTTCCATACGGGTTTGGCTGCCTACATGCTGACCACTAGCCTTTTGTTAGCCGTATTCTTGGGCGCTCTGGTCAGTGGGTGGCACTGTGCCTTAATGTGTGGTGGTATCGCGGCGGCAATTGAACGTCAAGGTGGCGCTCAGGAGATGGCTTACATCCCTCTGCAAAGTAAGTCTGAGTTGTTTTATCTTCAGCTAATCATGCACTTAGGGCGTTTGACGACCTATGTTCTGCTCGGCGCTGCTGCAGCTTGGGCTGGTGCGGTTCTTTGGCAGCAAAACGTGGTGCCTATTCAGCGACCCTTATTTGCTTTTACATCTTTAATTTTGCTGCTCATGGGGGCGCGTCTTTTACGCCAGCGATCTAATAATCCCTTATTGGTCGGTAAGTGGCTTGGTGCCCGCATGGCTAAATATTGGGCCAAATACTTAGGAAGCTTCACTGGCCGCTCATCCCGATGGTTTAGTGGAATGGTGTGGGGCTTAGTTCCCTGTGGTTTGGTTTACAGCGTTTTACCCCTCGCTTTTTTATCGGGTGATGTCCTGACTGGGGCCTCACTAATGCTGGCGTTTGGTTTGGGTACCTTACCTAACCTTTTGCTGATCTCTAAATTTTCAGCAGTATTAACCCAATTTGGACAATATGTTTGGGTTAGGTACATTGCCGCTGGCCTTTTGATATCCGCAGGATTATTTGGCCTTTATCGTGCCTGGTATCTGCCTGAAGCTTTGCTAAAAGGTGGTTTCTGTATCAGTTAATGTGACTGACTAATTGCCGCGGCAATGCCATGTTGTAAGTCTGGGTAGATGCCGTCATCAGACAGTCGCTCAAAGAGACCTCCGCGCACTGCCATTTCATATGGCTGATGTACCAGCCCGCAAATTAGGAGTCTGACACCTCGATTTTTGCAAACCTCTTCAAGCTCAAGCAGGGCATCCATTCCAGAAACATCGATGTAGATGACGTTCTTCAAATCAAGTACCAATACTTTTGAAGGCAATTCATTTTCAATGTTCTCCAGAATTTTGACTGCTCCAAAAAAGATGGCGCCATAGATTCTGAAGGCAGAGATAGTTCCTTGATATTGCTGTAGCTCCGGAAAATCAACTGCACTTGCTGATTCATAGCGAGATAAGCTGGAGATGCGATAGATGAAAGTAATAAATGCTAGGAGCAAACCCACTTGGATTGCAACGGTGAGATCCAGAATAATTGTCAGAAAAAAGACGCTCAACATGGTCAAGCGATAAGGCAGACGAAATTGTTTGAGGTCGGCAAATTTTTTCCACTCACCCATATTCCAAGCAACAAACATCAGGATGGCAGCTAAGCTGGCCAAAGGGATGTCTTTGGCGAGTGGAGCACCAAACAAAATAATCACGAGTAATGTGATTGAGTGAACGATCCCAGCAATCGGAGTGCTTGCACCACTTTGTATATTGGTAACTGTTCTTGCAATTGTCCCTGTTGCTGGCATGCCGCCAAAAAATGGACTAACTACATTGGCGATACCTTGAGCCATGAGCTCTTGATTTGACTCGTGGCGATCGTGGATGAGTCCATCAGCAATCCGTGCGCATAGTAGCGACTCGATTGCACCCAGCAGGGCGAGAGTAATCGCCGGTACGATTACAAATTGTGCAGTTCCCCAGCTAATTGGAATCCATTCAAAGCTGGGTAGTCCAGAGGGTATGCCACCAAAACGACTGCCTATCGTATCAACAGGAAGATTAAATACGCTAGTAACTATGGTGGCCGCAGCCATCGCAATGACTGTGCCTGGAATATGACTTAGGTAGCCGAGATGCTTTTGAAATAGCCGCCAGGAAATCAACAGCGCCAAACTTCCCATTGATAGCATGAGGGCGGTAGGATTCACTGTGTCGGCAGCTGCATAAAGAGTTTGAATTGCCTGAAAAAATTCAGCGGGCATCTTGGTAATTTGCAGGCCAAAAAATTCTTTCACTTGCGATAGACCAATTAATACGGCGATTCCATTGGTAAATCCAATAATGACCGCGACTGGAATAAAGCGAATTAAAGTGCCCAGTCGAAATAGCCCCATCAGAAATAAAAATACTCCAGACATCGCAGTCGCTAAGAGTAGGTTTGCAATGCCATAGTGCTCAACAATGCCGTACACAATCACAATGAAGGCGCCAGCTGGACCGCCAATTTGAACGCGACTACCGCCTAGTATCGAAATCAGGCCACCGGCAATGATGGCCGTAAAGAGGCCCGCTTCAGGCTTCAGTCCGCTAGCGATTGCAAATGCCATTGCCAATGGCAGTGCAACTACTCCAACCGTAATGCCCGCCAATATATCTTTACTGAGTAGGGCTCCGCTATAGCCTTTAAAAGAATCGAGTAGTTTCGGGTGAAAGAGATTCATTGGGAAAAAGGCTTCAGGCGATGCGACTACCAACCCAGTAGGCAACAGTTGCGGAAAGTGCCGTTACTGCAGATCCCCATGCGATATCGACAAATGCCAATCGAATGGGAAAGTCACGAATCACTGCTAAGTTAGTTAGGTCGTAAGTCATGTAACAAAAGAAGCCAAATAGGGCGCCATATTGCACTGCATATATCCAGGACTGCTTAGAGATTGCTGGGAGTATGACAAAAATGGATGCACCAAGCGCATATAGAAGATAAAAACCGAGGCCAGCCAGCAATTTGGGTTCACTGGCCATGAGTGAGCCCATATCGTCGCGGTAGAGATTCTTGGCGATACCCAGAAGCCAAATCAAATCAATGATGACTAATGACAGTAAAAATGAAAAATACACCGCTAAGTACTTGAGCAATTCAGTGTCCCTTTTATGCTTTTATAGATGAATAATAAGGATTATGATGGAATGAAAGGCATTAGGGTTTAATTTAACAGGAGTCAATATGTTCAAGCACTTATTAGTACCAGTTGATGGTTCAGATGTGAGTAAAAAGTCATTAAAGAAGGTTGCCGAGCTCGCTAAGGCAGATAAGGCTGCCGTGACATTAATTTATGTTTCTGACCCAATGCCGCCGATGGTGTATTCCGATAGCACTATGGGTTATGGCATCTCTCAAAAAGATCATAAGAAAGTATGCGAGGCATTCGCTGCGGATGTCTTTAAAAAAGCTGCTGTTGCTTTGGGTACCGGCATTAAAGTCAATACACTTCATATCGCCGATAGTAATTTATCTGAGGGTATTTTGGAAGGCGCTAAGAAAGCCAGGGCTGATGTCATTGTGATGGCATCCCATAAACGTACCGGTATTAAGGGTGTTTTGTTAGGCAGCGAAACCCACGAGGTAATCGTGCACTCCAAGTTGCCTGTATTGGTGCTCGGTTAGTGCTAATTTAATAGCTGACGCTGAAAACAGAAAGGGGCCTGATCGGCTCCTTTTTTCATTTCTGAGTTGACGAAACAAAGTGCCACTTAATTCTTGAGAGGTGTACCTAGCAATAAGATTTCTCGAGTGAGTAGACCACTATCACTATCACGCATATTCCATAGATCCAATTCAGTTTTAGCACCATAGGGATCAACATAGACCCCATCTTTTCTTAATTCAAAGTGTAGGTGAGGGCCGGTAGAGCGTCCAGTCGATCCAACATAGCCAATTTCTAGACCGCGTCGCACTTCGTTACCCACCTCGAGCTCAGCGTTGTAATTACTTAAGTGCGCGTAGTAAGTGCGATAGTTTCCAGGATGCTCAAGGATGATGAGATTGCCAAATGCACCGCTAAAGCCTAAATGCACGACCTTGCCAGTAGCTACGCTAAAAATAGGCGTCCCAATTGGTGCAGAATAATCAATTCCCATGTGGGTGCGATACCGTTGCTTTGGCGCTGCCACAGCCGCATTTGCGCCTTTAGATGGAGCCACCTTTTTGCTAGAAGCTCTCACACTACCAACACCTCTAGAAATGCGTCGATAGCTCAGGGGGTTCGTCCAAAAGGTGCGTTCAATTGACTCTCCACTAGCGGTATAAAAACCACCAGGGATATCTCGTCTCTCAACCCAAAATGCGCTGGAAAAGACTTCGCCAGATGCTGGGTCAATAATTTCAGCTGCCCATATTTGTGCCCAGCGCTCCTTGTCGCCAAAGTCCACAATTAATCGCACTATGCTGTTGGTGTTTTCTAGGGCGCTGTTCTCTTCTGGGTAAATCTGTTTAATCACAGAATTCAATTCCCAAATGAGTTCCACAGGCAATTTATCACCTACTTTTTTGGGATCATATAAGACATCGCTCAGCGGTAATTGAATTTCAGTAAAGCGCTTGGATTCATCTTTTAAATAATCTTGCTGAATCAAAAAACTACCGGCAGCTGAAGGAGTGAAAGTCCAAATCTCTGTCTTCGCATCCTGAATAGGGCCGTTCATGATGCTCAGTGATTCAAAGCGATTACGACTTCCCAGAGCCAGGGCGTAAGGAATGCAATTGCCCCGCATCCGATCAAAAAATCCTTTGGTTTGAGATTTAAAGAATTCATTCAAGTTGCGATCGTTAAGACCAAGATTCTCTGGGAGGTTTTCTTCGTTATAGCTGCGACGAAGACAGCCACGCTGAACGCGGTAATCTAGATTTGAGTTGTCTTCACTGCTGTATACGCCCTCAATCCGTTTAAACAACTCGGGATTGAGACTCATACTTTTGGAGGATTGATTGAGCGAGCCACTGTTCACTTTAAGACCAGCTTGCTTATTATTTTGAACTACGACCTTTTGTTTTACTTGGGGCGCTTTGCTATTTTGATTGGTAGTTTGTGCCAGCGCACTAGAGACGAGTTCCAACCCTGGCAGTTGAATCAGGCCAACTAGGGAAAATCCAATTACTTTGATTACCCCTTTCAAAAAGAGGGGCCGCTCATCGACATTTTTCTTCACACCCCAATTATCCAATATTGTCCTGACAGATCACGGTATTTTGGGGCGTGCTGTATCGCAGCAATTCTGGATTAATTCAATTCAGGTGCTATTTTTAACACTTCAAATGCTGCCTTCAGTCGCATCTCATAGACTTGCTTCATTTGAGCCGCCTCTTCTGGTGACCACTCTCTAAAGCCTGCACCTTTAGCCATGCCTGTTTTTCCACCACTCACCAGATCCATGACACAAGCAGGTGGTTCCGTTATGTTGGAGAGGGATGGGTAGATGACCTCTGCAGCAAGTGCCATGCCCTCCCATCCGGAGATTTCTTTTTGAGTCATCGGGCCAACTGCTGCATAGCGAAAGCCAAAGCTATAGCGTACTGCAGTATCTACATCATCCGGAGAGGCAATGCCCTCTTGTACTAAAGAGAGTGCTTCGCGCATTAATGCGTGTTGAATTCGGTTGGCTAGAAAACCCGGAATATCTCGCTTGACCAAGACTGGCTTCTTGCCATGAATGCGATACAGATTACAAATCTGCTCTGCTATTTGAGGATCCGACTTTTCGCCCAAAACTACCTCTACCAAAGGAACAATATGTGCTGGCATGAAGTAGTGGGTGTTAAACATGCGATGGCTTGTTTTAAGGCCTTGTGCAATATCGCTAATTGGAAATCCTGAGCTATTGCTACCAATTGGAATGTTGGGTGGTACCCGTTGATCAAGCGCACTAAAAATTGCTTTTTTAAGATCTAGGCGCTCAGAGATAGTTTCAATAATGAGATCGGTGTTCTCCCAATCGGACCAATCCGCTATCGTGCCAGCCGTGAGTTGAGCTCCACTGTCACGCCATGCAGGGTTAATAGAGTCGGCACAAGCCTCCACTTTAGAGAGGCTGAGCCTTGCTTTCTGTATATCCCTGCCCAGCAAGATCGTGTTGGCAGAAAAAGCCAGAAAGCTAGCAGCAATCCCCACTCCCATGGTGCCCGTCCCGATTACAACGACTTTGCTCATAGCGCCTCAATTCGTAAATGAAATAAGTTCATTAGCGACCCATTATTCCCTATTTAGGAGCCGTCACCTATTTTCAATAATGGCTACAATAATTTTTTGAATACAGGAGTCTCCATGCCTATTATTGAGTCAGTATCAGTAGCTGCCGTCGCGGTGCCTCTGGATAAGGTCACCTCTTTTTCTACTCGGACGGTATCAGAGCGTCACTATTGCTTGGTTAAAGTGCGCGGCAAGGATGGTAATGAGGGCATTGGCTTTTGTTATGTAGGTAGTGCGGGCGGGGATATTGCCAAGATTGCCGTGGAGCAATTACTAGCGCCAAAACTCATTGGTCAAAATAGCCATCGCAGTGAAGGTCTGTGGATGGATATGTACAGCGAGTCTATTTTGCAAGGGCGCGCTGGCGCTGTTATGCGCGGCATCTCCATTCTGGACACGGCACTCTGGGATCTGAATGCCCGTGCCGCCAAGTTACCCCTTCACCACTATTTGGGGTCAGTCGTAGACGACCGCGTTCCAGCCTACGCCAGTGGTGGCTACTATTTAGATGGCAAAACACCTGCTATGTTGGGTAAGGAGATGGAGTCCTACGTGAAACAGGGCTTTAAGGCCGTCAAAATGAAAGTAGGACGCCTGTCCCCAAGAGAGGAAGAGGCGCGCGTTAAGGCTGCTCGTAAGGCCGTAGGTGAGGATGTTTTACTGACCCTCGATGCCAATAATGCTTGGCGTGATCTGCCGACCGCCCTGGAATATATTCGGCGTTTTGAGGCCTACAACCCATACTGGATTGAAGAGCCATTTTCACCGGATGCGATTGATTTGCACGCTGCCTTAGCGCGCCAAACCAAGATTACCGTAGCTACCGGCGAAATGGAGGCTGGTCGCTGGCGCTTTAGAGAATTAATTGACTCTGGCGGTGCAGCCATTCTGCAGTCTGATGCGGCAGTATGTGGCGGCATTACTGAATGGCGCCGTATTTCTGCCTATGCAGATCTCAAAGGAGTTATTGTTTGCCCGCATTGGATGCATGATTTGCATGCGCCTTTAGTGGCCGCAACTCCTAATGCGCGTTTTGTTGAATTCTTCTTGGATGATCAGGTTTTGAACTTCCGTAGATTAATTAATAAGCAGCTTACCTTTAAGAATGGTGACTTAATCTTGCATAAAACCCCGGGCTTAGGCTTTGAGTTTGATGAGGCTGCGATTAAAAAATATGCTGGCAAGGCTGCTTGGACAAAGATTGTGTAATCGATTTAAATTCCTGGCAATAAAAAATCCCGCAGAAGATGCGGGATTTTTTTTAACCTCTGAT
>ERZ1034361.525-NODE-525-length-24141-cov-6.364611_pt1 | contig 24141 bp, 20 predicted proteins | sample MGYA00520617_ERZ1034361 | MGnify/ENA primary metagenome ERZ1034361 (study PRJEB33736, sample SAMEA104284507) | Azolla filiculoides | biome: Urban; feature: Water surface; material: Ditch water | place: Netherlands | collected 2015-10-28 | depth 0-0.1 m ...
GGTCGTTAATCTGGCCAGGGAACACCAACACCCTCTGGCCTGCGTAATGGAGGAAGCCCCATGATTGCCCAGGAACTCGAAGTTAGCCTGCACACGGCCTTTGTCGAAGCGCGCCAGAAGCGACATGAATTCATTACCGTCGAACATCTTCTGCTCGCACTCATCGACAACCCCTCTGCTTCTGATGCCCTCCGTGCCTGTGGCGCACAACTTGAAGCGCTTCGCAACGAGTTAACGCGATTCACACAAGAGCACACCCCCGTTGTTGGTGAAGATGTCGAAGCTGAAACTCAACCAACCCTCGGCTTTCAACGTGTGATTCAGCGCGCGATACTGCACGTACAGTCTTCGGGCAAAAAAGAAGTCACCGGTGCCAATGTGCTGGTGGCCATTTTCGGCGAGAAAGATTCGCATGCGGTGTACTACCTGCAAAAACAGAATATTTCCCGCCTGGATCTGGTTAACTTTATTTCCCACGGCATCTCTAAAGTGCCACGTGAGAGTGCTAAACAACAAGGCGAAGACGGTGACGCCGAGACCTCTGATAAAGCGCAGAACGGTCCGCTAGAACAATTCACCATTAATTTGAACATCCTTGCCCAGGAAGGCAAGATCGACCCGCTGATTGGACGTGAGCGTGAGCTAGAACGGGTCGTACAGATTCTTTGCCGCCGCCGCAAGAACAACCCTTTGCTGGTTGGCGAGGCCGGTGTCGGCAAAACTGCCATCGCCGAAGGTCTGGCACGTCGGGTAGTCGACAGGGATGTTCCAGATGTCTTAGCCGATGCCATCGTCTACTCTCTCGATATGGGCGCACTGCTTGCCGGCACAAAGTACCGGGGCGATTTCGAGCAACGCCTGAAAGGTGTGCTCAAGGCCCTAAAGAACAACCCAGAAGCCATTCTCTTTATCGATGAGATCCATACGCTAATCGGCGCAGGCTCTGCATCGGGCGGCACGTTGGACGCGTCCAACCTGCTTAAACCCGCGTTAGCGAATGGCCAGCTACGCTGCATCGGGGCAACGACCTTTGTCGAATACCGTGGCATCTTTGAAAAAGATTCCGCACTCTCGCGCCGTTTCCAGAAGGTTGATGTGAATGAACCCTCCGTTGCTGAAACCATTGAAATTCTCAAAGGACTCAAGTCCCGCTTTGAATCCCATCACAGTATCAAGTACACCGCATCTGCACTGACTACTGCAGCCGAGTTAGCGGCACGTCATATTACGGATCGTCATCTCCCAGACAAAGCCATTGACGTGATTGATGAGGCGGGTGCAGCTCAACGTATTCTGCCTAAGAGTAAACAGAAAAAAGTCGTGGGCAAACATGAAATCGAAGAGATCGTAGCGCGTATTGCCCGTATTCCACCATCACATGTTTCCAACGATGACAAACGCTCCTTGAAGAATCTGGACCGTGATCTTAAAGCCGTTGTCTTCGGCCAGGACAATGCGATTGATGCTATTGCCCGTGCCATCAAGATGGCCCGGTCAGGCTTAGGCAATCCAGGCAAACCCATTGGCGCCTTCCTGTTCTCCGGCCCCACCGGGGTTGGCAAAACTGAAGTGGCCAAGCAACTGGCCTACTGCCTGGGCATTGAATTACTGCGCTTCGACATGTCGGAATACATGGAGCGGCATGCCGTCTCTCGCCTGATCGGTGCTCCTCCGGGGTATGTTGGTTTCGAGCAAGGCGGTTTGCTTACCGAAGCTATCAATAAGAAGCCCTACTGCGTGTTGCTCCTCGACGAAATTGAGAAAGCGCATCAGGACATTTACAACGTGCTGCTGCAAGTCATGGACCACGGTACGCTGACCGATAACAACGGACGCAAGGCTGACTTCCGTAATGTCGTTATCATCCTGACAACCAACGCCGGACAGGAAACTCTGAACAAATCAGTAATGGGTTTCACCGCCAAGAAGCAAGTTGGCGACGAGATGGACGAGATCAAACGCGTCTTTACACCAGAATTCCGCAATCGTCTTGATGCGACGATTTCATTCAAGCCACTGGACTTGGAAGTTATTCTGCGCGTGGTCGACAAATTCCTCATGCAACTGGAAGAGCAGCTACACGAAAAAAAGGTCGACGTGACCTTCACTGAAGCACTGAAGACCTACCTGGCGGAAAATGGCTTTGACCCGCTGATGGGCGCGCGGCCTATGGCGCGACTGATTCAGGACACCATTCGTTCCGCTTTGGCCGACGAGCTGTTATTTGGCAAGTTAGCCCATGGCGGACAGGTTACGGTTGATATTGACGAGAACGACAAGGTGCAACTACATTTCACCGATACCGAAAAGCTTGACCCACAAGGTCAGGCCTCCGTACCGGCTTAACTCCTCTTTCGTTGCGACACCCATAATATGACAGCCCTACTCACCACCGACCTACTTGATAACAACGAAGCCCTCATCAAAAATGAGCAGCTAAGAATCCTTGCACCGATGTTCCAACGCTACGGTGGCAAAGCCGCCTTTGCGGGCAGCATCGTGACGCTGAAAATTTTTGAAGACAATTCACTGGTCCGCACCGTTCTGGGTGAACCTGGGGCAGGCAAAGTCCTTGTTATCGATGGTGGTGGTAGCCTACGCTGTGCGTTACTGGGTGACCAACTCGCGGACATGGCGGTAAAAAATGGCTGGGAGGGGGTTGTCGTTTATGGTTGCATTCGCGATAGCGCAGCGATTAATGCACTGCCATTAGGTGTGCGCGCTTTGAACACGCACCCGTTAAAGACCGTCAAGAAAAATGTCGGTGAACGGGATGTCGCCGTCACCTTCGGTGGTGTCACCCTAAAACCGGGCGAATGGTTATGCGCTGATGAAGATGGGGTTATTGTTTCAACAACACCCTTGATCTAGGCCACGATTACTACACTGCTTATAAACCGGCCAACTGGGCCGGTTTTTTTATGCCGCAACGCACATAAAGCTCTAAAACCACAGAAAGCAACAGCTTCAACCTGCTGAAATAATTGGGTTTTTTATTATCTTATGTCTTATATAAGAGTTGTTGCGTACGCAGCAAAAAAACTATATAGTGGCTCATGCACAGACGCGCGACCACCGCAAGGCCCGACCGCACGCCAGAGCACTCCTCTTGCAAACTCTCCTAAGGAATCAACATGGCAACTCGTGAACAGCAAATCGCCGCCCTGGAAAAAGACTGGGCTGAAAATCCTCGCTGGAAGAACGTTAAGCGCGGTTACACTGCCGCTGACGTCGTCCGTCTGCGTGGCTCTCTGCAACCAGAATACACACTGGCCCAACGCGGTGCTAAGGTCCTGTGGGACAAGGTTAACGGCGGCGCCAAAAAGGGCTACGTAAACGCCTTCGGTGCTATTACTGCTGGTCAAGCTATGCAACAGGCCAAGGCTGGCCTGGAAGCTGTTTACCTGTCGGGCTGGCAAGTTGCTGCTGACGGCAACACCTCCGAAACCATGTACCCGGATCAGTCGCTGTATGCCTACGACTCCGTGCCAACCATGGTTCGCCGCATCAACAACACATTCAAGCGCGCTGACGAAATTCAGTGGTCGCGTGGCATCAACCCAGGCGACAAAGAATTCATCGACTACTTCCTGCCGATCGTTGCCGATGCTGAAGCTGGTTTTGGTGGCGTTCTGAACGCTTTCGAACTAATGAAGAACATGATCGCCTCAGGTGCTGCTGGCGTTCACTTCGAAGACCAGCTGGCTGCCGCCAAGAAGTGTGGCCACATGGGCGGCAAGGTACTTGTTCCTACCCGTGAAGCTATCGAAAAGCTGATCTCCGCACGTTTCGCTGCTGACGTCATGGGCGTTCCGACCCTGATCCTGGCCCGTACCGATGCAGAAGCGGCTAACCTGATCACTTCTGACTACGACGAAAACGACAAACCATTCCTGACCGGTGAGCGTACACAAGAAGGCTTCTACCGCGTTAAGAATGGTCTGGAGCAATCGATCAGCCGCGGCGTTGCTTACGCACCTTATGCTGATCTGGTCTGGTGTGAAACAGGCGTGCCTGACATTGGCTTTGCCCGTGAATTCGCCCAAGCCGTTCTGGCTTCTTGCCCCGGCAAACTGCTGTCGTACAACTGCTCGCCATCGTTCAACTGGAAGAAGAACCTCAACGACTCGCAAATCGCGGCCTTCCAAGAAGAACTGTCGGCACTGGGTTACAAGTATCAGTTCATCACACTGGCTGGCATCCACGTCAACTGGTACAACACCTTCAAGTTCGCCAAGGCCTATGCTGGCGGTGAAGGCATGAAGCACTACGTTGAAATGGTTCAGGAACCTGAATTCGCTGCTCGCGAAGATGGTTACACTTTCGTTTCGCACCAGCAGGAAGTCGGTACCGGTTACTTCGACGAAGTGACCACCGTCATCCAGGGTGGTTCGTCGAGCGTAAAGGCTCTGACCGGTTCGACCGAAGAAGAACAGTTCCACTAAGAACTACTTCCCTTCAGCAAAAACAGCACCTTCGGGTGCTGTTTTTGTTTCTGCTGAATGCGTCTACACTATTCGTACATTAAAAAACCAATTCCAAAGGACCCCATCATGACCCAAACCGTCACCCTCGGCGGCAACCCGATTCAGGTCGGAGGCACATTTCCTCAAGCTGGAGTCAATGCGTCTGCATTTACGCTCGTAGCAAAAGACCTAAGCGATGCCACGCTGGAAAGTTTTTCTGGCAAACGTAAAGTGCTCAACATTTTTCCAAGTGTCGACACCCCAATCTGCGCGACATCTGTTCGCAAATTCAACGAACGTGCCAGCCAACTTAGCAACACCGTTGTTCTATGTATCTCTGCTGACCTACCTTTTGCCCAGACCCGCTTCTGTGGGGCAGAAGGTTTAGACAATGTGCAAACGCTATCAACCATGCGTGGCCGTGAGTTTATGCAAAACTATGGCGTTGCGATTGAGTCTGGCCCGATCGCCGGCCTAACAGCCCGTGCTGTTATTGTGCTTGATGAAAACAACCGGGTCCTACACAGCGAATTGGTCCATGAAATCAAGAACGAGCCGGATTATGAGGCGGCACTGAAAGCACTGGCTTAATTGTCTTAACGGTGTCGGCCAAGGTCGGCACCCAGTAATCTTTCAGGCCGTACGCATCCTTCAACAGATCTACAAAGGCACGAACCTTGAGCGGTAAATGCCGGCGTTCCGGGAACACCGCATAAATACCGACGGGCGGTGCAGCCCAATCATCCAAAACACTCACCAGGCGCCCCGACTGCAGATCCTCGCCAACCTCCCACATCGAGCGCCAGGCTAAACCACCGCCAGCGCGCGACCATTCAGCGAGCACCACGCCATCGTTACACTCCATGGGTCCTTTGACACGGATCGTTCGCGTTTTAATCGTCGATAAGCTGCTCTGTGACAACGACGTCCTGAACGTCCAACCCCTTTGCGGTCCCAATGCCAGACAGTTATGTTTCAGCAAATCTTCCGGCACCTGCGGCACGCCATACCGTGCCAGATAATCCGGCGCCCCAACAACAACACGCCGCATTTCGGCTAAACGTACCGATACCAGATTCGAATCGACAAGCTCCCCCAAACGAATACCGCAATCAAAGCCTTCGTTAACCAGATCCACCAGTCGATCCGAGAGGTCCAACGTGACACTCACATCCTGATGCAGTTTCAAAAACTGCTGCACATGCGGTGCCACATGCTTTCTACCAAACCCGGCCGGCGCCGTCATCCGTAAATGCCCACTCACCTGGACGCTGCCACGAGCCGCCGCCGCTTCGGCACCCGCAAGATCGTTCAATATGCGCACACAATCTTCCAGGTAATTCTGCCCTGCCTCTGTGAACGAGATGCGCCTTGTGGTCCGATGTAAAAGCCTTGAACCCAGACGCTCTTCAAGAGAATCCAGCCTCCGGGCCATGATGGCAGGCGTAACACCCTCAACACGTGCCGCCGCAGATAACGACCCGTGTGTCGCCACTAGCACCAGTGCCTGCATTTCTTTAAAAGGATTCAAGTTGACGCCCCCTTTTATTTGTTACTAAAAGTATTAGAAGAATGGATATTTTTACACCTTTTAATTCTATTTGCGCTGCAATAAAATACACATCATCAAATAAATATTTTTCCCATTCATTTCTACCGGAGTCGCACCATGAGCCTCACACTACCCGCCGGCGTTCAGATCACTGGCCCGATCAATGCCCGTTACGAAGAAATCCTGACACCTGAAGCGCTGGCATTTGTTGCCAAGCTGCATCGCGCTTTCGAGCCGCGTCGCCAAGAACTTCTGAAAGCACGTATTGATCGCCAAGCACGTATCGATGCCGGCGAAATGCCTGACTTCCTGCCAGAAACCAAGCATATCCGCGAAGGCGACTGGAAAGTTGCCCCACTACCGAAGGCTCTGGAACGTCGCCGCACCGAAATTACTGGCCCGGTTGAAGCCAAGATGATCATCAACGCCTACAACTCGGGTGCTGATTCGTACATGACTGACTTCGAAGACTCGAACAGCCCGAACTGGGAAAACCAGATCCAGGGTCAGGTTAATCTGTACGATGCCATCCGTCGCAAGCTCTCCTTCAAGAACGAAGCCGGTAAGGAATACAAGCTAAACGACAAGATCGCCACCCTGCAGATCCGTCCGCGCGGCTGGCACCTGGATGAAAAGCACGTACTGATCGATGGTCAGCGTGTTTCCGGCGGCATCTTCGATTTCGGTCTGGTCTTCTTCCATAACGCCAAGGAACAGATCGCCCGCGGTGCTGGCCCGTTCTACTATCTGCCAAAGATGGAAAGCCATCTGGAAGCCCGCCTGTGGAACGACATCTTCGTCATGGCACAGAATGAAATCGGTCTGCCACAAGGCACCATTAAAGCCACCGTGCTGGTTGAAACCATTCTCGCTACCTTCGAGATGGAAGAAATCCTGTACGAACTGCGTGAGCACTCGGCTGGCCTGAATGCCGGTCGTTGGGATTACATCTTCAGCTGCATTAAGAAATTCAAGAAGAACAAGGATTTCTGCCTGGCCCAACGTGGCGCCATCACCATGGAAGTGCCATTCATGCGTTCGTATGCGCTGGCACTCGTTAAGGCTTGCCACAAGCGTGGTGCGCCGGCCATGGGCGGCATGTCGGCCCTGATCCCGATCAAAAACGATCCGGTTGCCAACGAAAAAGCCCTTGCCGGTATCCGTCACGACAAGACCCGTGACGCCAACGATGGCTTTGATGGCGGCTGGGTTGCTCACCCGGGTCTGGTTTCAATCGCGGCTGAAGAATTCCAGAAGGTACTGGGCGACCGACCAAACCAGTGGGAAAAGCAGCGTACCGAAGAGTTTGGCGCCAAAGATTGGCTCAACTTCCAACCAGAACAACCCATCACAGAAGCAGGCCTGCGCAATAACATCAACGTGGGTATCCACTACTTGGGTAGCTGGTTGGGTGGCAATGGCTGCGTACCAATCCATAACCTGATGGAAGATGCTGCCACAGCAGAAATCTCGCGTTCGCAAGTCTGGCAGTGGGTGGTATCGCCTAAGGGCGTTCTGGATGATGGTCGTAAGGTTACGGTTGAAATGGTCCGCGGCATGATCGGCGAAGAGCTGGTCAAGGTTAAAGCTACCGTCACTGCCCAGGGCGAAGACACCGCCACTTACGATCAAGCTGCTGTGATTTTCGACAAAATGTCACTGACGCCTGAATACCCAGAGTTCCTGACTCTGCCGTTGTACGAAGCGATGGCATAACCAACCAAGCTTCAAAAAAGACGGCACCTTCGGGTGCCGTCTGTCTTTCGGAGGCTCTCTCATGATCGGCGCCCTTACCTGGTTATTGTTATACCAACTCACTGGAGAAATTTTGGCACATGCTCTGGCATTGCCTGTGCCTGGCCCTGTGATCGGCATGGCGCTTCTGTTTCTGACTCTGATCATTAGAGGTTATGGCAATCGCCCCATGCCTAAGGCGCTACAGCAAACCGCCAGCACGCTGTTACAACACCTGTCGCTGCTTTTCGTTCCGGCTGGCACGGGAGTTATGCTCTATTTACAGCTGATCCTCGATGAATGGTTGCCGATCAGCGTGGCGCTTATTATCAGCACCCTTGGCGCCATGACGGTTAGCGCACTCATTCTGCGCGCGCTAACGCGCCAGAAGTCCGGAGCACATCATGCCTGAACGGATGACACAGACCTGGGTTTACCTTTCGGCAACACCACTCTTCTGGCTGACCATGACCTTGGTGGCGTATCAGATTGCGTACTGGATTTACCGACGCTGTGGCACACACCCTATAGCGAACCCGGTGCTTATTGCCGTCGTCTTACTACTGGCGATTCTACAATTGACCGAAACACCTTACGACACTTACTTCAGCGGCGCCCAGTTTGTGCATTTCCTATTGGGGCCTGCAACTGTTGCGTTGGCTATTCCGCTCTATGGCCAGGTCCAACGGCTGGTCGGCCTGGCTGGCCCATTACTACTCGCTTTGGTCGGCGGTTCTCTGTCTGCCATGCTGAGTGCTGTGTTTGTTGGGCACTGGCTAGGCGGCAGCATCCCTACCCTACTGTCATTAGCGCCAAAATCGGTCACTACCCCCATTGCCATGGGCATTGCTGAGCGTATTGGCGGTCACCCATCACTGGCGGCCGTCATGGTCATCGCCACCGGCATCCTAGGTGCGATCACCGCACAATCACTCTTTCGCTGGCTCAAGGTAAAAGATGATGCGGTTGGCGGGTTCGCTCTAGGCGTTGCAGCGCACGGCATTGGCACTGCGCGCGCCTTTCAGGTAAGCGAGACGATGGGCGCCTTCGCCGCTTTGGGCATGGGCCTGAATGGCTTACTCACCGCCGTATCACTGCCCAGCCTAATAGCGTGGCTAAAACCCTGGTTGTCATAAAAGTCTGATCAATCAGGCCAGCACCAATTCGCAGGGAACCGTCCAGTTAAGCGCGGCGGCTTGCCATCGTTGCGCCCAGCCAGTCGGGCCAAATAAACGCACCTTATCAACACCCTGTTCATGCACCAGCAAAAGCGCAATCGGATCGCGCACATAGACCACGTTGAACAGACCATCCGGCAGACCGCATTGCCCACAAAGCTCCGCTAAAGCCAGCGCACACGAGGGCGCATCAGCATCCGGCACCAGTGTGACCGCACCACCACTGACAATTACCGGCAGCACAAGTTTAATCGCTGCCGAAAGCGGCATACCTGGCCCAGCAATTGCGAGGCTGGATTGCGCTGTTTTAAATTCATGCGCTGACTGCCCATCAGCCGTTTTTGCCATTAATTCCTGTACTGCATGCATGGCATGAGCTACATCTGCTTTGCCCGATTCTAGATGTGTTTGGCTCTCTACCGCGCTGAGGCCGGCAAAATGCGCCTCTAACTCTACCAATGCTTCATGAAGCGCGCTCAGAAATCCTGTAACTGCCATAGGCGCTATTCGCGTTGACTGATTGGCGTTACTGACCGCCGTGGCTGCAAGACCGGCATCTACCATCGGCACGCGACGAATTAAGCGCTGTGTGCCTGCATCACGAATTTCATTAAATTCACTCGGCATCGCCAACACGGGGCGTCCATTAATCCACAAAGGAATCGCCGGGGCTTCGCGCGGCGGTAAGGTACAACAACCAGTCATTTCGTTTCCCAGTGCCAGGGCCTATTTTCACATAGTAAAATAAGGCCAGTCATAAAATCTCATTAGTCTGCATTCTATCGCCTCTACCTGCCCAAAGCGCTACTCAATGACGACACCCAAAGCAACTAAACGTCCAGCCAATACCGGCAACGGCATACAGGTTTTCGAGCGTGCAGATCTGCTGTTGAGCTTACTCGCTGCGGAGACAGCTCCAGCCAGCTTAAAAGCATTAGCCAGCAATGCCGGTTTGAATATTTCAACCGTACATCGCATCCTGGGTGCTTTATCGCGCATTGGCCTGGTCGAGCACCAAGCAGGTGGGTTTTACCGTCTGGGTTTGCGATGGCTGGAATACGGCAACCTGGTTCGTGAACGCTTGCAGATTCGCGATGTGGCTCGACCATTTATCGAGCAGCTACACGAACAAATTGGTGAACCCGTCAATCTGGCCATTCGCGATGGTGATCACATCATTTATCTGGACCGTGCAGCGGCCAATGCCGCTAGAGTTCGGGTTGTCTACCGGGTAGGTTCACGTGCACCGCTGCATCTTACCTCGCTCGGCAAACTATTCCTGGCAGAAGAAAGCGCGTCGCAAATTGAGGACTATGCAAAACGTACAGGTCTTCCGGGAAACACTGAATACTCGCTGACGCAGCTGAAGTCACTGATCAAGGCATTATCTGCCGTTCAAAAGGAAGGCATTGCCTTTGATAACGAAGAAGCCGAATTAGGCTTGCGCTGCATGGCTGCGCCGGTACGCGATGATCAAGGAAGCCTGGTGGCAGCGATCTCAGTCTCATCCCCAAGTGATCGCTTTAGCGAACATGAAGCAAGCTGGGTTCCTGCGCTTAAATCCTGTGCAGATCAGGTATCACGCGCACTTGGTGCGCGCTTGTAACGCACATTAACTCTGAACTTCAGCCCACTTCTTCAGACGGTTTGCATCACCAACACGCGTCATCGAACCTTCGGAATCCAAAAGCACAAAAAGCATCGGGCGGTTATTCACTTTTGCCTGCATCACCAGACACTTGCCCGCTTCGCGAATATAGCCGGTTTTAGAAACGCCGATCTCCCAGCCATCTGTACGAACTAGGGGATTCGTATTGCGGTACTCAAGCATTTTGCCGCGCACATCCATGCGAGCATCCGAAGTCGTTGATGCTTCGCGAATAGCAGGATACTTATAAGAGGCCGCAACCATCTTAGCCAGATCCCGTGCAGTCGATACATTGCCTGAATTCAAACCGGTGGGATCCAGAAAGCGACTATTGGTCATGCCCAATTCCTGGGCCTTGCGGTTCATAGCCGCTACAAACGCAGGGATACCCCCCGGATAATTACGACCCAGCGCATGTGCTGCACGATTTTCCGAAGACATCAGCGCCAGCAACAATGTTTCTTGTCGTGTTAAACGTGCGCCAACGGAAAGACGCGAACGGCTGCCCTTCAGGGTATCCACGTCATCATCGGTAATCACCAGCTCTTCTTGCATCGGCAAATTGGCATCCAGCATGACCATCGCCGTCATGAGCTTGGTAATCGATGCAATCGGTACGATCTGCGTGGCGTTCTTCTGATACACCGCTTCACCGTTTTGCATATCCATCAGCAACGCGGCATGTGAATGCAGACCCGGATTGCTACCTACAGGACCATTCCATTCACCCCAGTGGCTCGGTGGATTATCTCGTGGCTTTTTGCTAGCCAACAAGCGGCTTGGTTTTTTAGAGGTGGCGCTTACAACCTTATCGCGTGCGGCGTTCTGAGCCGCAACCGATTTGGGTGTCGTTTTCATGGCCTGCGATTTCACAGGCTGGGCTGTTTTCTTGGCCTTGGCTGAAGCGCTGGGCTTAGCCTTGTTCGTTTGTTTACTATTCGAGGCCGCAGTGCTTTGCGAATTGGAGGCTGCCTGTACCCATGATGAAGACAGCAAACCACCCACCATCAGTGCTGTCGCCAACTTGAGAGAGATATAACGCTTATTCGAAGCCATAAATACGCACCACCAGAGCTAGTCATTTCATCGGCTTACCGCCCGATAAAAGATCATTCAGATTCAATGGCAGTATTCTAGCGCAAACACCCCGGATTTTCAAAAAAATCCGGGGTGCAAAACCAATTAAATTAACAAGATAGGACGACTCTCTTAAGCGAAATTTTAGCTCGCTTGGCGCTTATCCATTAACGCATCAACCACCGTTAGCGCTGTCACATTCACAATACGCCGAACCGTCGCTGTTGGCGTCAGGATATGGGCCGGTTTGCGTGAGCCCAACAGAATAGGACCAACTGTTAGGTTATCGCCTGCCGCAACCTTAAGCAGGTTGAATGCAATATTCGCGGCATCCAGATTTGGCATCACCAAAAGGTTTGCAGGACCTTTCAAACGGCTATTCGGGAACACCTGCGAGCGGATCACTTCATCGAGCGCTGCATCACCATGCATTTCGCCCTCTACCTCAAGGCTGGGCGCTACTTCGTGCAAGCGAGCTAACAGCGCACGCATCTTTTGAGCCGTAGGTGTATCAAGGCTGCCAAAGGAGGAATGTGAAAGCAAGGCGACCTTCGGCGCAATACCAAAGCGTCGAATCTCCTCGGCGGCTAATAGCGTCGTGGTCACCAGCTCTTCCACTGTCGGATCGTAGTTGACGTAGGTATCGGCAATAAACACTGTTCGCCCTGGCAGCATCAACAGATTCATCGCCGACAACCGGTCTACGCCATCTGCATTACCGATGATGTTTTCAACGTGGGTCAGATGCAATTCATAACGGCCAAATGTGCCGCACACCAGCCCATCGGCATAGCCCAGGCGCACCATGAGGGCTGCATATAGTGTGGCGCGCCGGCGGATTTCACGCTTGGCATAATCCGGGCCCACCCCTTTGCGTTCTGTCAGACGGTGATATTCCTGCCAGAATTCATCATAGTGGGCTTCAAAGAAGGCGCTATCGTTGTAAATAACCTCGAAATCAACCCCTTCACGAATCCGCAGACCCGCGCTCTCGATCTTTCGTTCAATTTCAGCCGGGCGTCCAATCAGAATCGGCTTGGCAATACCCTCGTCACATACCACCTGAATAGCGCGAAGCACGCGCTCTTCTTCACCTTCAGCAAAAACAATCCGTTTCGGTGCCATTTTTGCCTGAGCGAATACCGGCTTCATGATCATGCCGGAGTGATAGACGAAATCATTCAATCCTTGCAGATAGGTATCCCAGTCGCGGATCGGCCGTGTCGCTACACCAGAATCCATGGCTGCCTTGGCCACCGCAGGGGCAATTTTCACGATCAGACGCGGGTCAAAGGGTTTGGGAATCAGATACTCACGTCCGAAGCCCGAAATCTTTTCGCCGTAGGCAGAAGCCACCACATCCGACTGCTCGGCACGCGCCAGGTCAGCAATCGCTTTCACAGCAGCCAACTTCATTTCCTCGGTAATGGTCGACGCACCCACATCTAAAGCGCCACGGAAAATGAACGGAAAGCAGAGGACGTTGTTCACCTGATTCGGATAATCCGACCGACCCGTGGCGATAATCGCATCATCGCGTACGGCTTTCACCTCATCCGGCAGAATTTCAGGCGTTGGATTGGCCAGGGCCAGAATCAGTGGATCTTTGGCCATCTTGGCCACCATCGCCGGTTTCAATACACCACCCGCAGACAACCCAAGGAATACATCCGCGCCTTCGATCACTTCACCAAGTGTTCGGGCATCCGTCTTCTTGGCATAACGCGCTTTGATCTCATCCATATCTTCTGGACGGCCTTCATAAACCACCCCATGGATATCAGTCACCCAGATATTCTCAACGGGCACACCCAGTTGTACAAGCAAGCCAAGGCAGGCTAATGCCGCAGCGCCCGCACCCGAGGTCACCAATTTGATCTCTTTCAGATCTTTGCCCAACAAGTGAAGCCCATTAAGCAAGGCCGCACCAACGACGATTGCCGTGCCATGCTGGTCATCGTGAAACACGGGAATCTTCATGCGCTCGCGCAGCTTCTTTTCGATGTAGAAGCATTCGGGCGCTTTGATATCTTCTAGATTGATACCACCGAAAGTGGGCTCCAGGCTGGCGATGATTTCAACCAGCTTATCCGGATCATTCTCACTGACTTCCAGATCGAACACATCGATATTGGCAAATTTCTTGAAAAGAACGCCCTTACCTTCCATAACCGGCTTTGCCGCCAGCGGGCCGATGTTCCCGAGGCCCAGTACTGCTGTGCCATTGGTAATAACGCCAACCAGATTCGCTCTTGAAGTGAGTGTGGCAACCTCTTCCGGCTTGGCCACAATTTCCTCACAGGCCGCCGCCACACCGGGCGAATAGGCCATGGAAAGGTCGTACTGGTTCGTTAGTTGCTTGGTGGGCGTAACCGCGATCTTGCCCGGTTTTGGGAAGCGATGATAATAAAGGGCAGACTCCCGCAGCCTTTGTGTGTTGTTTTTTGAAGAATTGCTGCTATCAGATTGTTTCTTATCAATATTATCACTCACCGCACCGTCTCCCCGGGGATTGTTCTCTAACGAAAGCATACGCCGACTTTCTTCCGCGTGCATGAAGTGCGATAATTACACTCTTATATGAGAGATGCGCCTTCGCGCACCTGACATCCACCACAAAAAGACTGGTCGGCAAGCTTCAGCCAACGCAATCCAGCGGAATGCACAAGGACACACAGGAGAAACCATGGTCGCCATCAACGCCCCGGAATACGTTAAGAACACCCGCCTCAAGGCTTGGGTCGAACAGATCGCTCAATTGACTGAACCTGACCAGGTAGTCTGGTGTGATGGATCGCAAGAAGAATACGATCGCCTGTGCGCCCAGATGGTTGAATCCGGCACGCTGATCAAGCTCAATGAAGCCAAGCGTCCAAACTCTTACCTGGCATTCTCTGACCCATCTGATGTGGCACGTGTTGAAGACCGCACCTACATCTGTTCCGAAAAGCAGATCGATGCCGGCCCGACCAATAACTGGGAAGAGCCCGCCAAAATGCGCGCCACCCTGAACGGCCTGTTCAAGGGCTGTATGCATGGTCGCACCATGTACGTGATTCCATTCTCGATGGGCCCGCTGGGTTCGCCAATTGCGCACATCGGTATCGAAATTTCGGATTCGCCTTACGTTGTAACCAATATGCGCACCATGACGCGCATGGGCAAGGCTGTTGTCGAACTGCTCGGCACGGATGGCGAATTTGTTCCTTGCATTCACACAGTAGGCGCTCCGCTGGCTCACGGCGAAAAAGATTCTGCCTGGCCATGCAACCCGGATACCAAGTACATCGTTCACTTCCCGGAAACCCGTGAGATCTGGTCCTACGGTTCAGGCTACGGCGGCAACGCCCTGCTTGGTAAGAAGTGCTTTGCACTGCGTATCGCTTCGAGCATGGCTCGCGACGAAGGTTGGCTGGCTGAACACATGCTGATTCTGGGCGTTGAATCGCCAGAAGGTGAAAAGTCCTATGTAGCGGCCGCCTTCCCATCAGCCTGTGGCAAAACCAACTTCGCCATGCTGATTCCGCCACAAAGCTTCAACGGCTGGAAGATCACCACCATTGGCGATGACATTGCCTGGATCAAACCGCGCAAAGACAAAGATGGCGTGACCCGTTTCTACGCCATCAACCCGGAAGCCGGTTTCTTCGGCGTTGCCCCGGGCACCAGCGAAAAGACCAACTTCAATGCATTGGCCACCCTTAAAGAAAACATCATCTTCACTAACGTCGCCCTTACTGACGATGGCGATGTCTGGTGGGAAGGTCTGACCAAGGAAGCACCGGCGCATCTGATTGACTGGCAAGGTAAAGACTGGACACCGGAAATCGCCAAGGAATCCGGTCGCAAGGCAGCACACCCGAATTCGCGTTTCACCGCTCCAGCGGCTCAGTGCCCATCAGTCGACAGCGCCTGGGAAGATCCAGCTGGCGTGCCAATTTCTGCCTTCATCTTCGGCGGCCGTCGCGCCACGACCGTACCGCTCGTTTATGAAGCATTCAACTGGAATTACGGTGTCTATCTGGCTTCGACACTGGGCTCCGAAACGACTGCCGCGGCCTTCGGTGCTCAAGGTGTTGTTCGCCGTGATCCGTTCGCCATGCTGCCGTTCTGCGGCTACAACATGGGCGACTACTTCCGTCATTGGCTGAAGATGGGCAAGTCTGTCGACAACCCACCGGGCATCTTCTGCGTTAACTGGTTCCGTGTTGATGAAGATGGCAAATTCATGTGGCCTGGCTTCGGTGACAATATGCGCGTCCTCAAGTGGATCGTCGATCGCGTCAAGGGTCGTGTCCATGCCAAGGAAACTGCACTGGGCTGGACACCCAACTACGAAGACATCGATTGGACCGGCCTGGACATGACACGTGAAGACTTCAATAAACTGACCAAGCTGGATGCAGCCGGTTGGGAGAAGGAACTCGAGTCACACAAAGAATGGTTCGACAAACTAGCCGATCGTTTGCCTCAGGAGCTTGAGCTAATTCGTCAGCTCAGCACCCTGTCAATGGCTGAGGCCAACAAGCAGGTCGCATAAAGCAGCCATGCTTAGCTACAAAGGCCACCTAAGGGTGGCCTTTGTCTTGGCCTAATCACATGCGCGTTAAACGCTTATATGCCCCCATAAAATGGCTTCCAGTCAGCCTGGCGTTGAGTCTGTGGTTACCTGCATTAGGCGCTTTAGCCGAGCCTGAATCAGTGACACCCTCACTGCCGCGGTTGCTTCCTTCAGAGACCAGCCCGATGGCACCCGATCTTTGGAAAAGTGAAACCCTTCTGGGCAATTGGGGTGGTCTGCGCACCCTGCTCGATAATTATGGCATCACCTTCTCGCTCAACCAAACGAGTGATTACGTAGGCAATACGCAAGGCGGCTTTAAACAAGGCTTTGTCTACGATGGCCTGCTCGACCTTGCGGTAGACGTTGATCTTAATAAAGCGGTTGGTTGGCGTGGCGGCAGGATCCATTTTTCTGGCTATGGCATCCAGGGACAGAATCTTTCGACCCAGAATATCGGCAACCTGATGACCGTCTCCAATGTTGAGTCAGAGCCCTCCATAGCAAAGGTCGGCGAAGCCTGGCTCGAACAAAGTCTCTGGGATGATCGACTTCGTTTACGCGGAGGATTGATTGAAGCCGATCGCAATTACATGATCAGCCCAACAGGCACCGTATTTGTTAACTCAACCTTTGGCTTTCCCGATAGTTGGGAGGCGGATATGCCCGGTGGCGGGCCCGGCTATCCCAATGCCTCAGTAGGCGCCCTTGCCAGTTTCGATTTTAACGATGCCTGGCGGCTTACCGCATCCGTCATGAATGGCAAACCGATAGGTCCTGATACTTCCTCCACATCCTATGGCATAGAATTTCCCGTCGGGGATGGTGTGCTTACCTGGATAGAGGCCGCCTACACCCCCGTGTTTAAATTCGCCGATCAGTCTTACCCCGGAAGCTACAAACTCGGTGGTTGGTATAACTCGGATACAGTCGATAACGTCACAATGGCATCAAGTGGTCGCACGTTTAACCAACCGGTGATAACGAGCTACCGTGGTCAATATGCGATTTACGGCCTGTTCGACCAGACGTTCTACCGGGAACAGAATAGCGAAACCCAAGGATTGAATGCATTCACCCGGGTTACCTATAACCCACAAACGGAACGCAATCTGGTGACCTGGTACTTTGATGCAGGTCTCGCATATGTCGGCCCCTTTGACGGCCGTCCGGACGACATTCTTGCACTAGGGATGGGCTGGGCCAAATTCACGCCCTATCTCAATGGCCAGATTGCTACCCAAAACGCCTTAGCAGGCACGCAAACGCCTGTACCTAAACCCGAAACCATGATCGAACTGACCTATCAGGCACCGATCAACCCGTGGTTAACCATGCAGCCCTTTGCGCAATACATCATTAACCCCGGAGGCAAAGCGCCGATGCCTAACAACCCCAATCAGGCCATACCTAATGCTACGGTTGTCGGTTTGCGCGCTAACGTCGCCTTTTAATTAAGGGGCGATGTCTAGTTGCGGGCAAACCTGGCGCACCCAATCCCAATCAAAATGTGGCCCTGGATCGGTTTTACGAACCGGGGCGATAAAAGCATGACTCGTAATCGCCCGTATTGGCCAATCTTTGGCGAGCCCCACCAATAAGCTTTGCAAGGTTTCATACTGGGCTGTCTCGAACGGGGTATCGTCATCCCCTTCTAACTCGATGCCAATTGAAAAATCGTTACAGCGTTCACGCCCCTGCCATTGAGATTGCCCCGCATGCCAGGCACGAGCAGCTACCGGCACAAATTGCACCAATTCACCATCACGCCTGATCAGGAAGTGAGAGGACACCTTGAGCCCGGCAATTTGCGCGTAATAAGGATGTGCATCTGGGTCTAATTGATTCGTAAACAACTGCTCGATGCCTGAGCCGCCATAACTACCGGGTGGCAAGCTGATGGCATGAATCACAATCAGATCGACTAGTACGCCTTCAGGCCTCATATCAAAATTCGGCGAGCGAACAACGCGGGCATTGGCCTGCCATTGAGTTGATGTCGATAGATTCATGCGCTGATGATAACCAAAACTCACTGCCTTTGGGGTTGCTTACCCAATTTCGATGACAGCTTGGCTGATTTTGTGTAACTTACCCCCTTCAGCAATTAACCCAGTGTCCGACTCCATGATTCGCAAAACATTTCTCGCTCTTGGCATCCTCCCTGCATTGCTCACACTGAGCGCGTGCCAGACTACAAACTCTAACGGTCAACCGCTGACATCTGAACAGGTTGTCTCCAAGAGAGAAGCTATTCTCAAGATGTCGCGCACGGGCGTCGAACAACTCATTCGTCAGAGCCCCAAGGCGGCGGAAGAACTTCGAACCAGTGCTGGCTACGCCGTATTCAATGCCACGAATGTCAACATCGTCTTGGTCGTGCTATCCAATGGCGATGGCGCACTCTTCGAATCTGGCAAGAAACCATTCTTCATGCAGGAGCGTAAAGCCGGTGAAGGCGCTGGTGCTGGTTATCAGAAACAATACCAAGTCATCATTTTCAAGAATGCAGATGCCATCAAGCAATTCACCGCAGCCAAAGGTGCAGGCGGTGACGTCAATGCCAACATTTCGGCAGGGTCCGGTGGCATGCAGCGCTCCATCAATCCGAACGTCACCACCTACCTCGTAGGTGAATCCGGCTATGATCTTCAGGCCAACTGGGGCGGCTCGCTCTACACGCCGAACGATACGCTGAACAACCCCGAAATTAGAGGCGGCTACTAAGCATCATCAGACATCGTCGCCGTCTCCATCATCCGCAGCAGCATCGGTGTTAACAACCGGCTGCTGCGGTTTTGCATGGACGTTGTAACTATCACGCAGCACACAATTCCGGACAAAATCAATGGAACTGCGTAGCGTGTAGTAATCACTTGACACGGACTTGGGTACCTTCATACCCAGTGCGTCACGCTCCATCGCATCCAATCGCCCCAGATACACCTGCTTTTCATCCGGTTTATAAGCGGATGCCAGCTCCTGCTCAAAGAACTTCAAGCTACCGTACATCCGGTTAATCCGACCCCTAACCCGGTTCTTATGATAGTTAGGCATCGACCGAATGATGGGATATGCCAGAGCAAAAAATGGCAACAGCGTTACAAACAGACGTCCAATAAATTCTGCCAACCAGAATGGCATAAACTGCATTAGGGTTGGCGTGCCCCTTTCGTAGAAAATTTCGGCCTCTTTACTGCGGTATTGCGTGCTATCTATAAACTTCGGGAACTCACCTTCTTTAGAAAAGAAGCTTTCCTTGCCATTAATGGACCGAGCTGCAATGAGGAATAGATATTTGATGGCCGGATGCAACCTGTCATCCACCAGAATCTCTGTGGTTGTTGCAAGCAGGGTGTAGGGTTTGGCGGGCGTGTTCAGCTGAAGGCTGACACCGCCAACCGGCATCGTTACCATTTCAATAGACGGAATAAGCCGGGCGTAGGTTTCTGCCCGCTCAAAATCTGCCAATTGCAATTCAGGCATTTTTAATAGTTTCTGTACATTGGGCGAGTCGAAGGTATCCACAATACACATGCTCTCTATCTTCCCTTGCTTCAGGGCCTCTATCGCCTCATCATCAGGCATGTGTCTGAAGTTTTTATTGTCTATCGATAGGCCATTGACTTCGATCCACAGCTTGGCAACAGCATTGGTACCGCTATTCTTTGTACCGATATTGATCGGGTGCATGATTAATGCTTGGATACGTTGCTGCGTCTCCAGCGGCTTATTCGAACGATAAAAACACCAGTAGGGTTGGTAATTAATACTACCCAGTGTTTCTATTCCCGAAGTATGTTGTTTAGCCGCACCGCTCATGACAAACGCGGCCATTACATTGTCATGACGATCTTGCAAACGCATCACGTTTTCAACCGAACCTTCTGTCGGCACCAATTCGAGTCGAATGCCTTGCGATGCGAAGTATTCCTGATATTTTTTGCCCAACACCTCATTTGAGCTGCCTACTGGCCCGGTTGCCATCACCAGATGAGGTGGTGGGGCTGGATCCGCCCACCAGATAGCGCCCACAAGTATGACAAACAGAATGCTCAGTGCCGGCCAGGTTTCTTTAACAAACTGAACGAAATCATTCCAGCCATCAACGATGGTTTCGCGAATAGCGATTATCTGGTCACGAACATCCTCACGGAAACTACTCATAATGTCTCTCTGCACATCTAATTAGCACCCAAAGTAGAAGACTAACGGATAATTACAACTTTCGTCCAAATCTCGTCCCCATGTCTCGCATTGCTCAAGAACCGGCGCCACAGAATCCGCAGACCCGCGTAGCGATTGCCGCGTGTTTTGGCACATTCCTCGAGTGGTACGACTTCCTGACCTTTGCTGCACTAGCGGTTTGGTTTGGACCATTATTCTTCCCACCCGAAAACCCTACCGCGGCCTTATTAGCTAGCCTGGCGACCTTTGGTGCCGGCATGGTTGTTAGACCCCTAGGTGCAGCCATCTTCGGTTCACTGGGCGATCGTATCGGACGGCGCAAAGTCTTCATGATCACGATCCTACTCATGGGGGGCGCGACGCTCGCTGTTGGGTTATTACCAACCTATGCCCAGGCCGGACTCTGGGCCCCGGTAATGCTGCTCATCCTACGTCTGCTGCAAGGCCTATCGGCAGGTGGCGAGATCGGCGGTAGTGCCGTGTATCTCACCGAACACGCGCCGGTAAAAAACCGGGGGTTATACACCAGCGTTTTACAGCTCATGGGGCCCCTCGGCATCCTAGCGTCAACACTACAAATCGCCTATTTACAGCAAACCCTGAGCCCTGAAGATTTTTTAACCTGGGGCTGGCGCGTCCCGTTCTGGGTGTCACTCATTCTGCTAATTATTTCTCTCAAAGCCCGCATGGCTCTGCACGAAACCCCAATATTCCATGCGCTACAGGCCAAAGCGGCGCTTGCAAAAACGCCCCTGCGGGATTGCTTCCGAGATCGTCATACGCTATCCCGCATGGGTATCCTGTTTCTCTGCGTGTCCGCTGGCGGCGCTGTCTTATTTTTCTCCGCCCAGGTTTACAGCGGTGTATTCCTTAAAACCGTGGCTGGTTTCGATGGCGCGCACAGCAGCCTACTGGTTGCCATTGGCACGGCGACACTATTTCCTTTGACGTTGTTTGCCGGTTGGTTATCCGACTGTATCGGCCGGCGTAAGGTTGTGCTAACTGGCCTACTCCTCGGTGCCCTCTGCATACAACCTGTCTTTCATGGCTGGATTGATGCGCATGCTACATACAGTCTAGTGACAGCAGGCGCACTGATGGTCATCATGACCCTCCCATTAGCCTTGGTCACCGGACCACAAACTGCCTTACTGGCCGAGTTATTTCCTGCCCGGACCCGCTATAGTGCTGCAGCGCTCCCGCACAACCTATCTGCCGGCTGGATCGGTGGACTACTGCCCTTTTTCATTACACTGATCAACAATACGACAGGCAACCCTTTAGCCGGGCTCTGGTATCCGACCCTATTGCTTGCGCTTGCCTTTGTCGTGGGGCTTAAGTACCTGCCCGAAACCCGGGGTACTGATTTAAACCTTTAAGTTTAGCCCCAGCGCCGGACCCGGCCGGTATCGATGTGCACAAACTGCTCGGATGGATAATAGCCAACACCGCCGGCGTTCAGTGAAATCGCCGCATCTCTTAATTCAGCGAGCGGCACACCGGGTAAGCGGATATCAATTGCCTTCCCTTCCATGTGCAGGCTACGTTTTGCTACACCACCACCGCGTGAATTTCTGAGGTGATCGTTAGTCTCCGGGCAACGGTAACCCGAAATCACATCAAACGCGGGCAACGACTTTGCCCCCAAGGCAAGACGTACCTGATGCAATAAATCAAAGAGCTGCGGATCCATCTGACCCACGGTGCCTGAATAATGATCCCGCATAAATCGATTGAGCGTGCGCAATGCATCCGGCACGTATTCGTCATTCACCGCATAGATCAGATCAATGCGTTCACGTGTATGCGTGTGATTGAAAGCCAACACGCGCTGCGGCCCTGAGGCCACCGTGATCAATGGACTTTGCAACTGGCTCTGCGGATACGCCGCCTTGGCGATACCCGCGAAAGGCAACGCCACACCACCCGCCGTTAACTTAACGGCACGGCGCAAGAATTGCCGACGATCATGTTTATGCATTTTCATACTTTAATTCTAGTCTTCTTAACGCAGATTACCAGTCAAATTGGCCGATTGCGCCTGAAAGCGCTCGCTGTACTTTTGCAAGGCCGCTCGTAGTTGCCGATCATGCCCGTAAATGTCTGCATAGAAGTAGATGGGGCCACCGCGTTGTTTAACAATGGCGGTGGCATAGGCAATAACTACCATGATCGGGTTTTTGATCCGAATCGTCTTGGATGTCCCATTTTCCATCGCATCCCGAATCTTTTCCGGCGTCCATTCTGGCTCATCCTTCAGCACAAACTCCGCCAGCTCCACAGGTGCTTCAACACGAATGCAGCCGTGACTAAAATCACGACGATCCCGCTGGAACAAACCCACAGAGGGCGTGTGATGCATGTAAATATTGTCATTGTTCGGAAAGATAAATTTAATATCTCCCAACGCGTTTTTAGACCCCGGGCGCTGACGAATTCGCGACTGCCCACTCTGTAACGCTGCCAGCTGATCATCATTGAGCTGAGTGATGACCTCACCGGAGCGCGTCACAATCTCAAAGCCCTGACGATCAAAATACCCCGGATCGCGACGCAATTTGGGAATAGTCTCTGAACGGGTAATAGAAGGTGGCACATTCCAGTACGGGCTAAATTCGATGGCCCGCATTTGCTCATTAAACATAGGCGTTTGCGTATTTAGGGCCTTGCCTACAATGACATTCATTTTTAGTGGAATCTGTACCTGGTCGCCATTAACTTCGATGCCCCGCAACTCAAACTCCGGCAGATTAACGACCAGCATGCGCTTATCCGTCATCAAGGGGGTCCAGCGCAACCGCTCCATCGTCAGGGCGATTTGCTCAACCCGCGCAGCAGGCTTAACGTTCAACTGTTCAAACGTTGTTTTGCCAATCACCCCGTCCGGCGTTAAACCATGGCGTTTCTGGAACACCTTAACCCCATCCACTAACGTACCCTGGTAGCGATCCGGCACCACAAAATCGGCTGGCAAGTCCCCAAGAGAGACTAAACGGGCTGCCAATAAGGGCACCCCGGCGTAGGCGGCCCCGGGTTCTAGCTTCTGCCCCGGCAAAGGCGACAGATTGCCGTTCCAGGCCGGGTTGCTTTCCAGCGCCCGATATCGCACCAACCAAGGCTTTAATGCCTTATATAAGGGAAATGTTGGTGTTGCTTCATTGATCGCCCGATTCAGATCACCCGCTGCCAACGCTGACGTCAAAGACGCTGATAAATTCAGCGTCTTCGGTGGAATATCGAAGTTTGCATACACCGTGCGAGGATCAACCCGCCCGTAATGTAAGTCATGCAGATACCGGAGCATTGACTGCGTAAGCGCCTGATCCAATGCCGTCTGCTTAGCCACAGGCAAAGGATTGCCCTGACTCGCCGCAGAAACTTCTTTAGACAGCGCGGCAGCATCGTAATCAGCGGGATTTAGGCCCTCCGTGCCGGCCTGTTCAAGAATCTGCACTGCCGCTTTAGCCGAAGCCGTCGGTCGGCCTTGGACAATCCAGGCTAACGACGTTGTATCCGCTGCAGCGGCCAAAGTAGGCAACAGCCCAACTAAACTCAACGCGCAAACAGCTAGAAGCAAGCCCCGACGCCAGATAGCCATGGCAATCTCCAAAATAGTTATAGGCAGATTGTGCCGCATTTCATGCCAGCAGGGTATTTTGGGCATTTATTGCTGTCCTGCACAAAAAATTCTTGACAGGGTGTTTGGGGGCTCTATAATTGATTATGTTGCACCGCAC
>ERZ1034361.527-NODE-527-length-24097-cov-3.467777_pt1 | contig 24097 bp, 18 predicted proteins | sample MGYA00520617_ERZ1034361 | MGnify/ENA primary metagenome ERZ1034361 (study PRJEB33736, sample SAMEA104284507) | Azolla filiculoides | biome: Urban; feature: Water surface; material: Ditch water | place: Netherlands | collected 2015-10-28 | depth 0-0.1 m ...
TAGTTAATTTTATTCAAAGAAAAATGAGTCGGGATTTATTTGACGGGATTTATTTGAAAAAACTCAACTAAATTAATTTTTTAATACTAATAAAACACAATTTCAATGATTATTAGAATAATCCCTCAATAAAAAGGGGTAAAACGAAAGAGATAAAATATTTTAACTATTAACAATAATTAAGGTTCAATTTTACGGTTATTATAATAAACCATCGATTTCAAGATAAGAATAATATCTTGCAGCGTCTTTAAATTCAAATTACTATGAGCACAAAAACAGCATTTATTGAAGACATTACAAACGGATACCTTTCTAAGGGGGAAAGCATTATTCTTGGCGGAGCAATTCTTGATGGCGAAGCAATTGCAGATGTTCCTGTAAAAATACCTCTAAAAACATTAAACCGCCACGGGTTAATTGCCGGAGCCACAGGAACCGGAAAAACCAAAACTATTCAGGTCCTTTCTGAACAATTATCATCGTTTGGAATTCCTGTTTTGATGATGGATATTAAAGGTGATTTTAGTGGAATTGCAAAGGAAGGAGAAGAAAAATCTTTTATCACGGAACGCCACGCAAAAATAAACATTCCGTATCACGTTTCAGGTTTTCCAGTTGAGTTACTGACTTTATCAGAGCAAAACGGCGTACGTCTACGAGCGACTATATCTGAATTTGGACCAGTTCTTTTCTCTCGGATTTTAGATTTAAATGATACTCAAGCCGGAGTGATTTCAGTAATTTTTAAATACTGTGATGACAACACAATTCCTTTATTAGATATAAAAGACATTAAAAAAGTCATCAATTATATTACCGAAGAGGGAAAAGACGAAATCACTGCTAGTTACGGAAAAATCTCTACTGCAACGACGGGAACTATTTTAAGAAAAATAATCGAACTGGAACAACAAGGTGCCGACTTGTTTTTTGGCGAAAAGTCTTTTGAGATTGATGATTTAATGCGCATTGATGAAAACGGAAAAGGATATATTAATATCATTCGCCTTACTGATATTCAGGACAAACCCAAATTATTTTCGACATTTATGTTGAGTCTTTTGGCCGAAATATACCAACAAATGCCTGAAAAAGGAGATTCTGACCAACCGGAATTAGTCATTTTCATAGACGAAGCTCATTTAATTTTTAACGAAGCCAGTAAGGCATTATTGGAACAAATTGAAACTATTGTAAAATTAATTCGTTCCAAAGGAATTGGCATTTATTTTATTACTCAAAATCCAATGGATATTCCCAGTGGCGTTTTGGCGCAATTAGGATTGAAAATTCAACATGCTTTGAGAGCTTTTACCGCTAATGACAGAAAAGCTATCAAACAAACTGCTGATAATTACCCAACATCAGAGTATTATAAAACGGACGAAGTGCTTACCAGTCTTGGTATCGGAGAAGCATTAGTTACAGCTTTGAACGAAAAAGGAATTCCAACACCTCTGGTAGCCACGATGATGCGTGCACCGATGAGCCGAATGGACATTTTGACTGAAAGTGAAATTCAGGAAATTAATTCAAAATCGAAACTTGTAAAAAAATATAGTGAGGTTATTGATCGTGAAAGTGCTTATGAAATGCTTGTCAAAAAAATTGCTGTTGCACAAGAGCAAGTTTATGAAACGCAAGATCAAAAGCAGGAAAACAGCGAACCAAGTACCGCTAGTGTTGTCACAAAATCAGTTTTAAAAGTTGTTACCAGCGCCTCTTTTATTCGAGGTGCATTTGGTATTTTATCAAAAATGCTTAAAAAATAAAATGAAAACTTACGCTACTATTGGACTTTTAGTCTTATCAAACCTTTTTATGACATTGGCATGGTATGGACATCTTAAATTCAAAGAATTGAAATGGTTTGAAAACGCCGGATTAATCAGCATAATCCTCATTAGTTGGGGATTGGCTTTATTTGAATATTGCTTTCAGGTTCCCGCCAACCGAATTGGTTTTGAAGGAAACGGTGGTCCATTCTCATTGATGCAGCTAAAAGTAATTCAGGAAGTAATCACCTTGGTCATTTTTGTTGTTTTCTCTTTACTGTTTTTTAAAAATGAGACCTTTAGATGGAATCACGCTGTTGGGTTACTATTTTTGGTTTTAGCTGTTTACTTTATTTTTAAAAAATAAGAAAGACAACCACAAATTATAATCTTTTGTGGTTGTCTTTTTAAAATCAATAGCTTTCTGTAAACAAATTAATGTGGAATAAAAACCAATTTTGTTGACGTTTTTATTATTTCTTCTTTATTCATTTTCATCTTTCTGAATTTTCCAGCATTATAAAGTTCCGCTTGATCATTATAATGAGAACTAAGCGGATTTCCTGATTGTCCTGTTGGCAGAATAGTCCAACTGTTTTCAACATCCGAAAAGTCAATAATTCTTCTGGTCGAAGGACCGCCTTTAACCACATAATTTCCATCTTCGGTAAAATCAAAAAACAGATTATTAATCACTTCCGTTGATCCCGAAACAGCAAATGGACCGACATTAAAATAAGGTCTTAAAGCGGCCACTTTCCCCAAAGGATGCTGATGTTCTAACGTGTGAACTTTATTCCAAGTCCAACCTGAAACGGAATTCCCTAACTGTTTATCTAAAGCTAAAATAGATTCTTTGAAAGATTTCGACAGCACCTGACTTCTGGTTTCTTTCTTTTCTTTGGTTGCTATATTATCCCACCAAAGTGAATTTTCATTTGCCATTTGTTTTGCAATAATCTGCTTCATAATATGAGTTCCTAAAAACTGCTTAAAATTAGCCGAACCTAATTCGTCTTCAAAAGTATTTTTTAAGTACATATAAATCCATTTGTTATAAATCGTTGGCGCAACATCTTCCAGATTATTAGAACCTTTCCAAGCTTTCAAAATAGTAATCGCTTCTTTTTCATTCTTAGAAAGAGAGTTGTAATCTACATTTGAAATCAATTCTTGAACCACCTCCGGAGCAACTGCCGAAGTATTATCGAACATCATTTTACTCACCGCTTCTTTATCCCAATTGGATTTTGGATCTAATAATTGCGTAATTCTTCTGGCTCTGTCTTCTGGAAGATAATATCCAGGATACAAAAATCCGTCTATTGGTTCTGGCTGATTATTGGCCGAATACACATATTTCCAATCCGGATTTACTGCCGAAGGATTTTTGGAGAAATCCAAATATTCGGTAATATCATCATGTCCGCTGGCACCGTTCAAAATAAAGTTGGTATTTACACCTTTATTATGCTTATACAATTTACCCGTTGCCCACCATGCCACATTTCCTTTGGCATCGCCATACATTACATTCAATCCGGGTGCAGCAATGAGCGCGACTCCTTTATGAAAATCTTCTTTATTTTTTGCATGTGAAAGAATATAAACAGCATCCAAAATCTGTATGGGCTGCTGCGTATAAATCCAAGACAAAGCCACTGGTTGATTCTTATTTAAACCATCCATCAAATCATTTACAATTGGGCCATGTCGACTCACTTTTAGATTCAAAATCACATCCGAAGTATCTTTTACTTTTATAATTTTTTTTCTGATTTCGTAATTTTTGAAGCCTGTTGGTGTTTTGTATTTTTTGGCATCTTTTGCATCATTTTCCTCCTGATACAAATCAATATCATCATTTTCGAACATCGTCAAACCATACGCATAATCCCTGTTATGTCCCAACAAAGGAAATGGAGTTCCCGCCAAATAACAGCCATACAATTCAAAATCCGGAGTTACCAAATGTGCTTCATACCAAGTTCCCGGTTGCGAAAATCCAATATGTGGATCATTGGCAAAAATCACTTTTCCGTTTTTCGTTTTTTCGGGCGCAATTACCCAACTGTTACTTCCTATAAAAGGTGGAATTGGCGATTGTTCTAAAAGTGAAGCAATCGATTTTGCGATGGCACTGTATTCCTGTGGTTTTTCTTTGGCATTTTTAATTCGAGTTGTGTTAAAAGAACCATCAATACCAAAATCCTTGAGATAATCCATTCCGTATTTATTTCGAATGTCTGTCAACAAAGGATCTGATTTCTGCGCCATAGCAAAACTAAAAGACATATATCCAAAAATATTATAGACATCTTTTAAGGTAAATTTTTCTTTCTTCACACCAATTAATTGAAACTCAACAGGCGTTTTTCCTTCTTCGATATATTGGTTTATTCCATCAAGATATGCCAAAGTCAATTGGTAACTTGGACTTTTTTGATCCAAAGTTGCAATTGCTACAGCCGAGGCTTCTTCTATTCCTAATCCTGCAAAAAAGGTGTCGTTTTTCAAGGCAACCGAACCAAAAATTTCTGATAATCGTCCTGGTGCAATGCGACGCATCAACTCCATTTGCCACAATCGGTCTTGTGCATGTACATAACCCAAAGCTTCCATAGCGTCCTTTGAATTATCAGCGTAAATGTGTGGCACACCAAACTCATCAAAATAAACAGTTGTTTCTTTCTCAATATTTTTCAATTGTACTTCGCCTTCGTATTTGGGTTTCAAATAAAAACCATAAATGCATAATCCCAACACAAGGAGAACAACAACAGCAAGTAAACCGAGAAGTACTTTTTTAATTTTTTTCATTTTGAATACGTTTTGATTAACAAATATATAGGATTTAGTAGTTATTTTAAACTATTTGTTTTCTGATGGATTGCAACCTAAAATTTAAAAGGATTTAAAAATACATTTATTTTGTTTAATAAATAACATATTTTATTAAACAAAAAGTATATTTGTTTTAAATTAAAAAAACATGAAACACATTTCAAGAGACGATATTTCCCAAATGGAAAAAATTGAACGTCTGAATTTAATCAATTCTTGTACAGGATATAAATCCGCTAATTTACTCGCAACAAAATCTATCGAAGGAAAATCTAATGTCGCTATTTTTAGTAGCATAACCCATTTAGGAAGCAATCCTGCGCTGATTGGATTTATAATGCGACCAACAACCGTTCCGCGAGATACCTACAAAAACATAAGAGAAACTGGTTTTTTCACCGTAAACCACATTACAGTTGATATGATTGCTGATGCGCATCACACCTCTGCAAATTATGAACTTGGAATTTCTGAATTTGACAAAACCAATCTGGAAGAAGAATACAAAAACAACATTGAAATTCCTTTCGTAAAAGGAAGTCCTATTCAATTGTATTGCAAGTATATAAATGAATATTACATCAAGGAAAATGATACAATTCATATTATAGCGTCAATAGAACATTTATTCTTCAACGAGGATTTAGAACATAAAGACGGTTGGTTGCAAATTGACAAAGGAAATGTTGTAGCATTGAACGGACTTGATGGGTATTGTTTACCCAAATTAGTAGACCGTTTTCAATATGCTCGAAAAGAAGTTCCAACGAAATCTTTTTTCTAAAAAATGAAAAAACTACGATTAATACTTGGCGATCAGCTTAACGCAAATCACTCTTGGTTCAATGAAGTTGATGAAAATGTCGTGTATGTACTAGCAGAAATGCTTCAAGAGGCTACCTATACAAAACATCACATCCAGAAAGTAGTCGCATTTTTTTTATCAATGCGAAACTTTTCAATGACCTTGAAATCAAAAGGACATCAAGTCATTTATTATCAAATTACAGATGAAAACAATCCGCAAAATCTAGAAAAAATTATTACAGTTTGCCTCGAAAAACACCAAATCGAAAAATTTGAATATCAACATCCTGATGAATACAGACTTGATTTACAACTCAAAACAATTGCTTCAAATCTAAAAATACCAACCGAAGCATTCGACTCGGAACATTTCTATACAACACGTGATGAACTTGCCACTTTTTATAAAGGAAAGAAATTATTGTTGATGGAAAATTTCTATCGCAATATGCGCAAAAAACACCATTTGCTCATGAATGGGTCAACCCCAGAAGGCAATCAATGGAATTTTGACCACGACAATCGCAAGAAATACAAAGGTGAAATTCCCGTACCTGAAGAGAAAAATTTTAATACAAATGTAACCGAAATTCTACTCGAAATTAAACACGCAGGAATACAAACTATAGGAAATATAAAGGAAGACTGTTTTAATTGGCCTACTTCAAGAACCGAATGTTTAGCCGTTCTAGAATATTTCTGCACCCATTTATTACCTCATTTTGGCGATTATGAAGACGCCATGCATACAGAGGAAAAATTCCTTTTTCACTCCCGCTTATCCTTTGCCCTAAACAGCAAAATGCTGTCGCCAAAAGAAGTAATCGAAACCGTCATCGATTATTATCACAATAACGAGACAAAAATTTCAATTTCACAAGTAGAAGGCTTTGTCCGCCAAATTTTAGGCTGGCGCGAATACATCAGAGGAATTTACTGGAAAGAAATGCCTCATTACGCGCAAATGAATGTCTTAGAAAACTATAATAAATTACCGAATTTTTTCTGGAATGGTAACACCAAAATGAATTGTGTCAAACATGCTATAAATCAAAGCTTAAACGAAGCTTATGCACATCACATACAACGACTGATGGTCATTGGAAACTTTACTTTACTAACCCAAATTCACCCAAACGAAGTTGACGCATGGTATCTTGGCGTTTACATCGATGCGATAGAATGGGTTGAAATGCCTAATACACGAGGCATGTCTCAATATGCTGATGGCGGAATTATAGCTACAAAACCCTATATTTCCTCCGGAAGTTACATCAACAAAATGAGCAACTATTGCCTCAAATGTTCCTACAATGTAAAAGAAAAAATTGGCGACAATGCCTGTCCGTTCAACTCGCTATATTGGAATTTTCTCGACGAAAAAAAGGATTATTTCAAAGGAAATCAACGAATGGCAATGATGCTTAATTTACTAAAAAAAATGAAACCCGAAGACTTGTATCAAATTAAAATCAAAGCGAATGAAATTATTACTAATCCAAACGGGTATTAGTTTAAATAAAATAATTAAGAGATTTTTACAGTAATATCATTTTCCTGTAGCTATTGGAGTACTATAATCAGATTTAAAATATTAATTATTTCTATGTTGACAGTAAAAAAAAATCCCATATGATATTTATCAGTTTATAAATGAATGCTTTTTATAATCTTTGCATCATATTAAAACGATTTCATTTACATGACAACAACAAAACCATTACATACTTTTCATATTCCGGTTATGGGATTGGCTTATACAATAGATAGTCCGATTCGTGTCGCACAATATGGTATATCTTCTGTGATTTCTATTGCAGATGATGAATTGATAGAAAAAATGAATACTTTTTATCATCAAAAATTCGACATTCCTTACCAAGAAATAACTCAAAAAATGCATGATTATCGTGCAGAACGTATTACTTCTTACTTGAATTTGGTTGACAAAATAGTAAAAGAGAAATTTGAAAATTTCAAAATCGAATTGGCTGAAAGCAAATTGGCATTAGAAAGTTACATCGCCATGTTGCCTAACAAATCCGAAATTAAAAAAGGATTGCAAAATTTGATGGAAGACGGAATTGCTTTTAAAGAAAATATCAAAAGCTATTTAGAAAACAACCTTTCCTCTGGCGATATCGACGTGAATATCATGACGAAACTCGATAAGGATAATTTTATAAAAGACGAGCAATTACCAGTCGCTTTTAATGATGCACATGCTGCATTACGTGGTTTTGCCAATAGTACATTAGAATCTTCCGTAGTCCTTTCGGCGGGAATGAATCCTAGATTGTACAGCTATTTTGAAAACTTTCCGGTCTTTTTTCCAGATGCAAATAACAACTTGAAAAAGAAAATTACATTGAAAGTAAGCGATTTTCGTTCTGCAATGATTCAAGGTAATTTTTTAGCCAAAAAAGGACTTTGGGTTTCAGAATATAGAATCGAATCCGGATTAAATTGTGGCGGACATGCTTTTGCTACCGATGGATTTTTATTAGGTCCAATTTTGGAAGAATTCAAACAAAAGAAAGACCAATTGATTCAATCTGCCCATGATTTGATGGTTAAAGCACTTGGTCAAAAAGAATTACACATTCCCGAAACTCCTTTGGATTTAAAAATAACCGTTCAAGGTGGCGTAGGAACTGCCGAAGAACATGATTTTCTATTAGACCAATATAATGTAGATTCAGTGGGTTGGGGCTCTCCATTTTTGTTAGTTCCAGAAGCTACTTCTGTAGACAAAGCAACTCGAAAATTATTGATGAACGCCAAAGAAGATGATTTGTATTTGAGTCACATTTCACCTTTAGGAATTCCGTTCAATACTTTGAGAGGAACTACGAACGAAATGTTTAAACAAAAAAGAATTCAAGATAGTAAAGCAGGAAGTTCTTGTCCAAAAAAATTCTTAGCCTTAAACAAAGATGCCGATGGAAATGCAATTTGTACCGCTTCGAAAAAATACCAAGACAGTAAACTTCAAGAATTAGAAGACAAAAAAGACACTGTAACTGCCGAAAACTATGCTAAAGCGAAAGACAGCATTACCGAAAAATCTTGTCTTTGTGTAGGCTTAGCAAATGCTTCGTATTTAGAAAATGACATCAAAATAAAAGGACAGGCACAAGGTGTTGTCATTTGTCCCGGACCTAATATGGCTTATTTTGACCAAGAAGTTTCACTTTCTAAAATGGTGCAACACATCTACGGAAATGCTTCTGTGTTAAGAGTTACAGATCGTCCGAATCTATTTGTGAAAGAACTGAAAATGTATATGGATTATTTCAAAAACGAAATAAAAGAAGCTGCATCTGAAATCACTACACCACAAATAAAAAAATTGCAAGCGTTTAAAAACAATATGTTAGACGGTATTGCATATTATGAAAACTTGTTTTCAAATTCAAATTATTTTGAAAATGGAGTGAAAGAAATTAAAAAACAACTTGACAATTATAAAACGGAATTAACGAAAATTGAAATTCCAAAATTAGAATTGGCATAAAAAATAGTCAATCCCATGATTGACAATCGATTTGGTAAACGACAAAATATGATACAACTTAACAGGCTTAATTCTTAATTATACTGGTAAAAATCTAAGAGGTTAAGCACTATTAAGGTGAATACAAAAGTTTTTGAATTAGTTTTTGAGCGAAATTGTATTTTGTCGTAGACCATTAAATGGTTTGAATTAGTGTAGTAAAAGTCGGCTTGAAAATTTCAAGCCGACTTTTATGATAGTTTTATTTTCAAAAAAAACGATTAATTCCTACTTATTTCGCTACAATACCCTGTTTTAAAATTTGTCCAAAATCATACATATCTTCAAAAGAGCTATACAACGGAACCGGAGCTAATCGGATCACGTTAGGTTCCCTCCAATCTGTAATTACACCATTTTTCATTAGATAATCAAACAAAGAGCGTCCTTCGCCATGAAGAAAAACAGATAATTGCGAAGCTCTCTCTGCAGGATTTGAAGGTGTAATAATTTCAAAATTACTATTAACTTCTTTGTCAATTTCGTGAAGAATAAACTCTAAATACGAAGTGATGGTATCTCTTTTTTGAATTAAAGCGTCCATTCCTATTTCGTCAAATAGTGCTACAGAAGCTAAATAAGGTGCCAAGGAAAGAATAGGTAAATTACTGATTTGCCAACCATCCGCACCATGAACAGGATCAAAATTAGGTTCCATTTTGAAACGACGTTCCTTGTTATGCCCCCACCAACCAGCAAATCTTGGTAAGTCCGGATTAGTATGATGTTTTTCGTGAACAAAACATCCCGAAGCATTTCCGGGTCCTGAATTCATGTATTTATAACTGCACCAAGCGGCAAAATCTACATTCCAATCATGAAGTTCTAATTTTATATTTCCAGCTGCATGTGCTAAATCCCAACCTACATAAGCACCTTCTTTATGACCGGCTTCGGTTATTGTTTTCATATCAAAAACCTGACCGGTATAATAATTGACACCGCCTATTAAAACTAATGCCAACTCCTCGCCTACTTCGGCAATTTTAGCCAAAATATCTTCTATGCGAATATTATGTTCCCCTTCACGACGCTTTATTTCAACAATGGCGTCTTCTGGTTTATAGCCATGAAAATGAACCTGACTTTGAAACATATATTGGTCGGAAGGAAATGCTTTTTCCTCACAAATAATTTTGTATCTGGTTGTTGTTGGTCGGTAAAACGAAACCATCAATAAATGAAGATTTACGGTCAGCGTATTCATTACGGTAACTTCGGCAGGTAAAGCACCAACTATTTTACTCAAAGGACCAGCAAATCTTTCGTGGTAATCCCACCAAGGTTTTTCGGCATAGAAATGCCCTTCTACAGCGAGATTTCCCCAATCATTCATCACCTCATCTACATAAGCTTTAGTGCGTTTGGGTTGCAAGCCCAAAGAATTTCCAGTAAAATAAATTACCTTTTTTCCATTGACTTGCGGAAAAATAAACTCTTCCTGATATTTATGTAATGCATCTTGCGCATCAAGTTGTTGTGCAAATTCACGAGTATTTTCGAAAGTCATTGTTTAGATTTAGTTTAGTAAAAGTAGTAAAAAAAGGAGCGATTCTATAAAAGACTTTTGAGCTGTCCAGACGAACTACTTGCACGAAATAGAGACAAAAACAAAGTTTCAAAATTCACACTTAATTCAAAACGAGCCCAATATTTGAGTATATTTGATTGAATTTAAATCACTTAATGATGCTTAAAAATAATTTGAATGTCCTTATAATTGCTTTTGCTGTTATTGTTTCGGCCTATTTATTTTCGAATGCGTTTCAGAATCGAAATAAAAGTAATGATACCATCAGCGTAACGGGTTTAGGCAAAAAGGATTTTGTTTCGGATTTGATAGTTTGGAGCGGCTCTTTTTCTAAAAAAAGCTTGACTCTCAAAGAAGCTTATGCAGCCTTAGACAGCGACCGTGAAAAAATAAAAACCTATTTATCCGGCAAAGGAATTGGTACTGATGAAATGGTATTTTCGGCAGTAAATTTCAGCAAGGATTTTGAAACAACTTATAATGAAAATGGAACAACAAAGCAGCAAATTTTCACTGGATTTACCTTAACCCAAAGTGTAAGTATCCAATCTAAAGAAGTAAACAAAATCGAAGAAATTTCGAGACAATCCAGTGAATTAATTAATTCCGGAGTAGAATTTTATTCGAATGCACCAGAGTATTATTACACCAAATTAGCGGAACTAAAAATAAAAATGATTGCCGAGGCTACTAAAGATGCGAGCACAAGAGCCAAAAGCATTGCAGAAAATGCCGATGCGAGTTTGGGGAATTTAAAAAAATCGGATATGGGTGTTTTCCAGATTACAGGTCAAAACTCTTCGGAAGATTTTTCATACGGAGGGTCATTTAACACACAATCTAAAAACAAAACGGCTAATATTACCGTACGATTAGTATACCAAGTGGATTAGGAATGAAGTACAGGTTGTGTTATACAAAAAAACAAAAAATCTCGCCATTGCTGACGAGATTTTTTTATAGGAAAATCTGAAATGTATTCAGATTAAATGATCAACATAGCGTCTCCGTAAGAATAGAATTTGTATTCTTCTTTGATTGCTTCTTCGTAAGCTCTTTTCATTAAATCATGACCACAAAATGCAGATACCATCATTAACAAAGTTGATTTTGGAGTATGAAAATTTGTAATCATACAAGTCGCTACACTAAAATCGTGAGGAGGGAAAACAAACTTGTTTGTCCAACCATCAAACGGGTTTAAGGTTTGTTGAGATGAAACGGAACTTTCTACAGCACGCATAGAAGTAGTTCCCACAGTACAAATACGTTTCTTGTTTAACTTTGCGTTGTTTACAATATCACAAGCTTCTTGAGTAATTTTTAACTCCTCAGAATCCATTTTATGTTTTGATAAATCCTCAACCTCAACTGGATTGAAAGTTCCTAAACCAACATGAAGCGTTACTTCGGCAAACTTGATTCCTTTGATTTCCAGTTTTTTCAACAAATGTTTAGAGAAATGCAATCCTGCAGTTGGTGCTGCTACAGCTCCTTCTTCTTTAGCATATATCGTTTGGTAACGTTCCGCATCTTCCGGAGTTACGTCTCTACTGATGTATTTTGGGATTGGAGTTTCACCCAGTTCCGTCAATTTATTTCTGAATTCTTCGTAAGAACCATCGTAAAGGAAACGCAAAGTTCTTCCACGAGAAGTTGTATTATCAATTACTTCAGCAACCAACGAATCGTCATCACCAAAATATAATTTGTTACCAATTCTGATTTTACGAGCTGGATCAACTAATACATCCCAAAGTCTTTGTTCAGCATTTAGTTCTCTCAATAAGAATACTTCGATTCTAGCTCCTGTTTTTTCTTTGTTTCCGTACAAACGTGCCGGGAAAACTTTAGTATTATTCAAGATTAAAACATCTCCATCATCAAAATAATCGATAACATCTTTGAACATTTTGTGTTCTATGGTTTGTTTTTTACGGTCAATTACCATCAAACGAGACTCGTCTCTGTTTTCGGCAGGATATTCAGCGAGAAGTTCTTTTGGTAAATTGAATTGAAAATGAGATAATTTCATGTAGTCTATTATTTAGGGTGCAAATATACGATGGTGAGATAGGCGTTGTCAAGTGTTTTACTGTTTATTTTTCCTCTACCCAACCGTCTCCAAACGAAAGGGAAGAGAAAAACAGCCTTACAACCAATGAATTGGAGGATTTATTCTGAAATTTTGAAACCTAAAGTTTTTAAATCTTCCCAGAAATCAGGATAAGATTTAGAAACTACTTCGGCATTATCAATAATTATTGGCACTTTCAATGCTAATGGTGCAAATGCCATAGCCATTCTGTGGTCATTATAAGTTGCAATTGACACATTCGAATTGATGTGATTTGAGGCCGCTAATGTTAAGCTGTCATTGGTCACTGTTATGTTAGCGCCCAATTTTGTCATTTCAATCCTTAAGGCTTCCAAACGATCTGTTTCTTTGATTTTCAATGTATGTAAACCGGTTAAATGACAACCAATTCCTAGTCCAAGGCAAGTCACGACAATAGTTTGGGCGATGTCTGGTGTATTATTCAAATCAAATGTCACGTCTTCAAAATTAAAATTTTTAATTTTGGTTAATGTCATTTTGTTTTCTTCAAAATGCGTCTCCACACCTATTTTAGCATAAATTTCGACCAAAGCCGAATCACCTTGCAAGCTGGTTCCTTTATAACTGCTCAATGCAATTTTGGCTGTATCAGACAAAGCGACTAAACTAAAAAAGTAAGATGCAGAACTCCAATCGGATTCCACGGTCATCACTTTCGATGCTACTTCGGGTTTCGGATAGACTTTGATTACATTGCCTTCAAAACTGGTTTGAATATTCAAATCATTCAGCAAAGCCAAAGTCATTTTGATATAAGGGATGGAAGTAATTTCGCCCACCAAAGTCAATTCGATACCGTTTTCCAGTTTTGGCGCGACCAACAATAATGCAGAGATATATTGACTGCTTACATTTGCCGGAATACTAACTTTGTTGTTCGTGATTTTTTGTCCCTTGATTCGAATGGGCGGATAGCCTTCCTCATTTTCATAAGAAATTTGCGCTCCTAATTGTTGCAAGGTTTCAACCAAAACTTTTATTGGTCGTTCCTTCATTCTTGGAGAACCTGTCAAAACTACTTCGCGACCTTCGTTGACGGCAAAATAGGCTGTCAAAAATCGCATTGCCGTTCCAGCGTGATGAATATCCACTATTTCGTCATTCCCTTTCAAGGCTTTTTGCATTACTTCGCTATCATCAGAATTGGAAGTGTTGGCCAAAGTAATATTGGGAAACAAAGCCTGTAACAGTAATAGTCTATTGGTTTCACTCTTTGAGCCTGTAACTGCAATTTGCGCTTGTAAATCAGATTGGGAAGTTTGTAACAGTAAATTCATTTTAGCTTGGTTGATTGGTAATTGGCGGCAAATTTATTTTAAAAAAAGGATGTACCAAAGCTTTCCTTTGACTTATAACATTATTTTAATTTCTCGTTGTTTTTATGGCGGTCTTTATCACGTACTGATTTCAAGTCCATTTTCTTATCGAAAGCGGCTTGCAAATCGATTCCGGTTTGATTGGCCAAGCACAAAACCACAAAAACCACATCGGCCAATTCTTCTCCTAAATCTTTATTTTTATCGCTTTCTTTTTCGGATTGTTCGCCATAACGACGGGCTATAATTCGGGCTACTTCACCTACTTCTTCCGTAAGTTGCGCCATATTGGTCAATTCATTAAAGTAACGTACGCCGTGTTCCTTGATCCAAGTATCCACGTCTAATTGGGCATTTTTCAGGTTCATTGTTTTTTATTTATTTAACCTTGTAAGGCTTAGAAACCAGACAAGGTTGTAAATATAATTATAAATACAATATTGGTATTATGTTATCAGATTTTCGTCAGAATGATTTTCTCGTTTTGCTTTTCAATCATTTTTTGAAAATAATCCTTTAATATATTATAAAAGTCAGCTGTTACTAACGCTCTGTTTATTTCTCTGGTAATACTAATTTGAATTTTATTCTCTAATCTATTAACATCCATTGTAAATACCGCTACATTATCAGGAGTTGAAATCAGAACTGCTTTTGGGATAGATTCTACAGTATATCCGTTTGGGATATCAAAATTTATAGCGTACTTTTCCTGTTTTGGATACATAAAATATACAGGCATTTGTCTAGTTTCTTGAACAAAGGGGTTTTTATTCATCGTATAAAACAACAATGGATTTATAAACATCTTGTCAGCAATGATTTCACATTGATTAGCTGTTGCAAAAGTGATTGTTTCAACAACAGGCTTAGATAAGTCAGTGCTTATGTTTTCTATTGCATAATCACTTATTTCAATGTTATTTAAATCATTTTCTAACTTTTCCAGATAATTTTCTTGATTTACTTTTGTATTTTTTTCTCTAAAGCTTAACGCTTCGTAATCAGTTCTTAGAATTCGAAGTTTCCCCTTTATTTTACCTGTACTTTCAATATCGAGTAATAGGATATTGTTTTTCTTTGACGGTACGGTAGGGACCAAATTAATTTCTTCTGAACTTCCATCTTGTCTAATCAATCTGCCTGTCCAGTTCAATACTTGCAGTGGTAAAATATTAGGACTATTAAATTTATTTGTAGCATCTAACAAAATTTGTTTGTCGTCTATTTGAACAGCTGCAATAACATAATTAAAATCGGTACGACTTGGATAAGTCGGAACACCATGTTGTAGAGTACTGGTCAAAACCGGGCTTACATTAATACCTGCCCGTTTCAACATTGCTATTAATATAAAGTTAATTTCGGCTATATTTCCGGTCCTATCCAAATAGGCTTTTTTAACTCCTTTATCCGTATAATAGCCATAGTCCCCATTCCAATTCATCTTGTTCTGAACAAACTTAAAAATGAGATCCAGTTTTTCTTTTGGAGTAACAGCGTCCTTTAAAATCGCCATTACATCTTGCTCTATATACGTACGCTCATCAAGCTCTTTCCCAAAATTTTTATCTTTGTAAATTGTTTTAGCAACTCCTTCCCAAGTTACAGAATAATCCTTTACCGGTTGTTCCGGAAACCTTACCGTTTCTAATTCATGTCGAATAGCAGACCTATAATTTTTCAGATTATCTACGTAATCCTCTTCAATAAGTGCCGGCACATTTTGTGCGGTATAAATACTGTTAACTTGCTTAAAACCTAGTCTTCTAGTTTGATTATGTTCATCTTCATAATTTTTATAGCCGTTGACTAATTTAGAGTCAGAAACCACATTAACATATCCAACTGAGATTGTCTTATAAAGATAGAAACCTGGAATTTCTGTTCTATACTCCGTATAGTTTACCGGAATATCATATTGAATATTAAATACAGGAAACTTAACTATATTTTCAGATCTCAATGTATATTTAAATTCTATCACCGATCCAACTTTTACATTGGGCAATGTTATAGATGCCTGATTCCAATAATCATTTAAATTTTCTTTAAAACTTCCTTCACTATTTAATTTTGTTTTAACAACAGTACCGTTCTCAAGATTATAAGTTACCCCATTAGAAAATTTCACCATGTCTTTATTCATATCCTCATAGCCAACATAATAAGGAACTTCAAAATTAGCCCAACTTAATCCCTCTTTTTTATAAATTTTGATTCTGTATTCATATTCATGAAGTACCGTAAAGCCATTTATAATATTATAATTAAAAAGTGTTTTTGCCTTTTTATACAGTATTGCAGCTACAGCAGAAGAATCTTTAGGATGTACTTTTTCCTCTATTTCAGCAATTGAAACTTTTCCTAATTCAAAATTTTGAGCTCCTACCTTTGTAAAAAAAGTGAACAGTATTAAAACAAAAAATAATTTATTGTGAAACATTATTTTTTAAATTTTCGTTAGAATGATTTTCTCGTTTTGTTTTTCAATCATTTTTTGATAAAACTCTTTTAGCATCGGATAATATTCTGATGAAATAATGGCTGCATTTATTTGGTACACAATCGATATTTGTATCGCATTTCCCGCAGCATTAGTCATATATTTAAACGTCCCTAAATTATCCTGCATCGATAAAACAGTAGCTGCAGGAAGCGTCTCTACTTTGTATCCTTCGGGAATTTGAATATTTATGGAATATTTATCCATAAACGGATATCCGTAATCTACTGGGTATTCTCTTACTTCTTGTTTAAAAGGATTTTGTTTTTCGGTGTAAAACAACATTGGATTCACATAGATTTTACCACCGATACTCTCGTCTAAATTAGAGCCAACAAACGAGAATGTTTCTATTGCCGGTAATTTCAACTCTTTCTCATTCGTTCTGGAATACTCGTTTACTTCAATCTTATCGTTGTCGTTTTCTAATTTTTCTAAATACGATTCCTCTTTTATGTCTTCCACTTTTTTTCTAAAAATCATGGCATTATAGTCGGTTCTTTGACGTCTTAATTTACCGGAAATCAATCCTGTTTCATCAATCACATAACTCATTGCTATCAAATCATTAGAGGGTGACTTTGGCATTAAATCAACTTCTGTCGAAGTACCATCTTTTCGGATCAATCTCCCCACCCAGTTTAAGGCTCTAAAAGGCAAAACATTTGGAGTTGAGTACGCATCTGAAGCATCTAGCAAGGTAAAATCAGTTCCGTTTTCAACAGCAGCAATTACATAATTAAACGCATTTCTATTTGGAAACATAGCTACCCCGTTAGATCGGGTACTTACCAGAACCGGGTTTGCAGTTAATCCTGCATAACGTAACATTGCGGTAAGCATCAGGTTTATTTCGGCAATATTTCCGGTTTTATCTTTATAGGCTTTTTTAACACCGTCGTTACAACTGTATCCGTTGTAATCATTCCATTTTACTCTGTTTTTTACAAAATTAAATATGGCATTAATTTTCTCTTGGGGTGTGGTAAGTCCAGCAATAACTCCTTTTAAATCCTCTTCAAAATAACCAGTTTTACTTAGTTCAGGTCCAAAATCATCGTAGTTGTAAATGGTTTTTACTACCGCATTCCAATCTGTTGAATACGATTTTAAGGGCTGATTAGGATATTTAGTCATCGACAATTCCTGTACCAAAGTTGAGGTATAATTATCTATATTGTTAATGTAGCCCTCATCTCGCATGGCAGGCAAATTCTCGGCAATATAAGTAGTAATTGTTTCCTGATACTCTAATTTATCTTGAACATAAGTGCTGGTGACACCAGACATTCCCTCCCCACCAGATCGCTCTACGCTTGACAACGAAACTATTTTCTGTTTTTTTTCTTCCGTTACTTTAGGAAAAATATATCCTTTTTGATTGATATTATACACATAATACTCTGGCACATAGGTTTTATATTCTGAATAATTTACCGGAATACTCGTTTGAAAATTCCATTCTCTTGGACTTCCTATGCTATAGGATCGCACTGCATATTTAAACTCTATAACCGATCCTTCTTTTACATTAGGCATCGTTATTTTTTTTTGCGCCCAATATCTATTAATTTTTTCATCGAATTCTCCGTCACTTTTCAATTTGGTTTTTTCTATCTTCCCGCCCACCAAATTATAGGTTATCGCATCAGAATAAGAAACAGTTTCTTTTGAATTATCTCCTATGTAGTATTGCACTTTTTTGTTAGCCCAATCATACCCTTCCTTTTTATAAATTTTAATACGGGTTTTAACTTCGGTGAGCATAACAAAACCATTTTCTTTAGAATATTCATAAGTATTCCTCCCCTTTTCGAATAAAATGGCAGCTACGGCAGCTGTATCTGTTGGGTGCACTTTTTGTTGAAGTTCAGCAATAGAAACTTTACCCAATTCGAAATTTTGTGCAGTACTTTTTAAAAACGAAACGAATAACAATAAAAAAAGCAGTGTTTTTTTGAGTGACATATCTGTATTAATTTAAGGTTAGAATAATTTTGGCATTATCATTTTTTGAAATTTGCTCTATAAAAAGGCGGTATTCATCATATTCTTTGCTGGAATACAATCCTTTTTTTACAAATAAGGTTCTTTTATAGATTAAATTGGAAGCGTCTTTTTTTACAATCTCGGTTTTATACGCTCCGTATTTACTGTTGAGTTCAAAATTAGCCGGTAAAAATTCAATAGAAAATCCCGGCGGAAGCACAACATTTATCTCATCTGTATCTACGTATCCTCTTTGTATTTCAAAAGGATTTTTACGGCTTCTAATCCTTTTTACGTTCCCCGTATATTGATTAAAAGCATTTACGGCAAACATCATTTTCCCATTGGTGATGGTTCCATAATTTACAGCACTTATTTCAATATTTTCGGATAATTTTACATTTTCCTTATCATCCGTAAAGGTCATTTTCCCTAATTTCAAATTATTGACATTGTCCCAATATTCTTTGTAATGAGACTCTTTGTCTATAGGATTCCAATTTTGAATCGGCGCTTTTCTGCTGTATTGTGAACCTTGAGAAACAATCGTAATTTTTCCGGACAAATCTCCTTTTTCAGACAAGCTATAAGTTCCTGTATCTAATTGTGAATTTCCCTCGTCATCATATACTTTTGTCCGAACAATTTCGCCTCCGCTTGGCTTAACCACCAGAACGGTTCTGTCATCTGTAAAAGTTCCTTGATAACCAAAAGGATCATCCTGACTCGTACATTCAAGCCAAGTATAGCCGCTGCCTACAGGAATAGCCAAAATAATGTGATTTCCTTGCATGGAAACAAAATCAGACTGAATATCTGTTTTTTTTCTGTCTCCGTATAAAATGGTATAATAAGAAGGAACATCAACAGCAGTAAGCAATGCCTTGGTATAATTTGTCAAAGCTTTACAATCACCATATCCTAATCGATCAACATCTAATGCTAACATTGGTTTCCAGCCTCCAATACCAACTTGAATACTAATATATCTTACTTTTTCTTGAACATATTTATAAACTTTTTTTGCTTTTTTTATCGGGTCTTTTTCAGCTCCAATAAGCGCTTTTACTTTTGTTTTAGTTTCCTCAGACAACTCAGTAGTACCAGACAAAATTTTATCGGAGTACCATTGTCCAAATTCTTTCCAAGTTTTTGCATTTCCGTCAACTCCTTCCAGATGAAACAGCTCTAATCCCATCATTACTTTTGGAAAAATAGTACTAAAAGCAGGACTGTAATCTTCACTTTTTTGAGCCGGAATAGTAGTTGCCGTGTAAGAAAGTTGCGTAGCAGTATCGGCAGTTTTTTTTATTTTAAAGGTTGAAAAGTTGAATTCCATTTTTCTAAAACCCAAATTATCCGGATAATTGACATTCAAAATACTTTTTTCAACACTTACAAAATAATCCGTTAAAGGAAACCATTGTGGTATAAAAGCCGTTGTAGAAGTCTCAATTTCGCTATCATAAACGATTGTAAACGGATATTGAATGGGCGTATAATCTAAATAAAGATAGCGATTATCAGAAAATATGGTAACTCCATCTGCAGCACTTTGATCTTTGAAATCTTTTCGTTTAATTTTTTTGATTTCTTTGCCTTCAGAGTCAAAAACGGTCGCTTCAATTGCTCGAATAGAAGTTCTTTTATCATAACTTTCTACGGCATCTATAGCACCAAGTCCTTTTTCGTTAAAAACGGTAACGACTCTTTTGGTCTTGACGATCATGTTTCGCTGTGAAGTAATATCAATGTCAATCTGATTCAAACGAACCACAGCATTGGCATTATCCTTTAAACTGTCGGATATTGCGAGTGAAGTATATGCTGTTTTTTGAGCAGAAAGTAAAGTTGTAGAAAGTAAAACTAAAAGGCAAAAATACTTTGAAATCATATCGAATTCTTTTTATCAAAAATATAAGAATTTTTCGATTAAAAGAAACTTAATTGCGATTTTTACTATCCATTTGTATCGTTACCGGACCATCATTCAAAAGGAGTACTTTCATGTCAGCACCAAACACGCCAGTCTGCACTTTTTTATTCATTTTAAATTCTAAACTTTTTACGAAATTTTCATAAATAGGAATAGCAATTTCTGGTTTTGCGGCTTTTATATAGGATGGACGATTGCCTTTTTTGGTAGAAGCCTGCAGCGTAAATTGGCTTACCACAATAATATCACCGTCGATATCTTGAATCGACAAATTCATTACCTCATTCTCATCTCCAAAAATACGAATTTGGGTAATTTTACCCACTAACCAATCAATATCTTCTTGTGTATCTGCTTCTTCAATCCCAACTAAAACAAGGAGCCCTTTTTGAATGTCGGCTACAATTTTATTGTCTATGGTTACAGAGGCGGAGGAAACTCTTTGAATTACTACTTTCAAAATAATGATGAATTATAAATTATTCCCTTGTTTTATCGCTGATTATTCGGTCTTCATTGTGAATATCGGTTCGATAATTCTCATCGTCTCCTTCCAGAATTTTAAGGTAACTTCGGTAACGGGACCAAGCGATTTCATCTTTTTCCAAAGCGGCTTTAATAGCACAATGAGGTTCTTCTTTATGCAGGCAATTATTGAATTTACATTGGTCTTTCAACTTGAAAAACTCCGGAAAATAGCCACTTATCTCTTCTTTTTCCATATCAACAATTCCAAAGCCTTTGATTCCGGGTGTGTCAATAATTTTAGCATCAAAAGACAAATCATACATTTCTGCAAAAGTTGTAGTATGTTGCCCTTGCTTACTGGCCTCAGAAATTGTTTTTGTTTTTAAATGCAAAGTAGGTTCCATCGCATTAACCAAAGTTGATTTACCAACGCCGGAATGTCCCGAGAACATACTTACTTTACCAATCATCATTTCTTTTAAGGCATCAATTCCTTTCATTTCAGTAGAAGAAACACGCAGGCATTGGTATCCAATTTCCTGATACACATGTTGCATGTACAACTGCTCGTCTAAAGTCGCATCATCAAAAGTATCAATTTTATTAAAAACCAATATCGTTTCGATACCATATGCTTCGGCAGTGACTAGAAAACGGTCAATAAAATTAAAAGTAGTTGGTGGATTATTGATGGTCACCAGCAGGAAAACGCGATCAATATTAGACGCAATAATATGCATCTGGTGGGATAAATTAACTGATTTTCGAACAATATAGTTTTTCCTGTCGTGTATTTTATGAATCGTACCGGTAACGGCATCCGAAGTTTCTTCGAGTTCATAATCTACAATATCTCCCACAGCAATTGGGTTTGTACTTTTAATTCCTTTGATTCGGAATTTCCCTTTCATTCTACACTCAATAAAATCCCCTTTTTCTGATTTTACGGTGTACCAACTCCCTGTAGATTTGTAAACTAGTCCTGTCATGTTGCAAAGGTAAAATTTTGTTTCAAGTTTAAAGTTTAAAGTCCAAAGTTTTTACAATTACCTATAAATAAAAAATCCTCACAATTGATACAACTGCGAGGATTCTATTTATTTAAACAAGAATTAAGAATTCAAGATTTTTTCTTGGTGTTCAATACTTTCTTGGTGAATTCCTTTGAATAATTTAACGATAAATTCTTCTGTCAATCCTTTTTTAGCACCTTCAGCAACCATTTTTGCCTGAATTTCGTTCCAACGGTTGTTTTGAAGAACAGCAACGTTAGCGTCTTTTTTCACTTGACCAATTTCGTCAGCTACTTTCATACGTTTTCCTAACAACTCTAATAAATTAGCGTCCAAAACATCAATATTAGCTCTCAATTTTGTCATTTTGCTTGCAAACTCATCCGTATCACCGCTTACTTTTCTAACTTTCAAATCTTTGAAAATTTGTTTCAACGCATCTGGAGTAACTTGTTGAGCAGCATCAGACCATGCATTATCAGGATCATTATGCGTTTCGATAATCATACCGTCATAATTCAAATCTAATGCCTCTTGCGTTACTTCAAGAATCATATCACGGTTTCCTGTAATGTGTGATGGATCAATGATTAATGGTAAATCAGGAAATTTATTCTGCAATTCGATAGCAATTTGCCATTCTGGAATGTTTCTGTATTTTGTTTTTTCGTAAGTAGAAAAACCTCTGTGAATTACTCCAAGGTTTTTGATTCCCGCAGCATACAAGCGCTCCACACCACCTAACCATAAAGCCATATCTGGATTTACCGGGTTTTTAATCAATACAATTTTATCTGTTCCTTTTAACGTATCAGCAATCTCTTGAACCGCAAATGGATTTGCAGTTGTACGAGCACCAACCCATAATACATCAATATCATTTTCTAAAGCTAGTTTACAGTGTGCAGCTGTAGCAACTTCAGTTCCCATTAGCAATCCCGTTTCCGCTTTTGCTTTTTTCAACCATTTCAATCCAATTTCACCAACACCTTCAAATCCTCCTGGACGTGTTCTTGGTTTCCAGATTCCTGCTCTAAATACACTTACATCTGAATCTTTCAATTCATGAGCTATTTTCAAAACTTGTTCTTCTGTTTCAGCACTACAAGGTCCTGCAATCACAAATGGATGAGTCAAATTGAATTCATTCAACCAATTTCTCATTTCTTTCTTGTTTTCCATCTTTTCTAATTTTTATTTTTTATTATTTTATTCTGTGTTGTTCTTCTTTTTAAAATTGACATTGCTTTTATTGCAACTGTCTATTTTTTCATTCCGTTTAATATCTCTTTTATTTTATTGACACTTTGCATTTCATTGTAAATCGCCTCGTAATCTTCGCTTTCTAATAACGTTTTGAAATTAGATAAATTAGAAATGTATTCTTCCAATGTTTTGACTACTTGTTTTCTGTTTTGTTTAAAAATAGGTGTCCACATGGCTGGTGAACTTTTAGCTAAACGCACCGTACTTTCAAAACCGGAACCGGCCATGTCAAAAATATCTTGCTCGTCTTTTTCTTTGTCAATTACTGTTTTACCCAACATAAACGAACTGATATGTGACAAATGCGATACATAAGCAATATGTTTATCATGCGATTTGGGATCCATATAACGGATTCTCATTCCCATTTCTTTAAACAAATCCAAGGCTTTTTCCTGTAACTTAAAAGTCGTTTTTTCGACTTCGCAAATGATGTTGGTTTTTCCCTGAAACAAACCTTTTATAGCTGCCGAAGGCCCAGAAAATTCAGTTCCCGCAATAGGATGTGTAGCAATAAAATTCCTTCTTCGCGAATGATTTGCAACCGCTTCGCAAATAGGTGTTTTAGTAGAACCTACTTCAAAAACAATTGTATGCTCACCAATAACATCCAGAACTTTTGGCAAAACTGTAAGCGCAATATCCACAGGAACAGATACAATTACAAAATCAGCATCGGCTAAATCTTCAAATGTTGCCGCTTCATCAATAACTCCTAAAGCTAAGGCTTCCGCCAAATGACTTTCGTTGGCATCAATCCCATAAATAGTCGCTTCGGGATGCAATGATTTGATGTCCAAAACCATCGAACCTCCTATTAAACCAATTCCTATTACGAATACTTTCATTTGTTAAAATCTATCAATTGCTTCTTGAACTTTCTCTTCTTTTACACAAAGTGCAAATCGAATGTATCCTTCACCATTACTTCCGAAAATAGTTCCTGGAGTAATAAAAATATGTTTTTC
>ERZ1034361.528-NODE-528-length-24093-cov-5.898776_pt1 | contig 24093 bp, 25 predicted proteins | sample MGYA00520617_ERZ1034361 | MGnify/ENA primary metagenome ERZ1034361 (study PRJEB33736, sample SAMEA104284507) | Azolla filiculoides | biome: Urban; feature: Water surface; material: Ditch water | place: Netherlands | collected 2015-10-28 | depth 0-0.1 m ...
ATCTTTAATCACTGACTCTTTAGTATCTTTATCATACTTCAAAGCGATTTTGATTGAACCTTGAACAGTGTTCGATTCAAATTTGTAACTCAAGATATATCCTTGATCAAATAAGATCTTAGTTATTTCTTTTTTAAGATTAGATGCTGGAATTTCGACAACTTTGTGGTTTGCAGCCACAGCGTTTCTAACTCTCGTCAAATAATCTGCAATAGGATCTGTATACATATGTATAAATTTGCGATTATGGTTTTCATAAGATACTCATCAAATGAACCTTTAATCAATTAAAATTATTTTTTGGATTGCAAAAATACAAACTTTATTTGATATTACCAAGATGCTTTTTTAACACCAGGAATTAATCCGTTATTTGCCATCTCACGGAATGTTACACGTGAAATTCCAAACTGACGAATATATCCTCTTGGTCTTCCTGTCAATTTGCAACGATTGTGCAAACGAATTGGAGAAGCATTTTTTGGTAATTTTTGTAAACCTTCAAAATCGCCAGCTGCTTTTAAAGCTTTTCTTTTTTCAGCATACTTAGCTACCGTTTTTTCTCTTTTAACCTCACGGGCTTTCATTGATTCTTTAGCCATGTCTTAGTTCTTTTTAAATGGTAAACCCAATTCAGTTAATAATGACTTTGCTTCTTTGTCTGTAGCAGCAGAAGTTACAAAAGTAATGTCCATTCCAGTAATTTTATTTACTTTGTCAATATCAATTTCAGGAAAAATGATTTGCTCTAAAACACCAAGATTGTAGTTTCCTCTTCCATCAAAACCAGTAGCTTTGATTCCACTGAAATCTCTAACACGTGGCAAAGCAGAAGTAACTAATCTATCTAAAAACTCATACATTTTTTCTCCACGCAAAGTAACTTTTGCTCCAATTGGCATCCCTTTTCTCAATTTAAAAGACGCAACGTCTTTCTTTGAAATAGTAGATACTGCTTTCTGTCCAGTGATCTTTGTTAACTCATCAACTGCATAGTCAATAAGTTTTTTGTCAGATACAGCTGCACCAACTCCTTTACTCAAAACGATTTTTTCCAATTTTGGAACTTGCATTACGTTTGTGTATCCGAATTCCTCTTTAAGAGCAGATATAACTCTGTTCTTATACTCTTCTTTTAGTCTAGGTATATATGCCATTACTATAGTACTTGATTTGATTTTTTTGAAAATCTCACTTTCTTATCTCCTTCAACTCTAATACCCACTCTAGTTGTCTCCTTTGTTTTAGGATCAATTAAAGAAATATTAGATATTTGTATAGAAGCCTCTTTTTTTACAATACCACCTTGAGGGTTTTTTGCACTTGGTTTCGTATGTTTTGAAACCATGTTTACACCTTCAACAATTGCTTTATTTTTCTCTTTGTACACACGTAATACTTTACCTTCAGCACCTTTATGGTCTCCAGCAATTACTCTTACAATGTCACCTGATTTTATTTTTAGCTTTATCATCTTAAAACGAATTAAAGCACTTCTGGTGCTAATGATACAATTTTCATGAATTGTTTTTCACGAAGTTCTCTTGCTACTGGACCAAAAACACGTGTTCCTCTCATTTCACCTGCAGCATTCAAAAGAACACATGCATTGTCATCGAAACGGATATAAGAACCATCGGCTCTTCTCACTTCTTTTTTGGTACGTACAACAACTGCAGTTGAAACAGCTCCTTTTTTAACGTTTCCGTTTGGAGTTGCATCTTTGATAGAAACTACAATCTTGTCACCAACAGAGGCATACCTTCTTTTGGTACCTCCTAAAACACGGATAGTTAAAACTTCTTTTGCTCCCGTATTATCTGCTACTTTTAGTCTTGATTCTTGTTGTACCATAATTATTTTGCTCTTTCAATGATTTCAACTAACCTCCAACATTTTGTTTTACTCAAAGGACGTGTTTCACTAATCCTTACAGTATCTCCAATGTTGCAGTCGTTATTTTCGTCGTGTGCGTGAAACTTTTTAGTTTTCAACACGAACTTACCGTATAATGGGTGTTTTACTTTTGTTACTTGTGCAACAACAATGGATTTATCCATTTTGTCTGAAGTAACAACCCCAATTCTTTCTTTTCTTAAATTTCTTTTTTCCATCTTTCAGCAGAATACAGTTATTGTAACTCTCTTTTAGTAAGTTCTGTAGCTAATCTTGCAACTGTTCTTCTTACACTTCTAATTTGAAGTGGATTCTCAATTGGAGAAATAGCATGTGCCATTTTTAAGTCGGCATATACCTTCTTAGTTTGGTTCAATTTTTCTTGCAACTCTGCTGCAGAAAGATCTTTTATTTCTGATTGTTTCATAATAAATAATTAATTATGCTTCGAAATCTCTAGCAACGACAAATTTAGTTTTGCAAGGTAGTTTTTGAGCTGCAAGACGCAATGCCTCTTTTGCAACTGACAAAGGAACTCCTCCAACTTCAAACATAATTCTTCCGGGTCTAACAACGGCCGCCCAATACTCGACTGCACCTTTACCTTTACCCATACGTACCTCAAGAGGTTTCTTTGTGATAGGTTTGTCTGGGAAAATTTTAATCCATAATTGTCCTTCTCTTTTCATATAACGAGTTGCAGCGATACGTGCAGCTTCGATTTGACGTGAGGTTAAGAACATTCCATCTTCATGAACAGATTTAATACCAAACATTCCATTAGAAAGTTCATGCCCTCTTTGAGAGTTTCCTTTCATTTTACCCTTTTGTACCTTACGGTATTTTGTTCTTTTAGGTTGTAACATTTTTCTTTAATTTAAAAAATTACTTTCTCTTACGAGCGTCTGGTTTTCCACCTTTATTAAAAGGCTTTCTGTCTCCTCTCGGAGAATCGCCACCTTTACCACCACCAGTTCCAGATTGTTTTTTATCCATTCCTGCAAGTGGAGAAAGATCTCTCTTTCCATAAACTTCACCTTTCATGATCCATACTTTAATCCCCATTCTACCATAAGTAGTGTGAGCTTCAGCAAGAGCATAATCGATGTCGGCTCTGAAAGTTGATAGAGGAATTCTTCCTTCTTTGAAACCCTCTGAACGAGCCATCTCTGCACCATTCAAACGACCAGAAATCAAAACTTTGATACCCTCTGCGTTCATACGCATTGTAGCAGCAATAGCCATTTTGATTGCACGTCTGTAAGAAATACGGCTTTCGATTTGACGACAGATGCTTGTAGCAACTAGATACGCGTCAAGTTCAGGTCTTTTTATTTCAAAGATGTTGATTTGAACCTCTTTGTCAGTAACTTTCTTAAGTTCCTCTTTCAACTTATCTACCTCTTGACCACCTTTTCCGATAATAATACCAGGTCTAGCAGTAGTGATAGTAACGGTTACAAGTTTCAAAGTTCTCTCGATAATTACTTTCGATACACTAGCTTTTGATAAACGAGCATGGATGTACTTTCTGATTTTATAGTCTTCGGCCAATTTATCACCGTAGTCATTTCCACCATACCAGTTAGAGTCCCATCCTCTGATGATACCAAGTCTATTTCCAATTGGATTTGTCTTTTGTCCCATCTTTATTAATTTGCTTGTGTGTTATTATTAATTGTTCCTAACACGATAGTTACGTGGTTTGAACGTTTTCTAATTCTGTGTGCGCGACCTTGTGGAGCTGGACGAAGTCTTTTCAACATCATTCCACCATCTACTGTAATCGTTTTTACAAATAAACCAGCTTCTTCCATATTAGCATCAGGGTTTTTAGCTTGCCAGTTAGCAATTACCGATAAAACCAATTTTTCTAATTTTCTTGAAGCTTCTTTAGAACTAAATCTTAAGATGTTAAGTGCTCTTTCTACCTTCTGACCTCTTACTAGATCTGCTACTAAGCGCATTTTTCTAGGTGAAGTAGGGCAGTTATTCAATTTTGCAAAAGCTATAGACTTGTTAGCCTCTTTTCTTGCATCTGCTGTTTCTCTTTTACGAACTCCCATTGCTTCTTATTTTTTACCTTTATTTTTTGCTCCAGCATGACCTCTAAAAGATCTAGTTGGTGAAAACTCTCCTAATTTGTGACCTACCATATTTTCTGTAACGTAAACTGGTACAAATTGACGACCGTTATGAACTGCGATAGTTTGTCCAACAAAATCTGGAGTAATCATAGAAGCTCTAGACCAAGTCTTTACTACTCCTTTATTACCACCTGCAATGTTTTCCTCTACTTTCTTTTCTAACTTATAATGAACGAAAGGTCCTTTTTTTAATGAACGTGCCATATCTTATTATTTCTTTCTACGTTCTACAATATACTTGTTACTCGGGTTTTTCTTAGAACGTGTTCTATAACCTTTAGCAGGTATACCGTTTCTAGATCTTGGATGTCCTCCAGAAGAACGTCCTTCACCACCACCCATTGGATGATCGACAGGGTTCATAGCAACTGGTCTTGTTCTAGGTCTTCTTCCTAACCATCTTGTTCTACCTGCTTTACCAGATACAACTAATTGGTGGTCTGAATTAGAAACCGCACCAATGGTAGCCGAACAAGTCAACAAGATTAATCTTGTTTCTCCAGAAGGCATTTTGATTGTTGCATATTTTCCGTCTCTTGCCATTAATTGTGCGAATGTTCCAGCGGAACGAGCAATTACAGCTCCTTGTCCTGGTCTCAATTCGATACAAGATATTACAGTTCCCAATGGAATTCTGCTTAATGGCAATGTATTACCTATTTCTGGTTGAGATTCTGGACCAGAAACTAATTTCTGACCAACTTTCAATCCGTTTTGAGCAATAACATAAGTTTTCTCACCATCAGCATAAGCTAATAATGCGATAAACGCAGTACGATTTGGATCATATTCGATTGATTTCACTGTAGCTGGAATTCCTTCTTTTGTACGTTTGAAATCAATAATACGATATCTCTGCTTGTGACCACCACCCGTATAACGCATGGTCATCTTTCCTTGACTATTTCTACCTCCAGAGTTTTTTATCGGCGCTATCAAAGAGCGTTCCGGCTTATCAGTTGTAATGGCGTCATAACCATTCACAACTCTAAATCGCTGACCTGGGGTAATAGGTTTTAATTTTCTTACTGACATTTTTCTATCTTAGATATTGTTGTAAAAATCAATTGTTTCTCCTTCTTGTACTTGTACAATTGCTTTTTTGATTGCATTTGTCTTTCCACTGATAAGGCCACTTTTAGTGTATTTTGTAGTTCTATCTGGTCTTACGTTCATCGTGTTAACACTTACAATAGTTACTCCATAAGCAGCTTCAACAGCTTTCTTAATTTGAACTTTGTTTGCTTTTCTGTCAACAACGAATCCGAAGCGGTTTAAAACTTCACTTTCTTTGGTTACTTTTTCAGTTACTATAGGTTTAATTATGATGCTCATATCCTATTATTTGCTTAAATTTTCTTCAATTAATTCTAAAGAACCTTCTAAAAGCACTAAACTATTTGCATTAAGAATATCGTAAGTGCTTAATTCCGAACTAGTTATTACCTTAGACGCCTTTAAATTGCGTGACGACAAATATACATTTTTATTCGATTCGCCCAACACAAATAAAGATTTTTTATTATCCAACTCTAAAGCTTTCAAAACGTTAATGAAATTTTTAGTGTTTGGTGTTTCAAAATTGAAGTCTTCAAGAACAATAATGTTTGTTTCTTTAGCTTTAATTGAGAAAGCCGATTTTCTTGCCAATCTTTTCAAGCTTTTATTCAATTTGAATGAATAACTTCTTGGTCTTGGCCCGAAAACAGTTCCACCACCTTTAAACAATGGATTCTTTGCACTACCCGCACGAGCAGTACCTGTTCCTTTTTGTTTTTTAATTTTACGAGTACTTCCCGCCACTTCAGCTCTTTCTTTAGCTTTGTGAGTTCCTTGACGTTGATTAGCAAGATATTGCTTAACATCAAGATATACTGCGTGATTGTTTGGTTCTATACCGAATACTGAATCAGAAAGTTGAACTTTTCTTCCAGTATCTTTTCCGTTGAAATCTAATACTTTTGCTTCCATTACTTCTGAATGATTACATAAGAGTTGTTATGACCAGGAACACATCCTTTAATAACAAGTAGGTTCTTATCAGCCACTACTTTTAAAACTCTAAGGTTTTGAACTTTTACATTATCTCCTCCCATTCTTCCAGCCATACGCATTCCTTTGAATACTCTAGATGGATAAGAAGAAGCTCCTACAGAACCTGGCGCTCTTAAACGGTTGTGTTGACCATGAGTTGCCTGACCAACACCACCAAAACCGTGACGTTTCACAACCCCTTGAAAACCTTTACCTTTAGAAACACCTTGTACATCTACAAATTCTCCTTCTTCAAAAATCGAAACGTCAATAACGTCTCCTAATTTTTGTTCTGTTGCAAAATCTTGGAATTCAACGACTTTTTTCTTAGCTACAGTTCCCGCTTTCGCAAAGTGACCAACGGCCGCTTTCGTGGAATGTTTCTCGTTTTTGTCATCGAAACCTAGTTGCAACGCTTCATACCCGTCAACACCTTTGGTTCTGACTTGGGTAACTACACATGGTCCAGCTTCAATAACAGTACAAGGAATGTTTTTCCCGTTCTCGTCAAAGATGCTTGTCATGCCAATTTTTCTTCCGATTAACCCAGACATAAATATTAATTATTAATTATTAAACACAAATATAGAACGCAGCTTTTAAGCGAGTCCTATTTTTTTAAAGTGGCGCAAAAGTATAATTTTTTTGCACACTAACCAAAAAAATATTTTTCGATTAAAAACAGCGTCCTTTTCTTTTTTTTAGAAAGCTATTTAAACTTTGATTTCTACTTCAACTCCGCTAGGCAATTCAAGTTTCATCAAGGCATCAATAGTTTTTGATGAAGATGAATAAATGTCGATTAATCTCTTGTATGACATTACTTCAAATTGCTCTCTCGCTTTTTTGTTAACGTGTGGAGAACGTAGTACTGTAAAAAGTTTTTTGTGAGTTGGCAACGGAATTGGACCTGTTACTACTGCTCCAGTGCTTTTTACTGTTTTTACAATTTTTTCGGCAGATTTATCTACCAACATATAATCGTAAGATTTTAATTTTATTCTGATTTTTTGACTCATTTTCTTAAAGATTAAGCGTTTCCTTTTGCTTTTTTGATAACTGCTTCTGAAATGTTAGAAGGTGTTTCTGCGTAGTGTGAAAATTCCATTGTAGATGTTGCTCTACCAGATGAAAGTGTTCTTAATGTTGTTACATATCCGAACATTTCTGATAACGGCACATCAGCTTTGATGGTTTTAGCACCAGCCCTGTCTCCCATATCATTCACTTGACCTCTACGACGGTTAATATCACCTACGATATCCCCCATGTTTTCTTCAGGTGTAATAACTTCCATTTTCATGATAGGCTCAAGAATAATTGCACCAGCAGCTTTTGCTACTTCTCTGTACCCCATTCTAGCAGCTAATTCAAAAGAAAGGGCGTCAGAATCCACAGGGTGGAAAGATCCATCTAACAAAGTAACTTTCAAACTATCTACTTGGTATCCTGCTAAAGGACCAGTTTTCATAGCTTCTCTGAAACCTTTTTCTACAGATGGAATATATTCTTTAGGAACGTTACCACCTTTTACTGCATTTACAAACTGTAATCCTACAGGAACTTTACCGTCCACTTCATCAGCAGGCTCTAATGTAAATACGATATCACCGAATTTACCACGACCTCCAGATTGTTTTTTGTATGTTTCTCTGTGTTGTGCTTTCTTAGTAAAAGCTTCTTTGTATTCAACTTGAGGCTCACCTTGGTTTACTTCTACTTTGAATTCACGTCTCATTCTATCCACTAAGATATCTAAGTGAAGCTCACCCATACCTGAGATAATAGTTTGCCCTGAAGCCTCATCTGTTCTAACAGTAAATGTCGGATCCTCTTCAGCTAATTTAGCTAAAGCCATACCCATTTTATCTACGTCAGCCTTAGTTTTAGGCTCAATAGCAATACCAATTACCGGCGCAGGGAATTTCATTGACTCAAGAATAATTGGATGTTTTTCATCACACAATGTATCTCCAGTTTTAATATCTTTAAATCCAACAGCCGCTCCAATATCACCCGCTTCAATATACTCGATTGGGTTTTGTTTGTTAGCATGCATTTGGTAGATACGAGAAATTCTTTCTTTATTTCCTGAACGAGTGTTCAAAACATAAGAACCAGCATCTAAACGTCCTGAGTAAGCACGGAAGAAAGCTAAACGACCTACGAATGGGTCAGTAGCAATTTTAAAAGCTAAAGCAGCGAATGGCTCTTTAACATCTGGCTTACGTAATATTTTAGTTTGATCCTCTTCTAACAAATCAGCATCATCAGGATGAATCCCAGTAATACCTTCTTTATCCATTGGAGATGGCAAGTATTTACATACTGCATCTAACATGAACTGAACTCCTTTGTTTTTGAAAGAAGAACCAGCAATCATAGGAATGATAGCCATATCCATTACAGCTGCTCTTAACGCAATGTTGATTTCTTCCTCTGTAATAGAGTTTTCATCTTCCATGAATTTTTCAAGCAAGTTCTCATCATAATCAGCTACTGCTTCAATAAGAATTGATCTGTATTCTTTCACTTCTTCAAGCATATCGTCTGGAATAGGCACAATATCATAAGTTGCTCCCAAACCTTCTTCATGCCATACTATAGCTTGATTTTTAACCAAATCCACAACACCTTTGAAATCATTTTCTTCACCAATTGGCAAAGTGATTGCAACTGCATTTGATTTCAACATATCTCTTACTTGTTGACAAACCATCAAAAAGTTAGATCCCTGTCTATCCATTTTATTAACGAAACCAATACGAGGAACTCTATATTGATCTGCTAATCTCCAGTTAGTTTCTGATTGTGGCTCAACACCATCAACAGCACTAAATAAGAAAACCAAACCATCAAGTACACGCAAAGAACGGTTTACTTCAACAGTAAAGTCAACGTGACCTGGGGTATCAATAATATTAAAGTGATATGGTAAACTTTCTGGTAATAATCTACCTTGATTAGTTGGAAAATTCCATTCACAAGTTGTAGCTGCAGAAGTAATAGTAATACCTCTTTCTTGTTCTTGTGCCATCCAGTCCATTGTTGCAGCACCATCGTGTACTTCACCAATTTTATGTGATTTTCCAGTATAGAATAAAATACGCTCAGTTGTTGTTGTTTTACCAGCATCAATGTGAGCAGCAATTCCAATGTTTCTTGTATATTTTAAATCTCTAGCCATTTCTTATGAATTAAAATCTAAAGTGAGAGAAAGCTTTGTTAGCTTCTGCCATTTTGTGAGTATCCATTCTTTTCTTAACAGCAGCCCCTTCTTCTTTAGCCGCAGCTAAACATTCTGAAGCCAATCTTTGAGCCATTGATTTTTCGTTTCTTCTTCTTGAATAAAGAATTAACCATTTCATAGCCATAGAAATTTTTCTGTCTGGTCTAATTTGCATTGGAATTTGAAATGTAGCTCCACCTACTCTACGACTACGTACTTCTACGTGAGGCATAACATTTGTTAAAGCATCTTTCCAGATTTCTAATGATGTTTTTTCATCATTTTGTTTTTTAGTTTCTATAATGTCAATAGCATCATAAAAAACTTTAAAAGCTGTTGATTTCTTACCATCCCACATTAAGTTGTTTACAAAACGCGTCACCAATTGGTCGTTAAACCTTGGATCTGGTAAAAGTGGTCTTTTCTTTGCCGCTCTTTTTCTCATTTCTTTTGTTTTTTTTGAATACAGACGTAAATCATTACGCCTCTACGTTAGATTTACTTTTTTGCTTCTTTTGGACGTTTTGCACCATATTTTGAACGACGTTGCGTTCTTCCTGCTACACCTGATGTATCAAGCGCACCACGAACGATGTGATACCTAACTCCTGGTAAATCTTTTACTCTTCCACCCCTAACTAATACTATCGAGTGCTCTTGTAGATTGTGTCCTTCACCAGGGATGTATGCGTTTACTTCATTACCATTTGTCAAACGTACACGCGCAACTTTACGCATTGCAGAGTTTGGTTTTTTTGGTGTAGTAGTGTAAACACGCGTACAAACCCCTCTTCTTTGAGGACAAGAATCTAAAGCAACCGATTTACTCTTCTTAGTTATCTGAGTTCTTCCTGTTCTTACTAATTGTTGAATTGTTGGCATAATTAAATACTAATTTTTCTTTATTTGTTTATTTCCCGCTTTTTACGGGGTTGCAAATGTAGAAAAATATTTTCACTAAACAAACCATAATTAATTAATTTTTACAAGAAGTAAATATTTGTTTTTTAATGAAATACAGATTTTCTATTGCAATTTGCCAAGAAAAACAAATCAAACCCTTGAAAACCGTTTGAAACACTACATTGAAACCCATTTATTTCATTTAGAAACACTTGCCAAATTTTAAGAAAGGGAAGAAAATATATCAGTATTTAGCTCAAATCTTATGATTTTTATCACAAACGATAGATATTTGCGTTAGATAATTTAAAGAATAAATCACTTGAAAGCAATAGCTGTTTTTTTTCTGTTTATGTGTGGCTGGTCAAATTGTTTTGCTCAAAGTTTTCGATTAGAAATAAACGGAAGCTCTGCTGCGGAAAATAAAGTTATCGATTCATTAAGATACAATTCCGTTCACATCACTACAAAAGACTTAAGTACTGAAATAAATAACTTATCAGAAAGACTTTCTAAAATAGGCTATATCGAAAATCAAATCCTTGAAAATACTAAGAAAAATGATTCAACATATTCAGCAAAAATAAGCTTAGGCAACAAGATAAAATCTATACATATATATATAGGTAAAAAAAAGACGTTCAAAGAAGAAAAAGAAGAACTAATAAAAGCTATTCTTGATATCAAAAAAGACACTTTGATTTTGCCATATACAGAAATTGAATCATTCCTAAATACGTCATTGCAAAAACTAGAACAAAATGGATTTGCATTTGCTAAACTAAAATTAATTAACATCAAAAAGAAAAACAATTCTTTATATGCGGAATTACAATATGAATTGGGTCAACATCGGCAATTAAATACAATTGTAGTTCAATTTGACGAAAGTGATAAAAAAAATAGTTTTCCAGCAGGACATCTAAAACAAATCAACAGAAAATACAAAAACAACATTTTCAACCAAGAAGTAGTTCGAAAAATTCATGATGATTTTGATAAATTTGGTTTTGTGAATCAAATTAAAAACCCAGAAATCTTATTCACAAAAGACACTACCAAAGTATATGTCTATCTCGAAAAAAGAAAATCAAATACATTTGATGGATTAATTGGTTTTACAAACAATGAAAATGACAAATTAACTTTTAATGGATACTTAGATTTAATACTGGAAAACACCATAAAAGCAGGGGAACAGTTTTCACTGTATTGGAAAAGTGATGGCAACAATCAAAAAACATTCAAAGCCAGCATTGATTTACCTTATCTATTTAAAAGTCCTATTGGATTAAAATCACAAATATACATTTTCAAACAAGATAGCATTTTCCAAAACACCAAAACCTCAATCGACTTAGGATATCTCATAGACTACAAGTCTAGAATCTATCTAGGTTATCAATCAACTGAATCCAGCGACATTCAAAACACTAACAACAGTTCAATTAGCGATTATAAAAATTCGTTCCTAACTTCAAATCTAGAATATTCGCAATTAGATTATGCAAACTCAACGTTCCAAAAAAAAACCAACATTTCTGTTGTTCTGGGAATCGGAAGGAGAACTACTACTGACTTGTCCGAAACAGCAGGGTCAAGCAAACAAACCTACATTAACATCAATGCGATGCATAATTTCTATTTGAATCCAAAAAACTGCATTAACATAAATTATCAAAACTATTTCTTAAAAAGCGAAACCTACATTGTAAACGAATTGTACCGTTTTGGAGGTTCCAGATCAATTAGAGGTTTTGCCGAAAATAGTTTGCAAGCTAGTTTTATGACTGCCATCATTACAGAATACCGTTATATTATTTCTCCAGAATTATTTCTTCACTCCATTTTAGATTATGGATATTTTGAAGACAAATCAACAAATAATACTGGAAACCTACTAGGATACGGGATCGGCATGGGCTTAAAAACAAAAAACGGAATGCTAAAGCTAGCCTTTTCAAATGGCAGTAACGGAGATGAAAACACAAAATTTTCGAATACCATTATTTCTATTAATTACAATATTGAATTTTAAACATCGAAAAAAAACATTATTTATAACAATACTGTATTTATATGTTAAAATGTTAAAATTCATATGCAAGCATAAAAAATCAACTCAAACGTTAGGAAAGTTAACAAATTATTAAGATTTTTGTCCAACTAATTCAAAATTTTTAAAAATGAAACTAAAGTTCAATGGAATCTTGGTGCTATTATTAGTACTAGTGGCGCAAATTACTTTTGCGCAAGAAAGAGCTGTTTCGGGAGTTGTTTCCGACAATACAGGTATGCCTTTACCAGGTGTGAGTGTATTAGTTAAAGGAACAAAAACTGGAACACAAACAGATTTTGATGGAAAATATTCTATCAAAGCAACTTCAAGCCAAGTCTTGATATTCAGCTATGTTGGTATGAAAACCCACGAAGCTAAAGCAAGTTCAGCGACAGTAAATGTGAAAATGGAAAGCACTGCTGTAGAACTTGAAGGAGTAGTTGTTACTGCTTTTGGGCAGAAAAAACAAAAAAGAGCTGTAGCCTCTGCAACGTCAGTAGTTAGTGCAAAAGACCTTACAGAGGTAACAAACACAAACGTGTTTGAATCATTGTCAGGAAAAGTTGCTGGTGTTGACATCACCGCTCCTGCTCAGGTTGGAGCTTCTTCTAAAGTTATTATTAGAGGATACAATACCATTACCGGAAACACTGCTCCACTTTATGTAGTTGATGGTTCTCCTATCCTAAATAGTTCAGCAAGTGGTACTGGAAACACTAGAAGTTATGATTCTGGAAATGGTATTGGAGATATTGACCCTAACAATATTGAAACAATGACTGTATTAAAAGGAGCGGCAGCTGCTGCTTTGTATGGTTCAAGAGCTTCTAATGGTGTAATTGTTATTACAACAAAATCTGCAAAAAACAAATCGAAATTAAATGTAGAAATAATGACTTCTACTGATTTTGCAGAGGTAGCAAGAATCCCACACCTTCAAAACGACTTCGGTCAAGGTTGGTCTGGTCACTCTTGGTCAAGTTGGTCAGGTAGTCCAAACACAGCCAGTAATGAAAATGGTTCTTGGGGACCTGCATTCAACGGAGAAGTGAGATTATGGGGAGCAATCATTAATTCTGGACAACAAATCAAACCATATGTTGCCCTTGAAAACAATGTTAAGGATTTCTTCGAACTAGGAAACACTTTTACTAATGATGTAAGAGTAAGTGGTGGTGGAGAAAAATCTAATTTCTCTTTGTATTTTTCAGATGTAAAATCAGATGGTATTGTACCAACTGATGCAGATCTATACAAAAGAAGAACTTTGGCTATGAACGGTGGAATCACTGAAGGCAAAATGACCATTAAAGGTACTATTAACTATGTTAAAAAAGACCAAAATGTAGTAAACACAGGTCAAGGTGCTGATGCAGGTGAAGGAAACACTCTATCTCAAGAATTATTACAAGTTCCTAGAGACATCAGTATTGTTGACTTAGAAGACTATACAAACAATCCATATAACACTAATAGTAATTATTTTTCTCCATATACTAACAACCCTTATTGGTCTGTAAAGGAAAATGCCACTATTGTTAATGGAAATCGTTTTTATGGAAATGCTTATTTTTCATATAAAATTGACGACCATTTTTCTGCAAGCTATCAAATAGGTGGTGATTACAGTTCAGAAGATGTAAAATCGTATGGAGCTGTTGTGAAATTTTTACCAGGTTCAGCTCAGGCTTTAGCAGGTGCAAATGAAGTTGTTGGGGGTGTTACAGAAAGTACAAGAGAACGATTAGAATTTGATAACAACGTTATCTTAAATTACTCCAACACTTTTGCTGAAGATTTTGGACTAAATGCTTTTGTTGGTTTTAATGCTAACCAAAGAAAATCTTCTTCTCTTTTTGCACAGATTACTAATTTAGATATTCCTAATTTTTATGAATTATCTAACTCTTCTATTAAACCTGTTGTGGGACAAGCCAACTCTGAAAGAAAATCATATAGTGTTTTTGCTTCTTTTGAAACTTCGTATAAAAACTTTTTATACTTAACACTTACTGGAAGAAACGATTGGACATCTACATTGCCTATAGGAAATAATTCATATTTCTACCCATCCGCCGCTTTGAGTGGAATAGTATTAGATACACCTGATACGTTCTTAAAATTAAGAGCCAGTTATGCACAACTTGGAAACGATACTGATCCTTACAGAACTGAATCAGCAATGATTCCAGGTAATTCTGCATTAGGATTTGGAAATATCTTACTACCAATTGGAGGTGTTAATGGTTATGAATTTTCAGGGCTTTTAGGAAATTCTGAATTGAAACCTGAGATGACAACTGAATATGAAGTAGGTTTTGAATCTAATTTTTTCAAAAAAAGAGTCAATCTTGATGTTGCTTTATATGACAAATCGACCGCTGATTTATTAGTTAACAGACCATTACCAACATCAACAGGATACACTTCGCAAGTGGCTAATATTGCAGATATCAACAATAAAGGTATAGAGGTGTCTTTGAATTTAGTCCCTATAAGAACAGAAAATTTCACATGGGATTTCACAACCACTTTCACAAAAAACATTTCTGAAGTTACCGATATTAAAGGAGAATCTACAAAACAATTATTAGCTAGTAATTACGGTGTGACTTTTAATGCTGTAGAAGGAGAACCTCTAGGCGTTTTTGCTGTAAAAATGCCGCTAAAAAATGATGAAGGAAAGTATATCGTTGATGCTGCTACAGGATTCTACAAAGTATCTGATGACGAACAAATCATTGGAACATCACAAAGAGATTTTGTTATGGGATTCAATAGCCGTATGACATACAAAAACTTAGTATTTACTTTTGGAGTTGACTGGAAACAAGGTGGCGAAATGTATTCTTACACTAAAAGACTATCACATTTTACAGGTAATGGCATAGAAACTACTTACAACGACAGAAATACATTTATTATACCTAACTCTGTAGTAGAAGTAGTTAATAGTGCTGGTGTAGTTACTGGTTATGCAGAAAACACAAAAGCGGTAGGTTTAGAAGATGTAACTGATTTTTACAACACAAGTAACAATCCTGGAATAGAAAACACTCACGTAATTGACAAAACATTTGTTAGATTGCGTTCTGTAGCATTGACTTATAATTTCCCTTCTACTGTAATTAAAAGAATGGGACTTCAAAATGCTTCATTCAGTGTTTATGGTAAAAATCTAGCTCTTTGGACACCAGCTGAGAACCCTTATATTGATCCTGAGTTATCTACATTTGGAACAGGATTATTAAGTGAGCAAGGAGAATTTGGTGCAAACCCAACTCAAAGAACTTATGGTGCTAGCATTAAACTAACATTTTAAAAAAGAAACAAAATGAAAAAATTCATAATTAGTATATTAGTTTTATCTGCTACTTTCGTTGGATGTAGTTCAGATTTAGATATCAACAGAGACCCAGATTCACTCGACCCTGCCAGTGCTCCTTTATCTGCTCAATTACCAGCAGGAATCACAGGAATCATAGGTTCAGAAGGAGCTTCGCTTGCCATCATTGGCGGTATGTGGTCTCAATATTGGACACAAAGTAATGCTGCCAATCAGTACAAGCAAATTGACAATTATTCTATCAGTACTTCAGACTACAATGGAGTTTGGAATGGAATGTATGATGGTTTAGGAGATATCAGAAACGTAAAAAGAAGAGCTTTAGCTGAAGGAAACTGGAACTATTATTTAATAGCTACAACCTTAGAAGTTCAAGCTTCACAAGTTCTTACCGATTTCTATGGTAGCATTCCTTATAAAGAAGCAAACAATTCTTCAGTATTAGAACCTAAATTCAATACAGGAGAAGAAGTTTACACTTATATGATCGAAGATTTGAATGATGCACTATCTAAACCTTTAGCAGCTTCTAAAGGTGATGTGCCTGGTAAAGACGATTTAATATTTCAAGGTAATATGGCAAACTGGACAAAATTTGCTAATACATTAAAATTAAAAATCTTTATGCGTCAAAACTATAGTTCAAGAAAAGCAATAGCCGATGCAGGTATTCAGCAAATGATTGCAGCTGGAACTCAATTCTTAACTGTGGATGCAGGTATGGCTCAATTTACTGATGCTCCTGACCAAAGTAATCCATTGTATGAGTACAACAACAGAAAGTTAAATGTTGCTACAAACTTGAGAATGAGTACTACTTTAGCTTCTTTCTTTGATGCCAATTTAGACACTAGAAAAGCAAAATATTACTTAGCAGGAAATTCTCTTAACCAAGGTGATTACAATAGCACTGCTGGTGCTGGAACAATCGCTATTGTTAGCTTAGCCGCAACGACTCCGGCTCTTTTAATGAGCAAAGAAGAAAGTTTATTTTTACAAGCAGAAGCTATGGAAAGATACAACGGTGGAACTGGAGCTAAAGCATTATATGATGCAGCTGTTAACGCCAATTTCACAAGATACGGTTTATCTGGAGCGTTATTTGTAGCAGGACCTTATGCTTACCCAACTGCTGGAACTCTTGAAAACAAAATTGAAGCCATCATTGTTCAAAAATGGATTGCTAGCTTTCCAGGAAATGGTTTTGAAGCCTTCTTTGAAAAAAACAGAACCGGTTATCCAAAAACTTCTGCCGTGGCTCAAAGCGATGGTAATTATGTTCCAGGACAAATAGTTTATGCAAAAAACGGAACTACTGCTGGTCTATTCCCAAGAAGAATAGCTTATCCTCTTTCTGAGAGAAATGCAAATCCTAATGTACCTGCATTAGTACCAATAACAACCCCAGTTTGGTGGGATTAACACTTAATATTATGAAAAAAATAATCATAGCCCTTTTAATTACAGGCTCGTTTTTTACAGCTTGTACCACAGATGATACTGCAAATGTATCCAAAGTGACTTATTTCCCAATATTCACAGTATTAGGAGCAAATCCATATTTTGTAGCTGCTGGGACTCCTTATACTGATCCAGGAGCAATTGCTAAAGCCGGTGAAACTGTAATTCCTCATACTACTGCAGCATCAGGAAAATACAGAGGAACTGCTACATTAGATACTAGTAAATCTGACGAATATAATGTAGTCTATAGCGCTACAAATTCAGATGGATTTGTGGGTACAGGATCTAGAAAAGTAATTGTTTGGAAAAACGGAGACTTAGTAAATAGTATCGAAGGTCTTTACACTTGTACAATTGCAAGAAACGGTTCTACTCCAGGAGCATCTTATATCAATATTAAATATATTTATATTTGGAAAAATGCAAATGGAACTTATCAAATTTCTGATGCGTTTGGAGGTTGGTATGAGTATGGTAGAGCTTTAGGAGTTGGCTACATCACTCCTGGAGGAATAATCAACGCTGTTGACATCCCTTCAAATACATTTACTTTCCCAGCAACATTGACCAATACTGGATTTGGTGGTACTGCAAAAATCACTGACTTAACAGTAAATGCAGCTACAAAAACTTTAGTATTGACTTGCTCTTGGTTAGCACCAACAGCATATACATTCGTTGCTACACTTAAACAAGTTCAACTCTAAAACAATAAAGATGAAATTAATAAAAAACAACATTATAAAAGTACTTTTTGGTATTCTTATTTTCGCTACAGTATCATCTTGTGATGAGGTTGCCGATACAAATCCAGGAGGAACTACTACAAAAGATTTTGCTGGTGACTGGTTCATTTCTTTAAAAGACAGTGATGGTAACGATTTGGGAGGTGGAGATTTCTACCTACACCATACTTACAATACTGCAGCAAATGACAATACAATGTGGATCGATGACGAGAAACATGGTTATTGGATTAAATGTAAAATGACTATAAATTTAGCTGACGGAACCTTCTCGGCAACTAATGCAGACAACGCTAATGATCCTGGAACTAAAGTGACCATTACAGAAGGTAAAATTGAAAAAGGTGCAGGACTTTCAAAAGCAGGTCATAAAGTAGATAAAATCACTTTTACAGCACACTTTAGTTATGACCCAGCTGGATATAACATCATCCATACTGGTCATAAAAGAACTGGTTTCTTAGAAGACGAATACTAGTTTTCTTTTGCTAATTACAAAAACCATCACGCTTAGCGTGGTGGTTTTTTTTTCACAAAAAACAAAGATAAATGTCAATAATCAAGCATAATTACTTACATTTAAAAAAATTATACAAATACTAGAATGAAAAAAATTATACTAACCACAATTTTATGCCTATTTGCAATATATATTCAGGCACAAAGTGATCCGTTTTGGAAAAAAATAAATCCAAAAAACAGTTCATCAATACTAAAGAATAAAGAAGAAAATATTCCAGATGACTTGCAAGTTTATCAATTAGATGAAGCTAGTATGAAAAACACATTGAGTCAAATCCAAAATAAAACGCCTCAAGAAAGTGTTGAAATTAGCCTTCCAAATGCCGATGGCAATTTAGATAAATACTTAGTTCGTGAATCATCCAATTTTGCTCCTGAATTACAAGCTAAATATCCAGAAATAAGATCATATATAGGAGTAGGAATCTCAGATCGTACTGCTACTGCCTATTTTAGCTATTCCCCAAAAGGAATACAAACTATGGTTATTAGAGCCGATAAAGACTCTGAATTTTTAGAATCATATTCAAAAACAAAAGCCGTTTACAAATTAATTACTTCAAAAAATCGTTCAACAATCACTTCATCCATTCCTTGTTCGACAGAAGATGTTGCATTAAACACACAATTACAAAATAAAGCGAGTAAAATTAAAGCCAACGACAAAATATTCCGTACTTTCCGACTAGCTTTGTCATGTAATGCTGAATATACCACTTATTATGGTGGAACAGTTGCCAACGCATTGGCAGGTATGAATGCGAGCATGACGCGAATAAATGGAATATTAGGCAAAGATTTAGCTGTTAAGTTTGAACTTATAGCCAATAATGATGTACTAATCTATCTTGACCCTCTTACTGACCCCTATTCAGATTCTGCCACAGGAGCTGATAATGCTAATGGGGCTACATGGAATTTAGAATTACAAAATAATTTAACCGCAACAATCGGAAATGCTGCTTATGATGTAGGGCATTTACTAAGTGCTACTGGAGGGGGTGGTAATGCAGGCTGCATTGGTTGTATTTGTACCAACCCAACAATTCCAAATCCTTATGGAAAAGGAAGTGGCTGGTCAGCTCCTAGCAATAATAACCCTGAAGGCCCTAACTTTGATATAGATGTAGTTGCCCACGAAATGGGACATCAATTAGGCGGGAATCATACATTCTCTTTTAAAGTTGAAGGAAGAGGGGCCAATATTGAACCCGGAAGTGGTTCTACAATTATGGGATATGCAGGAGTTGTTAGCCCAAGTACCTTAAACATTCAAGCTCATTCCGATGACTATTTTAGTGTGAATAGTGTACAACAAATTCAGGGTAATTTAACAACTAAAAGTTGTTCAACCAATACTCCGATTACCAATAGCCCACCCATTATAAATGCAGGATTGGATTATACAATTCCAAAAGGAACTGCATTTATTTTAAAAGGAGCAGGCTCTGATCCAAATGGCGACACTATTAGCTATACTTGGGAAGAAACAGACAATGCAGTAACTTCAATTGATGCTAATAGTATTTGTTATCCAACTAAGGCAGATGGGCCACTTTTTAGATCTTTAAAACCTAGTAGTTCTCCCATAAGATATATGCCCGTATTAAGTGATGTTTTAGCCAATACATTAACAACAAAATGGGAATCAGTTTCCAATGTAGAAAGAACTCTAAACTTCTTTTTAACAGGTAGAGACAATGCTGCTGTAGGAAGTTCTCAAAACAATTCAGACGATATGAATGTAACCGTAAGTGGTACAGTCGGTCCATTTGTAGTAACTTCACAAAATACTGAAAACATTGGTTGGACTAAAGGAGGAAGCCAAACTATTACTTGGAGTGTAAATGGCTCCGAATCTTTACCTGGCGCATCAAATGTGAATATAAAACTATCAACAGATGGTGGTTTAACATTCCCTATAACATTAGCTTCAAATACACCTAATGATGGTACAGAAATAATAACTGCTCCAAACCTATCGGCAACAAATTGCAGATTATTAATTGAACCTACTGCCAATATATTTTATGCTGTTAACTCCAAAGTATTTGCTGTTGGCTATTCTGTAACTTCTGAATGTAACACATACAACTTTACTACTCCAGTCGCTATTCCTGATGGCCCAGCAACTTATACAACAAGAACAATTAATGTTCCGGCGTCATCTGCATCAATTGTAGATGTTAATGTAGGAATTGGAATTCAACATGCTTTTATGTCAGATGTTGATATAGAAATTGTAAGTCCACAAGCTACAACTGTAATACTACAAAAAAGTAGTTGTGGAACAAATTTAAATATTAATTATGATGATTCAGGTAACGCTATTAATTGTACATCAACAACATTACAAAATGTTATACCAAAACAAAGTCTAAGCGCCTTTAATGGTCAAAACCCATCAAACACTTGGACACTGAGATTCCGTGATGCAAGTAGTGGCGGTTCAGGAACATTAAATACAGCTTCCATAACTATTTGCACAAAAACATATGTTTCATTAGGAACAAACGACTTGTATTTAAATAATTTTGAAATGTACCCAAATCCAAGTAAAGGCCAATTTAACATTCAATTTTCAAGTCAATCCAAAAACGATATTAAGGTTTTAGTTCACGATTTATTGGGTAGAAAAGTTTTTGAAAACAAATACAAGAATAACTCTTCCTTTAATGAAGACATCCAATTAAAAAATGTCACCTCAGGCATTTACTTACTTACAGTTGTTGATGGAGATAGAAAAGAAGAAAGAAAAATAATAATTGAATAATTAAAGACAACTAAATTAAAAAAAAGGGTAACACTAAATTGTTACCCTTTTTTATTAGTTGAAAATAAAAAATTTAGATTCTCGAAATATAAAAAAAACTATCTTTGCCCAATGGAAAAAGAACATTTAATATTCGGGATAAGAGCCATTATTGAGGCCATTCAAGCAGGAAAAGAAGTCGATAAAGTATTTATACAAAAAGAAATATCAGGCGAATTGATGAAAGACTTGATGAAAGTAATGAAACGTGCCAACGTAAATTTCTCTTATGTTCCTGTCGAAAAATTAAATCGTTTGACTCCAAACAACCATCAAGGAGCAGTAGCATCTATTTCTCCAATAGGTTTTATTGACTTAGAACATTTAGTCGATGCCACTCTTGAATCTGGAAAAAAACCATTGTTTTTAATTTTAGATCAAATCTCTGATGCTCGAAATTTTGGAGCTATCATTAGAACTGCCGAATGTACTGGCGTAAACGGAATTATTGTTCAAAAAGCGGGTTCTGCTCCAGTAAATGGAGATACTGTTAAAACTTCGGCTGGTGCAGTCTTTAATGTACCTATTTGCAAAGTAGAACATATCAAAGATGCGATTTTTTATTTACAAGGTTCAGGTATTAAAACCGTTGCTGCGACTGAAAAAACAGATCAAAATATTTATGATATTGCTTTAAATGAACCCGTTGCGATTATTATGGGTTCTGAAGATAGAGGAATTAATCCTTCTGTTCTTAAAATCGTAGATGAAAAAGCAAAATTACCTATGTTTGGAACCATTGGCTCACTAAATGTTTCCGTGGCTTGCGGAGCTTTTTTATACGAAGTCGTTAGACAAAGAAGTTAAGTGTTTTTGATTTTAAGTAAAATATAAAACGAATTAGAGCTCTGGTTTTGATTCGTTTTTTTCGCTTTCAACAATAGTATAATCTATAGGAAAATTTGAGAAATAGTTCGATTGTATTTCTTCGTCAGGTTCAATTTCTGGCAAATTTACAAAATTGCCATTTTCATCAAATCGTTGCATAAACTTATCCTCCATTGGATTAAAATCAGGATGTTCCCAATCGTATTTAATTACTTTTTTGTATTCTGGAGTTTTGTAATATAAAGCAAGTACAAAACCCGTAATCAATCCCGCTAAATGTCCCTCCCAAGAAATAGTCTCATCCACTTTAGGAAAAACATACCAAACCAATCCTCCATAAACAAGAATTACTGACAATGACAAAGCCACCAATCGATAATAATGGGTTTGAATTCCCTTAAAAAAAATAAAACTCACCAAAACATAAATCAAACTACTAGCTCCAATATGATAGGATTCTCGTCCAATAACCCAAGTGATTATCCCAGAAAACAAAATTCCATACACCAAAACTTTCAAAGAAACATACCGATAAAAATAAATCAAAGCCGTAGTTAAAATAAAAAGCGGCACTGTATTACTAGCAATATGATTCAAATCGCCGTGCAAAAAAGGACTAAACAAAACCCCTTGAAAACCCGATAAAGTCCTTGGATAAATTCCGTGCTCGTCTAAATTTAAGTGAAACAAATTATCCAAATAAAAAATAAACCAATTCATCAGCATCATCAATGTTGGAACAATCCAAACCGATGGCGTAAATTTAAAATGATTGAAATCTTCTATTTTTGGGTTCAAGGTATTGTGTCTTAGGTTTTAGACTTTGACAATTAATAGTCAAAAACAGAACCAAACTAAAAGTAATGCTATTTTGTCAGAACTGTTTATCCAGTTATTCTGGTATTTGTTGATTTGAAAGTAGAAATGTCATAAATTTGAAAAGTCGTAATTCTCAAATAAACGAATTACCAAATTATCCAAAAATGGAAGCACCGCTAGCAGAACGCATTCGACCACAAAAATTAGAAGATTATATCAGTCAGTCGCATTTAGTGGGACCGAATGGTTCGTTGACACAACAAATTGCCAAAGGAATCATTCCGTCATTGATTTTCTGGGGACCTCCAGGAACTGGAAAAACAACTTTGGCACAAATTATTGCTCAAGAATCGAAACGTCCTTTTTATATTTTGAGTGCCATTAATTCGGGAGTGAAAGACATTCGCGATGTAATTGAAAAAGCCAAACAAAGTGGCGGACTTTTTACTTCCAAAAACCCCATTCTGTTTATCGATGAAATTCATCGCTTCAGCAAATCACAACAAGATTCTTTATTGGCTGCCGTCGAAAAAGGTTGGATAACATTAATAGGTGCCACTACCGAAAATCCAAGTTTTGAAGTAATTCCCGCTTTACTATCTCGCTGTCAAGTCTATATTCTGAATGCGTTTACTAAAGATGATTTGGAAAGTTTATTGCATCGCGCTTTGAAAACAGACAATTATTTAAGTACAAAAAATATAAAACTAACCGAAACAGAAGCCTTATTACGACTTTCGGGTGGCGATGGACGCAAACTATTAAATATTTTCGAACTGGTCGTAAACGCTTCCGATGAAGACGAAATTTCAATCACAAACGATCGAGTTTTTGAATTGGTGCAACAAAACACGGTTTTGTATGACAAAAGTGGCGAACAACATTATGACATTGTTTCGGCTTTCATCAAATCGATACGTGGGAGTGATCCTAATGGTGCCGTTTATTGGCTAGCCCGAATGATTGAAGGTGGCGAAGATGTAAAATTCATTGCCAGACGAATGCTCATTTTATCGAGCGAAGATATTGGAAATGCGAATCCAACCGCTTTTATTATGGCGAATAATACTTTTCAAGCCGTAACCACTATTGGCTATCCCGAAAGTAGAATTATTTTGAGTCAATGTGCCGTTTATTTAGCCACTTCACCCAAAAGCAATGCCTCGTATTTAGCCATTGGGAACGCTCAACAATTGGTTAAACAAACCGGAGATTTACCAGTTCCTATTCATTTGCGCAATGCCCCAACCAAATTAATGAAAGAATTAGGTTATGGTGATGAATATAA
>ERZ1034361.530-NODE-530-length-24069-cov-3.089113_pt1 | contig 24069 bp, 21 predicted proteins | sample MGYA00520617_ERZ1034361 | MGnify/ENA primary metagenome ERZ1034361 (study PRJEB33736, sample SAMEA104284507) | Azolla filiculoides | biome: Urban; feature: Water surface; material: Ditch water | place: Netherlands | collected 2015-10-28 | depth 0-0.1 m ...
GAATACTTTTGAAGGAAATTGATTTTGTATTTCTTGCAAAGTAGATTTTGCTGCTCCTAAACCAGGAGTATTAGTTACAGAACCTGACATTAAACCTACTGCATTTTCTATATCTATTTTAGTAACTATATGTATTAAATAAGTTATGATTCCTCCTAAAACTACAGCTCCAACTGCCAAAAGATTAAATAGTAATCCATCTTTTTTGAATGATGAAAAGAAAGAAGGTCCAACTTGAATTCCAATTCCGTATACAAATAAAATTAAGCCAAAATCACGAACGAAAACTAAAATACTTTCATCCATGCGGTAGCCATAATGACCTAAAAAAAGCCCGACAAACATAACTGCGGAGACGCCTAAAGAGATATTGCCTATTCGGATTCTTCCTGCAAAAAAACCTACACTGATAGCAATTAAAAGGACAATTAAAGACTGAGTAATGTCCGGTTCATTATTGGGGCTAAATAATGTGTTAAACCAATCAAACATAATGTTACAATTTAATAGTTAAATTTAATAGTTATAATTTGATAACAAATAACTAAAATAGTTTATTACTTTTATATGATAAAAATCAGGTTAATCTTTTTGTAAATTTAAATTAATAAAATGAATTGATTGCCCCTTTTTGAAATTTAAAAAAACGCGGGAACCCTTGTAAAATACGAAAACGTTTGCGCATGTTTTTATATTTCATGATAAAAATCAGGTTTTTTCAGAAGTAACAATTATACATTTGAATAGAATTAAATAACAAGAATTTTTAAAATTAAACAAGATGAAAAACATTAAAATCATTCAGGAATTACACGATTTAGGAATTACAGGTTACCATGAAGTATCTTACAACCCTTCTTACGAAGAATTATATCAAGCAGAAGTTTCTCATAAAAGAAAAGGATATGAAAAAGGAGCATTGACAGATACTGGTGCTGTAGCAGTGAAAACCGGTATTTTCACAGGACGTTCTCCTAAGGATAGATATATTGTTAAAGATGATGTTACCAAAGACACTATTTATTGGGATGATAAAGTAAATTTCCCAACAACTATAGGTGTTTGGGATGATTTAAAAAAATTAGTTTTAAAACAACTTTCAACTTCTCCAAAATTATATGTTGTTGATGCTTTTTGTGGAACAAATGCTGATACACGATTAAAAGTTCGTTTCGTAATGGAAGTAGCCTGGCAAGCACACTTTGTAACAAACATGTTTATCAGACCTTCTATTTATGAACTAGAAAACTTTGGAGAGCCTGATTTTATTGTTATGAATGGTTCTAAAGCAACAAATCCAGACTGGAAAGAACAAGGATTAAATTCAGAAAACTTTGTATTATTTAATCTTACAGAAAAAGTTCAAATCATTGGTGGAACTTGGTATGGTGGAGAAATGAAAAAAGGAATGTTCTCTATGATGAATTATTACCTTCCATTAAAAGGAATGGCTTCAATGCACTGTTCTGCTAATGTTGGTGAAAAAGGAGATGTTGCCGTATTCTTTGGTCTTTCAGGAACAGGTAAAACAACTCTTTCTGCAGATCCAAAAAGATATTTAATTGGTGATGACGAACACGGATGGGATGATAACGGAGTATTTAATTATGAAGGTGGTTGTTATGCAAAAGTTATCGACTTAACAGAAGAAAACGAACCGGACATCTGGAGAGCTATCAAAAGAGATGCTTTATTAGAAAATGTTATTGTTGATGAATATGGTGAAATCAATTACTACGACCATTCAATCACCGAAAACTCTAGAGTTTCTTACCCAATATATCATATTAATAAAATTGTATTGCCTTCAAAAGCAGGACATGCAAGCAAAATCATTTATCTTTCTGCTGATGCATTTGGAGTATTGCCTCCAGTATCAATCTTAGATGACGATCAAGCTCAATACCACTTCCTTTGTGGATATACTTCAAAATTAGCAGGAACTGAAAGAGGAATTACAGCTCCAGAACCATCATTTTCTCCAGCGTTTGGTGAAGCATTCTTAACTTTACACCCAACAAGATATTCTCAAACCTTAATTGGTAAAATGAAAGAACACGGAGCAAAAGCTTACTTGGTAAATACAGGTTGGAACGGAACCGGAAAAAGAATTTCACTTAAAAATACAAGAGCAATTATCGATGCAATCATCAGCAGCGAAATTGACGAAGCTGAAACTAGAACTATTCCATTCTTGAATTTAACAATTCCTACTATTTTACCAAATGTAAGTGACGGAATTCTTGATCCAAGAGATACATACAAAGACGATAAAGAATGGGAAGCTAAAGCAAAAGATTTATCAGCAAGATACATCAAAAACTTTGAGCAATATACAGATACCGAAGAAGGTAAACGTTTGGTTGCAGCTGGTCCAAAATTAAGTTAAACTAAATTCAAAATTCGATTCCCGAATAGCTGTTGGTACTTTATCAACAGCTATTCCTTTTAAAAATCAACATTAATTCCTTTTTTTTAACAATAAGACAGCATTAAGTTAAATTAAAAATTGCATTTTAAATAAAATTTCCACTATATTTGCAATCGAAATCAAGGGATTATCAAATTAAAAATTATGTTATCAATTCAATTGCATCATCATCATTCTCATTATTGCTCTCAAGCGATGTGTTAATGGTATGCATGTAAATCATCATATTTTAAAACCCGTTTGAGTATATCAAGCGGGTTTTTTATTTCCTATCCGTTGTACTCAAGCACAATAATAGTAAATCAAAAAAAATCAAAAAAATGAGTACTTTAAAAATTGCAATTCAAAAATCAGGACGTTTAAACGAAGATAGCATTCAAATCTTAAAAGATTGTGGCATTTCTATTAACAACGGAAACGACCAACTCAAAGCAGAAGCTACTAATTTCCCATTAGAAGTGTTGTATCTTAGAAACTCAGATATTCCACAATATTTAATTGACGGAGTTGTAGATATCGCCATTGTTGGAGATAATCTTTTGGTTGAAAAAGGGAAAAATATCATTGTTGCTCAAAAATTAGGCTTCTCAAAATGTAAAGTTTCAGTTGCTGTTCCAAAAACGTTCAAATACAATTCCATCAAAGATTTAGACGGAATGCGTATTGCAACATCTTATCCCAATACCGTTAATGAATACTTTAATTCATTTGGATTATCCGTTGACATTCACCAAATTTCAGGCTCTGTAGAAATCGCGCCAAATATTGGTTTGGCAGATGCAATCGTTGATATCGTTTCCAGCGGAAGTACTTTATTCAAAAACAATCTCAAAGAAGTTGAAGTTATTTTTAAAAGTGAAGCTGTTTTAGCGGTCTCACCAAAAGTGACTCCGGAGATTCAAAAAATAATCGATATTCTTCAGTTTAGAATCGAATCCGTTTTGAGAGCCAGAAAATCAGAATACATTTTGATGAACGTACCTAATGACAAAATTGAAGCGGTTGGAAAAATATTACCCGTATTAAAAAGCCTTACCGTTTTACCATTGGCTCAGCCAGGTTGGAGTAGCGTACACTCCGTAATTGATAAAGACACTTTTTGGGACGTAATCAGCCAATTGAAAGAAGCCGGAGCCGAAGGAATTTTGGTTTGCCCAATTGAAAAATTGGTTCTTTAAAAGAAATAAACCAAAAAAACTTTCTATACAATTCATGCAAACTTTGCGGTTAAAAATATAAAAATGAATAAAATCTACAACCCAAAACCTGAAACTTGGTCTTCTATTTTAGAAAGACCAACCAAAACTGTTGATGATATTGAAGCAACAGTAAAAGAAATTTTCAAGGAAATACAAAAAAAAGGGGATATTGCTGTTGCAAAATATACGTCGCTTTTTGACGGTGCTGCATTAGATACAATTCAAGTTACCAAAGCCGAAATAGAACTAGCAGTCGCAACAGTTCCTTCGGAATTAAAAAAAGCCATTCAACTGGCGAAATCTAACATAAAGAAATTCCATTCTGCTCAAAAAACCGATAGAGTTTCTGTGGAAACAATTGAGGGCGTGAATTGCTGGCAAGAAAAAAGACCAATTCAAAAAATAGGGTTATACATTCCCGGAGGAACCGCTCCTTTATTTTCTACAGTACTAATGCTGGCTGTTCCCGCAGAAATTGCAGGTTGTAATGAAATCGTATTGTGTTCCCCTCCCGATAAAAACGGAAATATAAACCCAGCTATTTTATATGCAGCTAATTTATGCGGTGTAACCAAAATTCTAAAAGTAGGCGGAATACAAGCCATTGCAGGAATGACTTTTGGAACCGAATCAATTCCTAAAGTGTATAAAATTTTTGGACCTGGAAATCAATTTGTTACTGTAGCCAAACAATTAGCCACCCAATTTGGAGTTGCCATCGATATGCCTGCAGGACCTTCCGAATTGTTGATTGTTGCTGATAATACAGCAGTTCCGGGATTCGTAGCTTCCGATTTGCTTTCGCAGGCAGAACACGGAGCAGACAGTCAAGTAATTTTAGTTTCCACTTCAAAAAAATTAATAGATGCTGTTGAAAAAGAAGTTCAAATTCAACTGGATGTATTACCAAGAAAAGCCATTGCTGAGAAAGCCATTGCAAATTCTAAATTGATTTATGTTGAAAACGACACCATTGCATTAGAATTAATCAACGAATACGGTCCGGAACACTTCATTATTTGTTCAGAATTTGATGATTTTTACAGTAACGGAATTCATAATGCCGGCTCTGTCTTTATTGGAAATTACACCCCCGAAAGCGCTGGTGATTATGCCTCTGGAACGAATCATACCTTACCAACAAACGGTTATGCTAAAAATTATAGCGGTGTGAATCTGGACAGTTTTACCAAAGCCATGACTTTTCAAAAAATTTCTGCAAAGGGAATTCAAAATATTGGAAAAGCCATCGAAATTATGGCAGAATCAGAAGGATTACAAGCACACAAAAATGCAGTTACATTACGTTTAAAAGCGATTGAAAATGAAAAATAATTTTGATATAAATACTTTAGTCCGTGAAAACGTAAAGTCGATGAAGCCTTATTCTTCGGCTCGTGATGAGTTCGAGGATTTTGATACCGCAGATATGATTTTTTTGGATGCTAATGAAAACCCTTTTGAAAACGGCGTAAACAGGTATCCAGATCCACAACAAAGCAGTGTGAAAGTTATTTTAGCAAAACAAAAAAAGATAAAAACAAATCAAATTTTGTTAGGAAACGGAAGCGATGAAGTTTTGGATTTATTGTTCCGTGCTTTTTGTGAACCAAAAGTGGACAATGTAATTACTTTACCACCAACCTACGGAATGTACGGTGTTTTAGCCAATATAAATGCTGTTGAAAACAAAGAAATTTTACTTTCAACTGATTTTCAGCCACAGATTGAAAAAATCATGGAAGCTGTTGATGAGAACACCAAAATCATCTTTTTATGTTCTCCAAATAATCCAACTGGAAATTCATTTTCGGATGAAAACGTTACTTATTTATTAAAAAACTTCAATGGTTTAGTGGTTATAGATGAAGCCTACATTGACTTTTCTGAAAAAGAAAGTTGGGTTAACAAGTTAGATGAATATCCAAATTTAATTATCACGCAAACCCTTTCAAAAGCTTACGGTTTAGCAGGAATTAGATTAGGAATTTGCTATGCATCAGCTGAAATAATTTCGGTTTTAAGTAAAATTAAGCCACCTTACAACGTAAACGAATTAACGCAACAAAGAGCTATTTTTAGACTTGGAAATGAAGCTAAAATAAATTCAGAAATAGAGTCTATTATAATACAAAGAACTGATTTACTTAAAGTATTACTTAATGTAAAATTTGTTGAAAAAATTTATCCTACTGAAGCTAATTTCATCTTGATAAAAGTGGATGACGCGAATAAAAGATACGATGAATTAATTGCCAAAGGAATCGTAATTCGTAACAGAACGACGCAACCGTTATGTGAAAACACCTTGCGTTTAACTATTGGAACGGAAGTAGAAAATAAGAAATTGATAGAAGCTTTGTCTTCTTTATAAACGTTTTAAAAAATGAAAAAAATACTTTTTATAGATCGTGACGGAACAATGGTTTTGGAACCAAATGATTATCAATTGGACAGTTTTGAAAAATTGGAATTTTACCCAAAAGCCTTTCAATATCTTGGAAAAATTGCCGCTGAATTGGATTTTGAGTTGGTAATGGTGACCAATCAAGATGGTTTAGGAACAGATTCTCATCCCGAAATTAACTTTTGGCCAGTTCATAATTTAGTGATGAAAGCATTTGAAAATGAAGGAGTCGTTTTTAGTGAGGTTTTTATCGACAAAACATTTCCTCACGAAAATGTAGCAACTCGTAAGCCTGGAACGGCTATGTTGACAAAATACATCAATAATCCAGCATACGATTTAGAAAATTCATTTGTAATAGGAGATAGAATAACTGACGTAGAATTAGCGAAAAACCTAGGTTCGAAAGCTATTTTTATCAATACTGACGAAGAGTTAGGAAGTGATGAAATCTCTTCTAAAAGACACGAATTAGAAGATGTTATTGCTTTGCAAACTACAGAATGGAAAACAATTTATGAGTTTTTGAAACTAGAGGAACGTTCCGCTTCTATAGAAAGAAAAACAAATGAAACCGATATTTATATCAAACTAAACCTTGACGGAACCGGAAAGAGCAAAATCGAAACTGGGATTGCTTTCTTCGATCATATGTTAGATCAAATCGCACGTCATGGACAAATGGACTTGGAAATTACCGTAAAAGGTGACCTTGAAGTTGATGAGCATCACACAATAGAAGATACAGCTATTGCGCTTGGAGAAGTTTTTGCCAAAGCGCTAGGTAATAAATTAGGAATTGAGCGTTACGGTTTTTGTTTGCCAATGGACGATTGTTTATCGCAAGTAGCCATCGATTTTGGAGGAAGAAACTGGTTGGTTTGGGAAACTGAATTCAAACGTGAAATGGTAGGTAAGATGCCGACAGAAATGTTTTATCATTTCTTCAAATCTTTCTCTGATGGTGCAAAAGCTAATATAAATATCAAAGCCGAAGGAACGAACGAACACCACAAAATTGAAGCTATTTTCAAGGCATTTGCCAAAGCGATAAAAGTTGCCGTAAAACGCGACACAGAGAAAATGATTTTGCCAAGCACAAAAGGAATGCTTTAATAAGTTGATAGACGAAAGTCTGAAAGTGCTTCGGTATTGACTTTACAACTTTAAGACTAATATAAATGAAAATAGTAATTATAAATTACGGAGCAGGAAACATTCAAAGTATCATGTTTGCCATCGAAAGATTAGGTTTTCATGCAGTTTTGAGTAATAATCCAGACGAAATAAAAGCAGCAGATAAAGTGATTTTTCCTGGAGTGGGAGAGGCAAGTTATGCTATGAAAATGTTGCAGGAAAGCGGTTTGGATACCTTGATTCCAACATTAAAACAACCTGTTTTTGGAATTTGTTTGGGAATGCAATTGATGTGTAATTCTTCCGAAGAAGGGGATACAAAAGGATTGGGAATTTTTGATGTAGATGTTGTGAAATTTTCATCGAAAGTAAAAGTGCCACAAATGGGCTGGAACAATATTTACAATCTAAAATCAGATTTGTTTAAAGGAATTTCCGAGAACGAATACATGTATTTGGTTCACAGTTTTTACGCTCCACTTTGTGCTGAAACTATTGCTACAACCAATTATGAACTGGAATATTCATCGGCTTTAGAAAATGATAATTTCTATGGAACTCAATTTCACCCCGAAAAAAGTGGAGATATTGGAGAACAAATTCTTGGGAATTTTTTAAAATTATAAATTAAGTTAAAGACTTTAAGACTTTTGACTTTCAAACATTAAGACTAAATAGGAATGAGAATAATACCTGCAATAGATATCATCGATGGTAAATGTGTTCGCCTCTCAAAAGGGGATTACAATACCAAAATAATATATAACGAAAATCCACTTGAAGTAGCTAAATCATTTGAAGCACACGGAATCAAATATTTACATTTAGTAGATTTAGACGGAGCAAAATCAAGCAAAATTGTCAATTATAAAATATTGGAACAAATTGCCACACAAACCAAATTGAAAATTGATTTTGGAGGTGGATTAAAAGCCGATTCTGATTTAAAAATCGCTTTCGAATCAGGAGCAAACCAAATTACAGGCGGAAGTATTGCTGTGAAAAACAGAGCTATTTTTGAAAAATGGATTGCTGAATACGGTTCGGATAAAATCATTTTGGGAGCAGATGCTAACAATGAAAAAGTAGCCGTTTCGGGTTGGTTAGAAGATTCAAATGAAGATTTAGTGCCATTTATACAAGATTATCAAAACAAAGGAATTCAGTACGTAATTTGCACTGATATTGCCAAAGACGGAATGCTTGAAGGACCAAGTTTCGATTTATACGCTAAGATTTTGGCGGAAGCCAAAGGTATAAAATTGATTGCTTCGGGAGGAATTTCTACTTTTGATGAATTGCCTAAACTTGCTGAATTAGGTTGCGAAGGAACTATAATTGGTAAAGCAATTTACGAAGGGAGAATTTCGTTGAAACAACTGGAAAACTATATTTTAAGTATAAAGTCATAAGTTTTAAGTATGAGTTCAGATGTAATAAAAACTAAAAGTTTTTCTTTTGCCATTAGAATTGTTAATTTATATAAAACTTTAAATACCAGAAGTGAGTATGTAATGAGTAAACAAATTTTGCGTTCTGGAACTTCTATCGGTGCAAACATTAGAGAAGCAAAAAATGCGGAAAGTAAAGCTGATTTTATTCATAAGATGGGAATTTCTCAAAAAGAAGCAGATGAAACTTTATATTGGCTAGAATTGTTACAAGCGACAAGTTATATTTCAAATGAAGAATTTTTAAGTTTAAATAATGATGGAATAGAAGTCTTAAAATTAATAAAAAGCATAATTATTACTTCTAAAAATAATATCAAAAAAACTTAATAATTCATCCTTACAATTTAATACTTAATTTAAATGCTAACAAAAAGAATAATTCCTTGCCTCGACATAAAAAACGGAAGAACCGTAAAAGGAGTTAATTTCGTGGACTTGCGTGATGCTGGTGATCCTGTAGAATTAGCCAAAATTTATTCGGATGAAGGAGCAGATGAATTGGTTTTCCTTGATATTTCAGCAACGGAAGAACGAAGAAGAACCTTGGTCGATTTAGTTCGCAAAGTGGCGGAAACCATCAATATTCCATTTACTGTTGGTGGAGGAATTTCGGCAGTTTCGGATGTGGAAGTATTGTTGCAAAACGGTGCGGATAAAGTTTCTATTAATTCCTCGGCTGTAAAAAATCCACAGTTGATTAATGATTTGGCACAAAAATTCGGAAGCCAATGTGTAGTTGTAGCTATTGATGCTAAGCAAATTGATGGCGAATGGATTGTACATCTTGTAGGAGGAAAAGTACCTACAGAATTGCGATTATTTGACTGGGCGAAAGAAGTTGAAGAACGTGGTGCCGGAGAAATTCTTTTTACATCGATGAATCATGATGGAACAAAAAATGGATTTGCTAATGAAGCTTTGGCAACACTTTCTGATTTGGTGAATATTCCCATAATTGCTTCTGGTGGCGCAGGAAATATGCAACATTTTGTGGATACTTTTGTGGAAGGAAAAGCAGATGCAGCATTGGCGGCAAGCGTATTTCATTTTAAGGAAATTGAAATAAAGACATTGAAAAAAGAACTTAAAAACAACAATATAGAAGTACGTATTTAAGTAATAAGTCGGAATTATTAAGTTTGAATTGCTCAATACTTACGACTTTATGCTTACGACTTAACACTTAATACTAATAGAAAATGAAAGTTATACTAGATAATTTTTCAATTTTCAATTTTTAAATCTTTAAATAAAAAAAATGAACATAGATTTTTCAAAAAGCGCACATGGATTAATTCCTGCAATCATTCAAGATAACGAAACTAAATCGGTTTTAATGTTAGGTTATATGAATGCCGAGGCTTATCAAAAAACAATTGATACTCAAAAAGTAACTTTTTACAGCCGTTCTAAACAGAGACTTTGGACAAAAGGCGAAGAAAGCGGTAATTTTTTAAACTTGGTTTCCATCAAAAATGACTGTGATGATGATACCTTATTAATTCAAGTGAATCCAGTAGGGCCAACGTGTCACAACGGAACGGATACGTGTTGGGCTGAACAAAATAAGTCAGATTATGGCTTTATTTCTCATTTAGAAAGCACAATAAAAGTTCGTAGAGAAAATGCTGATTCTGAGAAAAGTTATGTTGCTTCTTTATTTGAAAAAGGAATTAATAAAATAGCTCAAAAAGTAGGAGAGGAAGCGGTAGAAGTGGTTATTGAAGCCAAAGATGATAACGATGATTTATTTTTGAGTGAAAGCGCTGATTTACTATTTCATTATCTAATATTATTACAAGCCAAAGGATTTCAACTAGAAGACGTTGTAAATGTTTTAAAAAGCCGTCAGAAATAGAAATTTCTTTTAAATAATTTTCATTTAAAAAACCCAATAGTATCCTAATTTACTATTGGGTTTCTTTTTTTTCCAATGCCAAAGGAGTATATTTACTACTTATTATAAAATATAATTTCCCTAATGCAAGCGAATATTTCAGAAAGTAACTCTTTTAAAACACAAACAGAAACGGGGCTATATATTATTTTAACCACCGATGAAGACGATATGCGTCCGGTATATATCTCCGGAAATTTCAACAATTGGAAAACGCAGGATAATGATTTTATGATGGAACAAATTGGAATTAATTCCTATCATTTTAAATTTCCTCTTGGTTTTGATTATCCCGAAACATTATTCTACAAATTTACCAAAGGCGATTGGAGTGAAGTGGAAATCGACCAAAACGGAAATCGTACTGAAAACCGTTCAACCAAATTGCATACCGGAATTCAAAAAGAACATGTAGCGAGATGGCGAAAAAACTGGTTGCCTTTCAAGCAATCCCATTTACCGAAAGTGCAATTAATTTCAAATGAATTTGAGATTCCTCAACTGAATAAAACAAGAAAAATTTGGGCCTTACTACCGCATGATTATGACAAAACAGATGAGCGTTATCCTGTAATGTATTTACAAGATGCTCAAAACTTGTTTAATGAAAAAGCCGCATTTGGCAACTGGGAAATCGACAAGAAACTAGCCGTAATGTCCGAATATAAAATTGGAAAAATAATCATTATAGCCATTGAACATGCTGAAGAAGATAGAGTAAAAGAATATAATGTAGGTAAAACGGTTTTAGGTAAAGGACAAGGAAAAAAATACATTCGTTTTGTTACCGATACATTAAAACCATTTGTTGACGCTAATTTTAGAACCAAAACAGAACGAGAACACACAGGAATAGGAGGAAGCTCTATGGGCGGATTAGTTAGTATTTTTAGCGGATTGAAGAATCCCGAAGTATACGGAAAACTGATGATTTTTTCGCCATCACTTTGGGTAGTTCCTGAACTTAAAATTAATCCTAAAAAAGCCTTTTCAGCGGATACAAAAATCTATTTGTATGCAGGAGGAAACGAAAGTGAAACCATGATTGAACATACTCATGCATTTTACGAAAAGTTGGTTACAACTGAATTTGTTAAAGATAAAACCAAAATCAATTTAAGCATTAACAGGCACGGAACGCATAGCGAAACCTATTGGAGCGATGAATTTCCCAAAGCAATTGAATGGTTGTTTTTTCAATCAAAATAATACTTTATACTCTTTTTGTAACGCATTTAATTATCCATTAAATAAAGAAAAATGACAACAAGTACCCTTCAAAACCTAGATAATTTTTCAGGAACTATTATAATTCCCGTTTTTGAAACCTATGAAAAAAGTATTATTCCAATCACTTTTGACAGATTAGAAATTCCTGCAAAAGTCTTTTTTGGAAAAAAAGATACACACTATGTTGCCGAACAAAACAACTCTATTTATTTGTTTGTCGGATTGGGAAAAACCATTGATTATAAATCATTGAAAACCGTTTTTCGAAGTATTTCTGCTAAGCAAAAAGAAAAATTAAGTACAAACGTTGCTTTAGTTTTAGCTGAAAATCTAAACGAGAATCAAGTGGAAGCCATGCTTTCCGGATTATTTTTAGGCACCTATGATTTGGGACATTTCAAATTAGATAAAAAAACACATCCTTTTTTAGAACCAGATTTTAATTTGAAATTATTCTCCGAAAAGGATTTTTTGGCTGCAGCCAAAAAAGGAATCAAAATAGCCAAAGCCCAACTCGAAACCTATAATTTAGTTGATTTACCTCCTAATATTGTCAACCCGAAATACTTGGCCAAATGGGCTCAGGATAAAGGAAAAAAATATGGATTTGAGGTAGAAATTCTTGATTTTGAAGCTGCCAAAATAGCAAAATTAGGCGCTTTTTTAGCGGTAGGAAAAGGCAGTGAAAACGAACCACAATTTGTTATCATGTCCTACACACCAAAAGAAAATGTAATTAATCTCAAACATATTGGCCTGGTGGGCAAAGGAATTACTTTTGATACCGGCGGTTTGAATATAAAAACAGCCGGAATGCTTCACATGAAATGTGATATGGCTGGAGGAGCTGCTGTATTTGGAGCAATGCAACTAATAGCAGATTTACAATTGCCTGTAAAAGTAACTGCAATTGTTCCTTGTGCCGAAAATTCAGTGGATGCTAAATCTTTCCTGCCAAGCGATGTGATTCATAGTTACAGCGGGCATTCCATTGAAATTATCGATACTGATGCTGAAGGAAGATTAATCTTAGCTGACGGACTTTCTTATCTAATTACAAATTATAAACCAGAATATATCGTTGATATTGCTACGCTTACCGGAAGTAGCGTAGGAACATTTGGTTATGAATGTGGGGCTTTGTTTACCAATAATGAAGAAATCTCAAAAAAATTACAGCTATCAGGTGATTCCATTGGAGAACGTTTGTGGCCGTTACCACTTTGGGATGCCTACAAATCCGATATTGAAAGTGACATTGCCGATGTCAAAAATTACAGCGGAAAACCAATTGCAGGAGCTATTAGTGCTGCTAAATTTTTAGAATATTTTACACAGGAACACAAAGCTTGGGCACATCTTGATATTGCAGGTGTCGCTTTTGGAGATGATGAATTTGCAAAAAGTAAACACGCTACGGCGTATGGAGTACATTTATTAACTAAATTCATTGAAAATTTATAGTCTATGGAAAATCCCAAAACTTTTATCTGTATTTCAAATTATTTCAAAGGTGCCGATTTTTTAATTCATTTAAAAAATCTAGGTAACAAAGTCTATTTAGTAACCAGCGAAAAACTAAGGAATTCCCCTTGGCCAAAGGAACATATTGATGAAATTTTTTATATGGAAGGCCAAGATATAGAATGGAATTTAGAACATCTATTATTGGGAGTGGGTAACTTAATGAAGTCTACTAAAATTGACGCGATAGTCGCTCTTGACGATTATGATGTAGAAAAAGCAACCTATCTTAGAGAGAATCTTCGAATTGACGGAATGGGACAAACTACAGGACGTTATTTTAGGGACAAACTGGCTATGCGCATGAGAGCAAAAAGTTGTGGCATCTCAATTCCTGCTTTTTGTTCTTTATTTAATGATCATGACATCAATACTTTTGCGGATACAATTCCAGCTCCGTGGGTTTTAAAACCGCGTTCCGAAGCTTCTGCAAATGGAATTATAAAAGTATACGATAAAGAAAGTTTATGGATTCACATAACTGAAATGGGGAACAATCGATTCAAATATCTATTGGAACAATTCAAACCCGGTGATGTTTACCATTGCGACAGTTTGATTTTAGACCGTAAAATTTTGTTCAGTCTGACTTCAAAATATTTAGCAACGCCAATGGAAATTTCTCAAGGTGGTGGCGTATTCCGTTCGGCTACTATTCCTTATGATTCAGAAGATGACAAAGCTATAAAAGCGGTTAATGAACAAGTTTTGAAGGGTTTTGGATTAAAACACGGCGCAGCACATACTGAATTTATAAAATGCAAAGAAGACGGAAAAATCTACTTTCTAGAGACATCATCTCGTGTTGGTGGTGCACATATAGCCGAAATGGTAGCGGAAGCTTCAAATATAAATTTATGGAAAGAGTGGGCAGCAATTGAAGATTCTTTGGTAAAAGAAACCAAATATACTCTACCAAAAATAAAAAAAGAATATGCCGGAATTGTATTGACTTTGTCTAAATTTCAACATCCTGATTTATCCTCTTTTTCAGATCCGGAAGTTTGCTTTAGAGTCCCTCTGGATTATCATGCTGGATTAATTGTTAAATCCAATAAACAGGAAAGAGTTTTAGAACTTTTAAATACTTATGCAAATAGATTCGGAAATGATTTTACTGCGATTGTAGCACAAAATAAAGTTTCTAATTTGCATTAAAATCTTAATTAACGGAAATCTAATTTTTAATTTTTTTTAAATAAATGAAAAACCAACTTCTTATACTTTGTATTGCATTTGCATCAATAACTTCAATAAATGCTCAAGGTTTACTTTCAAAATCTAATGTGGTATTTATAAGACAAGACAGTCTCCGCGGAAGCATCACCAAAGAACGAGCTTGGTGGGATGTAAAATATTATCATTTAAATATAAAAGTAAATCCATCAGACAGCACAATTACAGGTTCTAATACTATTCGATATAAAGTAATTAACGAATACAATCGAATGCAAATTGACTTACAAAATCCGATGGAAATTGATAAAGTAATTCAGGATGGAGTAGCATTAAAATATACAAGAGAAGGAAATGCTTTTTTCATCGAATTAATTGCTTCTCAAAAAGTTGGATTGACAAAAGAACTAACTGTATTTTATGGAGGCAAACCTAAAATTGCTGTAAACCCGCCATGGGATGGAGGTATCACCTGGAAAAAAGACACTAATGGCAAATCGTTTATCGCTTCTTCCTGTCAAGGATTGGGCGCAAGCGTTTGGTGGCCCAACAAAGATCACATGTATGATGAAGTAGATAATATGCTCATTAGCGTGAATGTCCCTAAAAATTTAACCGATGTTTCTAATGGTCGTTTACAAAGTGTAAAACAACAAAAAGACGGAACTAAAACCTACAATTGGTATGTGTCTAATCCTATAAATAATTACGGCGTAAATATAAATATTGGGGATTATGTCACTTTTTCAGAAAAATTTAAAGGAGAAAAAGGAGCTTTAGATTGTACGTATTATGTTTTGAGGGACAATTTGACGAAAGCCAAAAAACATTTTCAGGATGTTCCCAGAATGCTAAAAGCTTTCGAACATTGGTTTGGACCTTATCCTTTTTATGAAGATAGTTACAAATTAGTAGAAACTCCATATTTAGGAATGGAACATCAAAGTTCTGTAACTTATGGAAATAAATTTCAAAACGGTTATTTAGGACGAGATTTAAGCGGTACCGGATGGGGATTAAAATTTGATTTCATTATTATTCACGAATCAGGACACGAATGGTTTGCTAATAATATTACGTATAAAGACATCGCTGATATGTGGATTCATGAGAGTTTTACCAACTATTCTGAAAGTCTTTTTGTAGAATATTATTATGGCAAAGATGCCGGAGCTGAATATGTCAGAGGAACTAGAAAAGGAATTAAAAATGATAGTCCAATCATTGGAAATTACGATGTAAACAATGAAGGTTCTGGCGATATGTATCCAAAAGGAGGGAATATGTTGCATACTTTACGTCAAATTGTGAATGATGATGAAAAATGGAGAGGTATTTTAAGAGGACTAAACAGTACTTTTTATCATCAAACAGTAACTACAAAACAAATTGAAGACTATCTGAGTCAACAAGTTGGCATCGATTTAAATCCGTTTTTTAATCAGTATTTACGAGATACCCGAATTCCTACTTTAGAATATTTTTTCAAAGGAGGAAAACTTGGATATCGTTGGACCAACTGCGTCCCTGGTTTTAATATGCCTGTGAAAGTAACTTTGGATGGCACAGAAAAATCACTAAATCCTACAACAGAATGGAATCGTATTGAAGCTAAAATGGAGACTCCAAAACTGGAAATCGACAAGAATTTTTACGTCGCCAGTTTTAATATAACGGAGTAAAAACAAAATTAAAATGAAAGGGTATATTTCTTAGACCAATTTAAGAAATATACCCTTTTTAGTTTTTCTTAAACTGTATCGGATTTTGTCCAACGACTTTTTTAAAAATTCTATTAAAATAAGAAAGGCTTTCAAAACCACATTCATAGCAGGTTTCGGTCACATTTTTATCTTCCTTCAAAAGGCGTTTAGCTTGTTCGATTCTGAACTGATTCAAGAATTCAGTAAATGTCAATCGAGTCATTTTTTTGAAATACCGACAAAAAGCGGCTTTGGATAAATGTGTTAATTGTCCCATTTCATCAATAGTTATGTTTCTTTGAAAATTATTTTCAATAAATGCATAGACAATTTTCAGTCGGTTTTGTTCTTTATTATTGTAAAAATCATCAAAAGGAAGTTCGTGTAAAAACATCTTTTCATTTGAAGTAGCCAGCATTTGAAACAAAGACAACACTTCTATAAATTGCTCAAAATTAGGTAAATGATGAATTTCTTTTAATCGTTTACCAACTAATTCTTTTGTAGTCCCGTTAAAACAAATTACTTTTTTTGAATTTTCAAATAATTGATAAATTGCCGAAAGTTCTGGAGTGGTAACAAAATCATTTTTAAAAAAATCTTCTTTAATTTGTAAAACCACCTTTTTATATTCCGTTCTGATTCCATAATCAAAATTTAAATGTGGAATATTAGAACCAATGAAAACCAAATCAGAACCTTCAAATTGTCCCACATGATTTCCTACACGCCTCGTTCCTTGTGGCGCTTCAATAAATGTCAATTCAAATTCAGGATGAAAATGCCAATAATAGAAGTCATTAAGTTTGGGATTCACTAAAATTCGGAAGGAACTTCCGGCTAAACGTTTGATATCTTCAAAAACAATTTTCATACGCTTTTATCTTAATTGCTCCATAAATATACTATTGATTATTCAAATACAAAAGTAAATATCAATATAGTACAAATTATGGTAAATTCTGTTGAAATTCAACTCGGATTAACCCGCTACTTTTGGATTATGAAATTTTAAAAACATATCAATATGGAAAACAAGAACCAAACCATGACTCCTACAATGACGCCAACTATGGCTACTAATGCACATAAAGATATACCTGGAAATCCGTCTGTTGCAAAATCTAGTGTGCATAAATTAAATGGTCGTTCTAATGGCGAACCGCTTCGTTTATTGACCGAAGACCAATGGAAATTCTGGATTGAAAATGGCTATATCATAATCAAAAATGCGGTTCCAAAAGAAAATGCAAAAAGATTATCCGATTTTATATGGGAATTTGAAGAAAAAGACCCCAATAATCCTGAAACCTGGTACGCACCGCCAAGAGCAGAAATGCAAATGAAAGAATTAAACAATAGTGGAATGGTGGAATTATACAACCATCAATACCAATGGGATAACCGTCAAATGCAAAAAGTATACGATGCTTTTGCAGATGTTTGGGGGACAGAGAAATTATGGGTAACTATTGACAGAGTCAATCTTAATTTTCCGGTACGACCAGATCATGAATTCAAAGGATTTATTCATTGGGATTACGATCCGGAAACAAAACCTCAAAATGTACAAGGCGTGTTAGCCTTAGTGGATGCAGATGATGAAAATATGGGTGGTTTTCAATGTATTCCAGAATTGTTTCGTACTTATGATACCTGGAAATTAACCCAGCCAGAAGATAGAAATCGCTTTCAACCGGACACAACAGGCTTTGAGGGACAATTCGTAAAACCGAAAATGGAAGCGGGTGATTTATTAATTTTTAATAGCTCACAACCACACGGAATTCGTCCAAATTTGACAAAAGACAGAGTGAGAGTGGCTCAGTATATTTCGATGATGCCTGCTGAAGAAGACAATGAAGAATTAAAACAATGGAGAATCAACTCTTGGAAAAACCGTATTGCGCCAACAGGATATGCATTTCCGGGCGACCCCCGTAATTGGGAACAAACCAAACACAAAACTGCTGAATTGAGTGAATTGGGGGAAAAATTATTAGGAGTAGAGAAGTGGTAATAAAAAAAGGGATACTCAATGTATCCCTTTTTTTGTGGTTATTCCTTTAGAAAAATTAGATTAAGTTTTTCTTGATATAATTAAAACTTGTCGCTGCTGATTCTATTGGATTTGGTTTGTAGTTTGTTTCGTGTTCCAAAAAGAAACGTTTCATTCCGGCAAGTTCAGCTTGAGCAAAAATCGATTTAAAATCTATAGTTCCCGTACCAATTTCTGCATTCCAATTTGGATTAAGTTTATCCATGTCTTTTACGTGCCACATTTTGAAACGCCCCGGATGTTGATTAAATAATTGCAATGGATTGTTTCCTGAACGAACTACCCAGTATAAATCCATTTCAAAATCAACTAAATTTTTATCAGTTTCATTCAATAAAATCTCATATCCATTTGTATCACCAAATTTTGTAAATTCAAAATCATGATTATGATAAGCTAATTTTAAGCCTCCAGCTTTACAAAGCTCTCCAAATTTATTAACTTGTTCGGCTAATTTTTTATAATCATCACCGCTAACTCCTCTTAACTCTTGAACCACATAAGGTACGGTTATGTATTCGCTTCCTAAATGATTGGCCGTTTCTACATACGCTTTTACAAGATCAGTTGAACCATCTTTAATCATTGAATTAAAATCAAAATGATTGCTGGTCGCTTTCAAACCATTATCATCCAACATCGATTTGAAATCGTGAACTGAGGTACCAAAAAAGCCTTTATCAACAGAATATCCAAAAGTTTCCACTTCAGTAAACCCTGCTTTTCCAACTTGTGCCAAAACTCCTTTTACATCTTTTGGTAAAGTATCACGCAAGGTCCATAATTGAATTCCTATGGCTCTTTTCTTTGAATCAAAAGCAAATGTTGGTGCTATAGCTAATGCACCTAATGCCAAACCGGCATTTATTAAAAATTCTCTTCTTTTTATCATCAGTATATTTTTTTAAATTATTAAATATCACAAATTGTAATTGCTTGTTTCAATGAAGCCAGTTTGTTTGGATTTTTTGGCATAAATTCCTGTCCTACAAATCCTTTGAAACCTACTTCGGCAATCGCTTTCATTATTGCCGGATAATTTAGTTCTTGAGTTTCATCAATTTCATTTCGCCCAGGAACTCCCGCAGTATGAAAATGAGCAATATATTGATGATTTTCTCTAATATTTCTAATTACATCACCTTCATCAATTTGCATGTGATAAATATCGTAAAGCAACTTAAAATTTTCAGAACCCAATCGTTTTGCTAATTCTACTCCCCAATGCGTTCTGTCACATTGATAATCTTTATGGTCAATTTTGCTATTTAGCAATTCCATAACCAGCGTTACATTGTGTTTTTCGGCAAGTGGAATTAGTTTTTGCAAACCAATTACGCAATTATTCCATCCTTCTTCATCCGTTTTTCCTCTTCTGCTTCCGCTAAAGCAAATTAGGTTTTTATAACCGGCTTTGGCTACTAACGGAATCATTTCGGTATAGTTTTTAATCAATATTTCATGAAATTGAATATCATTAAAACCATCTACTAAATTGATTTCTGCACCGTTGCACATCGTAGAAACCATATTGTATTTCTTCAATATTGGCCAATCTTTTGGACCAACTAAATCAATTCCGGTAATTCCAATTTTTTTAGATTCTATACATAGCGTTTCAACATCTAAATCATCAAAACACCATCTGGCAACCGAATGATTAATATTTCCTTTTAACATGCCTAATTGTAATTTAGTTTCATTTTTTGGCATAGCCAAAGCAGAAAATCCAGACGGAATACCTAAAGCGGCAGTTGCGGCCAACATTCCTTTTATTGCAGATCTTCTATTTAAATTAGAACTCATTTATTATTTTTTTTAAACTGCAGGAACTTCTTCTTGAGTTTTATTTTTGTCATTAAATAAAAGTGCGAAAATTAAAAATACAGCAAAAGCAATTCCTGCAGGGATAATCCATACCATTTGCCAGTTTGTTGTACCTTCAATCGTTTTATAATTATCAGTAATCCAACCTGCAACTGCAAAACCTATCAACATTCCAACACCATATGTGGCCAATGTGATTAAACCTTGAGCAGCACTTTTGTATTTTTCACCAGCTTTAGAATTCGTATAAATTTGACCCGATACAAAGAAGAAATCATAACAAATTCCGTGTAAAGCAATACCGATAATCAACATTAAACTTAAATCATCGCCATTACCGTAAGCAAATAAAACATAACGAATAGCCCAAGCTAACATACCAACCAAAATAGTTTTTTTGAATCCAAAACGACTAAAAAAGACTGGAATAAGCAATAAGAACAAGGCTTCAGATATTTGTCCGATGGCCATTTTTCCTGTAGGATTTTCAACACCAGCTTCTGTCAAAAATGGATGTGCATTTTGATAATAGAATGCAAGAGGAATACAGATAAGAATTGATGAGATAAAAAAGATAGCAAAGTTTTTATCTTTCAATAGTTTCAAAGCATCCAAACCAATAATATCAGCTAATTTAATTTTTTCATCACTAACTTTTGGTGGAGTTTTAGGCAACGAAAAGCTAAAAAGTCCTAAAATTAAAGCGGCAATTCCTGATAGAAGAAAAGTGTTTTTTAGTAATCCTTGTGAAACAGCTTCTGCTGAATCCCAATGAAAAACAAAACTAATAGACAATCCTGCTAAAATCCATCCAATGGTTCCCCAAACTCTGATGTTGGCAAACTCTTTTTCCGGATCTTTCATTTGATTAAATGAAACTGAATTTACCAAAGCCAATGTTGGCATATATAAAATCATGTAACTCAAAACGTAAGTATAAAACATCCCGACTTCTTCAGATTGATACATTTGATACATCAAAAATGCTCCAACAAGATGAAGAATACCTAAAATTTTCTCTGCATTAAAATAACGGTCAGCAATTAAGCCTATAATAAAAGGAGCAATAATTGCACCCCAAGATTGAGTGGAGAAAACGGCTGCTGTTTCAGATCCAGAAGCACTCAGGTTATTTCCCAGAAAAGTACCTAGGGTTACAAACCATGCGCCCCAGATAAAAAATTCCAGAAACATCATGATAGATAATTTAATTCGGGTAGTAGTATTCATTCGTTTTTAATTTTGGTTTTTGGTTTATTTTTAGTTTTTTGGTATTTGGTTTTATTTATTTTGTTCCATTACATGCCGGCTTCGCATCCGGTAGTAATTTTCATAGAATTCCATTCTTTAATCATAATATTTCTGAACCAAACGTTATCTCCGTGGTCTTGCAAAGCAATTTTACCTTTTTTGAAAGCAGCAAAACCTGGCCAAGTAGCAAATTTACTTCCCGCAACCAATGCTTTAAAATTATCATCCCAAAGTGTAGTTTCAACAACTTTTACTCCATTAAGCAACATCGTCAGTTTTCCGAATTTGCATACTAAATCAATCGAATTCCATTCTCCAACTGGTTTAACAGGCTCCGAAGTACTTTTGATTAAATCATACAAATCACCGGCTCTGTGTTTTTCAATTTTCCCGTCAGGATGCCCGTCATTGTCTAATACTTGCATTTCTAAACCGGTTTCATAGGTATTTTTAAATTTTGCCAAATCTTCATTCACGAAGAAAATAATTCCACTGTTAGATTTTGCAGCTACTTTCCATTCTAATTTTAAATGAAAATTCTCGTATTCTACATCGGTCACAAGATCACCTCCTTGTCCGTCTTTTGCGGCAGTTGGATCAAAATGTAAAACTCCATCTTCAACTTTCCAACCTGATCCCGCAGTCTTTTTTCCGTAAGAATGCCATCCGGTTGTAGTTTGTCCATCAAATATTGATTTAAACCCTTTTGGTACTATTTGTGCATTTGCAGTTTGAATCATTACCATAAGAATTAATGAAGTACAAATATTTTTAATCATTTTTTTAATTTTTAATTTTTTGAATTAATATAAATCTATTTATAAAGTTAAAGCTTTCCAACCTTGACGATACTCGCGTTTCACAAATTGGTTAACTTCATCAAAATTGGTAATTCTCATGGCATCATTATCCCATAATAATTTTGCTGAACGTCCTGGATAGACTTCTTCACCAAGTTCTTCTCTCATCACATCATAACCTCTGATGGCAAGATTAGCCATTAGTAAAGCTTCGGTTAAAGGACCTGCAATTTCAAAAGGAGAACTTAATTCTTTTTTACCATAACCAGCCATAGCAGCTTCTATCCATTGTTTGTAATGTCCTTCTGAACCATCTTTTACTCTGGCATATTTCTGAGCTACATTAAGATTTTCATTTTTACTTAAAGGAAGTAATCTAGGATTTAAGCCATACGTATCACACATCATTTTCCCTTTTGTTCCAGTGAATAATGTTCCGTTTCCACCGTCCCCAAAAATTTCATTAGGTCCTAATTCAGCTGGTCTTTCCGGTTGGATACCACCATCCATCCAATGTACTGTTACGTCACCATTGGTTTTTTCGGTTTTTGGAAAAGTCAAAGTCACGTGGCTTGAAGGTGGGCAACTTTCAGGGAAATACCCTCTTTGAAATTCATCTACATAAACTGAACCAACACTACATTGAACATCTTTGGCATATTTTAGGTTCAAAACACTAAAAGGAGCTTCCAATAAATGACATCCCATATCTCCTAATGCACCGGTACCATAATCCCACCAACCACGCCAGTTAAATGGCACTAATTTGTTTACATACTCTTTGTAAGGAGCAGTTCCCAACCATAAATCCCAATCTAATTCTTTTGGAATATCTGCTTTATTGGCTGACCAAGGAATTCCTTGTGGCCAAACTGGTCTGTCAGTCCAAGCATGAATCGTATGAACATCACCAATTAATCCGGCTTCGTACCATTCTTTCATTATTCTGGTACCATCATTTGAGGCACCTTGATTTCCCATTTGGGTTACTACTTTATATTTTTTGGCTGCTTCGGTCAAAATACGTGCCTCATAAATATCATGAGCCATTGGTTTTTGAACATAAACATGTTTGCCTAATTGCATTGCTGCCAAGGCTTGAATTGCATGATTGTGGTCTGGTGTTGATACTGAAACAGCATCAAAATTCTTATGTTCTTTGTCCAACATTTCGCGCCAATCTTTGTAATATTTGGCTTTTGGAAAAGCATTCACACTTGATGCAGCTCTTCTGGTATCAACATCACACAGGAAAGCAATATTTGCTTTTCCGCTTTTATCGAACATTGCAATATCTGATTTTCCTTTTCCACCTACACCAATACTAGCTATCAATAGACGATCGCTTGGCGCCACAAATCCTCTTCCTAAAACGTGACGAGGAACAATCATGAATGCAGCAGCTGCCAAAGCACCTGTTTTTATGAAATCACGACGATTATTTGTGATTTTATTATCTTCTTCTTTTTTCATGTATAATAAATGGGATTAGTTAGTCAATTTTAAAAACTTATATTTCAATTACTACTATAGTTAGTTTAGCAACAGGATTTTTAACTTACTTAATCTGTCAAATATTTTCTTTAGAAGGTGCTGTTTTATGGGGATTTATTGCTTTTGTATTGAACTTTATACCAACTATTGGAAGTATAATAGCTGTTTTGATTCCAACAATTTTTGCACTTATTCAATTTACTTTGATTTCAGATGTTTTGATTTTATTTGTACTTTTAATAAGTATTCAATTTATTTTAGGAAATATAATTCAACCAAAAATGATGGGAAATAAACTAAATATTTCTCAATTTGTTGTTATTTTATCTTTAGTTGTTTGGGGTGCAATGTGGGGAACAATTGGAATGTTCTTATCAGTTCCTTTGATGGTTATTTTACTCATAATTTTTTCTCAATTTGAACATACTAAAAGTTTAGCTATTTTAATTTCAGGCGATGGAAAAATAGTTTTAAAGGATA
>ERZ1034361.531-NODE-531-length-24060-cov-5.476046_pt1 | contig 24060 bp, 41 predicted proteins | sample MGYA00520617_ERZ1034361 | MGnify/ENA primary metagenome ERZ1034361 (study PRJEB33736, sample SAMEA104284507) | Azolla filiculoides | biome: Urban; feature: Water surface; material: Ditch water | place: Netherlands | collected 2015-10-28 | depth 0-0.1 m ...
CCTGACTATCTTTGTTTACTTCTAATTTTAACTATATCATAAATATCGAATTTATCGAAACCGTTTTCTTCTGTTACGAACAACTCTAATTCTTTTTTATTTTTTAAAGGAATGATACCTGGTTCTGCTTGCGTTTCTAAAGAGAAATTTATAACAACATATTCACAAGAAATTGATTGAAATTTTTTACCTTCATTAAGTTGTTGATTTATTAAATCTTTAAATGTTTTCATGTTTGTTTCCTTTTTTATTTTTATTTTTAACTTATACGTATTGTTTAAGTTCTTCTAAATCAGATGGATTAAAACTAATATAATATGTTCCAATTGCATCCGGAGTTTTTTCGTCGTTATGATCGTTAGATGGAAGATTAAATGTTTCTATTGTACCTGTTCGAATCAACTTAGGTAAATCAACTTTTTTACCATCAAACGGCTTATTTTGATAAGTCATTTTGCTTATACCTGGTTCTGAAATTGTAAACGATTTAAATTTTCCTGTTCCAGTAAGACTCACATCTATTTTAAATTGTACATTTTTTTTAGTAACTTTTGGTTGTGAATCATGTTTTCCTTGGAATTTATAATCACCTTTTACTGTAATTATTTTATCGTTGTTTGCTTCTGTTAAGAACTCTTTAAATTTTCCCATTGTTGTTTTCCTTTTGTTTCTTATATTATAATTATATCATATTAAGTTTAAAATGAAATTAATTCAAATTAAACTTGTATAAGTTACTATCAATTACTTCTTGTAAATCAACAATACCATCAACGATACTTGCCATTTCTGGTCTTGATTCAACACAACTTGTAACCATTTCTCTATAACTATTAAAAGCAGAAACAATTTCAAAATCATCATATCTTGCTACTAAGTTTGCTTCAACGTCTGATAAAATTCCGCCTTGAGCAATAAATCTTTCAGCAAGTTCATCAACTTCATCTTGTAATTCATCGTAGAAGTTTTTCAATGCTACATGTTTTTGACCTGATTTACAAAGTAAATGCCAAATATGTGTTTGAGCAATCATAAACATTGAATAAGAAATTACATAACCGATTCCAGTATTATTAATACCTTCAATTGCTTCATCAAGTTCTTCAGATTCAGTAACAAGTGTCATACCTTGCATTTTCACATTTAAAGGTTTTCCTTTATACTCAATTTCGTACTTATTACCACCTAAAGCTTTTAAAACTTTACATTTAGTACCTTTATAAGCACATGAACTTCCAACTTTAAGTTCTACATCACCTTCAGCTAATTCAGTTTCTTCAGTTGATTCAGCTGATTCTTCAAGTTTAGTTACGCCACTAAAGATTTTTTTATATTCTTTTTTATCAGAACCTTTAATTATTAGATAACCATTTTTATAATCTTCATGATCTTTAAATCCAATAACTTCGCCTTCCATATCTTGTTCATGTGATCCAAATGCTGATGCCCAACTAACTTTATCACCTTTTTTAAAATCTTTTGGTTGAACTTTTTTAGATTCATTCATAATTGCATTAGAAAGAAATTCAACAGCATCTTTATAGCTCAATTTTGGCTTATCAAAATATTTTACTTCTTTGCCATCTTTTTTAATTTTGATACCAACACCATCATTAACTATTTCATAACCATCCATAAAAGACCATACGCTGTATCCCATTTTTTTAGTAGGACCATTTTTAGGTAAATTGAATCCATCTTTTCTTAATTCACTTTCAAGTCTATCATTAACATAATCTTGAACTGAAGAAGCTTCATCCAATTTGTCCATTTTTCTACCAGTCATTGCTGTTAGCATATCAAATTCATTTTGATTGATTTTGTGATCTTTGAAAGCTGCTTCAAGTTCTTTCATAATACCAGCACATTCACCTTTTTTAGCTTGTCTGATTTTTTTCTGAAATTCACCTTGAAGTGATTCATTTAATTCTTTAAAGAATATTTTAAATGCCATTTTAAACCTCTTTTTGTTATTTTGTATTATTTATAAAAACAAAAAAAGGAATAATACAAAAGTACTATTCCTTTATTAAATTATGCAAAAAGATTAATTAAATCTTGTTTTGATTTTACTCCAACAATTGTTTGAACCAGTTCTTTATTTTTGAAAACTAAAGTAGTTGGTACACTTCTAATTCCATATTTGCTTGTAAGATCTTGTTCTTCGTCAACATTTACTTCAAATACTTTATATCCTTCTTCATCTAACGCTTCCATAATTGGTGCAAGTTGTCTACAAGGTCCACACCAAGGTGCTCCAAATTTTACTAAATAAGTTCCTTCTTGTTGAGATTCAATTTCTTTTGTGAATGTTTTTAACATATTATTTCCTTTTATTTTTTGTTTAATATTATATAATAAAAATTATTAATTATTTTAATTACTTTAATTGCATTGCCATTTCTCTTAATTTAAATGCTGTTTCTAATGTGTCGGTTTCAGTTTTATCATCTCTGAAAGAAATAAATCTTGGGTGACTTAAAGCATAAAAATCATTTGATTCTGCTTTTGTTAAATCGTTAAATTGAACAGTCATTATTTTACCAATGAGTTCATCTTGTCTTTCCATAAAATCATCAAGTTCTTTATCAGTAAATCCTGAAGCTCTTCCTTTAATTGTTCCTTCGTCATTTTCAAATATTAAAGAACCAATTTTACCTTCTCTTTTTGTACCTTTAGTGCCTTCATGAAATCCAACAAGTCTAACTTCAAGATCAATTTCTAATTTAAGTTTTAACTGCATTTTACTTGTTCCATCAACAAAAGGTGTATCCCAATCTTTTAAAATAGCACCTTCAAATCCTTCACTCATCATTTTTGATGTAAATTCAAGAGCTTCAGAAATTGAACTTACTTCTTGAAAAGGAATTACTTGTAAGTGGAATGATTCTACTGATTCTGCATCTCTTAATATAGTTCTAAGTTCAAGGAATCTTTCACTATATGGTTTTTTATTTGTTTTATCTTTTGGTCTTGTCCATTCATTTAATGTAATATAATCCCATAATTGAATAAAGATTTTTTCATGTGGCGGATTATCAGAATTGATTAAACCATTTGATTCTGCTCTATTATGAATATCTCCTACAAGTAATTCACCAATATAAACACCATCTTTCATATTGCTAAAAATTCCTTCTAGAATAGGATATTCATATTTTTCACCGCTTCTTGAATTAAACTGAACTAATCCATTTACTACTGTAACAGATCTGTACGTACCGTCCGCTTTCAATTGAACACATGCACCTGGACTGAACTTAATGTTTTTTGCTGTTTTGTTGCTATATATGTCGCACCTCATATACGGCATTTTAGTAATTAGATCTTTAAAGACTTTATTAATTTGAGTTTTACCAAGATTGATTTTAAGATCTCTACCAATAATTTTTTTAATTATATCAGCATCTTTATAGAACATATTAGATAGTAGTTCTTGAAAATCTGATATAGCAGCATTACCAGTTTTTTCTCTAGTTGCGTATATAAATTCAAGTCTATCTAATGCTTTTTCAATACATACAATAGTACTTTTGAATTGATATTCTGGTATTTTTTTAATAAAGTAATTGTATGCTACATTATCATATGTCATTTTAAGAATTCTTTGTAACAATAAGTTGTCTTTGTGTTTTTGTAGGATTTTTAGTTTGTAGTTAGAACCATTTTCAAGATTTAATTCTTCAATGATTTCTGGGATTGTGTAGTTAAGAATGCTTGACATAATATACCTTTATTTTTTAATTGGTATATTATATCAAAATTTAGTTTAAAGTTTTATTAAAGATGTTCTGTATCTTTTTCCATTTCTGCAATAATATTATTTAAACCTTTTTCAAATTGTTGAACTAATTTTTCTAATTTGCTAGATTGTTTATCAGCTAATTTAGCCCAGAATTTTTCAATATTAATACCATATTCTTCTTTGTAATCATCTTTAATATTTTCAGCAGATCTAAGTTTAGTTAACATCTTTGAACCTTTAATGTTAATTTGCATAACATCATTAGCTGAACCTTTTTTAATTTCTACTGTTACAAGTTGTCCATTTGCAGATAAACCGTTATAATCTGAATCTTTTTCTTCATTTAATTGTAATTGTTGTGCTAAAAAGCTTTTAAAATCTTTCATTTTTATTTCCTTATTTTGTTTATTCTATTTATAAATAATAATATAATTAAAATAAAAGGCAAAAAATGCAGGAAACGCAAGAAACAAATCCAAGAGTTGATTCGTTAGTTAACAAAATAAACTCTCTTAATGCTGTTTTTGAACAAGCAGAAACTGTATGTTCTGAAGAAATTGTAGAATTTATAGATGCTAAAACAAAAGAAGTAGAATTATTTACAGAAGACATAACACCAACTGAAGTAATTAAATTAGAATTAATGGTTGATGATTTTAAATTTACAAGAGAAACATTAAAAGAAACAGTTGAAAATGGAAGAAAAGTTCTTAATATTCTTACATTAGAATTAATGGAAAGTGAAGATGATAGTGCAAGAGCATCATTAATTACAAGTTTTTCAGAATTAGTTTCAAGTGTAAATAATTCAGTTAAATTATTAAGTGCAAGTTATAAAGATATAGCTAACGTTCTTGAAACAACAGAAAAAATTAGAAAATCAAGATTAGCAACACCTGTATCTAATTTGAATTCAGGAAATACTAATAATGTTTATATAGACAAAGTACTTGTAAATGAACAAATTTCAACAACTGATATTATAGCAAGATTAAGAGATGAGAGAGATGTCGAATAAACGAACTAAATTTAAACAAGGTTATTATGAATTAGTATATCCATTTAAATATATTCAACCACAAGATAGAACAATGAATAAACAAGTTCTTCCACAATATAGAAGTTCGTGGGAATTAAAATTTTTTAAATTTTGTGATAGTAATCCATTAATTTTAAAATGGGGTGTTGAGCCATTTCCAATTCAATATTGGAGTCCAGTTGATAATAAAATAAGAAGATATTTTGTTGATGGATTTATAGAATTTAAAAGTGGTGACAAATTTATTATAGAAATTAAGCCCAAAGCTCAAACTATGCCACCTAAAGAACCAAAAAGAAAAACTCAAAAATCAATGCAGAAATTTAATTCTGATGTTGAGACTTTTTTAGTTAATAAAGCTAAATGGGAAGCTGCTAAAATATTTGCAGATCAAAATAATTTGAAATTTATTATTTTAACAGAAATAGAATTAGGAATTAAATAAATTCCTAAAATCTTCCAAATACACTATCTACATTTTCTAATGGAGATACTTCTTCAGCTTCAGGAATTGTTAATGCTTCAATATCTTGAGCATCATTTCCTTGAAGTAATTCATCAAAATAACTTTCCAAAGTAGTAAAATTATCTTGTACTGCATTTACCGGAGCAATTTCATTTTGTTGTTTATTGTTATAAGTAATACAACTTAATCTATATACATTTTTATCATCTATATTAGCAAATAAATTTGATATTCCGGGAACTTCAAATTGACAATCAGTAATTTCAACAACTCCGCCACTAGGCAAAATAATTAAATTTCCAATAATATCACCAATACCTTTACTTGAATAAACTCTAGGAAATATTTTTTCAATTGACTTTTTAGATATAAACAAATTTATTCCAGCAGTAGTATATAGACCAAATTGAGTGAATGCCATATTCATATTTGTTGCTTCTTCAGTTGTTTCAGGCATTAAATAAACACTAAAAACTTTTCTATTGTCAGTTTTAATGTGCGAAAAATCTCCAAAAACTTCAAGATCTTTATTAACTTTTTCAACAACTAAAAATTTACAATTAATTCCATAAAGATTAATCATTTCATCAATCATTTGCCCTTGAAGTCGATAATCGGGCGTTCGACTCAAGTTAAAATTCATTACATATCCTCTTCTTCTGGTTGTTTATAGAATCCAGCAAATAGTTTATTTTTCTTTTCTTTTTCAATTTCTTTAAGATTTTCTTCAATTTCAATTTCAGACATACCAAATACTCTTTGCATTAATCTACTGTATGAGAATACATTTCCTGCATAATCTCTAGCTGTAGCATATAAATCTAATTGAGTAGTTAATTGATCAAGTTTCATTTTTTCAATAAATTTATTTTCATTACTAAAAACAATTTTTATTTTTTCTTCAAAATCTTCCCATTCATTTGAAGAAAGAATTCCACTTGCAACTAATTCTCTTTCAAGAATTCTTTTAAATAAAGACGAAACAGTTCCTCTTAATCTTGAAACAAACATAAAGAATTTCATATCTTCTTTTGAAACATTAGTTGCACTATAATCAAATGAAGTATCTTGATCTGTTTGATATGGAACTCTATTAGAAGGAATATTTAATGCTTTATATAATTTTTTATAAAAATATATAATATCACCAAGTTCTCCTAAGTTACCAGTCTCATCAATAGTATCAACTGTTGTTCCTTTTCCGCCACTTCTATTAGCAAACCAATAATCTTCAACCATTGATGTAATATGTTGTTGGTTTGTTACTTCTCCAGTTTCAACATTATAGAATTTTTTGTATTTAAATTTTTGTTGATAACTATTTAAAACAGCATCTCCAGATTTTGGTGAAATATCTCCAATATCAACATTAAATACTCTTCTTGACATTGATCTTGAGAATCTCATTGGAATTAAAAGATCTTCAAGTGTTTTTAATTGATTAGCAGGTTTAATTGCTTTTTCTAAATGAGATTCAATTAATCCATCACTATATTGTCCAAAGTTTTCATGAACAATTTCTTCCACAGAAAATGATTCTTCACTTTGAGTATATATCTCTTGTTGCATGAAGTTTCCTTCAGATCTTTTCATATAATAATATTCATTTTTAATTGCATCAAAATAGAAATAAACAGGATCAATAAATTTAATTTTTTGAATTCCATTTTTTGTTGAATTTTTATCATATTGAAGTAAAGCAATAGTTTGTCCATCAACATATGCATTTCTAACAATACTATAAAAATTTCTTTCTACATTTATTAACTTATAAATCTTTTTAAATGATTTTTCAATTGCATCTTTAATTTTTTCATTTTCTTCATCTATGCTAACTGAAATAGGAGCTAATGCATCAGTACTAAAAACAATTTCATTCATTATTTCTTCAAGAGCAGAATCTACTTCTGGTTGTTTTGCTAAACTTCTATAATTAAGAATTTTTATTTTTTGTCTTTCAAGTACAGTACTTCTATCTTGTGTTGCAAATAGTGATGTACCGCCAGATCCATCAAAAAATCCATTTACAAATGGCGAAAATTCAGTATCGTCATCAGCTACTCTAATTTTTAAAGGTGACACTTCTGAACTCAATTGTTGAGCTTTTTTAACACCTAGAAAAGATTTAACTTTTTCAACTAGAGTAAATTGTCCGTTTGTTTCTTCCATATTAATTCCTTAATCTTTGTTTTATAACACTATTTATATATTTATTTCTCGCTCAACGAGTGGAAATCCTTCTGGTTCATATGAAAGAGTTTTTCTTTTTTGATACTGTTTTGCAAATACACCTCTATCACTAAACATATCAACAAAATCATATATGTTTGCTGTATCTTTTGAAACATGCAATCTAATAGCTCGACCAATACTTTGAGTAATTGTTGTATAACTTTTTAATGGACTAGCTAAAATAATATTACTTAATTTCTTAATATTAATTCCTGTACTAAAAAGTTGATAGTTTGATACTAAAATAGCACTTTCATCTGATTCTAATATTTTTTTAATATCAGTTCTTGTTTTTGCATCAGTTTCACCATTAATAAAATAAACCCTAAATTGTTGTTGAAATTCAAATGATTTTTTACCAATAATATTTTTATTTTCTATAACTAATTCTGGCGCTCTTAATTTCATAATTTCAATAAAAATATCTTTGCCATGTTGAATATGAGAAGTCATTATAACTGTATTACCAGTTTTTTGACTTGCATTATCTGCTAATTTTGCTATTAACATATTTCTATTATTATGTTCTTTAATAAAAGATAATTGCTCAGGATAACCACTACATTCTGCAAATCTATGTTTATCTTGTGTAGAATATTTTAATTTAATAACATTAATATTAACAGGTGTTGCTAAACCTAATGCCACAAGTCCATTCGTACGTATGTATACGTGTGGTTTTCCAACAACAGAAAAAATAGCCATTTTATCTTGAGGTTGTTCTGGTAATGTTCCTGTTAATCCTATTCTATATCTTGCATTAATTGAATTCAAAACAATATCTAATGATTTTGTATCAACTTTTAATCCATGACATTCATCAATAATTATATAATCTAATTTTGGTAATTCTTCTTTCATTCTCATAATACTTTGCCAAGTTCCAATTGTTAAAATATTATTTAAATGCTTTTCTTGATTTTCTCCACCAATAAGATGACAAGAATTATGCAAATCTTTTAAATTATAATCAAGAAAATCATTATGTATTTGTGTAACGAGATCAATACTTGGAACAAGTACTAAACCTTTAAGTCCCTTTAATCTTAAAAATTCACATATTAAAGAAACAATAGCTGATTTACCACTTCCTGTAGCAGATATACAAGAATGTTGTTTAAATTTTAATGAGTTTTTAACTGCATTTTTTTGATGTTCATATAAATTAAATGGTAAAGAATTTTCTATATTTTCAATAAATTCATTAAGTTCTTCGTCACTGAATTCTTGTTCTGATTTTAGTTGTTGGATTCCTAATTTTTCAAGAAATGGTAAAAGTCCAGTAGGTATTACTATTTTTTGATTTGGTGCTTCTCCAACTAATCTAAAAAATTCAAATTTATCAACACCCATTCCATATTTTCTAAATTTAGATTTGAATTTAGATGCTTCATCTTCAACTGTTAATATTTTAATAATACTTTTTTTAAGAAAATGATCTTCTGTGTCTATATAACAAAAAGATTCATTTAACTTTTTAACAACTGCTTTTACTTCCATTCTAATCCTTTATATATTTCGCAAATTTCGATATTCTATCTGGGAATCTCATAACTCCAGATTTGTCTTTTTTAAATCCAATAACCTTTAATATATTTAATAATAATTTATTATTTTCACCTAATAATTCTCTAGGAGTATAAAATGATTTAATCAATTTATCATCTTTTTTACTGAACTCAATTAGATTATTTAAATAAACTAATTCTTCTTGTTTATTAAAAGCAATATTTTTTGCTTGAATTCTTCTTAAATCATCTTCAGAATAATTTTTAGAAAATAATTGATATCTTTTTAACTTATCTAAAAAATTATTATCATTTACAAATTCTTCAAGTATTTCTTCTTTCATTCCAAATGGAACTTCAATTTGTTCTTCTAATTCAATCATCTTTTTAAATACATTTTCTTTTTCATTTGTATATTTTGAAAGCATTATAGCTTCTTTTTCATTGCCAGATAATTTAAAATATTCTTCAATATAAGAAAGATTAACTTCTTTTGTTTCTTTTTGAATTTCTCTAATCAATGTATCAATAGCAGCTTCACCTGTATTTTCAATTATTATAGGTTCATTTTTAAATTGTTCTTTTAAAAGATATAAAAATGCTTCTCTATGATTACTTTCCATTATATTTGTAAATGTATCAATTTTTAAAGAATGTTTTCCAGCATTAGATAATTTTAAATCTCCATAATTATCAATTTCAAATATATAACTATCTGCTGATTTTCTATTAATACTATTCATATAATAATCTTTTAAACTTTCAAAAGAAGTTTTAAGAATTTTATGACCTGGTTTTAAATACATATGAATTGTATTTGAATATCTTGTTCTTTTAATCATTTGAATACTTGAAACAACATCACAAGAATTTCCACCATCATAATGAAAATGATGTTTAATATTATTTAAATTACTTACTCCAACTGTTAATGTAGGACTATAAATTACAACATTAAATTTATCATGTTCTCTTTTACTAAATAAATCATATATAAGTTTTTTAGAAATATCTGGAGTATCACTTGTTAAAGTAATAACATTTAATCCATTTTTTTCAAGAACTTTTTTTAATCCTTTAATCATTCCCAATGAAGTACAAGAAATTGATAATTTTTCATCATCTTTTAAAGATCTACTGTATTGTAAAACATTTTGAATAAAAAATGATTTGCTATCATATACTTTTAATTCAATATCATCTCTATAAGTATTATCAATAAGAATTGTATTTTCAGTTTTTTGAAGAATTTGTTGTTCATACCCAGTCAAAAATGCATCAGCAATAACAAATTTCTTATTAAATGTAGCAAATAATTTTAAAATATTTGCATTTGTATCAGTTAAATTATTTCTTGCATGTACCATTAAAGAAACAAATTCATCAATAATTACTATATCAAAATATTTTAAACTATATCTATATAAACTATCAAATTGAACAATTAAAGAATCACCCATATTATATCTATCTTTATTGTATAATTTCAAATCAAATTTTTTATATTTTGAATGAAAATCTTCTGCAACAGATATTCTATTAGTAATAATAACAACTTTTTTATCTTCTTGAAATGCTTGTTCAATGATTTCTGTAATCAATAAACTTTTTCCACTTCCCATTGGAGATTTAATACTTAATAATCCGTTTTTCTTATGTAAAAATTCAGAAATAATTTTTTTCTTGTTTTCAACTTCAAGTAAAGGTTCATTAAATGTGTAAGTATTATTATATGTAAATAAATCAGGACATTTTAATTCATTTTTATAATCAATCTTTCTTTGAAGTAATGCTTTGCCTTCAGGAGAACTTTTAACAGTATTAAAAATATCAACTGTTCTCATTGTATTAGGATGATGCATAATAAATGGAGAATTAGGAAACCAATAAAATCCACCTTTAGTTTTTTGTTCAGACGGATGCGCATATGATAAGCTACCGTTTACGTTTGTTTTGTTTGCAACGAATCCTAAACTATTGAATATTCTTAAACACAATTCCTCAATTGATTGCGCTTCGCCACCTTGAGATATATTATTAAAATCAAAGTTTGATGTTACTTGTCTATCAAAAAATTCTGAAATTTTCTTAATAATAGGTTTAAGTATTATACCATTTTCATTATTAAGTAAAATATTATTTTTAAGTATAGGAGCATTAAAAGCTGCTTTTCTTAAAACACTTTCATCAAGATCACCATAATCTTCAATGTCTTTTTTTAATGATAACAATGTTGTTTTAGCAGTGTTTAATTCCATTGGTTCAATGAAAATAGCACCTTTAAGATTAAAGTTATCTATACCATTATATGATCGTGATTCACCAAGAATACATTTGTAATCTTTAAAATAATCAAGAATTTTATTTTTATGAAATTCAGATTTTACTTTATCTATATCTAATATAATAAAAGATAATTTTTCTTGAAAATATATACTAAGAGTATCTGATCTTCTTTGTGCTCTGATTGGTTTTTGAATGTTAAGAGGGAGGTTTAAGATAAAATGAGAAACCATTGCTCCGAAAAATTCAATATTTTTATTAAATACGAATGTTTCAAAAACAAATGTTCCATCATCATAAGGAGAATAAGGGACTTTACCAGAAGTTTTATTTGAACTAAAAGCAGTTAAAATGTACGACAAGCTAATCCTTTATTATTTTTTTTGTATTATATTATATCAAAAAGATTATTAATAAAAGCTTAGAATTATTCAAGAATAAAAATAAAGTTTCCTTTTATACGTAAATTATCTTTTTTAAATAATTTTTCTAAATCATCTTTATTTGGTTTTTTAAATAATTCAAATTGAGTTCCAAAATCTGTTAAAATTCTATTTTTAACTTTAATGTTTTCATTTCTAAGAATTTCTTCTGCAGATTTTGGTTCTTCTTTAGCTTCATTTATATCTGATATAACATTAGATATTTTTTCAAAAGCTTCTATTGGAGTTGAAGCTTTTAATTGCAATATAAATGAATTTTTCATAATATTGACTTATGATTCAAATGGCATTGTTACTGCAAATTTATATAACATTTCATCACCACTTTTGTGAAGTGGATTAACAGTTAAAGCATATCTATTAAATGAGAAAATGTTATTAACTCCTGTATCAGGATCAACTGCTGGAGAAACTGTATATTGGTATGGACTAAAAACAATTGAACTTGTTCCTGGTTCAACACCATTAACACCAACATAGATATTTGTATCTGTTGTATCTGGATTTATATATACTTTTGTTTTACCAAATTTATATTGTAAAAACATTGATGCAGTATTTAATGAATCAGATACAAAGTAATTTGGATCAATTATTAAATTACCTGCTAATTTAGTTGGTACTATAGCAAATGCTTCCATTGTTCTAAAAGTTTTTTGATTAATTTTAGAAATTGCTTCTCCGATTTTAGTAAATACATGTTCGTATGATTCTGCAGTTAAAGCACCCATATCAACAGCATTATCAGAAATTAAGTCCATTAAATCAGAAGTTTCAACAGATGCTGATACTTTAGCTAAAATATTTGCACATGCATCATTAGCATCTGCACCAAACATAGCATTAATATCTTGCCAAGTTTCATTTGTAAATCCAGTATTAGCTGTTCTTGAAACTGCTTCTACTGGTGTTTTTTCAACAACAAATTTCCATTTGTTACCAGTTTGATTTTCTTTTGTTAAAATAAAAATGCTTCCAACTGGAGTTTTAAGCGGTTGTACTTCACAAACTTCATATGCTAATGATGTCTTAAATTTTTGACTAATCATTTCTCCAACTTGAGATGCGAATGTTGCTATATCTGAAGATGTAGTTGATTCGTTGATATTGTCAAGTGTTCCACTTTCAATACCCATGCCTTTAAGACTATTTTCTAAAACAGTAGTTAGTTTCATATTTAATTCCTTGTTAATTAATATATTTTCTATTATTTATATATTATTAATTTCAGCTATTTTATCTTTAATTTTCTCATTTGAGCTAAATACTTCAAACCATGCATCTTCTTCTGCTTTATCAGTTTCTGTTTGTTTCATTTCTCTTTTAATTTTACTTAGAGATTTATTAACTAAACTAATTGGAACACCATCTAATTTACCTTCAATTTTTATTGCTTTAATATCAGCATCTAATTCAGCTTTTTGTTTTTGTAATTCTAATACTCTTAATGCATATTCAATACTTAAATCTATAATTTCTTGTTCACTTCTTACTTCTATCATGTTTTTCCTTTTTGTAGTGTTTATTTAATTTTTTGTTGTTAATTTTACAAGTGCCTGAATTCCTTTAAATATATTTTCATTAATAAAATTACTTATATTTAAATTTGGATAAGCTTTTTTGATTTCATTAAAGTCTTTTCCTTGAATTTCATTTGGTTGTATATAAACATTATAACCTAATTTTGCATAATTTTTTGCATTTTCAATACCAGTTTTGTCATTATCTAAACAAAATACTGGATTAGTTAATTCTTTTAATCTATCTGCTGGAATTTTTGCTCCAATTAAAGCAATTATATTTTTCTTACCACTTGAAATTGCATCAAAAATGCCTTCAAAAATAAAAACAGGAGCTGTTTTATCAATATTAAACCAATTCCAAATTTTATAACCAATGTTTTTTGAATGATTATATGTAACAAAATTCTTTTGTTTTATACTTCTTGAATAAAATCCATAAATTTTATTTTCAAAATATAAAGGTAAAATAATACTATCTTGTACTTTATAAAGAATACCATCAATATTTAAATCTTGTTTACCTACATACCATTGTCCAAATTTTTTATCAATTTCATTTAAATCTATGCATCTATTTTTAAGATAGTCTACAGCTTCAGAATTTTCTTCAATTTTTGAAAAATAAGGTTCTAATGGAACTGTTTCTAATTTAATTTCTTCTTTTGGTTTATTAGAATTAAAAGTACCAAATGATCCTGGATTTGAAAGAGATTTCATTGTTTCACCAAATGTTTCTCTTTTATAAGAATCTAATAAATCTGGATAATACATCTTTAGGAAATTCCATAAATTTGAATGAACACTACAGTCCCCGTTGAAGCAATTTACTAAAGTTGTTCCATTTTTATCATATAAGTGAAGACGTTTAGAATTTTTTTTCTTTCCGTCTCCACAAACAGGACATTTTGCATTTACATCTAATTCAGTTTCTTTTCCAATATTTTCAGAACCAACAGCTAATTTAAAAAATTTTATATCTGTTAACGATAACATAAGTTCCTTTCACTAAATCAATTTTTTATATAATATTATATAACAAAAATTATTAATTTTTATTTTAAATCTTTATATGTTACTTTTCCATTCAATAGAGAATTTTCTTCTATAATTAAACTACCAGTATAAGTGATATCACCTTCAAACCAAGAACCAGATCTTAATATTACAGTTTCAGCACTTAAATGCCCATAAAATTCACCAGCAACTTCAACACTGTCTGATATAATATTTAATTTTTTAGCATCCATTATTCCAAATTTAGGAATTTGAATTTTAGCAAATACACAATTTTTATTTGGTAAAAATTCACCTTCAATAAATAAATTTTGAGCTTGGATTTCTCCAATAATTTTAGTATTTTTACTAATTACTGTATATGATTGTATTTCATCACCTAATCCGAATCCTAAAAAACTTTTAATTCGATTAATTATTGTTAACATACTTTTCCTTCTTTACTTTTCAATTTCATTGCTACAGCCATAACACCGTTAGCTTGACTTCTGCCAAGTTTGCTGTAACCTTTATAATGAGTCAATGCTTCTCGAGGTATATCATTGCTTTGATTCATATACACTGCTAATATATATGCCGATGCTTTGATATTTGTTATCGGATTTTCAAGGTCACTTTTCTTATAAGCAATACCTTCTTTAATCAATTCTTTTTTCCAGACATTCCAATAAATGCCAGACATACCAACAACACCAGAAATATCGTGTTTTGGATTTTTCATAAATGAACTTTCACTTCCTATTAATGCGGTTTGAACCATCGGTGAGTTTCCTCTTTTACTTGATTCTTTCATAATAGTGTTTGCATAAAGTTCAGCAGTTTTTGGCTCGATGTTTGAATTCTTAGCCAAAATATGTTCTTTAATAATTGACTTTGTTTGTGTCAATTTTTTCAACTCAGAGTTCTTTTTCTTTAACTCTTCTTCTAATTTCTTAATTCTTTCAGCTTCTTCATTGTCACTGTGAATTAATAGATTTTTATAAATGTAAACTTTCTTTACAGTTTCATTCATAAAATTTTGGGCAAATATAATTGTTAAAACCAATAATGATGCTAGAGCAACTAGCGACCATTTCAATATTATATTTGTTTTGTTTATACGCAAAAACGGATTTACCATGTTTTCACTCTCCTTTTAATTTCGTTGGAGGAGTCTTTAAAAGATTCCTTTACCTACTTTCATATTGAAAGTTATGACCTGTCTCGTCACGTTGGAATGAGCATTTCTCAGGGTCCTGAGAAATTAAAAAGCTGAAGGATAATTATTTATAATTAGCTGCAAAATTCTTAATCAATTCACGTCTATCATTAGCTTCTTTTAGATATTTCTTTTTATCAGACTTAAGTTTATCAATATCAAGTCTATCAAGCATTTTAGCAATTAATGCTATCATATGAATTTCATCATCACAAAGACTTAATCTTTTAGTTAAATTATAAGTTTCATCATAGAATTCAATATCTATACCTTCTCCATTATTCCACTCAACAAATAATGCTTCTCCTGTATCCATAAGAAATCCATCAAATGGGACAGTTCCAGAAATTGTATCATATCTAATTGTTGCTGATCTTTTGTTTACTTCGCTCATTATATATCTTCTTTTTCCATTAATTTTAATTCTGCTAATTTATTTTCGTTGGTATTTAAACATAATTTTCTATAAACAATTTCATCAAAATACCTATTTTTACTATATACTCTAACCCAAAATTTATCATATTCTCTTTCAACTAAATCATATCTAATTATTGGAGATTTTTTATACGTTTCATTTGCTGTACTCATTCTATATCTTCCTTTTGCATCAATTTTAATTCTGCTAATTCATTTTCATAAAGAATTTCATCAAAATATCTATTTCCAATATATATTCTAACCCAAAATTTATCATCTTTTCTTTCAACTAAATCATACCCAGTAAATGTATTATATTGTGTTAATGCTTTAATTCTTTTTAAAGGTGAATTTCTTTCTGCTGCTATAAACTCAGACATGATTACTTCTTTGTAACCATTTCAAGTTTTTCTTGACAATCAAATAATTGTTTTGAATAATCTGCAAGTTCAACTTCTTGTCCATCCATATATTTTTCATAATATGATATTTTATCTTCAAGAATTTTATTGTCATTATATATTAAAAATCCTACCATTACTGATATATAAAATAAAACACTACTAAAAACAGAAATAATTATTAATGTTTTTTTCATTTTATTTAAATCTTGAACTTCTTTGATTAAATCCATTTCATGCATTGATACTTCTCTCATTTTATTCCTTTATTTTCTTTATTACATAATGTGTTGCATCTATAACTGCAACTTGTTCTGTTTCTGCTGTAAAATACATATCACATTTATTAAATTCAGAATCTTCATAAAGTACTTTACAATATGCAAGTTCATCACTATCTCTATGTGTTTGATTATCACTAAATCCTGATATCATTTGAAATCCATTTTCAATTCCAAATTGTTTGCATTTAAAAAAGAAATCATTAATAAAAAGTACTTTATCATACATATCATCTTTTGTATAATGTGTATTATAGATTATAGAATCATCAATTATTTTTAAATAAGTTAAAGTTTCTATATTCATTACTATTTTAAATGTATTTTCAAATTTTGAATAACTAACATTATTTTGCATATTAAATTATTCTTATAGAAATATTATATCCGTTTTCTTCTTTATAAGAATCAAACACTTTTTTGAAATCTTCTTGTGTATATTCGCTTGCTAGAATTGTTTTAATAATTCTTTTTCTTTTAATTGTAATAACTGTCATGTTGTTTCCTTTATGTTTTAGATATATTATTATATCATATTAAGATTAAACTGAGATTAAATTTTTTATCTATTTTGATTTTCTAAATATTCTATAATAATTCTTAATCTTTTAATTTCATCTTCAAGAAGTTCAATTTGTTCTTCATATGTTTCTTTAATGTTTTCAACGCTTTCATTTATTTCATCTATTTGATTTATTATATCATTTTTGCTAAAATCGTTATAAAAAATTTCTTTATCTTCATTTTTAATAGCATTTTGTAAACTTGAATACCATGCATCAAATTCAACATTGTGTATGTGTTCTTGTGCTTGTTCAAATGTAAATTTTGTTTTACCTTTTTTAACTAAAGAAACTTCATCATTCTTTTCCCATTCTATTGATATTCCATCGTCATAAACTAATCTTACATTATATTCATATGATATATGTTCAACCATCTGGCCATTTTCAATTGGATTGAATACTTGAACAAATGTTTTATTTTCAGGTTGATCACTTGTAAGATACCAATAATTTTGAAAATTAAGTGCTTTTATATCATCTGATAAAAAATTAACTAAATTTTGAAATTCTTCTAAGGTTGGTAACCTTAGATTTACTTTATTTTTTTTCATTGTAATTCCTATGAATCTTTTTCAGTTTTTTTAGCTCTTGGTTTTCTAAGTTTTTCTAGTTTTTCAGGAGTAGCTACTTCTGCTTGTGGAACTTCTTGAACTTTTTTAGCTCTTGGTTTTCTTGCAGCTTTTTCTTTAACTGGAGCTGGTTCTTGAACTTCTTCATTTGTATCTCCACACGGTCTTACAACTTGACCTTGTACAAATATTGATCTAATATAATCTCTAACTGCTAAGGCACCTCTAACTAATATACATTGTTTTAAAATTTCTTTCATTTCTTTTTCCTTTTATTTTAATGGGTTTTTAATCTCTGATATTTCATCAATACGTCTATAAGTAGGTGGAAATACAGGTGAAGCACCATTACTGCTTGATACTCCAAATTTTTCTCTATATTCTCTTATAATTATATCATCAAATATCTCTGTTACAGCATTTTGAAAAAATGGATTTACTCCATTTTTAGAATCATCTAATGCTGCTTCATAAAGTTTTATAATACTTTTTCTCAAATCTATTATATCTTCTATTTTCATTTTAATCCTTCAATTACTTCTAAATATGATTTATCAATAATTTGACAATCTTCTTTAAGACATTGTCTACATCTTGTTCCGATTTTTAAATCCGCTCTAAGTTCAGTTAAATCAACTGTTCCCATACCTATATGTTTTACCATATAGTCAACAACATTTTCTTCTGTTACTCTATTGCATCTACATACTATTGCGTCTGACATTTTACTCCTTTCCATGAATTCTACAACTCATATTTTGTACATATCTACCATAAGGATAATTATCTTCATTATCCATATTTGGACAAGTACATCCTGGGAATGTCCAGAATTTAATATAATTGTCATCTTCTGTAAAATTCCAAAGTTTTTGAAGTTTTCTTTCACCGTGTTCCCACAATTTAAACAGTGTTCTTAATCTTTGATTATCAGTATCTGTTTCTAATGCATTTCTTGCAACATTTAATAATGATTCTCTATCAATATGACATTGTTTAATTTCTTGTATCGCTTCAGGTGTTAATTGTTGTGCTTTTGCTAAAACTTCATTCATTACTATTCCTTCTTTTTATATACTTTTCCACAATGTTCACAAACTGCGCCATCACAAATTCTTCCATCAAGCGGTATTGAACCAAATTGTTTAACATATTCATCTAATGGTGCTACATAAGAATGAATACCAAACCAACATAAGATTTTATTAACAAATTCTGTGATATTCATTTATTCTCCAAATCCAGCAAATACAATGCTTAATACAAATAGAATAAGTCCACCGCCAATCATTTGAATCCATAAAACAAATGCGTTCCAAGCACTTAAACCTAATGCTAAATCTAAAGCTCCCCAATTATATAAGAAATAACCTATACTTGTAATTGTTCCAAATGCCATTAATGCAATACCAATATATGCTGTTATTGTTGTTACAATTTCTAATGCCGTTTTTTGTCTTTTATATGCCATATTTTTCCTTTTCGATTATTTGTATTAATATTATATAATAAAATTAGTTAAATTAAACTAAATTATATCTTAATGCGTCAATTTCTTCTTCTAAATCTTCAATTTCCCCTTCTAACCTACAAATTCTTTCGTGATTTAAATCAAGTTCAATTGCATATTCTCTTTTTAAATCTTCTATTTCATCATTGTGATTGTAAAATTCAAAAAATTCAAACATTTCTTCTTCAGTTAATGTTATCATTTTTCCTGAATTAAATGTATATTCGTTGTTGTTATTTCCTAAGTACGATATTGTCATTTTGTTTCCTTTTGTTTGTTTTTGATATATTATTATATCAAAATAACTTTAAACGAATATTAAATATGCTTTATAATAAATCAATTTTATTATAAACTTCATTTACTTTTCCTTTCATCCCAAACTTTAATTGCTCTTTGCATTTTACAACTCCCACAATCTTTACTAATCTTAAGGTATTCTTGTAAATCTTCAAGTTCTTTTATTGCTTCATAGATTTCATTATTTGAACAACCTGAATTCAATAATGTAAAAATATTATTTTTTATTAAGTTTATTGCTTTCATTTATTCATCCATCCATTTTCTTTTATATGTCCTCTTAGTTTACTCTCTAACTCAACAATATATGACTGTGCTTTAGTTAATTTATCTTGTAACTCTTTAATCTCTTTTATTGCTTCATCACATTCATCATTTTCCCATCCGTATTTTAATATCACGTCTATGGCTTTCATTTACTTTTCCTTTGTTGTATTTGTTGAATTTTCTATTTTACTATAAAGAATACCACCTACAATCCAAATATTAGCAGTAATTCCTAAATACAAATCACCTGTAAAAAGATATGCTACAGTTTGAACAATTCCCCATATATACATTATTATTGCAAAGTTCATTTTATTTCCTTTATTTTAAATATGAATAATCAACTACGATTATTTCAGTAACATTTTGTAATTGAAATGCTGAATAATATTTGAAATCAACTAATACAGGAACAGTTTCAATTTTTTTATATTCAACATTATTTTCAAGAATTATTTGTCTTCTTTTAGGTTCTTTTTCAATCATTTCTTTATCAAAAAAAGCTTTTTCATAAGTTTCAAACATTCTACCTCTTATAAATTCTTCATCTTCAGAAATTAAACCATTTAAATTATATTTGAACATTCTTTTTGCAGGAATAGCATTGAAATTTAAATCTAATCCGTAATAAGCTAATATTTTTAAAATAGATTCATTATGTCTAATAGCTTCATTTCTTTGAGAGTTACTATCAATATATGAAGTAGCATCATCAAATTGTTTTACTAATCTTTGTAAAGCTTCTATTTCTGTTTGAGTTGGTTTCATTTAATTTCCTTCTTTTGTTGTATATTATAATTATATCAAAATAAGTTTAAACGAATATTAAACGAAATGATTAATTTTAACAGCATTCCAATCAAATGGTTTTCTATCTTCTTCAGGACAAAAATCAAAATATTCTTTACCTTTGATTATTTTTTGCATTTCTTTATTAATTTGTTTAGCATACTTAGCTAACTCGGCTCTTGTTGAAATTTCAGTTGGTTCAGGATTAATATCTTTAGTAAGTTCTTTGATCTCATCCATAATTTTTTCAATGTCAGGATACCTTGAAAGGTCTTTGTAATGATCAATAAATCTACCACAGAAAAACATTTCTTTGTAAATATATCCAACATTATTTGTTAATTTAATTGTATCTTCTAAACCACTAAATGGTAAAATTCTACCTTTATGTCCTGTTCCAGATAATCCAGAACTTCTATAACAGTTAATAATTTTACCTTCTCGTTCAATTACAAATAGAACTCTATACATATATTCTTTTGAGTATAATACTTTCAAATTAATCCTTTAACCATAATTGTGCGTTTGTTAATGAGTTTGTTTGTTTAAGAATATATTCTTTAACTCTTTTTTCAGCAATTTCTTCTACATCTTTAAATGATGTGTTAAGTTCTTTCATTACTGCAAAAAACAATCTATCTTTTGAATGTTTCATTGCAAATTTCTTTCTATCTTCTTCAAAATCTTGAAAATATTTTCTTCTAAGTTCTTTATATTCTACAACTAAATGATTAAATTTATGTTGAACTTTTTTAGTTACTTCAAGAATAAAATCTAATTTTTCGCCTTGTACTCTTCCAATAATATCATCTATCTCATCATTAAGTATTGTTTCAATAAGAAGATTTTCTGCTGTTTCAGATACTAATCCGTGCAATGATAAGTACCAATCCGTTTTAATTTTTGCTTTCATTCCATCTTCAAATGTAACTACCCAACCTTCAATTGCTTGCATAGATGTTTTAAGATTTAATAATTCATCAAGAGGTATTAATTCTTGTTGAGCAGCACATATAAGTCCTTTAGATTCAATATAAGATATACTTTCTCTGTCCCATTTTAAGTACGAACCTGTATCTAAATTTCTTATTTGAAGTACTCTTAATTCTGTTGTATCATATGAAAGTACTATTTGATTTTTCGGTGAAACTAATTCAAATATAATAGTATATCCATCATTAAAAGCATTCAATACAAATTTTCTTAAATTACTGTTATTATTAAAAAGTTCTTGAGCCATTTTTGCTTGATCTGAATCAAATGACATTTTTGATTTAGCATAAAATACTTTTCCAGCTGAACCTTCAAAAGGAATAAATTGAATTAAACTTCCGTCTTCTTTATTTTGTACTGATTGAATTTTCTTTGTTTTTAAAATATTTTCAGACCATGCCTCGCATTGATTAACATTAAAGAATTTTTCAAGTGCTAAGAATCTTTTCCAAACTCCATCATAATTAATAAATGTTATTCCACGTAATTCAAAAGCATTATTGTCATTAAAATCATTATATGAAGCAAGCCTATAATTGTATATTTCAACTTCGTGTCCTTCTTTTATAGATTCAGAGCAATAAAATACTTCTGAATTTTTAGTTAATTCTTTACAATAATCTCTTGTTAAAAAATCTAATTCTTTCAATTGTTGCATTTATTTCCTTTTTGCGTTAAGTAAGATTTCAAATAACCTTCTATATTTGCTTTTCCAATTGGATTAGCACTATGAACATTATAAGTAAAATCATTTGGAATTATTTCGCCATTGTTATTCAAATCTTCTTGAATTAACCATTTAATAAAAACCATAGAAGTGTCATCTTCGCCTAAATCATGATCAAATGAAATATAATTAGGACAAAAATTTAATCTAACAAAATCAATTGCTTCTTGAGATGTTCTTACAACTCTATCAAAATAACTTTTTGGATTTCTAATATCATCTATATACATTTTGAATAATCTATTTGTTGTGTTCATTTTAATCCTTTTGTTTTATAAATGCTGTTTTATCGCTGTATATAACTCTGCCTTTTTTAAATATAGTATATCCACTAATGTGTGGTCTAATACTTTTTAATCTTTCATATCTTCTACAAGCTTCAAAAACAATACTCAATAGACCTAATCTTCCATCATATGGACTATATCCGTCACTTGCTATCATGTCTCTTCCATCATTGTCTATAAACTGAATATAATTTTTCATTTTGTTTCCTTTTAATTTTCTAAATTTTTAATACATTCTTGAACAGTATTTGCTTTAATCAAATATACAGATTTTAAATATTCATCTGTTTCTGTTTCTGATAATTCTAGGTAATGTTTATAAAGGACTTTTAGTTTTTCAATTGGTGTCATTTTGTTTCCTTTTTGTTTATATAATGTATTATATCATATTAATATTAAACAAAGATTAAAAGACATTAAAAAAGGCAGAGAAATTAATCTCTACCTTTTTCTTCTATTTCAATAACTGCTTCAGTAGTTAATAACATACTTGCAACAGATACTGCATTTGTTAAAGCAACTCTTTCAACTTTAAATGGATCAATAATTCCTGCTTCTATCATATCAACAAATAGGCCAGTGCTAGCATCAAAACCAATATTGTCTTTAGATTCTTCAATTCGATTTAGAACAACACCAGGATCAAACCCTGCATTGAATACTATTTGTTTTAATGGTGCAGAAATTGCTCTTAATATAATATCAAAACCAATTTGTTCATCACCTTTTAGTTCTAAATTTACTTTTTTAGCAGCTTTAATTAATGCAGCTCCACCACCAATAACAATACCTTCTTCAACAGCAGCTTTTGTTGCAGCTAATGCATCATCAACTCTATCTCTTTTTTCTTTCATTTCAGTTTCAGTACTTGCTCCAACTTTAATAACAGCTACTCCGCCATTAATTTTTGCTAATCTTTCTCTGAATTTTTCTTTTTCATTATCAGTTGTTGCATTTTGAAGTAATGATTTAATTTCTTTAACTCTTTCTTCTAACTTCTCAGGATTAATTATTCTTCCTGCCCCATCAACTAAAACAGTACTATCTTTTGTTATAATAGCTTTACTACATTGACCAAGATCTTTAATAGTAGCATTTGCTAACATATTTCCAAGTTCATCATTAAGAACATTTCCACCTGTTAAAGTAGCAATATCATTTAATAGTTCTGTTTTTCTATCACCAAATCCTGGAGCTTTAACAGCTGTTACATTTAATGCTGCTCTAAGTTTATTAACAACTAATGTAGTTAATGCTTCGCCTTCAACATCTTCAGCAATAATTAATAATGGTCTTCCTGTTTTTTGAACTTCTTCAAGAACTGGAATAATATCTTGCAATGAAATAATTTTTTGATTACACATTAAAATAAGTGGAGATTCTAATTCTACTTGCATTTTTTCAGGATTTGTTATAAAATGTGGACTTAAATATCCTCTATCAAATTGCATACCTTCAACAACATCAAGCTCATCAGTTATACCTTTAGCTTCTTCTAC
>ERZ1034361.532-NODE-532-length-24046-cov-4.104802_pt1 | contig 24046 bp, 23 predicted proteins | sample MGYA00520617_ERZ1034361 | MGnify/ENA primary metagenome ERZ1034361 (study PRJEB33736, sample SAMEA104284507) | Azolla filiculoides | biome: Urban; feature: Water surface; material: Ditch water | place: Netherlands | collected 2015-10-28 | depth 0-0.1 m ...
GTGCTGGTGGCCGGTGTGACCAGTTTGACCCCATTGGCATCCACAGGCGACAGGGCCACCTGCGCCACCGGCAGCACGGCAATGTCGGCGGCAAAGGCGGCAACCCCGGTGCGCCAGAGTTGCAGGCTGTTGCCGTTGCGGGCGGCGGTGTACAGGTTGGTCGTGTCGGCATTGACCAGCGCCACCCAGTTGTCCAGCAGGGCTTGCAGATTGCTGCTGTTGGCCAGCACGCTGTAGGTATTGAGGACCCGGTTGGTGGCCTCGCTGCGCAGGGTCAGCACCCAGGTCTCGCCCACCACCAGCTGCGTTTGCGGCAGATTCAACACCAGGCCACCGGCAACCGACGGCGTGCTGCTCACCGTGCCCAGCACGGCCGGTGTCACCGTCGCGCTGGCGCTGAACACGGCGCCCAGGCGATTCACCACCAGCAGCGTGCTGCCGCGCAGCAGGACGCTGAAGTCGGCTGCACCGGAAGCCTGGCCCAGCACGCTGGCCAGCGCTGCAGCCACGCTGGAAGGCGTATCGCCCTGCACTGCCGTGTAGGCGAACTGCAGTGTGGTGGCACCCACCACCAGCGTCAGCCGGAAGGCGTCCCCGGCACGCACCTGGCCGCCCAGGTCTAGCTGTGCGGCTGTGGCAGCCACGGCCGGTGCCTGCAAGCTGCCGGCAGCGCCCAGCGCAAACTTCAGCACCGGAACCGTGGCACCGGTGTAGACAAAGTAGATTTGCGCGCCCTCGGCCACGGCAGACACCGGGCCTGCCACCAGCGAATTGAACAGGCCCGCGAGCGCGGCCGCAATTTCACCGATGTTCTGCACCCGCTGGCCGGTGGTAGCCGGGTCGCCATCGGCATCCACCAGGGTCACGGCATAGCGAACCGTCAGCGGCTGGGCCGTGCCCAACTGGAGCTGCACCGTCCAGACCTCGCCCTGCACCGGCGTGCCGCTGAGCGTGCTGGCCAGCGTGACCGGTACAGCGGCATCCACGGCAAAGTCGCGCGCCACCAGGGCGCTGCCCTTGACCAGGCTGACCGTGGGTGTGAAGCTGCCGCCGCTGCGCTTGACGATCCACAAGGTGCCCCCGTCGCCCGCTGCGCTGAAGTCCGCCAGGTTGAACAGCAGGCTGCCATTGATGTCGGCGGCCAGGGCCTTGATAACCGCATCGCGGCTTTCGCCCACGCCCACGGTGTGCTGGATGGTGATGCCGTTCAGGACCAGGCTGAACACATCGCCGGACGCGGGCGTGCCACTCAGGGTGGCCGAGGCTGCGCTGGCACTGCTGGCAGCAGCCAGCCAGGTGCCGGTGGAAGCTGCCAGCGGCGTGAAGCTGCCCGTCAGCGTGGTGCCGGCCGGGCCGCTGACGAGCAGGCGCTTGCCCACCGCCACGGCGGCCACGTTATCGGTGTTGCCCAGGGCCAGCGCCAGGGCTTGGGCCAGCTCGGCCAGGGTGTCTGTCACCACCAGACCCTGGCCCAGATCCAGGCTGCTGCCCACCACCACCGCAAAGCTGTGGCTGCCATTGAGCGTGACGCGCCAGGTGTCGCCGGCAACTGCGCTGCCCGTCAAGTCCAGCAGCAGCGCGGCCGGGGTGCTGGCGACCGCCATGGTCGGCAGCGGTGTGATGGACAGGGTGGGTGCCGGGTTGCTGCCGGTCTGTTGCAGCAGCGTGAGCACGCCGTCTTTGGCCGAGACTGCATAGTCAGTCAGGCTGCTGTTACTGCCAATCGCGCTGGCCAGGGCCTGGGCCAGCTGCGCCAGGCTGTCAACCACGCCCGCGCTGCTGCCCACTGGCACCGACACGGTGGTGCTGCCCAGCGTGACTGACCAGAAATCGCCCACACGTGGTGTGCCGCTGAGTGCCATGCGGTAGGCCGTTGCGGTGGCGGCGGCAACCGGGGTGGTGCTCACGCTGTCGGCCGGTCTGGCCACCGCGGTGGTGACAAAACTGCCGGCGCTGCGCTTGGTGATCAGGAGCACATCACCGGCCACCACGGCGTTGAAGTCGCCCAGGTTGGCGTGGGCGTTGATCAGCGCGGCAAATTCGATCGCCAGTGCACGCGCGTCGCGCAACACCAGGGGCGAAGCGTTTACCGCCACGGTCAGGGCCTGTCCGTCCACCGTCAGCGTCCACTGCTCGCCGGAGACTGCGGCACTGCCAAACAGCACTTGCGTGGTGCTGGCGGACGTGGCATCCAGCGTGGCGAAGTTGCCCAGGGTGAATGCCGCGCCTGCGGGGTTGACCACCACCAGTTGGGCGCCGTCTGCAGTGGCCACAAACTGCGTACCCAGCAGCAGATGCAGCTGGGCGGCCAGGTCGGTCGCCAGTTCGGCGGCTGTCAGGTCGCGGGTGGCCGTCAGGCTCACGGTGGTGGAGACGCCGCCCACGGTGACCACCAGGCTGGTGCTGGCACCGTTGGGCAGGCCGGCATCCAGCCGCAGCACGCGCGTGGTGGCGGTGCTGGCATCGATCTGCGCACCCGAAATATGGGCAATGGCAAAGCCGGTAACAAAGGCGCTGCCACCGCGGTTGACCAGCACCAGTTGTGCACCATCGACCACCGCCACAAAGTTCAGGGCCGCAACCGAGGTGTCGGCATTCACGGCCAGCGCCAGGCGGGTGATGACGTCATCCAGGGTGTAGCCGCTTTGCACCAGCACGCGGTAGGCGCTGCCGTCCAGCGTCAGCGTCCAGGTTTCACCCGCTGCCGGCGCGCCATGCAAGGTGACGATGGCCGAGCTGGCTGCGTCTTGGCCGAAGGCGGCCGCACGGGTCAGGAAGCTGGCCTCGAAGCCGCCGGCCGTGCGCCGCACCAGCACGATATCGGTGCCCACGGCCATGGCGCTGAACTCGCTGCCCAGGGCGGTTGCCACATCCAGCGCCAGGGCACGGGCAATCTGCGCCACGGTTTCATCCTGGCCCACGCTGTGCGAGACGGTGCGCACGTTGCCATCCACCGTCAGTTGCAGGGCCCAGCTGGCACCCACCACGGGCGCGCCCGACAGGGTCAGCAGCGCCACACTGGCGGTGCCGGACAGACCGGTCTCGTTGCTATCCACCACCAGCAGATCGGCCAGGGCAAAGCGGTGACCGGCGCGGTTGACGATGACCAGCGCGGCGCCATCGGCCAGGGCGCGGTATTCGGCCGGTGCCGTGCGGTTGAGGGCAGCTGCCAGACCCAGGGCCACCTGGGCGGCCGATTCGGCGCCACTGCCGTCGGCTGCGGCTTGCACGCGGTAGACCAGCACCGTCGACAAGTCGTTGCCCACCAGTGTCAGCGTGAAGGTTTGGCCTATCACCAGCGGCTGGGCCACAGTTGCCACCCGCACCTGCGGCAGCACACCAGCAGCCAGCACACCGCTGCCGCCTGCAGCCGCTGCGGCAAAACGGCCGACCACGCTGAAATCAGCCGTGCGGTGGACCAGCAGCACGCGCTGGCCCTGGCTGGTGGCCAGGTAGGCCGCACCGGCCGTGGCCTGTGCCGCCGCAGCCAGCTTGGCAGCCACCACCTCCAGTGACTCCACGGTGTAGCTGTAGCTGTTGCCTGCGATGGTGACGCTCCAGACATCGCCCAGCAGGGCCACGCCGCCCAGGGTCAGGCGCGTCACCGTGGATGAGGCCACGGTGCGGCTGATGCTGGCCAGGGTGTTACCGACCAATTGCAGCTGGCCGCTGGCGGCAAAGCCGGGCACGGCGGCGTTTTCAATCACCAGGGTGTTGCCGTTGACGCTGGCGCTAAAGCCCAGGCCGGCGGCATTGATCTGCTGCTCCAGGCCACCGGCCACTTCGGCCAGCGCCACGCTGCTGCGCACCACATAGGACACGCTGTTGGCCACTACACCGGCGCTGCTGTTGCGGCTCAGGTCCAGCGACCAGGTGTCGCCGGCGGCCGGTGTGCCCGAAAGCTCCACGCTGTGGCCATAGCTGTTGACCGGGTCGGCGGTGACGGTGCTGGCCTTGGGGCTGATGGCAAAGCGTGTGCTCAAGGTGTTACCGGCGTCGTTGACGATGCTCAACGCCACGCCCACGGCCTGTGCGCTCAGGTTGCCGGTCAGGTCTGCATTCACCAGCACGGCCAGGGCGGCACTGATGCGCTCCAGGGTGTCGCCCTGCAGCACCAGATAGTTGAACTGCTTGACCGTGCCGGCGATATCCAGCGCCACGCTCCAGGTGCTGCCCGCTTCGGGCGCGCCGCTCAGAATCAGCGTGCTGGTGACCTGCGAAGGCCAGGCCGCAGCCAGCGTGACGCTGTAGCCCGAGACCACCGGCAGATACACCGCGCTGATCCGGTCGGCCAGTGCGCTGGTCAGCGCGGCAATGCTGGCACCGGTAGGCGGGGTGGTGAAGCTGAAGCTGTCGTGCACGGCGGGCCCCGTCGTCGGGGTGTAGTCCAGCGTCAGCGTCCAGGTCTGGTCTGCCTGCACGCGCAGCACCTGCAGCGCGGCCTGGGTCCATTGCGTGTTGAAGATCAGCCCGAAGTTTTGCTCCGGCGTGCCGGAGACCGTGGCCGTGCCCACGCTGCCGGCGTCCACCGCCAGGCGCAACAGGCTGGCCGTGCCGTTGGCGTGGGTGGCGCTCAGGCGCAGCTTGGAATTGCCCAGCAGGTCGACCAGGGCCTGGGCATGCAACGTGCGGCCCAGGTAAGTCTTGCCGTCCAGCGCCAAGGCCCAGGCCTGCACAACCTTGGACAGCGCGCGGGTGTCGGCGGTGATGGCAAAGGCTTGCGACACATCGGCCACGCCGTCGCCATCCACATCGATCTGCAAGATCCAGGTCTGTCCCAGGCTGGCCACGCCGCCCAGGCTGATGGTAGGTGCCAGCCAGGCCAGCTTGCCCAGTGCCAGGCCAACGGCGCTCTGGTCCGGCGTGCCGCTGAAAACGACGTCCTGCGCGGTGGCGGTGGCGCCGTTCACGCTCAGACCCAGCTTGAGCTGGTTCGGTTCGGTAGCGGAGGGATGGGCGCCCACGCCAACCGACAGAATTTCCTTGGACACCGCCAGCACATCCAGGTAACGACCCAGGGCCGGGCCATCCAGGAATGTGAACTCGTAGGGGAAGCTCTCCATACGCGGATCAAAGCCTGGGCGCTCGCCGTACAACGCGTTGGCGTGGTAGGCCAGCCAGTCGGTCAGCACCGCGTGGCCATTGGCATCCACACCAATGGTGCTGACGCTGCCATCGGCCTGCGGCTTGTTGTTCTCGGCGGGCAGCATGAAGGGGGTATTGAGGAACCGCTCGCTACCGGCCAGCGCACCGCCCACCAGGGACAGCGGGCCGCGCACCGCGTTGACGCGGTCATCAAAGGCCGGGAACACCAGCGCGTCGCCGCCATCAACCACCTGGTCGTCGATGGCCATCACATACACCTGCTGCGGTGTGGCCCAGTTGCTGTCGGTGTAAACCAGTTGCGCCACCACCGTGGCCGCGGCGCTGCTGCGCAAGCCATTGACGGCGCTGCCGTTGTCCACACCTACCAGCAGTTGCAGCTCAAGGTCACGGGTTTGCGCCAGCGTGGCATTGCTGATGCTGATGCTGCGGCCCACCACGCTGACGTCAAAGTCGGCCGGACGCAGCTGGCTGCCCAACGCTGCGGCAATATCTGCCAACGTGTCGCCAAAGCGGGTGGTGTATTGCGCCAGGGTGCTGAAGCTCGCGCCCAGGCCGGCGGCCGGTGCGGCCGACACATCGCGCAACTGCAGGGTCCAGATCTCGCCCGCAGTGACACGGCCCGCCGCCAAACAGATTGCTGCCGGCCAGGCGGGTGACACTGGCGCTGCCCGAACCCTTGGCCAGCGGCCTGACCACGTCAACTCCGCCCGAGCTGCCCACTGCGATACCGAAGCTCACTTCGGCGTAGAACGCAATCGTGGCCGAGCTCACCACGATGGAGTTGCCCAGCACGCTGGCGCCAAAGCCGGTGCCGCTGGCGTTGAGCAGGGTGGTCAAGCCGGCCAGCACCGTGGCCAGGTCGTCTCCCGCCTGCACCTGGTACACAAACACCTTGCTGCCGCTGGACTCTGACCACAGTTGGGGGGCCTTCACCACGGAGTTGGGCTGGAATGACCCGGGGTTGTTCAATCAGCGCAACGACCAGTTTTATGCCGACTACCAAGCGGGCACTTTGGATATTCATGAATATGTGCGTTTTGCTTCCGAGGCGTTTTGTCAGCGCGGTCCGGAAGAGGCTGCCAAGGCTCATGCGCAATTCATGCGCGAGGTGATTCAGCCCGCCATTCGCCCCGAAGCGCTGGCGCTGGTGCAAAAGCACAAAGATGCAGGCGATCGCGTCATCATCATCACCGCCACCAACGAGTTTGTGACCCGCCCCATCGCCAAAGCCTTTGGCGTGGACGAGCTGATTGCGGTGGAGTTGGTGCGCGATGCGAATGGCTGGTTTACCAACGAAATCAGCGGTGTGCCCACCCTGCGCGAAGGCAAAGTGCAACGTCTGCAACAATGGCTCACACGCGAAGGCTTGGACTGGGCCGATGTAGAGACCACCTTCTACAGCGATTCCCGCAACGATTTGCCCCTGTTGGAGCGCGTCAACCACCCCGTGGCGACCAACCCCGACAACACACTGCGCGCCGTGGCCTTAGAAAAAGGCTGGCCGATTTTGGAACTGTTCCCAAAACAATGATCAAACAATTCATCAACAAGCTGATGGGCAAGTCGCCCGCCAGCACGCTGCCCAACTTAGGCAAACGCCATGTGGTGCCTGCCAAGGTGCACGGCATCAACGTCGACTGGGTGGACGAACGCGCCCTGAACGTGGTGCGCACCCTGCAAGACCGTGGCTTTGAAGCCTACATCGTGGGTGGCGCAGTGCGCGATTTGTTGCTGGGCTTGAAGCCCAAAGACTTTGATGTGGCCACCAACGCCACGCCCGAGCAAGTGAAGGCTGCATTCCGACGCGCCTTCATCATTGGCCGACGTTTCCGCATCGTGCACGTGGTGTACGGCCGAGGCCGTGAGCATGAAGTGATTGAGGTGTCCACCTTCCGTGCCCACCTAGACAACGCCGATGCCGAAAAAGTCAAAGGCAACGAGCGCAGCAGCAAACAAGAGCTGGCCAATATGAAACACGCCGTTGACGCCAGCGGCCGTGTGCTGCGCGACAACGTGTGGGGCCCGCAAGACCAAGACGCGGCGCGCCGCGACTTCACCATCAACGCCATGTATTACGACCCCGAAACGGGCAACGTGATCGACTACCACGGCGGCATTGCCGACGCGAAGAAAAAAGTCATCCGCATGATTGGCGACCCTGCCACGCGCTACCGCGAAGACCCTGTGCGCGTGATTCGCGCCGTTCGGTTTGCGGCCAAGCTTGCAGGCTTGGGCTTCAAGATGGAAGCAAAGACGGCCGCTCCGTTGAAGAAAGCCGCCAAGTTGCTGGCCGATGTGCCGCAAAGCCGCTTGTTTGACGAAATGCTCAAGCTCTTGCAAACCGGCCATGCGCTGGCCAGCATTGAGCAACTCAAGCAACACGGTTTGGCCAAAGGCATTTACCCCTTGCTCGACATCGTGGTCGAGCGTGCCAGCGAACAATTTGTCACCACCGCTTTGAACGACACCGACCGCCGTGTGGGCGAGGGCAAGCCCGTGGCTCCAAGCTTCTTGCTGGCTTGTGTGTTGTGGTCGGATGTGCGTGAAACATGGGCGCATCGCAGCGTCAAACAGCCATCGTTCCCTGCGCTGCAAGATGCCATTGACGAAGTGTTTGACTCTCGCATTGGCGATGTGTCCGGTCGCGGCAAGCTTGGCGCGGACATGCGCGAAATTTGGATGATGCAGCCGCGCTTTGAAAAGCGCACAGGCAGCGGCCCTTGGACCTTGGTGGATCAATCGCGCTTCCGTGCTGGCTTTGACTTCATGCGCTTGCGTGCGGATGTGGGCGAGGTGGACGAAGCCTTGTCGGATTGGTGGCAAGAGTTCAGCGTGGCCAGCGACAGCGAGCGCGAAGACCTGCTGCAGCAAGTGCGCCAAGAACAACAAAAAGCCCAGCGTGCACCCCGCGTGCATGCGGTGCGTCGTGCGCCAAAGCCCGAGAGCGAAGACCCACGTTTCCGTGAGGTGGAGCCCGAAGGTGAAGAGGGGGCAGCATCGCCCGCCAAAAAACGTCGTCGTCGCCGTCGCAAGCCCACGGGCGAAGCCGGTGGCTCACCCGCCGCCGAATAAGCAGAGCCTTCGCCATGTCAGCAACACCCGTCATGGCGTGTGTGGCCCTCGGCGCCAACTTGGGCGACGCGGTGGCCACGGTGCAGCAAGCTTTACGCGATGTGGCGCGCTTGCCTGAGACTCAACTGTTCAAAGCCTCATCGCTGTACCGCAGCGAACCTTACGAGGCCCTAGGGCCAGACTTCATCAACGCGGTGGCCTTGGTCCAAACACAACTTAGCCCGCTGGATTTGTTGCATGCCTTGCAAGCGCTAGAGCTGCAAAGTGGTCGTGAGCGACCTTTTAAGAATGCGCCGCGCACGCTAGACCTTGACATCATCTTTTACGGTGATTTATTGCTAAACACCCCTGAGCTGACTTTGCCGCACCCACGCTGGCACGAGCGCGCTTTTGTGCTGCAGCCCTTGGCCGAGGTGTGGCCTGAGCGGGTGAGTGCAGCGCAGCTGGCTGCTGTGCAGCACCAAGCTATTCAGCGCATGGGCTGAGGCCCTGTTTCATCTCACGATCGACGGAGTTGCCATGAACTTTTCTGCCATTCCTCTCGCTTTGCAAGCGGTGTTGTTGCTGGTTGCAGCCAACGTGTTCATGACGTTTGCTTGGTACGGCCATCTCAAGAGTTTGGCGAATTCACCTTGGTACACCGCCGCGTTGGTGAGCTGGGGCATTGCGCTGATGGAGTATTTGCTGCAGGTGCCCGCCAACCGCATTGGTTTTCATGAAGCGGGCTTGCAAGTGGGGCAGCTCAAAATCATGCAAGAAGTCATCACTTTGGCGGTGTTCGTGCCGTTTTCGGTGTTTTTCTTGAATGAACCGCTCAAGCTTGACTATTTGTGGGCCGGTTTGTGCATGGTGGGGGCGGTGTATTTCATCTTCCGTACGTGAGCTGCGATTACACTTCCACGTCATCGATTTGTCACAAATACGTCATCGTTAGGAGCTCCAAATGTTGTTTGGAAAGTTGTTGCCCACCGAGGGCAATTTTTTCGTCATGTTCAACCAGCACGCCGATCGCATCGTCGAAGCTGCTCACGCTTTCTCCAATTTGGTGGCCAATTACGGTGACCCGATCATGCGTGACAAATTCAGCAGTGAAGTAGACAACGCCGAGCGCGGCGCTGATCGTGTGACGCACGAGTGCAACGTGGCCATCCACAAAACCTTCATCACGCCGATCGACCGTGAACAAATTCACTCGCTCATCAACACCATGGACGATGTGGCTGACTTGATTCAAGACACGGCCGAAACCATGGCTTTGTATGACGTGCGCATCATGAACGAAGAAATCGTGCGCTTGACAGACCTGAGCGTGAAGTGCTGCGAACGTTTGCGCGATGCCGTCTACATGTTGGAAAAGATTTCTGACCACGCCACAGCCGAAGCTGCTTTGAAGACTTGCGAAGAAATCGACAAGCTCGAATCTGATGCTGACCGCGTGATGCGCAGCGCCATGAGCAAGTTGTTCCGCGAAGAGCCCGATGTGCGTGAAGTGCTCAAGCTCAAAGCCATTTATCAGTTGTTGGAAACCATCACTGACAAGTGCGAAGACGTGGCCAACTTGATCGAGGGCATCGTCCTCGAGAACTCTTGATCACGGGTTAGTCATGGAAACCGTACAAACCGCCTTTTGGGTGGTGGCGATGTTGGTGGTGTTGGCCTTGCTGTTCGACTTCATGAATGGCTTTCACGATGCTGCCAACTCGATTGCCACCGTGGTGTCGACCGGGGTGTTGAAGCCTGCGCAAGCTGTGTTGTTTGCTGCGTTCTTTAACTTTGTCGCGATTTTTATCTTTCACTTGAGCGTTGCCGCCACGGTGGGTAAAGGCATTGTTCAGCCGGGCATCGTGGACACCCATGTGGTGTTTGGTGCCTTGGTGGGGGCCATCACTTGGAACGTGATCACTTGGTATTACGGTATCCCCAGTAGCTCGTCGCATGCGCTGATTGGCGGTATCTCTGGCGCGGTGATTGCCAAGGCGGGCACCAGTGCCTTGATTTCTGCGGGCATCTTGAAGACTGTGGCCTTCATTTTCGTATCGCCTTTGTTGGGTTTTACCTTGGGTTCTTTGATGATGGTGGCTGTGGCTTGGATCTTCCGACGCTTCCGCCCCTCGCGCGTGGACAAGTGGTTCCGTCGTTTGCAGCTGGTTTCTGCCGGTGCTTACAGCTTGGGCCACGGTGGTAACGATGCACAAAAAACCATCGGCATCATTTGGATGTTGCTCTTGGCGACGGGTTATGCCTCTGCTGAAGACAAGTCACCACCCAGTTGGACCATCGTGAGCTGTTACATGGCCATTGGCCTAGGCACCATGTTTGGTGGCTGGCGCATTGTGAAGACCATGGGTCAAAAAATCACCAAACTCAAGCCTGTAGGCGGCTTTTGTGCCGAAACTGGCGGTGCCATGACTTTGTTCTTGGCCACGGGCTTGGGTATTCCTGTGTCGACAACTCACACCATCACCGGCGCGATCGTCGGCGTAGGCTCCACACAGCGCGCCAGCGCGGTGCGTTGGGGCGTAGCCGGCGGCATTGTGTGGGCTTGGATTTTGACCATTCCTGCCAGCGCCTTTGTGGCTGGTGTGGCCTACTGGATTAGTCTGCAGCTTTTCTAAGCAAAGGCGCGCTATAATGGCAGGCTTTTCAGCGTGTCGCAGGCCGGGTGGCTTAGCGCGTGTCTCAAACGTTGAAAAAATTTCCACCCGAAGGATTCATCATGGTCGTCATCCGACTTTCACGCGGCGGTTCTAAAGCCCGTCCGTTTTTTAACATTGTTGTTGCCGACAAGCGCGATCGTCGCGACGGCCGCTTCATCGAGCGCATTGGTTTTTACAACCCAATCGCCAAAGGCCAAGCTGAAAGCTTGCGCGTTGCGCACGACCGTTTGAACCACTGGACCAGCGTGGGTGCTCAATGCTCTCCTACTGTGATCCGTTTGGTCAAGCAAGCTGCTAAAGCAACGCCTGCTGCTTAATTGATAAAGGCATTGCAATGACGCTGGGCCTTGAGTCCGCAGATCTTCCTGCGGACGCTATCGAAGTCGGGCGCATTGCAGATGCTTGGGGCATCAAAGGCTGGTTCAAGGTCTTGCCCCATAGCGCTTCTCCGGAAGCGCTTTTTTCTTCCAAGCGCTGGTTTTTACAGCCTTCGGAAAGAGGTGCCAAGACATTTGCTGGCACCGTGCTTCTGAAAATCAAAGAAGCCAAAGATCATTCTGATTCTGTGGTGGCCACCTCGGCCGAAGTGCCAGACCGCAACACCGCAGAACTGCTCAAAGGCGCACGCATTTTTGTCTCGCGTGCCAGCTTTCCAACCCCCGAAGCAGACGAGTACTACTGGGTCGACCTGATTGGCCTCGATGTGGTCAACCGCGAAGGCGTGGCGCTAGGCGCTGTGCGCGAGTTGCTACACACCGGCCCACAAACCGTGTTAGTGCTTGCTTACGAGGAAGAGGGCAAAGCCAAAGAGCGCATGATTCCCTTTGTGTCGGCCTACATCGACACTGTCGACTTGGCAGGCCGTCGCATCACTGCCGATTGGCAACCCGATTACTAAATCGACCAGTCCAAGGCCATCGCCATGCGCTTTGACATCATTACCCTGTTCCCAGAGCTGTTTGAGCCGTTTTTAAAAATCGGCATCACACGTCGCGCCTACGAGGCGGGCTTGGTGGATGTGCGCTTGTGGAACCCCCGTGATTACGCCGAAGGCAACTACCGCCGCGTCGATGACCGCCCCTTTGGTGGTGGCCCCGGCATGGTCATGATGGCCGAGCCGTTGGCTGCCTGCTTAAGCGCCATTCGTGCCGACCGTGGTCAAGGCCGTGATGTGGCCCCGCTCGTGTTGTTTTCGCCCATTGGTGAGACCCTACGCCATGCGGCTGTGCAGCGCTGGTCAGACAGTCAAGGCGCTGTGCTGCTGTGCGGTCGCTACGAAGGTATTGACCAGCGTTTCATCGACACCCATGTGGACCTGCAAATCAGCGTGGGCGACTTTGTGCTGTCGGGTGGCGAAATCGCCGCCATGACCCTGCTTGACGCCGTGGCCCGCTTGCAGCCAGGCGTGCTCAACGACGAAGGCAGCCACCAGCTCGACAGCTTCAACCCAGCCTTGGATGGTTTGCTGGATTGCCCGCACTACACCCGCCCTGAGCAGTGGGAAGGGCAGGGCGTGCCGCCTGCGTTGGTGTCGGGTCATCACATCAACATCGAGCGCTGGCGCCGTGACCAGCGTTTGCTGCTGACCGCCCGTCTCAGGCCAGAGCTGATTGACGCTGCCCGAGCCGCGTCCAAGCTGACTGCGCAAGACGAGGCTGTATTGAAGGCTCAAAACTCGCTATAATGGTGGGCTTTTCGATCCTCTGGTCGGCCGCTTCGCGCCTTTGTTGCAAGAAGCCTTTTGTGTAGCGCGATCAAGATCTTTTAGAGGAAAACATGAACCTGATCCAAACTCTCGAGGCAGAAGAAATTGCTCGCCTCGCCAAAGTCATCCCCGAATTTGCACCTGGCGACACAGTCATTGTGAGCGTCAACGTGGTTGAAGGTACACGCAAGCGTGTGCAGGCCTACGAAGGTGTGGTGATCGCTAAGCGTAACCGTGGCCTCAACAGCGGCTTCACAGTGCGCAAAATGTCAAGCGGTGAAGGCGTGGAGCGTACGTTCCAAACCTACAGCCCATTGATCGCGAGCATCGAAGTTAAGCGTCGCGGTGATGTGCGTCGTGCCAAGTTGTACTACTTGCGCGACCGTAGCGGTAAGTCTGCTCGTATCAAAGAAAAATTGGTCAGCAAGTCGGCCGCAGCTTCTAAAGCCGCAGCAGCCGCTCAATAAGCAGGTTAATCCTTGCTTAGAAGCCACCCCAAGTGAAAGCTTGCGGTGGCTTTTTCTATGTCCAAACTTCCCATTTTTGATCCCAAACAAGTGCCGGTGTTCCAAGTGGACACCCACCTTGAGGCCGTGCCTGCGCACCACCTCACGCCGCAAGCTTTGCAAGCGCGCTTTGCCAATCCGCCTGTGTGGCAGCCCGAGCTGGTGCGTGAACGCAAATTCATGGATCGAGACCCTGCCCAAGCCGCTGTTCTTCTGGGGATCGTGATGCGCGATGAGCCCGCGGTGCTCTTGACCCAACGCCCAGCACACATGTCGACACACGCAGGGCAGATTGCTTTTGCTGGCGGCAAGTGCGACGAGACGGATGCCGATGTCGCCGCCACGGCCTTGCGTGAAGCCCACGAAGAAGTGGGGCTAGACGCGCACCATGTGCACGTGTTGGGCACTTTGCCTGAATACGTGACGGGCTCGGCCTTTTATGTGACGCCTGTGGTGGCCTTGATTTCACCCGCCATGACGTTGCAGCTCAACACCCATGAGGTGTCGGACGCGTTTGAAGTGCCTTTGGCTTATTTGATGAACCCCGCCCATCACCGCTGGCACCGCTACGAGTTTGAGGGGGTCACCCGCGAATGGCTGTCTATGCCTTATCAAGACGGCGAGCAGCAGCGGTTTGTATGGGGCGCTACCGCAGGTATGTTGCGCAACTTTTACCGTTTCTTGATTGCCTAATCTGCTTAAATTGACAGAACTCACAGCTATCATTCAGACATGAGTTTTCTTTCCCTGCTCCTCGCGTTGTTGATTGAACAAGCCCGTCCCTTGGTGCGCGGCAATTGGGTACACCGCACCGTGCGTACATGGGTGAATTGGATCAGCCAAACATTGGATGCTGGTCATCCTCGTTTGGCTTGGACCACTTGGTCACTCGCTGTGGGTTTGCCTGCTGTGTTGGCCTGCGTGGTGCATTGGTTTTTGATTGGTGTTTTTGGCTGGCCCGTGGCCATGATTTGGAGCGTGGCGGTGTTGTACGTCACCTTGGGTTTCCGTCAGTTCAGCCACCATTTCACCGACATCCGCGATGCCTTGGATGTGGGCGACGAGCGCTTAGCACGCGAGCTGTTAGCTGAGTGGCAGCACGTCGAAGTGGGCAGCTTGCCCCGCAGCGAATTGCTGCGCCATGTGATTGAGCATTCGGTGCTCTCCGCGCACCACCATGTGTTTGGTGTTCTCACTTGGTTCTCCGTGTTGGCTGCTCTGGGTTTTGGCCCCGCAGGTGCTGTGATTTACCGCATGAGCGACATGGTGTCACACGCTTGGCAAGCGCAACCCAAAGCCACCAAAGGTTGGGTCAGCGACACCTTGCAAAATGCCGCGCGCGAAGCCTGGCGTCGTGTGGATTGGTTGCCCGCCCGCTTGACGGCTACGGCCTTTGCTGTGGTGGGTAACTTCGAAGAGGCCATTGATTGCTGGCGTAACCATGCACAACGTTTTCCTGATGACAACGACGGCGTGGTGCTTTCAGCCACAGCCGGTGCGTTGAATGTGCGTTTGGGCGGCGAGGCTCTGCGCGCGGAAGACAGCGATGAGGCCCAAGACAGCGAAAGCACCCCAGGCCGCACACCTGAGATGGCCCATTTGCCCAGCGTGGTGGGCCTTGTGTGGCGCAGTGTGGTGCTTTGGATGGTGCTGCTGGCCTTGCTGACCTTGGCCCGCTTGCTCGGCTAAAGCTCTGGCTCACCCCTCGACGGGGTTCAGTAATTCACGGGCTGTGTGAGCTCGGCAAACAACATGCCATACAGCTTGTAACGCGATGGGCTGATGGCCCCAGCTTCTACCGCGTCTTGCACGCCGCACGAAGGTTCGTGCAAATGCGTGCAGTTGTAAAACTTGCAGTTCGCCACATGCGGTTTGAAGTCGGGCATGTAGGCCGCCAACTGCATGGCATCGATGTGATGCACCCCAAACTCTTGAAAGCCTGGTGAGTCAATCAAGCCCGTTTTACGCTCGGCATCCACCCAGTGCCACGTCGTCGATGTGGTGGTGTGCTTGCCTGAGTTGAGTGCTTGCGAAATCTCTGCTGTGGCCACATTGGCATTGGGCACAAGGGCGTTGATGAGCGTGCTTTTGCCTGTGCCTGATGGACCAAGTACCAGTGTTGTTTTGTGTTTCAAGCGTTCAGGCAAGTCGCCCAAATCACCCGATTTAAATGCACCTTGCAGCACGGTGTAGCCCATCTTCACATAAGGCTCTAAGCGGGCGAGGGCGCGTGCATGCAGCTCGGTCAAATCGCGTTTGTTGAGCACGATGAGGGGCGTGATGTGCTCGGCCTCGGCTGCAATGAGCGCGCGCGTGAGTTGCATCTCAGAGAATTCTGGCTCGGCCGCCAACAGAATCAACACTTGGTCTAAGTTGGCCGCAAACGATTTGGTGCGAATCTCGTCTTGTCGGTAAAACAAGTTGTGACGCGGTTCTACTTTTTCAATCGTGCCTTCGTCGGTGCTGGCCAACCATTGCACGCGGTCTCCCACGACCACTTGGCTTTTTTTTCCACGAGGGTGGCAAATGCGGCGCTCACCATCGGGTGTTTCCACCACGCAATGTCGTCCGTGGCTGGCCACCACTAAGCCGGTTTGCTTCATGCGGCCATGCGCGCCAAGCGCTGAGAAGCGGGCGGGTGCGAGTAGTAAAACGCCACATACCAAGGGTCGGGCGTGAGGGTGGAGGCGTTGTCTTGGTAGAGCTTCAACAGCGCGTTGGCGAGGGCTTTGCCGTCGCTGTTGGCCACCGCATAAGCATCGGCTTCAAACTCAAACTTGCGTGAGCGGCGTGCCGACAAGGGCGACACAAAGAAGGTGAACAAAGGCAGCACCAGCATGAACAGCAACAAGGCCAATGCGCTGTTGTTGCCGTTCAGATTGGGTATGACACCTAGGCCTGTGTAAAACCAAACTTGTTGCGACACCCAGCCCAGCAAAGCGAGGCCAGCCAAACTGGTGGCAAAGCTCGTTGCCATCATTTTCAGAATGTGGCGATGCTTGAAGTGGCCGAGTTCATGGGCCAACACGGCTTCCATTTCATCGCCATTCAATTTAGCGAGCAGCGTGTCGAAAAACACCACGCGTTTGGCTGCACCAAAGCCTGTGAAGAAAGCATTCGAGTGGGCTGAGCGGCGGCTGCCGTCCATCACAAAAAAACCTTTGGCGGTAAAGCCAGATCGGGTCATCAGCGCGGTGACGCGCTCTTTGAGCGTGGCGTCTTCCAGTGGTGTGAACTTGTTGAACAAGGGCATGATCACATTGGGTGCAATCCACATCACAAACAGTTGGTAAGCCACTAAGGCTGCCCAGGTGTAAAGCCACCACAGCGTGCCGCCCGCTTGCATGAGCCACAGCACCAGCCAAAGAATGGGTAAGCCCAGCACCATGCCCACCAACAAACCTTTGAGCATGTCGCTCACCCACAGCTTAGGCGTGGTGTTGTTAAAGCCAAAGCGCTGCTCGATGCCAAAGGTTTGAAACAGTGACAAAGGCAAGCCAATCAAGCCACCAATCAAGCTAAAGCTCACCACCAGCATGATTTGCTGGCCCATGCCAACGCCTAACCAATCCAGTGTGACTTGGTTGAGCAAGTCCAAACCGCCGAGTAGGGTCCACGCCACCAAGGTGAGGGCATCCAGCCCCATATCGGCCACGCCCACACGCGCTTTGGCCATGGTGTAGTCGGCGGCTTTTTGGTGGGCGTCTAGGCTGATGGTGTGTGCGAAGGCCGCAGGCACTTGGTCGCGGTGTTGCGCCACGTGACGCACTTGACGGCCGCTGAGCCAGAGTTTGGTGAGCAAGTTGGCCACCAGCAGAACTGCCAGTGTCAAGGTCATCGCGAGAGAGGGATTCATCATGAGGGAGGAGTTTAGATGATGGGCGACAATCTAGCCCATGTCTGAAGTTGCAACCACTCCTGTTACCCCCGTCGTCCCCAAACTCGCCAAGTCAGACTTGAACTTGGTTTGGCTCGATTGCGAAATGTCTGGCCTTGACCCCGAGCGCGAGCGCTTGTTAGAAATTGCGGTCATCGTCACCAACCCCGATTTGTCGATTCGCATAGAGGGCCCTGTGTTTGTGATTCATCAAAGCGACGAGTTGCTCAGCAAGATGGACGCATGGAACAAAGGCACGCATGGCAAGAGCGGGTTGATTGACAAGGTCAAAGCCTCCACCGTGACCGAAGAACAGGCGCAAGAGCAACTCATTGCGTTCATGAAGCAATACGTGTCTAAGGGCGCGTCACCCATGTGTGGCAACACCATTGGCCAAGACCGCCGCTTCTTGAACAAATACATGCCCAAGCTCGAAGCTTGGTTCCACTACCGCAACGTGGACGTGAGCACCTTGAAAGAGCTGTCACGTCGCTGGAAGCCCGAGGTTTTGAATGCTTTTAAAAAGGCCCAGAAACATACGGCGCTGGCCGATGTGCACGAGTCGATTGACGAGATGATTCACTACCGTGAACACTTTTTGAAGCTGTGATTAGGTAAAAACCCGAATCCGTGCCATAATTGCGGTCTTCGCTACAAAGCAGTAGCGAATTTGTACATCTCCCTTCATTCACCGGGCTCGCCAAATGAGCCCCAAGCACTGAATAAACCCCTAGCGGGTCAGAGCAGGTTCCGTTTGATGGTTGATGTTTTTTAACCTAGAACGGAGCAGCCGCACAACTTGCGGCGCTCACGTGCGAGAAAAAATCATGACTGACACTTTAAATGTGACAGGCGAATTTGCGCCTGCCGAAACTATTTCTATTCCCGCTCAAGACGCGGTATCGACTGAAGGCGTTCACACCGCTGAAGTTGAACAAGCTGAAACTGAAGCGCCTAAAGTCGACGTGCCTAACGGCTTCGTCGAATTGGGCTTGGCCCGTGAACTGGTGCAAGCTGTTGCCGACCTCGGGTACACACAACCCACTACCGTTCAGCTTAAAACCATTCCTTTGGCTTTGCCAAACGACAACGCCGATGCCAAAGCCGGCTACATCGACTTGATGGTGTCTAGCCAAACAGGTAGCGGCAAAACAGCCGCCTTCTTGTTGCCCGTGTTGCACACCTTGATTCAACAACAAGCACAAGCCGAAGCTGCTGACAAAGCAGCTTGGGACAAGCTCGTAGCTGACGCTGCGGCCAATGGCGAAGAGCCACCCAAGCGCGCCAAGCGCAAAGACCCCACCAACACACGCAACTTCAAAGCCCCAACACCTGGCGCCTTGATCGTTTGCCCAACCCGCGAATTGGCACAACAAGTGGCGCACGACGCCATCGACTTGGTCAAGCATTGCCGTGGTTTGCGCGTGGCCAACGTGGTGGGCGGTATGCCTTACCAGTTGCAAATCGCCAAGCTGCAAAACGCTGATTTGGTTGTGGCCACACCTGGCCGTTTGCTCGACCTGCAACGCTCCATGCAAATCAAGTTGGACAAGGTCCAATTCTTGGTGGTGGACGAAGCCGACCGTATGCTCGACTTGGGCTTTGCCGATGACTTGGCTGAGATCAACCAACTCACCATCGACCGCAAGCAAACCATGATGTTCAGCGCCACATTCGCGCCGCGCATTCAACAGTTGGCCACACGCGTCATGCGTCAACCTCAACGCGTGCAAATTGACTCACCTCAAGAAAAGCACGTCAACATCCGTCAAGTGCTCCACTGGGCTGACAACGCGCAACACAAGCGCCGTTTGTTGGATCACCTCTTGCGCGACACCACCATCAACCAAGCCATCATCTTTGCCAGCACCCAAATTGAGTGCGACGGTTTGGCCAATGACTTGCAACAAGAAGGCTTCTCAGCTGTGGCATTGCACGGCGCGTTGAGCCAAGGCTTGCGTAACCGCCGCTTGATGGCTTTGCGCCAAGGTCAAGTGCAGTTCTTGGTCGCCACTGACGTGGCCGCTCGCGGCATTGACGTGCCCACCATCACGCACGTGTTTAACTTCGGCTTGCCTATGAAGTCTGAGGATTACACCCACCGCATTGGCCGTACCGGTCGTGCTGGCCGTCAAGGCTTGGCTGTGACTTTGGCCGAGTTCCGCGACAAGCGCAAAATTTTCGACATCGAAGCCTACACACGCCAGCAATTCATTGCTGAAGTGATTCCAGGCATGGAACCCACACAGCGCGTTGAACAACGTGGCGGTGCTGGCCGTGACTACGACCGCAAAGGCGGCGGCAAGTTCGGCGGCGGCGGTGGCCGTGGTGGCTTCGGTGGCGGTAACAAGTTTGGCGGCGGCGGTGGACGCTTCGAAGGCAACGGCCAAGGCCGCTTCGAGCCACGTTCGGAAGGTCGTTCTGAGGGCCGTTTCGAAGGCCGTCAAGACAACCACCGTTCTGATGCACCTCGTGGCAACAGCTTCGAGCCACGTCAAGGCGCACCACGCGGCAACTTCGGTGACAACCGCGGTTTCGGTGAAAACCGTGGCTTCGGCGGCGAAGGCCGTGGCGCACCTCGTGGCAACTTTGGCGAAGGCCATGGCGCACCACGTGGCAACTTCGGTGCCCCACGTAGCTTCGAAGACCGCGCTCCACGCAGCTTTGATGACCGTGCTCCAGCACGTGGCCCACGCGCTCCGTTTGAAGCAGGTCGCACACCGTTTGACAAGCCAGGCCGTCCAGCCGGTGGCAAGTCGTTTGGCGGCGGTTTTGACGCTAAAAAACGCGCTCCTAAGCCACGTACACCTCGTTAATTAGTTCCCGCTTCAGGGCGGTCTAAAACGCATTCAGCCACCGCGTTGCACCTTGTGTGCAACTCCGGTGGCTGAATTGTTTCTGGGCCTCGTTTGAGGCGTTGTGCTTTGAATTAGCTCTTGAGCTTTTGCGCCACAAAGTCCAACCGGTCTTGGCCCCAGAACATATCGCCGTCAATCAAATAAGTAGGTGCGCCAAACACTTGGGCATCGATCGCGCTTTGGGTGTAGCTGTCGTAGCGGGCTTGCACCTCAGGCGTGTTGGACAACTCCAAACAAGCCGCATCCAGCTGGTGTTCGCTCAGTAGGGCAGCCAAGGTGGCCGTGTCCGCAATGTCGCGTTCTTCGTGCCACACCGCAGCCAGCAAAGCCCCTGTGATGGCCAAGGCGGCATCTGCGCCGTGGTGCATGTCCACCGCAATGATGAGCTTGGCTGATGGGTCGCCCGCCACAGGGAAAAACTTAGGGTGCAGGTTGAGTGGCAAGTTCAGGTGTTGGCTGAAACGTGTCATCTCGACCAATCGATAGGCTTGACGCTGTGGCGCACGCTTGCCCAAAGGCAAACCACCCGAGATAGGAAACACCTTGCCCAAATCCATAGGCATGACACGTACCTTTGCACCCGCTGCTTTGGCGATTTGCACAAAGCGTTGGTGGCCCAAATAGGTCCAAGGGCTCATGGGGGCGAGGTAGTAATCAACGGTTTTTGTCATGGCTGTCTCCTTTTATAAATTCAAATGAACACGATCGACAACATGGCTGCGTCGTCAATCAAGTTGACGAGGGCATAGGCACTCAGTCGATACAGCACCGAGAGTACCAATTCACCCAGCTCTACGTCGGGCAGTTCGGTAATAACCTCAGTCATGCTCAGTAGTGGGGTGGCAACTCATCGCGCAGGCTGGTGAACCCGCCAGACCCACCATCTGGCGTTTGCTGGCGCAGTTGGCTCACTTCGCGGATGAGCGCATCGATTTGCTGCTGTTGCTGAAAAATGGTTTGGTTGAGTTGCTCCACCAAGTCTTCGGTGAAGCTGGCCTTGATCTCAAGGTCCATCAATCGTTTGTCAATGTCGGTGTGAGGCATTGGGTATTTTGTTATTTGAGTTTGGTCAGTTCTGCGCGCAGATTTTCTAGCTCGTCTTTGTAGCTTTGGGCATCGCCAAAATCCACAAAGCCAGTGTAGTAGGGGTGAGCTGCCATGATTTTTCGAGCATGCTTGATGGGGCACCAATACTGCTCGGTGCGGGCCACCACTTCGCGGCCGTAGGCCATCAAGCCGTTGCCATACGAGCAGTAGGCGCAGTTGATTTTCTCAATCAGGTTCAGATAGGCCAAATGCGCACGGTCATACACAAAGTAGTCACCGCGTTTAACGCGAGGAATACCGTAGGCTCGAAAACAAATCTGTTGGTAGACCGTGATGGACACATCCAGCAACAGCATAGGTAGTAACAGCGCGTAGATAACGGGGGCGGTCAGCACGCTCAGCCAGTTGGCCGTGAGCAGGTAGGAAATGAGGCCCGTCTTGAATCGCCGTTGTTGCTCCAGCACTTCCCGCTCAAAGCGCACCCGTGTTTCTTCAAAATCGGCTTGCAGTTCAGCGCGCTTGCGCTTCATCTCTAGCTCGATTTCTAGCTCCATTTGTTGGATGCGGTCGAGCAATTCACTGATTTTCGGGTTCATAAATGCCTTAGGTTGGGTGGATTATGGGTGGTTCCGTGCGAAAATACGTCGAACCTGTGGCCTAATTAGGGGCTGTAACTTTTTACTTGGAAAATTTCATGGGAAACAAAATCGTCACTGAAGCCGACCGCAAACGCGCACCAAAGCCAATCCCCCTGCCAGGCACTATGCTGCGCACCGGTGGTCGTGGTCAACGTGTGAGTCTTGAGCGCGGTGTTGCGACACGTAGCAAAAAGAATCCTGGCAAGCGTTCAAACAAAGGCGGTTAATCCCCCTTTTGCTTGTGAAAGCCAAATAAAAAGCGACCCTCGGGTCGCTTTTTGTTTTGTGGGCTATGCAGCCGCTTACTCTGGGAGTTCGATTTTGACTTCGAGCACTTCGAGGTTGTCGTGACGCTCCAAATTGACCTTGATGTCATTTGGATTGATGTTCACGTACTTAGAGAGCACCGCCACCAAATCGCGCTGCAAAGCGGGCAGGTAGTCGGGCTGCGGGTTACGACCCGTGCGCTCGTGGGTGAGGATGAACTGCAAACGTTCTTTGGCAACGTTCGCTGTTTTTTTCTTCTCACCAAGTAAGAGAGAGAGCAACGACATGCTTTACTTCCCGCCAAAAATACGTTTGAGCAAACCTGGCTTGACGTGCTCCGTAAAGCGCATGGGCAAGTCTTCGCCCAAGAAGCGGCTGATCACGTCTTTGTAGGCTTCAGACACATCGGTGTTTTCCAAATGAACCGCTGGCAAGCCTTGGTTAGATGCAGTCAACACGGTTTCTGATTCAGGGATCACGCCGATCAATGGGATGCGCAAGATGTCTTGGATGTCGTCGAGCGACAACATGTGACCTTCTTCCACGCGGCTAGGGTTGTAGCGCGTGATGAGCAGGTGTTCTTTGATGGGCGTATCGCCTTCAATCGCACGTTTGGTCTTGCTGCTGAGCATGCCCAAGATGCGGTCAGAGTCACGCACCGAAGACACTTCGGGGTTGGTGACGACCAAGGCTTCATCGGCAAAGTGCATGGCCATCATGGCGCCCACTTCGATACCGGCAGGGGAGTCGCACACGATGTAGTCGAACTTCATTTCTTTGAGTTCGTTCAACACGCGCTCCACGCCGTCTTGAGACAGTGCGTCTTTGTCGCGGGTTTGAGAGGCTGCCAGCACGAACAAGTTGTCGCACTGCTTGTCTTTGATCAAGGCTTGGTTTAGCGTAGCTTCGCCGTTGATGACGTTGATGAAGTCATACACCACGCGACGTTCACAACCCATGATCAGGTCGAGGTTACGCAGGCCGACGTCAAAGTCGATGACCACCGTTTTGAAGCCGCGCAAAGCGAGGCCAGAGGAAAAACTGGCGCTGGTTGTGGTCTTGCCCACGCCGCCCTTGCCAGAAGTCACCACCACGATTTTTGTCATGAATAAAGCCCTAGTTGTTTCTGTTATTTAATTGCCGAATTTTACAGTGCTTGCATCACCAACTTATCGCCTTGAAGGCTGATTTGTGCGGCTTTGCCAGCCACATCAGCAGGCAAGGGGGCATCGCCACTGGTGCGGTAGGTGCCAGCAATCGAAAGCAGCTCGGCCTCAAGGCTTGAGGTGAAGATGCGGGCTTGCTCGTCACCACGTGCGCCTGCAATGGCTTTGCCACGAAGTGGGGCGTACACATGGATGTGGCCATCGGCCATGATTTCAGCGCCGGGGTTGACCATGGCCAACACAATCAGGTCGCGTCCTTTGGCATACACGTGTTGGCCCGAGCGCAGTGGCTTGTCCACCACCATGGCTGCGCCACTGCCGGTTTGCACCTCGCGCACCACTTCCACTTCGCGAATCACTTCTTGCACCACGGTTTCGACGCGCGGTGCCGCAGGCGTGGGGATGCTTAAATCGTGCGCCTCAAACAAGCCCGCCTTGCGTGCGTTAGCTAATTGGTGTTCATTTGCACCGCGCACAGCGACAGGCAACATGCTGTGGGTGCGCAGCATGAGGCAGACAGAGGGTAGGTCCAGTTCTTGATTGGGGTCTTCCAACACACTGAGATCAATCACGACGGGGTCATTGTCAAAAAAGCCGGGTGTCGCGCCAAGGCGGCGTGACATGTCGGCTTGCAGTGCTGATGTGTCGGGAGTTTTGAGTAAAAACGACACCAGCGGCAAAGAGGCACTTTTGATTTCGTAGGCGTGTGGTGCGGCAGCTTGGCTCATGAATGGATGCAATTAAATAAAACCTGAACTTTACACGGCAAGGACATTCATACCTCGGTAAACTTTTTGGCATGCACACCTTGCCCCTCGTTCGTACCCTATTTTTACCTGTTGGGCTCAGCGCCCTGACGGTGTTTGCGCAGCAGGCAACAGCCCCCGCTGCGGCAACTTCAGATATGGGGCGCATCGAAATTACCAGCGGTCGCGACAACGACACACAGCAACGCCGTGAGTCCACCGCCAGCAAAATCGTGATTGGACGAGAGGAAATTGAGCGTCAAGGCGATTCGAATCTGGGAGAGATTCTCAAGCGTATGCCAGGCATTACCTTGGGCGGTGCGCCAGGCCGAGGTGGCGGCATTCGCATGCGTGGCTTGAGCCAAGGCTACACACAAATCTTGCTCGATGGTCAGCGTGTC
>ERZ1034361.533-NODE-533-length-24007-cov-4.099248_pt1 | contig 24007 bp, 13 predicted proteins | sample MGYA00520617_ERZ1034361 | MGnify/ENA primary metagenome ERZ1034361 (study PRJEB33736, sample SAMEA104284507) | Azolla filiculoides | biome: Urban; feature: Water surface; material: Ditch water | place: Netherlands | collected 2015-10-28 | depth 0-0.1 m ...
ACAAACACGTCAATCAAATTGACAGTTGTATTTTTGAGCGTGAGTAATTCCTCGCGCTCACCCGCAATTTCTTGTTTGAGTTTAAGAAGATCTTCTTTTTCATCTGCCATTGCAACGGATGCAATCAGTGAACTGGCGACCAACGCCGCAAATGTTTTTTGAGTTATCATGATGTTTTTTTCCTTTTATAATCGTGACGTCACGCGAATTTTAAGCGGTTGAGGCATATTTTCTGGTGGCGCTTTTTCCAGCGTAAAATGCAATCGCGCTAAAGCTTGGCGAATCTCACTATCTACCTGTGCATTTCCACTGACGCTGCCAAGCTCAGCACGCTCAAGGCGCCCATCTGAACTAATCCAAATATTGACCTGCACGCTATAGCTGTTTTCTCGCGCACTACCTTCAGATAATAAATTTTGTAATTCATTTTCAAGACTGCGTTTTGCTTGGCCGCCATACCATAAAATGGCACTACCGTTACTGCCACTGAGTAAACTCTGCCCACCTTTTTTGCCAACCAATCCAAATCCATCGCTTCCCGCACCGCCGTCCGCATCGACGCCTAATTGTTCACTGGGTGGCTCTTGTGCTTCTTCTGGCGCTGGTTCGGGCTCTTTTTCAGGCTCTGGCTCTGGGATCTTCTCCGGTTCTGGCTCGGGCGGTGGTGGCTTTTGCTCAGGCGGCGGAGGGGGTGGCGGTGGGGGTTGTATCATCGTAATTTGCTGAATTTGTTTTTTCGCCTTAGCCGGCTTTTCAAACATGCCTTGCAAAAAATACACTCCAATAGCGATGACGAGTGTTAAAACACCACCAATCACCCACGGCAATTTTCGCCATAAAACGTGTTTTTTATCTGTCATGGCAACTATTTCACCAATTTTTGTGTCACAAGCCCTAATTGGCTAATTTCAAGACGGGTGACAATATCAAGCACTTCGATTACTTTTTCGTATTGCACAGCAGCATCGGCCTTCACCACCACCGGCAAATCAGGCGTCGCCGCTTTATATTGCCCAAGGCGCGTTTCAAGCTCTTCCAGTGAAACAGGGTAAGTATCTAAATACACCGCCCCATCTTTGTTAATTGAAATAGCTTTTGTTTTGGGTTTTGACAATGCAGGTGTACTACTCGCTTTAGGCAAGTTGACTGTTATCCCCTGCACGGTTGCTGTTGTCATAATAATAAAAATCAGCAGTAGTACATACGCCACATCAAGCATTGGCGTAATATTAATGTCGTCGTAAACCTTATCCTCTTCACCTACTTTCATAACGCATTCTCCCGTTGCTGTGCAATGACACGCTCGCTGATTTTGGCAATAAATTCATCCGTTAACACAACATACTGCACGTCATCATGTGACCGTTGACGATCTGCAATGCGTTTAGAAATAATGGCCAAAAATTCATCGGTAAAAACGTGCATATCAGCTGTAATTTCTTTGATTTGCGTCAATAAATAGTTGTAAGCAAATAACGCAGGAATCGCCACGATAAGCCCCGCAACAGTCGCCGCTAACGCACCAGAAATACCCGGTGCAATCGAGTTAATATTCACGTCACCGCTGGCTGCAATCACCGCAAACGTAATCATAACGCCCATAACCGTACCTAATAAGCCTAAAAACGGCCCACCTGAAATCGCAATAGTGAGTAGAACCATATTTTTATTCAGTTTCTGACCCTCACGAACAACGGCCGCGTCTAAACGTGTGCGTACTAAATTAAGTGCTTCAGGTGTTAAAATCGCGTTATCACTTGTACCACCAAACGTTTTTTTCAGTTCATGAACACCTGCATGATAAACATGATAAATGGGCGAGCTTTGAAAATGGTCATGTTTCCCGACAACAGCAGTGAGAAAATCGGAATCGGCTAATTCATGTTCTTCTTCGCTTTCTTCTCTATCCAGTGCACCTACATCCGATGAATCAATATTGCGATATTGAGCTAAGAAGTCACTGTTATCTTTTCGGGCGCGATTGATAGCGATACTTTTACCAATAATCACAATGCTACTAATTACCATCATGACACCACAAAGCGCGATGACCACCCAACCATCGACGGTCAAGCTTTGCAGAATAATAACGAAATAATTTGGCCCTGATGCAGACGAATTCGACTCATCTGCGCCGAAATTTAAAACGGTAAAATCAGGACTTTGACTACGAGATGCGAATTTTATCCAGTCTGCTGAGCGTGCTTGCTTTGCAAATTGCACTTCATCAAGCGACCCCGTAAATGATTGGCCGTTTTCTGTGCTACCGATAAAAAGTGAAGGTGTAAACGCCGCAAGTTTAATAGGTGCGCTTACCGATTGCTGACCGTCTACATATAACTCTAATGTATTTTGTCGCACCACAAGTGCAATATGTTGCCATTGATTAGGCGTGAAATTCACCGCTGGCGTGCTGATATTTTGATAACGCCCCACTAATGCACCACCAACAATTTGTAATTCGACATTGGCAGCTGAATCTTTACTTTGAAAAAGCGTGGCATTTTGCGCTTGTGGAATTTTTGCCCAAGCACTAAACGTCAAACCTTCTTCAGCGGTAATAGCTAATGACGGATTTGCATTGATGCTAATACCACCATTTTGAAAATCCGCAGCGGCGCCAATCCATCCAGTCGACTGAATGGTGGCTTTTGATGTCGTTGCATGATTGCCATAAGCCGTTGCATCTTGGGGTAAGGTTTCGCCTTCATTGAAATGAAAAACCAGCGATTGATTGACATCATAAATCCCTTTAGCGTCTGACGCATCGACGGCATTTTGGTTGCCGTAATACATTGAAAGCGCATCGGTGCTGACCGCTCCTCTTACGGTTGGCACTTTTACCCAAACTAAACCAATTTCTGACAGCGCATCGACTTTTTCAATCGCATGTTTGAGCGGTGTTTTATCGTCAAGCGCAAAACGCAAGTCTTTCCCGTTTTCGGCTAATTCAGTGAAATAGCCAAAATTACCCGTATGTAAGCGTACAAGCACCGGCACATCGCTTAACGTCGCTTGAATATCAGCGCCCGTCGCGCCTGCATCAAGTGTTAATGTTTTGCGTGAACCCCAATCATTATTCCACCAAGCGAGTGCTAATGTAGGTACGAGCAACGCTAACACGCCCAGTATCCATGTTTGTTTGATTATTTTTTTCATAGTCAATTACATATTTAATAAAGTTAAAGATTAACCGCCACAACCCTCTTTGTGGTCGCGTACTTGTGCTGCGCTACAGTCCCCGTAACCAACCACATCGGTACTTAGCAGGCTCATCACTGTTTTTTGTTTATTTTTTGTGTTGTTGTCATCGTTGGCATTGGCGTTTTTGCCATCTTCATTCATTTGCGTAGCGGATTTGGTTGCACTTGCCGCTGCGCTACTTGCACTACTTGGCACAGCAGGCGTGCTAACAGCCGTTGGAACACCAACTGAACCGCCTGACGCTTGAATATTAGAGGCACCGACAACCGCATTGGCGGCAATGACAATTTTTCCACCGCTAATGCCCGCTTCACCGGCATCCACAATCCCTGCAGGTGCGGCAAGGTAAACGTTGCCCTGCTTTTGTGTTTTATCTTGTGGATTAATTGTTTGAATACCACTGCCTGATACCACAGGCGGGAAAGTGGTCACAATATTGCCCATCGCATCCATGCTGGTAATAGGTGCGGGCGCGGAAATCGCCGACTTCGCCCCTTTACCGGCATCAATGTTGCCTTGTGAAGACCAAATAGCAATATCGCCACCCCCCATCGTAAATACACGAGATTGATTGACGTTAAAATCGCCGCTTACAAATGCGCTAATATCACCTGACTGTTGCGAAACAATGCCGAGTTGATCAGCCCCTTTTTGAATACCTCCGACCATACCGGCTAACCCGACATTGACTGAGCCATTGGGAATAGACATATAAACATCTCCCCCTGCTAGCGTTTTAATTTGGCTGAATACGAGTGATAAATTGCCTGTAGAAGATAATTTAGGGAATACTTTATCAATGGCGTCATAGCCTTTTTGATATAGCGCTTTACGATCATTATTTGGCGCAACGGCAGCATCTGAAGCCGATTTCTTAATGGTATTAAAAAGCGAATCAAGTGTTAATTTATTCACCGATTGCGTACTTCCTGCAATAAGTGAAATGCTCGCGCCTTTAGTTGCTAAAACAGAATTTTTTGTATTCCCAATGGTATTAATCCCCGCGCTACCACCTAGACTAATATCGCGTCCTGCTTGAACTTGTAGTTCACCCGCGCCACCGATTTCAATGGTTTTATCATTGCTTTGAACCACGCCATTTTCATTAATCAGGGCATCGAACACGATATCTCGCCCTGCTCTAATATGCGATATATCAGAATTCGCCAGTTGCTGCGCCACTAAACTGAGATTTTGAATGTCTTTACCCGCGCTAAAATCCACCGCTTGTGGCATAAAGAACGTCACTTGAGAATTAGACGGAAAAGCAATATTGCCTAAGTTAGCCATGACAACCGGTTTCTTATCATCATTTAGATGAAGTGGCTGCGCTGCATGAATGAAAGTAGCATTGGGCGAAGTCGATGACAAATGCTCACGCGCATTGATAATGTTATCGGTTAAACTGCCTTCAAGTTGCTGCGCTGGCGATGCAACGCTAGGTAATACCGAGGGATCGGTATCTGACATAGTCACATCAATAATTTGCCCTGCATTGTCATCCACACCAACATTGTTATTGGCCAAAAGCGATAAACTTCCTTTTGCTGACGGAAACAAGGTCATCGAGTGGTCAATACGTAAATCACCTGATAGCGCAGCAGCATTGAGCGTTTGTGGATAAACAGCGTATTCAAAACCCGTTTCAACATCATTTTCACGGTGTTTTTGTGCTTTAATGGCAGTTACATCATTTTGCAGAGTAATATTGCCGGCCGTGGCACCTAATTGAACCGCGCTATTTTCACCATAGGTAAAAAAGCGCGAATCGCCAATACGATTAGGCAGTAACACGTTTTGCTTTAAAACCGTTGGGTTAAAAACAGACGCAATCACCACATTCTGACGTGCATTGACATTGACGGTTGAATCACCTACTTCCAGTAACGCGCCTAAATTCGAGTCCGCTGACGTTGTCACACTGCCGCCAGTTTGAATATTGCCGTGACCACGCGCCACAAAATATTCACCACCGACAATATCGCCACCAGCGTGAAGGGTTAAATCTCCTCCGCCATTAACGAGGGTGTTATTTTCCACCCATTGATTAGGCACATCTACACTCAACTCACCAAACGGTTTACCGGTTGTTGGAAGCATCACCGATAAGTTTTGAACGTTTTCACCTGCATTAACGGTGACGTTCCCACCACCTAACGTACCAATATTTTGATTAAAATAATGAATCCCGCTATCAGTTGTATTGGCTTCATCACCACTGACGTTAATGCCCCATGCGGTAGGGCGATTATTTTGATCAATCACCCCACTACGTACGAGCCAATCGCTGATTTCTTGCCCCGTGTTAATCCCATTGATGCTACCGCTTGCATTTAAATTGATGTCACCGCCATGGGTAGGATATTCGGCGACGCGATACTGCAGGCCAATTAAATTTTCATCAAAATAACCAAAACGCAGCAAGGTATTCATCTGCGTAGCATCAAGCGAGTTGAGATAATCTGCTTCACTTTGCTGAGCGCCTAATGCAGGGAAACCGGAAATTTCGCCTGCCAGCAGTTGATTTTTTGTGTAAAGCGCTGGTGTTCCTGCGGTGTAAATCGCTGCGGCGGCTTTTGGGTTTTGAGCATCAGACACAAACGTAATGTCTAAGCCCGATTGAATAGCAATATCACCTGTCCCCGTTCTAACCATCACTTGCGATGGGTCGTAGGCGGGTTCGCCAAATTCATCTACAGGGTAATACGTATTCGCTAATTTAACACCGCCTTTTGCGATCAGCTGATAACTCCACGATAAACCCGATTGCAAGGTATCATGAAAAACGCTGCTACTCTCTGTATTGGGTAAAGACGTATTGGCAAACGCATCGGTAATTGACGCATTAATCAATAAATCACCCTCCGCGTGAAGCGTTAAAAATCCCGGTAAATTATCCGTGCCATATCGCCACGTTAAAGGAGTTTCTGTATTCGCAATTGGCTCTGCAGGAATATCGGTATTTTCATTCACTGGAATTTGAGTCAAATAAGGATGACTCATAAAATCCCATTTACTCGACAGCGTTAAATCACCTGTACTGCGTATTTCAATACCCGGAACTAAATGCACCGTTGCCATTGACGCATTTTGCAGCATCGGTGCCGTATTCATAAAATTAGCTGTATCCAGCTGCCATGCGGCAATAATTTCGCTGTTGATATCACTTTGATTATCATATATACGCGTGGCTTCAAGCATTACGCCCGTCGTATCCACGCCTTTAATTTGTGTATTTAATGCAGAAATATTCACCGTATTTTGAGTATCATCCCTACCTGTACGCAAATGAACACGCCCCCCCGCACTGCCCGATACATCGATCAAACCGCCTTGAGATAAATCGAGTAAACCACTTTGTACACCATCACGATGAACGGTATCGAGCGTCACGCGTCCATTCGTGGCGATAATTTTTCCTTGCTCACCCATAGTCATGCCGTCATGACCATAAAGCGTCACAACGCCATTTTCCTCGCCACCGGCATCAATGGTGCCGTTAACCAAAACAAGACCATTATCTGCCGCTAGTGAAACTTGATGTGCTTTGAGTGTATCGAGTGGTGCAATGGTTAAATCACCGCTATGTTGTTCAAGCGTCAATGATTCACTAAAACCCGCATCTGCAACTTGATGATTGAAATCTGAAAAATCATCAACAGTATTCACATCCACACGCAATGTGCCTTGCGTGGTATTGGCCGGTGCATTCGCGTTGACATCACCTTGCCAATCAAATTGCCCTACAGGTGCCGATACGTTAAATGTTCCGCCGCCTTGTAACTTAAGGGAAGCCTCTTGTAAAAGCGAAATGTTGCCGTTATTTGACGATAAAGTCATCGTGCCCGCAGGCGAATATTTAGACAAGTCACCAAAGGCGATGTTTCTGCCCGATACATCGATGACATTTCCTGCATCCAGCACAATATCGCCTTGCAATGCAGCAAAAGTGAGTGATCCCGAAGGTAAGTCAAAACGAGCGTTACTGTGAATACTATCTGCACGTACTGTCCACGCACTGCCTAAATGAGCACCTAATTGTGTACTCGATGGTGTATCTGCGGCATTAAAATTAATTTGATAACCTTGTGCATCAATTTTCGTCGTTGATCCCGTGTCGCCGGTGACACTCGCTGCGCTTACATCAAGATTTCCTGCAACACGCAAACTTCCTGCAGCACTTAATGAACTATCACCATTTTCTTGATCAAAGACTTGCCCCGCTCCTTTAAGCGAATTATTCGCATTGAGGTTCACTTGATTAAAGCCACTAATAGCGTAATCACCACTGCCTAGTTGAATGGTTTTAGCGTTTAAATTTAACGTTCCAATTGCCGTACTATCATCATCACTCGTGGCTTTATTGTGATTGGTGAGCGTAATTGAATTGGCTGTAATGGTTGCCGTTGAGCCTTCGTTATCAAATCCACGAAGCCCCGCTGAATCAATAGATAATGCGTTTGTATTGACGTTAATTTCGCCATACATATCAACATTACTGCGACTATTGAGCGTTAATTCATCTACTGAAAATTGCGTTGATGCTAATACTAACCCTGCTGTATCTTGCGGCGCATTCCCCAAACTAATTCGACTCGCGTTTAAACCTAACGCGCCACCCTTCATCACAATGTCGCCAGCAAATACAGTGTCTTTTGTTGAATCAAGTAGCATGCTATTGTCTGATTGCAACGTCGCACCACTTTCAACTATTAAGACTCCCGCAGCGCCCGTCACATTTTTATCACGCACCACCTCGCCTTGTCCTAAAGACGATACGCGCAAAAAGGCACTATCACCCGATACTGCCGACAACGGATTGCCGTTGTCATCGAGTAGTGCATTGCCATCACTATCCACAGCAGGAACGTGACTTGTTAATAAAATATTCGAACTCACTGTGTTTTGCTTGCCCACGCTTTTCACTTGCGCACCGGATGAAATTTGCAGCGTATCTTTAGCCGCCAGTAAAATTTCATCGCCTTGTAGCAACACATCACCGCCAATCGTTAATGTTTGCGAATTGACGGCAACCACTTCTTGTCCTGCACTATTTGTGCTACGCACGCCACCAAGCAATAAACTGGGGGCATTGAGTTTGTCTAAATCATCAACAAGCAACGTTACCGTATCTGTTTCATCTGAACCATCTTCTGGGCGACGACCAACAATCGCAAGATGGTCAGCACTAATATCCACCAAACCGCCCAAACCTTTACCAAACGGCATCGCCATAAGTTCTGCGCTTAGCGATAATTTGGTTTGCGCCGCAAGCACTAAACTGCCTGCATCATTGGGAAGTTGCGATGCTTTGACGCCAGCTTGCTCGGCTTTATTGGCGAAAAATTGATTCGCAAAATAATCGGTGTATTGCGAATATTTTCTTGCTTCACTGCCTTTTTGCACGGCAAAACCTTGCCAACGCGCTTTTGCCATGCCCGCGTTTGCATCACCTAAACGCCCAGCGACCACCGTTGCACCGTTGAGCGCGGTGAATGTTTGATTGGCCGTTAAATCTGTTGTGTTGGCTTGTGGCGTAATTAAATATGCATCGGGTAATAAAGCGTAATGCGCGGGGAGAAGTGTGTACCACCCTGCTTTTAAACCTGCACCCTCACTTAAATAAACACTGTCGCCCACTTTTAAATTTGAATTAGCCGATTCAAGCGGATCAAATGGCGTGAGGCCATGACCTAAACTAGGTAGAACTGCAAATTGCTGCGTTGAGTTTAAAATATCATTACTGCCGCCAGCACCCGTAATGAATTCATACGCATATAAATCACCGCCGCCTTTTAAATCAACCTTTGCCCCGCTATCTAAATTCACTTCTTTGCCCGTTAGCGTTAAACGCTTTTCAGGTGGTGTATTCACGACAAGGGCGATTGTTGACTGCGCATCAAAGGGATAAAGCCAATTTAATCCACCCGAGCCACGGCCAAAGGGTACCGTCGCGCCATCCCCCGAAACCGATGTTAAACTGCCCTCACCCAAATGCAGTTGATTTAACGCATTTAAATTCAATATCCCAAATGGGGCTTTGATTGTGCCATTTTGTTCGATATTCGCCACATTTAACGTTAAATTGCCTGCGGCTGAATAAATAGGCGTCGCTACTTCGCCACTGTTTTTGAGTGATAACGTGCTGTTGTCGCCTTTAATATTAAACGTATAATGACTTAATGTGGCGGGATAGACTTGCGCAGCAGATAAGTTCAAATCACCGTCTAATTTAAATTCACCTAAATAATCTTTGCTGTCATAGCGCACACGAATCCCTTGCGTGCGAATATCGCCTAGACTCAATAAATTCACATTATTAAATCCATCAAAACTGAGGCCCCCAATTAAATCTATATTTTTTGCATTGACGGTAAAAATACCATTCCCCGTCATTGCATCGGGGGCTAATTGACTTGAAAATAAACCATCACCTAAATCTGTATCAAGGCGACTTTGCGTTGAACCTAATGCCGCATAAGCGGTATTGAGTAAAATATTGCCATCTTGCGTCTGTAGCTGTGGGGTATCAAGTACAATTTGCTTAACGGCATTAAGCGTGACGTCACCATCAAATAAAATACGCCCTGCATAATGTCCGCTCAAATTCACAACATCCGTTTTAAATGAAAGTGATGCAAACTTGGCTGTATTGAGTTGATCGCTATTAAAAAAAGCGTTACCACTGACCAAAGCAGAATCAAGCGCATCACCTTGCACAATAGATTCATCTAAAATAGGCGACGTTTGTGTGCTAATGTGAATCGTGCGGAGTTGATCGGGATTTTCATCATCGGGAAATAAACTGTCGCTAATGGGTAAATCCGGTTTATTTCGTAAACTACTGTTTAACTCCACCGATAAAGTACCACCTACCGCGCCTTTGCCGCCTTGTGATTGAAGTGTGCCATCGGCAATAATTCCCTCACCAGCATTTAATTGTATTGTGCCGCCCGTTGATGAAATGCTTTTATTGATATAAGTATTTCCTTGCGGAATCGCAATCGTTTTATTGGCACCTGATACATCGATAAGGGAATTCTCACGTGTCACAATATAGCCACGCCCAGCCGTTAGCGCGACGGTGCCGCCTGATAATACATCACCGGTGGTTAAATTGAGTGAATTCAGTGTGGGTTTAAATGTGCCTTGCGCATTTAAACCACTTTGCGCTCCAAGCCATATACCTTGCGAAGCAAAGAATCCGCTATCACCACTGCGAGGCGTGGTAATGGTTAAAGCAATATTTCCTGCTGGCGCGTCAATAAGACCATCAACAAAAATCGATGTATCTGAACTTAATCCGATTGAAGCTTGTTTATCTGTTTCAATCGATGCGCCAAGCCCTATTTTCAGCGACTGCTCACGATTCTGATTGAGTAATTCAGTAAACGATAAATTAACATTAACAGGATGACGGAGTGTTTCGGGCAATGTCACGGGCGTTGTGATATCACGCAGAGAAGTGCCTGTGGCCTGATTTTTTGCACTGGCGTTAAGTTGATTGTTTTGCTGCTGTGGCTGAACTTTCGTATTATCTGCAACACTTAAACTATAAACACTTGAATTAATATCATAAGTAGCAAACCCATTTTTTCTAAAAAAATCGGGATTCAACAATAATGGCGAACTACCTTGTGGCGTCACATTATCTTTTTCTCCAATTAACACCTCGTTATTACTGAGATGGAACGTGCCGCCCTGTTCAATGCCAAAGCCACTGACGCTGCCATCTAATAGTAGATTAGCAACTTGCCCGCCGGCATCATGGGTTTGAGCAATTAAATTTAACGAGCCACCTTGACCCGCTGTCACTTCACCGCGACTATCGAGCCACGCGCCACCGCTAACATCAAGGCGACTTCCTTCTGAAATGGTCAAATCGCCCTGTTCTGTGCGAAGAGAAATCGAGCCGCCTTCAATGGCGAGTTCACTCAGTGTTTTTGCATTTTGATTATCCAGTCCGTCATTGATCAAGCGTCCTGATACATCAATCGTCGCTTTATTTCCCAATGTAATCGCATTAGGTAAACGCACGTTATCAAGGCTGATAGGATCAATGGCAACATGACCAGAAGGCGCGTTAATACTGCCTTGAATATCGACACTACTCGCCGCGATTTTTAAACTCCCATTTTTAGGAAGTGTCACTGTGCTATTTTCGGGAATATCTACTTTATCGTTAGTTTTGATCGTGACATTCGCTATGCCCGATTTAGCAAATGTATTTGCCGCTAACGTTAACGGTATAGGATTAGCCGGATCATCACTATTTCGTGGTAGGGGGTCGGTGGCGCTGATAATGGTCGGTTCAACTTTAGTCGAAAACGTAATCGCTTGTTTACCAAACAAATTGCCGTTACTTAAATCGAGCAATAAATCACTGCTTACAGCTTGCGTACTGGGTGAGCGTTGAAAAATTCCCGACGCAACGTCACCATGTAACGCGCCATCCAGTATCGCTTCGTAAGTATTGATGACTAACTGACCACCATCTTTGCCTTCAACATAGCCCGATGCAGCATAACTTGACGTAGAAATGCCGCTGTACACACGATTGGGATCGGCTTGTGCGATAGAATAGACTTGATCTGCTGAACTCAGCTGCGTCGTTGTAATCGTACCACTTTGATAAGCAATGGAGCCGCCAGATACATCTAATTTGCTATTTGCTTGAGTAACAACATCGCCTGTCGATTTGAGCGTGATTTTTCCACCACTGGTACTGCGCTCATCAATATTACGTGCGATACGATCAACAGCGCCTTTAATATCAGCAATAGGCACAGTAGCGGTCGTTAATTTTCCACTGCTATCTTTTGTTAACGCGGCATCGCGTATATCAACCGCCACTGTTTTACCATATAAAATACCATCACGCTGGAGTGGCGCGTCACGCAATTCATTTTTGCGCAGCTCGACTTGCACCACGTTACGCTCAATGGGTAGTTGAACATTTTTGACACCAGACACATCAACGCTACTATCAGAACCTAAATAAATTCGCGCATCCCCTTTTTCTTGGGTATCACTAGGGTTATCAATGGCACTCACCGCAACATTGCCCGATTTTGCCTCCACCACCGCTTTGCTGTCTAAAACAACATCATGGCCACTCAATTCCACTTCGGAGGACATTTGCGCCTGTGCATCAATGGCAGTATCAGTTTTATTGGTATCTAAATCAACGCTAGTTCGACTTCCATCACCTAAATGCAATGTGGCTTTTGTACCTAACCCATCGCCTAAATCTTCTGTGCGAACCGTACTTTGAGGTAATAATTTTCCACCTGTACCCGATGGATCTTGAATGCCTTCATGTGCCACCAGACGCACTGACCCATTTAAACGTACGGATGTTGTTGCCGATACACTCCCTTTTTGATTAACGGCAAATCCAAGCAAACTCGCATTACCCCGTTCAGCAAGCACTTTCCCCACATTATTGACTTCACCACCCGTGCCTACTTCAACAACTAAACCGCGTGTTGATGAATCACTTCCCGCTTCTTGCAAATAGACTTTATCTTTTGCACCAGCGAGAATCGTTTGACCATCTGGCGTTTGAATGGTGCCTTCATTGTCAATACTTGGCGCGGCTAAAATGACACGCCCGCCCGCCGCATTGGTTTTAATGTTGGCGCCTTTTTCAACAAAAATTTGAATTTTGATTGGCTCACCTTGGGCATTTTTAAGCGGCTCGCCATTTGTATCTTTTAAATAAATCGCACCGTTTCCCTCAAGTGCGGCGCCGCCATTGACATTAAATGCGTTAGTAATCCCTTTTTGAAAAACATCATTGCTAATGCCTAGTGTCGTCGCAACGAGCGAATTCACATTAACAGTTGAGTCTTTGCCAAACAAAAAACCATTTTGATTGACGAGATACACCTGACCATTGGCGGTAAGTGTGCCCATAATTTTACTGGCATCGGCTTGATGAATAGTATTGAGCGCAATAGAGCTGGTTGCAGGTTGCTGAAAATGAACGCTATTTTCAGCACCAATATTAAACTTCTGCCAATCGATAGCCGCTTTATCGGTGGTTTGATGAATTGTCATCGCATTGCCAGAAATAGCCGCAGCAGCGTGGCCTTGCGTGGCAATATCAACAGGCGTATTCGAAAGCGTTACGTTTGCGCTTGGTACAGGCAGATCGCCTGCATACGCCACATTAAACAGCACACTTCCGCTAATGAGTGTGCGAATTGCAAGGACGAGAGGTTTTGGTTTAATCATAAAATAACACCGACATCAAAATTCATACGCAAAACGGAAATCAATACGTTGATTACCTGCATTGACGGTACTTTGAGTATAAAGTGGATATGCCCAGTCGAGTTCGCTGACAAAATGTTTAAATAATTGCGCCCGAAAACCAATGCCCGTACCGGCAAGTTGATAATTGGCGGGACTTGGTGAAAGAGGCTTTTGAATCCAAAGATAACCGTAATCAAAAAAGGCGTGCGCTCGTAAATTTTGTGCAAACTCCCATTGCGTGAGCGCTGGACTTTGCAACTCAAAAGACGCATTAAGACCATCATCACCGAGTTGCTGCGTTTGATAATATCCACGTACACTTTGCCCGCCACCTACCGCAAACTGTTCATTGCTAATCAGCGGTGAATTGGCGAGTTGCCCAGACGCACGCGTTGAAATACGCATATCCCAAGGCAAGTTTTGTAAATGTTTAAGTTCGCTGCTTAAATAAATAAAGTCAGATTTCGCACCTGAGCGCTTGTTCGTAAATTCCTGCGCATCATTGCCTAGCCCACGAACAGAAAAATGGACTGCTGAGCTTAATGATGTAACGGACGATTCAGTGCGCCAGTTTCCATCATAGCCAACTTGAAACGCTAAATAACTAATAGGGGTATTTTGTGTATCCTGCCCGACATTTTTAAGACTTTGACTGAAATCTTTATAATCGACGCCTGCTGACAAACTGTGGTTATAAGCGTCAAGTGATGTCAATGGCAACATCAAACGTCCACCAAAAATATTGCCCGCACCAACAACCGATAAACCACCAACGGTGGTACCTAGTTGCGTATTGGAGCTAATACCAATGCCGTAAAGTGCAAGGCGTGATTCTTGCCAACCTGTTGGCAAGACATACGTTCCCGACCAGACATCTACTTCATTATTATTTTCAGGCGATACTTGATATTGCAATGATGCGCTGTGGAAACGCTGCCAAAGATTGTCATAACGAATAGAACCCACTACGCGACTACGTGTCGTATGCTCAGAATTTTTACCGTTGATTTCAACGCTGCCATGCAGTGGCAGATTGTCTTTGACGCGAAGTTCGACTTCCGTTTTTCCCGGTGTTGAGCCGGCACGAAAAATAGGCGTCACTTGACGATCAGGTGATTCTTGTCCTAACGCATTCATTTGTGCTTGTACTGCTGGCATATAAGGGACTTGCCCCGCTGCGAGCGCAGGAATTCCTTCTCGAATTTTACCGAGATAAAAATAACGCGACCCTGTAATTTTCAGCCCCTCAACAGAGCCTTCAACCACTTTCAAACGCACGATATTTTCCACGACATCTTGCTCAGGAATTTCAACAAGAACGGTTGGATACCCTTTTTCACGATAAAGGCTTTCAAGCGTTTGACGTGCTTTTTCGACGTCATCAACCGACTTGCCTTTTCCTAAATAGGGATAAAGTGTTTTTTCAATTAAAGCGCTGTCGAGCACCGTGTTACCATCTACTTGCAACTCAAATAAATCAAAATCTGAGCGAGTTTCTGCTTGAGTTGGTGGCGCGATTGTCTTTTGGGTGGAATCTTGTGCATAAAGCGCAGATGAACACAGTAAAAGCGCAAAAGGTACAGCAGCGAAAACGCTGTGTACCTTATCGCTTTGCACGGTGCTGATGTGCAAATAGTTTTTCATTATTTTAGTTGAATATCTAATGCAGCTTTGCTTGCATTGACGTTGTTAATGACAGGAACAATCTCATCATGGACTAACGCATCACTGCCAATGTGAGAGAACGGGATAACTGGGTATGCGGGATCAAAAGGAACCACTGCTACAAAACCGCGAGTGTCAGCAGTAGTTGCAAAAATACCGGTTGCACCCCATGCTTGAGTTGTATTTACCGCTTTTGCCACTGTTGGACTTCCTAAATCGTCAGCCAACGCTTTCAACAAGACTTTTTTCGATTCCCAATCTTTATCAGCTTTTTTAGCAGTAGGATAAAGCACAGCACCTTCAGCCCAGAATGGATAAACACCCGCAGCCACGTTTTCTAATGTAGGCGCGTAACCGTCAATTTTGATATAACGCCAGCCGTCACCACCTGTGCCATCAGGTTTTACACCAGAGTTCTGATCAGCTGAGTTAATTGCAATACCCCAACGTTTTGCGCTAGCAACATTGTTGTAGCCAGTGACGTTAGTTCCATTTTGCCAATCTTTAAGTAAATTTCCTGTGTCACCCGTTCCCGTCGGTGACTTTACGATTGGTAGCGTTGCTAATTCGGCAGTTGAACTATTCGCAGTTGCTTGGGCTGGTGCAATAGAATTGGATGTTGCAGGATAATTGAGGAATTTTGCATACGCTGCTGCTCCAACTGCTGCACCATTATTACGACGCCCAACTGCTACTGGGGTTACAGGCGTTGGAATTCCTGCCACCGTTTCTGTTGTTGGTGCGCTTACACCAGCGTCTGTTAAAATTGAAGCATCTAATAAACTTTTGGATTTATTACCATCTGTTTTATCGATAATTTTGAATTGTTCCCAATTTTGAATTTTGCCTGCTAAAAGTGACGCAACAACATTACGATTCAGTTTTGGCAAATCTTTTTCTGCATAACCATTTAAAGTAGCATCACTTGAAAGAATACCTGCTCTTTTTTGTGCAACTTGAAGTACTTTATATAAATCTAATGTCACACCCACACCATAAACAAGACCGCCAGTTGGCACAACAGTAAATGCGTTCGCACCTGTTGTTGGCACAGAGGTTAAAGTTGTACTCCATTTTGCATCAGGCTTACCCGTGATAATTTCATTAACTGGAACAGGATAATTTTCAGTTTTTGGCTTAAGAAGAACGTTTGGATCAACACCTAAAAAACCAGCATCTGAAGCGACTTTTTTCAAATATTTTTTTGCCGATAATGCGTCTGTTATTCCCACGGAATAAACGTTAGGTGTCCCTGTCGTTTCAAGGGGTGTTGCAGCAGTTAATCCAGTACCAATAATATTTAAATGCTCAATTGGCGTTGCGCCAATGACAGGAACCACACCATATCCTGCAGCGCCATAAATACGTTTTTCAAGTAGAATTTTTTTGCCTTTCAATGCACCTAGTTTATCAGACCCTATAAAGTAATAAGCTGTCCAACGCTTGCCTTTATTTCCTTTTTCATCTAAATCATTAAATGTGTCGAGTGTTCCTGATTGAGCAAGTGTTGTTGATACTACTTTACCATAAGCTTTATCTTGCGCCGCCCCACCAGAGGTATAGATAACATAATCCGGTGTTACATCAATCCAAGGTTGTAATGCGTAACTCGCTTGCGAGCCTAGTAATAATGAAATGGCAAGGCCAAGTGTTTTAGTGTGTTTCATAAATAAACCTTCTATATTTGGTATGAATCGCAAAAATGGCTTTTTCAATATTTTCACCTCCAAATAAAATCGTTTTATAAGTATAGGTAAAAATCTAAATCCAGCCGTTAGAACGAATATTAGGGGAAGGTCATAAATTTGTGAAATGTTAGTTTTCGATAAACTTATCTAAAAAACGAATATGCTAAAATTAGATTTTATTATCTAAATTAATGACTTGCATTATTCATTAACAATGCGCTAATAATAAAATTGCTCGATATTACTTGGCTAAACCATAACCATATTTTTGAATAATCGCCAAAGCGGGTGGTGATTTCAAAAAATTCAGCAACGCTATCGCAGCGGTATTTTCTGCACCTTTTTTGAGCAAAATGGCACTTTGATTAATAGGCTTATATAAATGTTGCGGCACTATCCACGCAGAGCCACTAGTGATTTTTTCATTTTCAAACACTTGCGAAAGTGCTATGAATCCTAGCTCTGCATTTCCTGTGCTAATGAATTGATAGGCTTGTGAAATGTTTTCGCCTTGCACCAATAAAGGCGTGTATTTTTCAAGCAAACCTTTACTTTGCAGAATTTCAATAGCCCCTGCGCCATACGGTGCTAATTTTGGATCAGCCAATGCAAGATGCGTAAATTGACCGTGTAACAAAATGTCGCCCTGTTCATCCACATAATTTGGCGTTGCTGACCACAAAACAAGTTTTCCCACTGCATAAACAAATCGATTATCTTCAACGCCTAATCCTGCTTTTACTAACGCTAATGGATTTTTTTCATCAGCAGCTAGAAAAACATCAAACGGGGCATCATTTTCAATTTGTGCAACAAACTTACCTGACGCACCAAATGATAATTGCGCTGTATGCCCAGTGGCTTTTTCAAATTCAGCTGCAATTTCTGTCATTGGTTTTGTAAAATTCGAGGCAACCGCCACTAAAGTAGTTTGTGCATCACTGGCGATACTTATCGCGCATAACACACCAAAGACCAATGCTTTCTTTATTTTTTGAAAGAACATAATTCCCCCTATTTTAATTGGAGTCGTAAACCATTTTTTGCTTGATCATTCGCTACAGGCACAATTTCAGCATGAAGCAGTGAATCGGCACCTTTATGCGTAAAAGGAACAACGGGTTTTGTAGGGTCAAAAGGAATAGGCGTTTCGAAGTTGCCACTGTTCGTGCTAAATGCACCCGTTTTGCCCCATGCCTGAGGAGTAATATTAGCACCAATAACTGCTGGGCTACTTGAGCTTGACGCTAACGTTTGTAGCAAGCTTATTTTTAAAGCCCACTGTTTGTCCGATGTGTTTTTCGTTTTGTATAGCAATGTACCTTCTGTCCAATAAGGATAAACCCCTGTGGCCACATTTTCGAGTGTTGGTGCGTAGCCATCTATTCTAATGTAACGCCAAGGATCACCACCTGTTCCATCAGGTTTTACGGTAGCATTTTTATCTACACTATTAATATTCATTCCCCAGCGTTTGGCAAACCCACCAGCGGTATTTGACGTATCGCTAACATTATTCATTTTTATCGTATTAGCACCATTTTGCCAATCTTTCAATAAAGTGGCTGCATCGCCTAAGCTAAGAGGCGCTTTGATGATAGGTAAAGATGCCGCTTCAACTGTATCTTTATTATCAACTGCTGTTGCTGGAGAAACGGCATTGGGAGTTGTCGGGTAATTTAAAAATTTAGCATAAGCCACTACAGCCGCAGCAGCACCATTGTTTCGTGTAGCAAAGGCAACAGGTGTAAGTTTATTTCCTGTCATCGCTTCTTTGTAAGGCAAAGATGTGATTTTATTCGCATCAAGCAGTTCTTTACCAATGGTGACTAATGATTTTGTCGTATTTGAAGCTGTTTTATCTACAATTTCAATCTGATCCCAAGCACCTATTTTTCCAGCCATAATCGAGGCAATAACGTTACGATTAAGTGATGGCATATCGCTTTCGGTATAATTACCTACGGTCACTGCAGAAGATAAAGTTCCAGTACGTTTCTGTGCTTCTTGTAGTACTTTATATAAATCAAGCGTCACGGCTACACCATAAATGTTTCCACCAGTCGGTAAAACTGTAAAAGCATTAGCACCTGTAGTAGGGACAGTAGTTAATTTTGTAGGCCAGTTTGGTTCTGGTGCGCCGGTACTAATTTGATTTACTGGTGTAGGATAATTGAGAGTACCTGGTTTGAGTAAAATATTGGGATCATTACCTGAAAATCCTGCATCACTGACGCGTTTGGTTAAATACGTTGTTGCATCTACTTTAGTGCTGATCACAGCCTTCCAATTTCCTGCAGTAGTCCCATTTGCTACCCAGTCTGTTACTTTTGTCCCTGAAATATTAAGATGTTCAATGGGTAAATTAGCTAAAAGTGGAATAACACCGTACCCAGATGAGCCTTGTGCTCGTTTTTCCAATATAATTTTTTTACCTGCTAAATTTGTACCCAAACTATCATTTCCCTTGAAATAATAAGCAGTCCAACGCCCTCCAACGGTTGTAGAGGAAGGATCAACAGCGTCAGCAAAATAATCCACGGAATTTGGCGCGGCTAATGTTGATTTAATTGCTTGCTCGTATGCTTTATCTTGAACTGAAGCACCCGAAGTATAAATTACAATCTCAGCTGGACCATCTGCCCAAGGCGTCAATGCGTAACTGGCCGGTGAAACGATCAATAAAGCAGAAAATCTTAATGCTATCGTCTTTTTCATGGAAACCATCCTATATGTTACAAATACAAAATTAATCGACCCCGTTTCATTATACATCGATATGTATTCAGGTAAATAGCGAAAAGAATAGGTGATTGCAAATATTGAATTTCAAAAAAACAGTCAATGAAATACCGTCGCATCATGTCACCACTTAAAAAACACCGCTGTTGCTCTACAAACACCAAACAAACAAAAATCCCCCAAAATTGATGCTCAGCAAGCAGACAATCACCAACCCTCGACACAAAAAATATAAAGTTCCCTGCAATATCTATGTTTATTTTTTGAAAAATAAATAATTAAAATCAATTAGTTAAAAATATTATCCCTCACCTATTTAAGCTATTTTTATATCCACCATACATTGTGGTACAGCGTGTGCAATAGACACATTAGATTTAACGAATTTCTGTAAAACGACCAATCTAAGGAGAAAAACCGTGTCCCTACAATCCCTCACTACAAAAATACTGCCGCTCACACTTGCGATTGGATTTCTTTCTTGCGCGTATGCTGAAGATACTGTGACTCCCGCTATTAAAGGTGTTGCGGACAAAGGCACCAAAGTCGAATTTATTAAAGATGGTTTTGACGGCACCGAAGGGCCTATCGCACTTAAAGATGGCAGTGTGATTTTTACAGAAACCAAAGCCAATCGCATCACCCGAATTGCACCTGATAACACCACCTCAACGTTTTTAGAAAATACCAATGGGGCAAATGGACTTGCGTTTAATCCTGCGGGTGAGCTATTTGCCGTGCAAGTACAAAATCCCAAAGTCGGAATCATTTACCCACAAGGCAAAGAAAAAGTGTTAGCAGAGGATTTTGAAGGTACACCTTTCCAACGCCCTAATGATTTGGTTTTAGCGAAAAACGGCGGCATTTATTTCACCGATATCGGCACACGCGTTACGCCCGAAAATCCCAATCCACCTACCTCCAATCCCGGAGTATTTTATATTTCACCTAAAGGGGATTTGAAAAAAATTATCACCGACGTAGAGCGTCCCAACGGCGTCCAGCTCAGCACCGATGAAAAAACCTTATTTTTAGCCAATACCGCTGGCGAATATGTGCTTTCTTACAAAATTGCCGCTGATGGTTCCATTAGCCATAAAACCAATTTCGCCAAACTCAAAGGCTGGAGCCAAACCGATAGCGTTTGGTCAAGTGGCGCAGACGGTTTAGCCGTAGACGAAAAAGGGCGTTTATTTGTTGCTTCAAATGCAGGTATTGAAGTGTTTGATACAAAAGGGAAAGAGCTTGGCATTATCCCACTACCCAATAAACCACAAAACCTCGCTTTCGCAGGTAAAGACAAGAAAACACTGTATGTGGTTGGACGTGGCGCGGCTTACAAAATTCCACTAAAAACCGCTGGCTTTTCAGGTCGCGCGAAATAATCACGGACGTTAGGAGATAAGCAAAATGACGCAACAAACAGCAAATGATTTTCATCCAAAAGCCTTAAAACTTTTTGACCAATATGTGCATGGCGATATTACCCGACGCGATTTTTTATCTTCCGTTGGTAAATACACGCTACTTGGCCTGAGTGCAGAAGGTTTACTTGACGCATTGAGTCCAAAATTTGCACAGGCACAGCAAATTTCCGGTGATGATCCACGCATTAAAACCAGCTACGTTGAATACCCTTCACCGCACGGTAATGGAAAAATTCGCGGCTATTTAGTGGAGCCGGCAAAATTTCAAGGTAAATTGCCCGCCGTGCTGATTATTCATGAAAATCGCGGCTTAAATCCGCATATCGAAGATATTGCGCGTCGCGTGGCGCTGGATAATTTTATTGCGTTTGCCCCTGATGCGCTTTTCACACTTGGTGGCTATCCCGGTGATGAAGATAAAGCACGTGAATTATTCCCCAAACTCGATCAACCTAAAACACGCGAAGATTTTTTAACCGCCGCGCATATTCTCAAGCACTTACCTAACAGCAATGGCAAAGTCGGCGCGGTGGGTTTTTGCTACGGCGGCGGCATTGTGAATTTCCTCGCGACCAAAATTCCCGATTTAGGCGCGGCTGTCGCGTTTTACGGTGCACAGCCTTCTGCGGAAGACACAAAGAAAATCAAAGCGCCACTGCTTCTTCACTACGCGGGAACAGATGACCGCATCAATGCAGGATGGCCAGCGTATGAAACCGCACTAAAAACTGCCAATGTGAATTATGAAGCGCACGTCTATCCTGCTGTGCAGCATGGATTTAATAACGATACTACCCCACGCTACGACGCCCCAACCGCGAAATTGGCATGGGACAGAACCATTAGTTTCTTTAACGTGTATTTACGCGATTAGCGATTTATTTAACAGGTCTTGTGTGATGAAAAAAAATGTACCTATTTGGGATTTACCACTGAGAATTTTTCATTGGCTACTGGTGCTTAGTGTTGTTGGTGCTTATATCACTGGCACATTAGGTGGAAACTTAACCATTTGGCATGAACGCTTTGGTGGCTTGATTTTAGGACTACTGATTTTTCGTGTGCTATGGGGATTTGTGGGCAGTGAACATGCGAGATTTAGTAGTTTCTTCCCCACGCCCAAACGCATTATTGCCTATTTTAAAGGGCAATGGACAGGCATTGGTCATAATCCAGTCGGTGCATTAGCCATTATCACATTACTGGCAACGCTCACCGTGCAAGTTAGCACGGGATTATTTGCCAATGACGATATTGCTTTTGAAGGCCCGCTGTTTCATCTCGTTGATAAAGAAGTCAGCGATAAATTAACCGGTTTGCATAGCCGCTCATTTGATTTCTTACTCGTTGTGATTGCCATTCATGTAAGCGCGATCTTTTTTTATCAATGGGTGAAAAAAGCGGATCTTGTCTTACCGATGCTAACAGGCAAAAAAAGCATTCCCAAAGCCCTTGCTACGCATGATTTTCAACCAGCTCGAAAACTGCGTTTTGTCTTGAGTTTTTTAGTTGCCACAACAGTTGTTTGGGGCGTTTGGCGCGGTGACTTTGTGAATTATTTGCAACCCCTTGCTAGCATTCAAATTGTTTCGACAGCGCATACCTAATACACAACTTTCATTTTATTTTACGTTTCAACATACAAAAATAGGATTTATCGATGAGAACAAAGAAAACAAAATTTTTAATGGGTTTAGCCTTGAGCTTTACTGTAACAGCGGCTTTTGCAGGCGTTGTAGAAGATCAAATTCGTAATCGCCAATCCGCTTACGGCTTTTTAGGTTGGAATATTGGCAAAATTAAAGCGCAAGCTGTCGATCATCCCGACACGTACAACAAAGAACAAGTCATCGCAGCGGCAAATGCGGTGGCGGCCGTTGCTAATTCTGGCTTGCTTGAATTATATGGCGTAGGTACAGATAAAGGCACTGGTTGGAAACCCAGTCGCTTGAAAGCCGAGTTTTTTGACAAACAAAGTGAAATTAAAGACATTGAAGCCACGTTCATTAAAGAAGCAAACGAGCTACAAGAAGTTGCACAAAATGGCGACGTTGCCGCTATTAAAACCCAATTTGGCAAAGTCGGCGCCGCGTGCAAAAGCTGCCACGATGTCGTGCGCGTGAAAGAATAAAAATTTCTGTTTAATCGCAACACCCTCCTCCTAAGTTTATTCAACAACCAAGTCAAACGCCGTTTTGTTTAATGCCTCATTCCCTAGAGGTTTAAACAAAATGGCACTTGAAATGTGAACTGCATCACACTTTTGAAATTTACTTTAAAACCTACTATTCCGTTTATATTCGCTTTATATTCGCTGTGTTTTAATGATCTGCTATTAGCAAATTAGAATTTTTCCTAAAAAATGATTAACAACAAGAGGATATGAAATATGAAACCATTTTATTCATCTGAAATAGGCAGTTACGAATGGAATAAAGATCGGTGCAACAAAGGCTTAATTGAGACCTGTGAAAGAAAATATTGGGGGAAATGTATAAACCAAGCAATTTGCGATGGAAAATTAAGTAAACCTCATAAATCTTGGTTAATACTTGACAACAAATGTCCTCATAAATATTTAAAAGAAAAATAAAAAAGCTAAATTGATCATTACAAAAAAGGCAGTGAAAAAATTCACTGCCTTTTTTAAAGGGAGAAAAATACTAAAGCAAATTACACATTGTTCGCTGCAAAAGGATGTTTCGCTTCTTTTTTAGCGGCAACGACTTCACTTGCGGTTGGTGTTCCTGCGACAGCGCGAGCTATCGCTTCTTTTGTGGCTTTGTAGTTGTATTCTTCAATCTTCGCGTCATCTTCGGCTAACCAGTGAATAAATACACCCACCGAAATAAACAAATCATCTGCTTCTTCGATTGGAATAATACCTTCTTCAACGGATTCTGCTACCGCAATTGCCACGGCACGTTGCGCAGGACCAAAAATCTGAACGGCTTGTTTTGAGCCTTTAATGGTGACTTTGTTAAACAAAATCGTCGCTGGTTTCACCAAAAGATTAGGCGC